>Ga0310812_10000037_pt1 | contig 63238 bp, 60 predicted proteins | sample NN3metagenome_FD_205747 | JGI IMG/M metagenome (GOLD analysis project Ga0310812, IMG submission 205747) | Soil microbial communities from experimental microcosm in Duke University, North Carolina, United States - NN3 | ecosystem: Engineered > Artificial ecosystem > Soil microcosm > Unclassified...
GGCATCGACCTTGGCACCACGAACTCCGTGGTCTGCGTCATGGAAGGCAAGGAAGTCAAGGTCATCCCCAACAAGCATGGCTCGAACCTGACTCCGTCCGTGGTCGGATTCCCGGAGTCCGGAGACCGCCTGGTCGGCCAGCTCGCGAAGCGGCAGGCCATCGTCAATCCGCGCAACACCATCTATTCGATCAAGCGCTTCATGGGCCGCCGCCACAACGAGGTGGGCCAGGAAGAGAAAATGGTCCCCTACGAGATCGTCGGCGGAGCCGACGATCCCGCCAAGGTCAAGATCCGCGGCAAGGAGTTCACGCCCCAGGAGATCTCCGCCATGGTCCTGGCCGACCTCAAGGAAACGGCCGAGGCCTACCTGGGCGAGAAGGTGACCGAGGCGGTCATCACCTGCCCGGCCTACTTCAACGACTCGCAGCGCCAGGCGACCAAGGAAGCCGGCCGCATCGCCGGCTTCGACGTCAAGCGCGTCTTCAACGAGCCCACCGCCGCCGCGCTCGCGTTCGGCCTCGACAAGAAGCGGGGCGTCCGCAAGATCGCGATCTACGACCTGGGCGGCGGCACCTTCGACATCTCCATCCTGGAGGCCGACAACGAGGTCATCCAGGTGCTGTCCACGAACGGCAACACGCACCTCGGCGGCGACGACTTCGACCAGCGCCTCATCGAGCACGTCGCGATGGAGTTCGCCAAGCAGACCGGCATCGACCTCCGCAAGGACCCGATGGCGCTGCAGCGGCTCCGCGAGGCCTGCGAGAAGGCCAAGTGCGAGCTGTCGAGCATGACCGAGACCGAGATCAACCTGCCCTTCATCGCGCAGGACTCCAGCCGCTCGCCGGTCCACCTGACCACGCGGATCACGCGCTCCAAGTTCGAGCAGCTGGTCGGCGACCTCCTCGAGAGCTCCCTCAAGCCCTGCCAGAGCGCGCTCGACGACGCGCGCCTCAAGGCGAAGGACATCGACGAGGTGGTGCTGGTCGGCGGCTCGACCCGCATCCCCAAGGTCCAGCAGCTCGTGAAGGAGTTCTTCGGCCGCGAGCCCAACCGCAGCGTCAACCCCGACGAGGTCGTCGGCGTGGGCGCCGCGATCCAGGCGGCCGTCCTGGGCGGCGACATGAAGGAGATCCTCCTGCTCGACGTGACGCCCCTGACGCTGGGCATCAAGGTCGAGGGCGGCCTCATGGTGCCGCTCATCAAGCGCAATACCACGATCCCCACCGAGCAGTCCCAGGACTTCTCGACCGCGTCGGACAACCAGCCCGGCGTCACGGTCGAGGTCTTCCAGGGCGAGCGCCCGATGGCCGACGACAACCGGAAGCTCGGCAACTTCGACCTGACCGACATCCCGCCCGCGCGGCGCGGCGAGCCGAAGATCGAGGTGAAGTTCAAGCTCGACGCCAACGGCATCCTCCAGGTGTCCGCGCGCGATAAGGGCACGGGACGCCAGCAGCAGATCCAGATCACCGCCTCGACCGGCCTCGACGAGAAGCAGATCGATAAGATGGTGAAGGACGCCGAGGCGTTCGCCGACAAGGACAAGTCCCGCAAGGAGCTCGCCGAAGCGCGCAACATGGCGGACCACACGACCTACGCCACCGAGAAGGCGCTGAAGGACTACGGCGACAAGATGTCCGCCGGCGAGAAGGAGAAGGTCGAGAAGGCCCTCGAGAAGCTGAAGAAGGCCAAGGAGAGCGACAACGCCGTCGAGATCAAGAAGGCCATCGAAGAGGTCACCCAGGCCTCGCACGAGTTCTCGAAGCACCTCTATGAGGAGGCGGCGAAGCAGCAGGCCGCCCAGCAGCAGGCGGCCGGCGGGCCCCCGCCCGAGGCCGGCAACGGCGGGCCGCGCGCCGCGGGCGCCGGGAAGGGCTCGGGCAAGGACGACGAGAAGATCATCGACGCGGACTTCAAGACGAAGTAATCGGGAAACAGGAAGCCGGAAGCAGGAAACAGAAGAAAAACAGATCCCCCTGGAGCGATCCAGGGGGATTTTCATTTACCCCGCTTGACTCTCCGCGGCCCGACAGAGATACTAACTCCCCTCAGGAATCCTCCCGGCGGGTCCGTCTCAGATACTGTCTCTCTCTCTCAACCGAATGATCGACGTCAGCAATCTGACCAAGACGTACCCGGGCGTGGTGGCGGTGGATGACCTGTCGTTCCAGGTCGGGAAGGGCGAAATCGTCGGCTTCCTCGGACCCAACGGCGCGGGCAAGTCCACCACGATGCGCATTCTTACCTGCTTCATCGCCCCCACCAGCGGCTCCGCCAAGCTGGCCGGCTTCGACGTGGTGGAGCAGTCCATGGAGGTCCGCCGCCGCGTGGGGTACCTCCCGGAATCGAACGCGCTCTACACGGAGATGCGCGTCGAGGAGTACCTCCTGTTCCGCGCCCGCCTGCGCAACCTGTCGGGCGCCGAGCGCGCGAGCCGCGTGGGGGAAGCCCTCGAGAAAGTCCGCCTGACCGAGCGCCGCCGCTCCATCATCGCCCATCTCTCCAAGGGCCTGCGGCAGCGTGTCGGTATCGCTGACGCGATCCTGCACCGCCCCGAGATCGTCATCCTGGACGAGCCCACGATCGGCCTCGATCCCACGCAGGTGCGCGAGGTGCGCGAGCTGATCCGCGGCCTCGGCGAGGCGCACACGGTACTCTTCTCGAGCCACATCCTCTCGGAGGTCGAGAAGATCTGCGGCCGCGTGCTGATCCTCAGCAAGGGCAAGGTGGCGGCCTTCGGGACCCCCGAGGAAATCGCCAACCAGCTGATGAAGACGGGCAACGTCCGCCTCGAAGTGCGGGGCGAGGGCCGCAAGATCAAGGAGACGCTCGAGGCCGTCGCCGGCGTCGCCCGGATCCTCTGGTCGAGCAAGGGCGAGATGCACACCTACGTGGTCGAGCCCAAGGACGGCCAAGACCTGCGGCCGGCGCTGTTGCGCGCCTGCATGTCGGGCGGCTATGAAGTCTACGAGCTGGGCTACGAGCGTCGCACGCTCGAGGAAGCCTTCACGATGCTGACGGAAGCGCCCGGGAAGGGCGGTGGGGCATGAGGAACTTTATCGCCCTGACGCGCCGCGAGCTGGGCGTCTACTTCGTCTCGCCCATGGCCTACATCATCCTGACGGCGATGCTGGTCCTCTCGGGCCAGATGTTCGTCCAGTACATGACCAACTACGCGGCGAACCAGCTCCCCGTGGACTACCGCGAGACGCTCCAGTGGCTCATCATGGTGATCGTCCTGACCTGCCCGCTGGTCACCATGCGCCTGATCGCCGAGGAGCGGAGCAAGGGGACGCTGGAGATCATCCTGACGGCGCCGATCTCCGACGCCGCCTTCGTGCTGGCCAAGTTCGCGGCGTCCATCGTCCTGCTCCTCAGCCTCCTCGTCCTGACCGTCGGCTACCTTATCATCATCTCGCACTACGGGCCGGTGGACGTGGGCGCGGCGGCCTGCGGCTATCTCGGCCTGCTCCTGGTCGGCGGCGTCCTCTACTCGGCGGGGCTCTTCATCAGCTCGCTCTGTTCCAGCCAGATCACGGCGGGCGTGCTGACCTTCGCGCTCGCGACCCTCCTCATCATGGCGAACATCCTGAGCAGCCGGGCGGAGGGGTCGTTCTGGGCGCCGATCCTCGCGTTCGTCGACCTGTCGCTCAACTTCAACGACTTCCTCAAGGGAGTCGTGGACCGCACCCGCCTGGTCTATCTCCTCAGCGTCATCGCCTTCTTCCTCTTCCTCACCACCCGCGTGGTGGAGTCGCGGAGGTGGCGATGAGCGCGCCGAACGACGCCCTCTGGGGTCGACGCAAGCGGACGCTGGCCTGGATCCATGCCGGCATCCAGATCATCGTGCTCCTGGGGCTCCTGGTGATGCTGAACCTGCTCGCCGGAAAGTTCCCGGCGCGCTACGACCTGACCTCCCGCCGGACCTACGCGCTGTCGGCGATGGCGGAGGACCTGCTCCGCGGCCTCAAGTACGACGTCGAGGTCTGGGTCAACCTGAACCCGGGCGTCACCGAGGACCGCTCGCTGCCCAACGGGATGGACATGACCGGGCAGATGTTGGAGGAGTTCCGGCGGCGGACGGACCACATCAAGGTGTATCCCCTGACCGGGGTCAACACGCCCCGTCTGGACGTCTTCCAGAAGAATTTCACCGCGGTCCCGCCCGCGGCCCTGTTCCTTCTGGCCGACTTCGGCAACGGTCGCACCAACAAGAAGCAGGTCGACATCGCGGACCTTTACCAGGGGGACGCCACGTCGGGCGAAGTTACCGTCTTCAAGGGCGAGCCCATCCTGGTCCAGGCGATCCGGGACCTCGGCGGCGAGACGAAGCGCATCATCTACGAATCGGAAGGGCACCGGGAGGTCCTGACCTCGGACGTGAGGAGGATGAGCACGCTCGCCAACTTCCTGCGCCTCAACGAGGGAGTCGAGTTCCGCCGCCTGCCCCTCGCGGAGTACAAGACCGTGCCCGTCGACGCCGACCTGCTCGTGATCCTGGCTCCCGAGCAGCCCTTCCTGGAGCACGAGATCGATGTGATCAAGGAGTTCCTCGAGCGCGGCGGCAGCCTGCTCGTCGCGGTCGTGCCGAAGGTCCGCACGGGCCTGGAAAAGTTGCTGGAGGAGTACAACGTCAAGGTGGGGGAGAACGTCGTCCTCGACCCTCAGCGCTACAGCCAGTTCCAGTCCAACCTGATCGTGACGGATTTCAACCTGCACCCGGTCAACCGGAACATGCTGAACGTCCAGTTCCTGATGCCGCGCTGCTGCACCATCGATCCGATGCCGCGGCGGGACAACAACTGGACGATCACCCCGCTGGCCCAGGCGGGCCCGAACTCCTGGGAGGAAAAGGGGGACATCAGCCCGGGCTCCCGGCCCAAGCCCGACGTCGACGAGCGCGTCGGAAACATGAAGCTCATCGTGGCCGTCGAGAAGACCGCGAAGTTCCCGATGGACGACAAGCACAAGACGGCCCGGATCGACGTCTGGGGGACGGCGCTCCCCTTCACGAACGACCTGCTCAAGTCGGGCTACGACTTCCAGCACGAGCAGGGGCAGTACGTCGTCAACCACTTCCGCTGGCTGATGAATCGCGAGCAGCTCCTGACGCCGCCCAAGCAGATGTCCGTCAAGCCGCTGAAGATGTCCGCGGAGGCCCTCGACCAGCTCGGGTACGTGATCAAGTTCGGATTCCCGGCGTTCGGCATCGGACTGGGTCTGCTGGCCTGGTTCCTGCGGAGGAAGTAAGCATGAACAAGAGCTGGAAGCTGACCGCCGCCTTCGTCGTCGTGCTGGGGATCCTGAGCGCGGCCTATTTCCTCAGCAGCCCGCCCGCGACCACCGACATCAAGAACCTGGACCTGCACGTGCTGCCGGACTTCACGGCGGACCGGGTCACGAAGATCGAGATCGACCGCAAGGGGAGCGCGCTCAGCTTCGAGAAGGTCACGGATCTCGTGGGGGAGCACTGGAAGATGACCGGGCCGACCAGCCACGCGGCGGAGTCGGCGATGGTCCAGCAGATGCTTTACGGGCTCGACCGCTTCCTCAAGTCGGGCGCGCTCGACCCGGGGAAGCCCGACACGGCCCCCGAGGCGACCGGGCTGAAGGACCCCCGGCTCAGCGTGAGCTTCAGCTCCGCCGGCCGCCGCGAAGTCCTGCGCTTCGGACAGTCGCCGATGACCAACACGACCGTCGTCTTCTACCAGCACGACGGCGACCCGAAGATCTACTCCGTCGGCGTCGACACGTTCGAGGCGTTCAACAAGCCCTTCTACCAGTACCGCGCCAAGACGCTCGCGCGCTACCCACCGCACCGCGTGAACAAGGTGACGCTGGAGTTCAAGTTCCTCCGCCCGCAGGGGAAGGGCAAGCCGGACCTCGTTGAGTACGAGAAGTCCGTGATGGAGCGCTTCGAGGAAGGGGCGGAGCGCGGCTGGTACCTCACCCAGCCCCATCGCGAGCGGCTGAACGACCACGCCGTCGCGGCGCTGGTCACCGAGCTTTCCAGCCTGCCCGCGACCGAGTACCAGGCCGCCGGCGACCCCAAGCAGCAGGGCTTCGACGAGCCGCAGGCCCGGGTGACGATTGGCGTGAACGGCGCGGACAAGCCGGTCGAGATCGCCTTCGGCGCGACCACCGAGAAGGAGAAGAAGCGCTGGGTCCGCCTCCTCGGCTCCGACGAGGTCGCGCTCTACGACTCGTTCCGCTTCGACGAGCTGCCGCTGGAGCGGAAGAAGCTGCGCAACCGCATGGTCTTCCCGTTCTCGGTCGAGCTCGCCAGGAAGGTCGAGGTCGAGGTCAAGGACCTGGGCAGGATCGTCCTCGAGCGCAAGGAGATCAAGAAGGAGGGCGAGAGCGTCAGCACGGTGAAGTGGGAGCTGGCGGAGCCCGTCGGCCTGCGGGTCGAGACCGAGCGCGTGGAGGCCTTCGTGAGCGCCGTCGTGGCGCAGCAGATCGACGACTTCATGGGCCAGCAGGACTTCAAGCAGGCGGGCCTCGACCCGGCTCCGGTCAAGCTGGTGGTGGAGACGAAGGAGGGGAAGCGGCACGCCTGCAGCTTCAGCGCCAGCGGCGGCTTCATGCGCAAGGAGGGGGTCGACGAGATCTTCGTGATCCGCTCCGACTTCGTCCGGATGCTCCAGCGGCTCGAGCTGAACTTCCTGAACATGGAGATGTTCAACGTCCAGCGGGACAGCCTCCAGGAGTTCAGCTTCGAGAGCCGCCCCTCCGCGCAGCTCCAGCCCGTGTACTACACGCTCCGGTTGGACAAGGCCGGGAAGAAGTGGGACTTTGTCGACCCGGCCCACAAGGGGGTCGAGGCTGACCCCGAGCGGGTGAGCGGCATCCTCGCGATCATGAACTACATCAAGGCCGAGGCCATGATCGCCCGGGACGACGACACGATCCAGAAGAACGCGCTGGAGGAGAGCAAGGCTCCCTCGACCCTGAAGATCCGCTACGACGGCGGCGAGGCCGAGCTCTACATCTCCGAGAACAAGAGCGACAAGATCAACCGCCCGCTGTACTGGGCGAGGTTCAAGGACAGCAAGACCGTCTTCCAGATCAACGGGCTCTTCGTCGATTCGCTTAAGGTTGTTCCTGAGAAAAAGAAAGAGCCGGAGAAGGACAAGTAATCCTCAATGATCCTTGACGGTCTCCTCCGGTAGACCTATCCTTAGACCCACCACCCATGAATCTTGACGAGATTAAGAGCATCCTCCAGCTGATGGAAGCCAACAAGCTGGTGGAATTCGAATACGAGGACGACGGCCGCCGCCTCAAGCTGCGCCGCGCGGAGGACCGCGTGGTAACGACCGCGGTCCCCATGGCCGTGCCCGCCGCGGTCCCCATGGCCGCGGCGCCGGCGCCGGCCTCAGCCCCGGCCGCCGAGGCCCCCCGTCCCTCGAACCTGACCGAGTTCAAGTCCCCCCTTGTCGGCACCTTCTATCGCTCGGCGAAACCCGACGCCGACCCCTTCGTCAACGTGGGGGACGAGATCGGCCCCGAGAAGGTGATCTGCATCATCGAGGCCATGAAGGTGATGAACGAGATCAAGGCCGAGATGAGCGGCATCGTCCGCGAGGTCCTGGTCAAGAACGGCCAGGCGGTCGAGTTCGGCGAGCCGATGTTCCTGATCGAGAAGAAATAGCTTTTACACCCCCTCACCTCGCGGCGTCCAATACCCCGGATGGCGACGCTGCTGGCTCTTCTCGCACTCACCCTCCAGGACGACCGCCTCCGCGTCGACGGACCTCCCTTCCTGGTCAACGGTGAAACCGTCGAGCTTCGCGCCACCAGCTCCGTCAAGGATGCCGTCGTGGTCTGGCGCCTGGCGGACGGCCCGGCCTCGGCGATCCAGACCAAGCCCGCGCTGGACTCGTCGACCCGCGTGCTGCGCGGAACGGACAGCCTCTCGGTGACCTCGGTCGGGAAGGGGGAGGAGGAACTCCTCTTCGCCGTCACGCTGGAGCGCAAGGGCGTGCGCCTGGCCAAGGAGGAATTCAAGATCCGCATCGGGCCGCCCATCCGCGTCAAGGCGTGGGTCCGCATCGTCGAGAACCCGCTCGGCGGCACCCGCAAGCCGGAGCTCCTGCGCGACACCGACAAGTGCAAGGAGGTGGAGGCGGGGGTCAACAAGCTCCTCCGGCCCCTCGGAGTCGAGGTGGCGCTCGAGGCCGGACGGGCGGTCGAGGCGCCGGACGCGTGGTTCGATCGCGAGGGGATCTTCCACCCGATCGGGCTCAAGGATGGAAAGAAGGCGAACTCCCAGACGCTCAACGAGCTGCTCCGCTGCGACGAGCCGGGCGGCCTCAATGTGTACTTCCTGCGGGACTGCAACTGGGTGACGGTCCGGGAAGGCTTCCCCCGGATCGTCACGGAGCACAACCTGGTGGGGATCGGCCTGAAGGACGGCGCGGCCGTCCTGGACGACGCCTGGGACGTGCCATCCCTGGCCCACGAACTCGGCCACACGCTCGGCCTGGACGACCTCAAGGAGAAGTCCGAACGGGGCCGCCTGATGTTCTCGGTCCGCCGCGACCGGACGGGGCAGTCCTTCACCTACGGCGAGATGAAGGACGCCCGGGAGGGGGCCCGGCGCCACCTCAAGACCTGGCTCGCCAAGCGCTAGGTCTTGTAGAAGCCCCCGGCCTCTCCTATACTTGGCGCCTTAATGTTTGCCCGAATCCTGGTCGCCAACCGCGGGGAAATCGCCCTGCGCATCATCCGGGCCTGCAAGGAGATGGGGGTCGAGTCAGTCGCCATCTACTCGGAGGCTGACCGGAACAACCACTACCTGAAGCTGGCCGACTACGCCATCTGCATCGGGCCGGGTCCGGCGCAGAAGAGCTACCTGGACATCTCCCGCATCGTCAGCGCGGCCGAGATTGCCGATGTCGACGCCATCCACCCGGGCTACGGCTTCCTCTCCGAGAACGCCCACTTCGCCGAGGTCTGCGAGAGCTGCAACATCAAGTTCATCGGGCCCAGCGCCGAGAGCAGCCGCATCGCGATGGACAAGGTGAGCGCCCGCGAGCTCGCCAAGAAGTGCAAGATCCCGACGATCGCCGGCAGCGAGGAGGTCATCAAGGACGACAAGCAGGCGCTGGAGATCGCCCACCGGGTCGGCTATCCGGTGATGATCAAGGCGGCGGGGGGCGGCGGCGGCCGCGGCATGAGGGTCGCCCACAACGACGTCTCGCTGGTGCACAACTTCCTGGCCGCGCAAGCCGAGGCGGGCGCCGCGTTCAAGAACAGCGCTGTCTACATCGAAAAGTACGTCGAGAAGGCCCGTCACATCGAGATCCAGGTGATCGCCGACGTGCACGGCAATTTCGTCCATCTGGGCGAGCGCGACTGCACGATCCAGCGCCGCTTCCAGAAGCTGATCGAGGAATCCCCGTCGCCCGTCATGACGCCCTCGCTCCGCAAGGACATGGGCAACGCCGCGATCGCCTTCGCCCGCGCGGCGAAGTACGTGAACGCCGGGACCTGTGAGTTCCTGGTCGACGAGCGCGGCAAGTTCTACTTCATCGAGATGAACCGCCGCATCCAGGTGGAGCACCCCGTGACCGAGATGGTGACGGGCGTGGACTTGATCAAGGAGCAGATCCGCATCGCCGCCGGGCAGCGGCTCAGCTTCAGCCAGCGCGACATCGTCCTGAACGGCTGGGCCATCGAGTGCCGCATCAACGCCGAGAACCCCAACGACGGGTTCAAGCCGAGCCCCGGCAAGATCACGAACTACTTCGCGCCGGGCGGACCGGGCGTGCGGGTCGACAGCCACGCCTTCGCCGGCTACCAGATCCCGCCGTTCTACGACTCGATGATCGGCAAGCTGATCGTGCACAAGAAGACGCGCGAGGAGGCGGTGTCGACGATGAAGCGGGCGCTGTCCGAGTACATCGTCGAGGGCGTGCCGACCACGATCCCGCTGCACCTGGCGATCTTCGACCACACCCAGTACATCAAGGGACAGGTCGACACGACCTTCATCGAAAGCTACTTCGGCAAGTAAGAAGCTCCACTCCCCGCAACCCACCCGTTATTAGCCACAGAGCCCACGAAGCCCTCAGAGAAGAATCTGCTCTGTGGGCTCGGAGGGCTCTGTGGCCAATAAGGAGAAGGGCCGCAAGAATCCAGTGACGCAGAGACCGCTCTGCGCCGCTGCACCCCTGCGGCCCCGGGATCGGGTTGTCCTAGAAACTCTTGTCCGGGAGCTGCTTCTGGATCTCCTGCTTCACGGGCATCGTCTTCTGGACGTGCACCCGCGTCTTGATCGCGGAGTACCCGCAGAAGGCGGCCAGCAGGCCCACCATCAGCCAGAACATCGTGCGGCCGGCGCCGGAGCAGCACTTCCGCTGCTTCTTCTCCTCGATGAAGACGATGCCGGGCTCGGGCCGGGCGGGCGCCGCTGCCTTTTCCTTGGCGGGCGTCATGGCCTCGCCGCAGTACTTGCAGCTGGTCGAGATGGCCGAGATCGTCTCGGCGCACGCGGGGCAGGCCCGCGCCATCTTCTTTCCGCAGCTGGAACAGGTCGAGTTGGCGGGGTCGGCCTTGGCGTTGCAGAAGGGACAGGCGAGTATCATGATGACTACCTCCGGCTATTGGACGGTCGTCCTCTAGTGTTGTAACGCAGAAATCGGGCAAAAACAAAGTGGAAAAAACATGCCGCTTCCGTGATGGGATCGAACCCGCCTTACTCGAGGTTCGCGTGGCGGCGGCGGATCTTGCGGCCCGGGATCTTCAGGCCGTGCATCGCCGTCAGGATCACCGAGTCGAGGTAGAGGAAGAGCACCTGCTCGAAGAGCGAGCGCGCCGGCTGCCGCGTCTCGCGGCCGCGCTCCAGCGGGGCGGGGATCAGGACCGTGAGGTTCGAGGCCTTCGCGAGCGGGGAGCGGGGCCGGGCCGTGAGGGAGACGACGCGGGCGCCGATCCGACGGGCCTTGCGGGCCATGTAGAGCGGCATCAGCGTCGTCCCGGTGCCCGAGCAGGCCACCAGGAGGTCGCCCCGGCGGATCGCCGGGGCCGTGATCTCGTGGGCGAGGTGGACGTCGAAGCCCAGATGCATCAGGCGCTGGCCGAAGGCCTGCACCACCAGCCCGCTGCGGCCGACGCCCGTGATGTAGATCGACCTCGAGCGGGAGAGCTCGGTCACGAAGGCCCGCGAGCTCTGGTCGTCGATCCGTCGGAGGACGAGCGAGACCTCGTTGAGGACGATGTCGCGGAAGGCCTTCATTCGAGGACGAGGCACTTCTCGTCGTAGGTGGGGCCTTCCATGCAGATGCGCGAGTAGCGCCAGTCCTTGCCGTCGTCCGTGAGGACGCGGGTGATGCAGGCGCCGCAAGCGCCGAGCGCGCAGCCCATGTGCCGCTCCATGGAGACCTCGCAGGGGAGTCCCTCGCGGCGGGCGATGCGGACCACGGCGTCCATCATCCGGTCGGGGCCGCACGTGTATAGCTGGAGGCTGCTCCGGTCGAGCTTCGGGATCCACTCCTCCAGGAGGTGGGTCACGAGCCCTTTGCGGCCGCGCGAGCCGTCCTCGGTCACCGCCTGGGCCTCGACCCCGACCTGCGCGAAGTCGTCGATCCCGTAGAGCATCGACTGGGTCCGGCCGCCGAAGAGGAGGATCATGCGCGGTTTGGGTCCCTTGGCCGCCACCTGCTTGGCGAACAGGTAGAAGGGAACGATGCCGACGCCGCCGGCGATGAAGACGTAGGTTTTGACGGGCTTGACGCTGAACCCGACGCCCAGCGGCCCCATGTAGCCGATCTTCGAGCCGGGCTCCTTCCGGGCCAGGATCTCCGTGCCCTTGCCGACCACCGTGTAGAGCAGGTCGACGTGCTGCCCGCCGTCGGCGGGCCGGGCGTCCCAGTAGCTGAAGGGGCGCCGGAGCAGGGGCTCGGTCGTGAAGTCGGTCAGGATGTGGCAGAACTGCCCGGCTTCGATGGGGTCCGTCGAGGGGACGAGCACCGTCATCTTCCAGCAGTTGGGCGAGTAACGCTCCTGCCGGACCACCGTCGCATCCCCGTTCCAGATGACGTGCATCGTGGGCGGATTGTAGCAGGCTCGACCGGGGCGGGCAATGTTTGACGCCCCGGGGCGCGCATGCTATCACGGCACCCCATGCAACCCCTCGATTTCGCGAAAAAGATCGTCCTCAAGGCGGGGGACTTCCTCAAGAAGCACAGCTCGGGCCGCAAGTCCATCATGTACAAGGACGACCTCGGCAGCAATATCGTCACCGACATGGACCACGCGTCGGAGGAGATGATCGTCAAGGCGATCCGGAAGGAGTTTCCCGACCACGCGATCGTGGCCGAGGAGAGCGGCCTCTCCGGCGACTCGCCCCACAAGTGGTACATCGACCCGGTCGACGGCACGACGAACTTCGCCCACGGATTTCCCATCTGGGCCGTCACGGTGGCCTACGAGGCGAAGGGGCGGATCCAGGCGGGTGCCACCTACGCCCCGATGCTCGGCGACCTTTACTACGCGAAGCGGGGCGGCGGGGCGTTCCGGAACGGCTCGCGGATCCACGTGACGAAGACCAAGAAGCTGAACCACGCGCTGCTCTGCACCGGCTTCTCGTACCTCCTGGAGTACCGGAAGGTCAACCTGAAGTACTTCAGCGAGTTCCTCATGACCGCCCAGGCGATCCGGCGCATGGGCGCCGCCTCCCTCGACCTCTGCTGGACCGCGGCCGGCGCCTTCGACGGGTTCTGGGAGATGCGGCTGGGCCCCTGGGACATGGCCGCTGGAATTGTTATCTTGGAAGAGGCGGGCGCCAAGGTTACCGATTTCATGGGCGGGCCGGTCGACGTCCGCCGCGGCGACTTCGTGGGCGCCAACCCCGGGCTCCATCGCAGGATGCTGGACGTTCTGCAGAAAGTGAAGATAAAGTAAGCCTCCATGGCCAATGAACTTGAACGGATGTGCCGGCTCCTCGACGACGGGGACGCCGAGCTCCAGATCGCCGTCGCCCGCGTGCTGCGCGAGCTCAAGCCCAAGGACGCGAGCGTCCGCAAGGCGCTGGCGGGCGCGACCAAGTCGCAGAACGAGATGGTGCGGCTCTACGCGCTCGAGGCGCTCGCGTCGATCGACCTCCAGGCCGCGCTCCCGCACGTGGTGCCGCTCCTGGGCGGGCCCGACGCGGTCCGCAACCGCGCCTCCCAGATCCTGATCGGCGCCGGCGCCGCGTCGGCCGGGGCGCTGCGGGACCACCTCGACTCCAAGGACCCCCAGGTCCGCAAGGGCATCCTCGACATCCTGGGCAAGCTGCCCGGGGTCGACACGACCGAGTCGCTCTTCGCCGGCCTCCTCGACCCCGACCTGGAGGTCGTCAAGAAGGCCGCCCAGGCCTACCGGCAGCGGATCGAATCGATGGCCGCCGCCGACAAGGCCAAGGCGCTGAAGAAGATCCTGGAGTTCATGGAGTCCCCCAAGGTCCAGAAGGCGAAGACGCCGCTGCCGTCCTGCCTGCTCATCGTGGGCGCGCTGCGCGACGCGTCGGCGGTCAAGACGGTCCTGAAGTACCTCGACCGGAAGCTGCCCCCCGCGGTCCGCAATCACGCGCTGCTCGCGCTCTTCAGCCTCCCGCTCGAGGGCAAGGACGCCGCGGCCGCGGTCGGCAAGCTCCTGCCGCTCCTCGAGGAGTCGGAGTTCAACGAGATCGTGAAGCCCGCCCTCGACATCCTCTGGAAGCTGCCGCCGGGGAAGGAGCACGCCGATCGGCTCCTGAAGCTCCGGAAGAGCGGCAACCCGCCCGTGCGGCTCTACGCCGTGAAGGGCCTGGGCGCGATCGGGAGCAGCCAGGCCGGCGAGGCGCTGGTCGAATCCCTCATGAGCGACGACCCGCGCCTCTCCGAGGTGGCCGACGGCGCGCTGCGCGGGAACCCGGACTTCGTGCCCCTGCTGGTGAAGGAACTCGACCGCCAGGAGGACGTCGCCAAGGCGTTCAAGATCGTCAACGTCCTCAAGGGCTTCAAGAACGTCCTCGACAAGTCTCTCGTGAAGAAGTGCCTCGCGAAGACCTTCCAGATGCTCGACAAGAAGGAGAGCGGCTTCCAGGTCTACTTCGAGATCGTGCGCGCGGCGGCGCCGGACCTGGCGAAGAAGGAAGTGGTCGAGCGCGGCCGCGACCAGCTCAAGAAGAAGGACTTCGAGGACGCCGAGCGGGTGCTCCGGCTCGCCCAGCGCGACGACCTGGCCAGCCCCGAGGGCGACTTCGCGCTGGCGATCTCCCAGCTCCGCCAGCAGCGTCTCGACCCGACGAGCGCGGGCCGCGACCAGGGCAACGCGATCGGCCTCTTCCTCAAGCTCTCCCGGAAGGAGGGCTTCAACCTCCTCAAGCAGCTCGAGAAGGACTCCGGGCTTCTTTCGCCCGAGGGCCTGCTCTACCTCGGCTTCGCCTTCACGGAGCGCCAGGGCGCCGACCGCGACCTGGGCGGCGCGATCCTGAAGCTCGTCGCCAAGAAGTTCGGCTCGAAGGAAGAAGGCAAGATCGCGAAGCAGAAGCTGAAGACACAGGGGATTGCCTGAGAATAGAGAATAAAGAATAGAGAATCGAAGCAACCAAGTCCTTCCGGGTCTGCCTCAGACACGAGCGCGGGGCGCTCACGCCTCTTGTAGTGGTAAACGAGATAGGTCGCGGCCGCTTCGATTCTCTATTCTGTATTCTCGTCTCGTCCCGAGAATCAGGCTTTGACGACTTTCTCCTGGCCGTTCTTCACGTCCTTGCACGCGTTTCTCGTGTCGACCACCAGCGACGAGTTCTTCACGATCCAGGCGTAGTCGAAGCTCGAGTGGTCGGTCACGATCACGACCGCGTCCGACTCCTTCAGTACCTTCTCGGTCAGCTCGACGGTCTTCACCTTCAGGTGCTTGTAGTGGCGCATCGTCGGGAGCTTGGGCAGGAAGGGGTCGTGCGCCCGCACGGTGGCTCCCTTGGCTTCGAGCAGCTCGATCACCTTGAACGACGGCGATTCGCGAGGGTCGTCGATGTCCTTTTTGTAGGCGAGGCCGAGGACCAGGATCGAGGACCCGGCCAGGGTCTTGTTGATCCTCCGGAAGGCGTCCTCGAGGCGGCCCAGGACGTAGTAGGGCATCTGGACGTTGAGCTGGCCGGCGAGCTCGATGAAGCGCGTGGCGAACTGGAATTCCTTCGCCCGCCACGAGAGGTAGAACGGATCGAGCGGGATGCAATGGCCGCCCAGGCCCGGGCCGGGGTAGAAGGGCTGGAACCCGAACGGCTTGGTCGACGCGGCGCGGATGACTTCCCAGACATCGATGCCCATGCGCTCGAAGCACATCTTGAGCTCGTTCACGAGCGCGATGTTCACGCAGCGGTAGATGTTCTCGAGAAGCTTCGCGGATTCGGCGATCTCGGGCGATGAGACCTCGACGACCTGGACGATGGCCGAACCGTAGAGCGCGGCCGCCGCCTTGCGGCTGCGCTCATCGATGCCGCCCACGACCTTCGGGATGTCCGCGTTGGTGAAGTGCTTGTTGCCCGGGTCCTCGCGCTCGGGCGAGAACGCGAGGAGGTAGTCGACGCCCGCCTTGTCGAGCTCGGGCTTCATGATCTCGCGCGTCGTGCCGGGATACGTGGTCGACTCGAGGATCACCAGCTGCCCCTCGCGAAGGTTCTGGCCGATCGTCCGGGCCGTGGACTCGATGAACGACACGTCGGGGCTGGTGTCCTCATGGAGCGGGGTCGGGACGCAGATGATGATCGCGTCCGCTTCCTTGAGGCGCTTGAAGTCCGCGGTGGCCTCGAACTTCTTCGACATCTTCTTCAGGAGCTGGTTCGGGATGGACTTGATGTAGGACTCGCCGCGCTTGAGCTTCTCGATCTTGGCGGGGTCGATGTCGAAGCCGATCACCCGGAAGCCCTTGAGCGAGAAGAGGCGCACGAGGGGGAGCCCGACATAGCCCAGCCCGATGACGCCGACGACGGCTTTCTTGCTACGGATCAGGGACTCGATGCTCATGCGGTTTTTAGTGCCTTGCGCAAGACGTCGAGGGCGGCATCGATGTGACCCTTCTCCACCGTAAGGGAGGGCAGGAAGCGGATGCCTCCCTCGCCGCATCCCAGGAGGAGGAGGCCTTCGGCGAACGCCGCGTCAACGATGCGGTTCCGTCGGTCATGGTCCAGGGGGCCCTGCTTGCCGCGGCGGATGTCGATCGCCTGCATCAGCCCCAGGCCGTGAGCGCGCCCGACGTGGGCGAACTCCTCGGAGAGGGAATCGAGCCCGGCCGCAAGGTACTCTCCCATGCGTTTCGCGTTGTCCATCAGGCCGTCTTCGATGAGCTCGATCGTCCGGAGCCCCGCGGCGCAGGCCAGCGCGTTGCCGCCGAACGTGTTGGCGTGCGCGCCGCTCGGCCACACGTGCAGTTCCTTGCGGGCCACGATGGCGCCCAGGGGAAGCCCGCCGCCGATCGGCTTCGCGGTGCAGAGGATGTCGGGCTCCACGCCGAAGTGCTCCACCGCCCACCACTTGCCGGTGCGGCCCAGCCCCGACTGCACCTCGTCGACGACGAGCAGGATGCCGTTCTTGTCGCAGAGCTTGCGCAGCCCTTCCAGGAAGCCCTTGGGGGCGACGTTGTAGCCGCCCTCGCCCTGGATGGGCTCGACGAAGATGGCCGCGACGTCCTCCGGCGGCGTGGTGCGCTTGAAGAGCACGTTCTCGATGAAGTCCAGGTCGCCGTAGGGCGCGTGCGACACGTCGGCCAGCAGCGGCGCGAAGTGGCGCCGCTGCGTGGGCTTCGACGCCGTGAGCGAGAGGGAGCCCATCGAGCGGCCGTGGAAGCAGCCGAAGAAGGCGATCATCCGGGACCGACGGGTCACGTAGCGGGACAGCTTGATCGCGGCCTCGACCGCCTCGGTGCCCGAGTTGGCCAGGAACGTCATCTTCGGCGACTTTCCCGGGGCGATCTCGCAGAGCTTCTCGGCGAAGGCGGCCATGACCTCGTAGTAGAAGTCCGTCCCCGCCATATGGATGAATTTCTCGGACTGCTCCTGCAGGACACGGACGATCTCGGGGTGCGCGTGGCCGAGCGCATTTACCGCGACGCCCGCCGTGAAGTCGAGGAACTTGTTGCCGTCGGGGTCGTAGACGTAGGACCCTTCGCCGCGCTCGATCACGAGGGGGTAGCCGCGCGTGTACGCGGGCGTGATGACCTTCCGGTCACGCTCGATGATCTTTCGCGCTTTGGGGCCGGGGAGCGTGGTCCGAATCTGCGGCGCGTATCCGCTTTTGGTAGCCGCCCGATTCATGGTTCTCCTCGAATTGGCCGAGGGATTATAACATGGGACAAATGACGCGCCATTTTATCCCGCACTCGCGCCCCACGCTGGGCCGGGAGGAGGAGCGGGCCGCGCTTCGCGTGCTGCGGAGCGGCATGGTCGGCGGCGGGGAAGAGGTCGACCGCTTCGAGCGTGCCCTCGAGGGCTCGGTCGGAGGCGGTCGCGCGGTCGCGGTCCACACCGGCAGCGCGGCGCTCCACCTGGCCCTGCTCGGGCTCGGCGTGGGGGAGGGCGACCGCGTGCTGCTGCCCTCCTACGTCTGCGCGGCCGTGCTCAACGGCGTGAAGTACGTCGGCGCCGAGCCGATCCTGGCGGACGTGCTCCCCGAGACGGCGAACCTCGACCCCGACGACGTCCGGCGCCGACTCCGGCGCGGCACGAAGGCCATCATCGCCCCCCACCTGCTGGGCCGCCCCGCGCCGATCCGCGAGCTGCGCGCCCTCGGCGTGCCGGTCGTCGAGGACTGCGCCATGGCGCTGGGCGGGAAGGTGGGCCTCGGCGGGGAGATCTCGGTTTTTTCGTTCTATGCCACCAAAATGATGGCGACGGGCCACGGCGGCGCGGTCCTGACTCGGGACCGGGGCGTCGCCCGGCGCATCGCCGACCTGGTGGAGTATGACAACCGGGAGGACTATCGGATCCGCTACAACTACCGGATGAGCGCGATCGCGGCTGCGGTCGGGCGGGCGCAGCTGGCGAAGCTGCCTGATTTCGTCAAGCGGCGCCGCCGGATCGCCGACTATTACTATAGGACGTTGGGGCTCGGAGACGCTCCGCCCGGACACGTGTTCTATCGGTTTGTCCTCCGGGTGGGCTCCGTCGAGCGCTTCGTCCGCTTCATGGCGACGCGCGGCGTCGAGTGCAAGCGTCCGGTGTTCCGGCCGCTGCACCGCTACGTCGCGGCGTCCTCGGGGGAGTTTCCGGGTGCGGAAGAACTGCATCGACACTGGGCGTCCGTCCCCCTCTATCCCTCCCTCTCGCGGGGGGAGATGGAGCGCGTGGCGGAGTCGGCTCACGACTTTCTTCGTTAAGTGGCTCCGCTTCTCCGTCGGCACCTCCATCTCGCTGGCCCTCGCGGTCCTCGTGCAGGCGCAGGAGGGCCCGAAGGAGCGGGTGCGCTTCCTGGACGGCAAGTCGGAGCTCTGCGAGGTCGTCTCGGCCGACGCCGACGGGGTCACCCTCCGCCTCTCCGGCATCCAGCAGCCCCTCCGCTTCCGCTGGTGGCAGCTGGCGTCCGAGGACGCCGCGCGCCTGCGGGACGCGCAGCTCCCCCGCGCCGCCGTGAAGGCCGCGGAGGCCGAGTTCCTCGTGCCGGGCTACCGGATCCGCAGCAGCGACGACAAGGTGTACGAGGGCGTGCCGGTCGAGGGCGCCCCGGCCGGGCAGGTCTGGCTGAAGAACGCCGAGGGCAAGTTCGTGATCCGGGTCGAGTCGATCCTGTCCCGCGAGGACATCAAGGTCGATCTGGCGCGGGCTTACGCCCCGGACGAGGTCGTCGGGATCCTGGTGGGGCGGATCAAGCCGCGGACCGCCGAGGACTATGACCTGCTGGGCATGCAGCTGATCCGCGCGAAGCTCCAGGCGCGCGCGGTGGCGGCCTTCCGGGTCGCAGAGCTGCTGCGCCATCCCGAGTCCGCGGAAGCCCGCATGCTGGGCGAGCTGATCAAGCTGCGGGAGCGGATCGACGACCTCGCCGTGCGCAAGGCGGTCTTCCAGGCGGAAGAGCAGGCGCTCGCCGGCGAGTACGACGCCGCGATCGCGCAGGTCGAGGTGGTGGAGAAGCTGCTCGGGGACCGCCCCGATGCGCTCGCGGAGCTCAAGCGGGTCCGGACGCAGCTGCAGGAGTTCCGCGGGCTGGCCCGCGACGAGCGCATCGTGATGGAGGGCTATCGCGCCAGCGAGGCGCTCCTCAAGTCCAAGGCGATGGACCACGGCGTCTCCTTCGCCGCCGCGCGCGCCTGGGTCGAGCAGAAGCTGTTCGTCGAGCTCCTGGACCATCTGCGCTCGAAGTTCAATTTCAGCCCCGAGGACCCGACGGTCCAGCGCGTCTGGGAGCGGCGCCCCGCGGACGCGATGCTGAAGCACTCCTACGACGCGGCCTCCTGGGTCGTGCTGCGCCCCGAGCTGCGCGAGCCGGAGGGGTGGTGGAAGGCGACGGACGACCGCACCCGCTACGAGCTCCTGAAGGGCCTCTTCATCGAGAAGCACCTCACGGTCCTGCGCGCCGAGCAGAAGAGCTGCGGCGTCTGCGGCGGGACGGGGCTGCTGGAGCAGAAGAACTCTACCAACACGATGTGCCCATCATGCCAAGGACTCAAGGGGTACAGAGTCCTCATTTACCGCTAGAACCAGTACACAGTACACAGGACACAGGCAGAACCATTCCCCCCTCTCATCCCCCTGCGGGGGACGCCAATCCATACCGCTTCCACGATTTAGAACCAGCACGGAGAGATGATCTTGGTTTCCCCCTTGGGGGGGGGGCAGGGGGGGGGGATCTCTCTGCCTGTGTCCTGTGTACTGTGTACTGGGTTATTCGCCGGAGTAGTTCGTCGCTTCCTTGGTGATCGTGATGTCGTGCGGGTGGCTTTCGCGGAGGCTGGCCCCGCTGATCCGCATGAACTTCGTTTCGGTGCGGAGCTTGTCGACGGTCTGGGTGCCGCAGTAGCCCATGCCGGCGCGCAGGCCGCCGACGAGCTGGTAGACGTAGTCGCCCAGCTTGCCCTTGAAAGGCACCATGCCTTCGACGCCTTCGGGCACGAGCTTGGACTTGTCCTCGATGGCGCCCTGGCCGTAGCGCTCCTTCGAGCCGCGCACCATGGCGCCCTCGGAGCCCATGCCGCGGTAGACCTTGTAGCTGCGGCCCTTGTGGATCACGGTCTCGCCGGGGCTTTCCTCGCAGCCGGCGAAGAGGCTGCCGATCATGACGCAGTTCGCCCCGGCCGCGATGGCCTTGGGGATGTCGCCCGAGTGGCGGATGCCGCCGTCGGCGATCACCGAGACCCCGGCGGGGCCGGCGACGCTCGCGACGTCCGCGATCGCGGTGATCTGGGGCACGCCGACGCCCGCGATGATGCGCGTCGTGCAGATCGAGCCGGGGCCGATGCCGACCTTGACGCCGTCGGCGCCCGCGGCGACGAGATCCTTCGCGGCCTCGGCGGTGGCGATGTTGCCGGCGATGATGGGCTTGGGGATCCCGCGTTTCTTGAGCTCGCGGACCGTCTCGATGACGTTCTTCGAATGGCCGTGGGCGGTGTCGACGATCAGGACGTCGACGTCGGCCTCGACGAGCAGCTGGGCCCGGTTGAAATCGTTCACCCCGATGGCGGCGCCGACCCGCAGGCGGCCGCGGGCGTCCTTGGCGGCGAGCGGGTGCTGGGCGGTCTTGTTGATGTCCTTCATCGTGACCAGGCCCTTCAGGTTGAAGTCCCCGTCGACGAGCAGCAGCTTCTCGACCTTGCGCTCGTTGAGGATGGACTTCGCCTGCTCGATGGAGGTGCCGGGGGACGCGGTGGCGAGGGGCGGCTTGGTCATGACGTCCTGGAGCCGCCGGGACTCGTCGCTCTGGAACTTCAGGTCGCGGCTCGTGACGATTCCCACGAGCCTCCGGCCCTGCGTAATGGGGATGCCGCCGATGTTCTGCTCCCGCATCAGGCGCCGCGCGGTCCCGACGGTCTCGTCGGGCGCCAGGCAGACGGGGTCGGCGATGACGCCGGCCTCGAAGCGCTTGACGCGGGACACTTCCCGGGACTGATCCGCCGGGTTGAGGTTCCGGTGGATGATCCCGATCCCTCCCTCCTGGGCCAGGGCGATCGCCAGCTTCGACTCCGTCACGGTGTCCATCGCGGCGGAGACGATGGGGATGTTCAGCCGGATGTCGCGGGTCAGATTCGTGGAGGTGTCGACTTCCGTGGGGACGACGCTGGAGAGGCGCGGGATCAGAAGGACGTCGTCGAACGTGATCCCTTCGCTTGAGATCTTGTCGATCATTCGGGCGCCTTCAATCGGGGGACTATACTGAACCGGCCGCCGGATGTCAACCGGATGACGGTTGCCGCGGATTCGATATCCGGCACGCCCGCGGCAGGGGATTGCTACAATTCCGCCAACCCGGACCGGTCCACGTCGTTGAAAACGAGACCATGATGCGCCTACTGCGTGCCGCCCTCGTGCTGTGCGCCCCTCTCATCCTCTGGAATTGCGCGAGCTCGCCCGAGGACACCCGCAGCGAGCAGGTCCTCGATCGCGCGGCCTTCCTCTTCCGCCACTACTCCGAAGCCCAGAAGAAGCAGGACGCCCAGATGCTCACCGTCCTGCGGGGCGACCTGCGGAAGCTCACCGTGGAGGCGGGTGACGTGCTCATCCGCGTCCTCGCCGAGAAGAACCAGGAGGCGCAGGGCTACGCGGCGTTCGCGCTCGGCTTCTCGTCGAACCGGGCCGCGATCGCGCCGCTGGTGCAGGCCAGCGACAGCCCCGAAGAGAGCGTGCGGGGGAACGCCATCGCGGCGCTCGGCCAGCTGGGCTTCCCCGACGCGCCCCTCGAGCCGTTTCGGAAGCTGATGAAGGACCCGCTCCCCGAGATCCGCCAGGCGGCCCTCTTCGGGCTCTCCTGGATGGTCGACCCGAAGAACGACCTGGGCATGCTGGGCGACGTCCACGCGTGCCTCAACGACCCCGACGTGCACGTGCGGGCCGAGGCGCTGAGCGTGCTCCGGAAAACGCGGCGGAAGGAGTCGGTGACGCCGATCCTCGCGGGTCCGGTGAAGGACACGGAGCCGATGGTGCGGGCGTCGGCGGCGATCGCACTCGGCGCGATGGGGCGCGACGCGCAGGAGGCCACCCCGTTCCTCGTCGAGATGCTGAAGGACGAGCACCACCGCGTGGTGGAAGGGGCCTGGGCGGCCCTCAACAAGATCCACGACAAGGACCTCGACCGCTCCTACTCGACCTGGCGCGACTGGTACGAGGACGAGCAGAAGGTCCACTACACCTGCCTCGAGCACCGGGAGATCTCCGAGATCGCGCCCGGCGTCTGCCCGAAATGCGGCAAGAGGCTCGAGCGCATGAGCCGCGAGGGGACGCGCAAGCCGGAAGCCCCGCCCGTCGCGGCCACGGGGCTCTACACCTGCCCGGAGCACAAGGAGATCCTGACCACGACGCCTTCGAAGTGCGGCGTGCCCGGCTGCGGGAAGGAACTGGTCCCGAAGAAGCCGGACCCGGTGATCTACGTCTGCCCCGAGCACCAGCAGATCATGACCACGACGCCGTCCAAGTGCGGCGTCCCGGGCTGCGGCAAGGACCTCCTTCCCAAGAAGCCGTAGCCGAACGTCCCGCGCGCCGGGCGTGTGCTAGACTCCCTCCATGGCGTCCGACTCGGACAGCGGCATCGACAAGCAGAAGATCCTCGCCGCGATCAACCACCCGGATCCGGTCCCGTTCCCGACGCCCGCGGCGCCGAGTCCCGTCCGTCCCGCCACGACGCGCCGCGTCGTCGTCACCCCGGCATCCCGCTGGTCGACGCACCGGACCGAGATCGCCGCGATCATTGCGACCTTCGTGGCCCTGGTCTGGATCTCGGCCGGCATCGCCGCGGGATCGGGGATGCCGATCCTCGTCGGCATCGGCTTCGGCGTGGCCGCCCTCGCGATCTGGCTCCTCGAAGTCTGGTCCGGCGACTAGTTTTTCCGCCTCCTCCCCCGGGGAGGAAGGGTGGGGACCCCTCTTCTGTTTCCTGCTTCCCGTTTCCTGTTTCCCGTTCTGAATAGTCCTTGACACTGTTGGGCGTCGTCACTATATTCACGCCTCCCATGAGAGGCACAAAGCAGAAGTCATTCGTCGCGTCCTCGAAGACGCTCCAGCAGGAGTGGTTCGTCATCGACGCGAAAGGGCTCGTCCTGGGTCGCCTCGCGACGAAGGTCGCGATGATCCTGATGGGCAAGCACAAGCCGATCTACACGCCGTTCCTCGACACGGGTGACTTCGTCATCGTGCTGAATGCGGACAAGATCAAGCTCACCGGCAAGAAGGCGGAGAAGAAGGTCTACAAGCGTTTCTCCGGCTACCCCGGCGGCCAGCGCGAAGTGCCCTTCGCCGAAGAGATCGCGAAGCATCCCGACGTGGTTGTCCTGCACGCGGTGAAGAGCATGCTGCCGCGCGGCACGCTGGGCCGCCAGCAGATCACCAAGCTGAAGGTGTTCAAGGGCACCGAGCATCCCCACCAGGCGCAACAGCCCAAGCCGCTGGAGATCAAGTAATGGCCGAGATGAAGGAGTACATCTGGGGCACGGGCCGCCGCAAGAGCGCCGTCGCCCGCGTCCGCCTCTCCCGCGGCACCGGCACCATCACCGTCAATCACCGGCCCTTCGAGAAGTACTTCCTGACCGAGGACGATCGGCAGAGCGCCCTGGCCCCGCTCCACGCGACCAAGGCCTTCGGCCGCTACGACATCCTCGTCAACGCGTCCGGCGGCGGCATCGGCGGCCAGGCCGGCGCCATGAAGCTCGGCGTCGCCCGCGCCCTCAAGAAGATCGAGCCCGCGCTGGAGTCCATCCTCCGCGCGCAGGGGTTGCTCACCCGCGATCCCCGCATGAAGGAGCGCAAGAAGTACGGCCTCCGCGGCGCCCGCCGCGGCGTCCAGTACTCGAAGCGCTAGCCGGACCCCTTCCGCCGGGTTTCCTTCGTTTACTGGTCTGAAACGTGCAGGGTGATTCCATGGCGTTCTCTCCCAGCGACCGGCTCAAGAAGCTCCCCCCGTACCTCTTCGCCGAGTTCGAGCGCAAGCGCGCCGCCCTCGAGAAGCAGGGGAAGGACATCGTCAACCTCGGCATCGGCGACCCCGACCAGGCGCCGCCCCGGCTCCTGCTCGACACCATGGTCGCTCACCTGAACGACGAGTACATCCACCAGTACTCGTCCTCGCAGGGCATCGACGAGTTCAAGAGCGCCGTCGCGTCGTTCATGAAGAAGCGCTATTCCGTGGATCTCCAGCCCAAGGAGATCTGCATGGGCATCGGCTCGAAGGAGCTGATCGCCCACATGCCCCTCGCGCTCACGAACCCCGGCGACGTCGTCCTCTGCCCGGAGCCCGGCTATCCGCCGTACCGCTCGGGCACCATCTTCGCCCTCGCCGAGCCCTACGTGCTGCCGCTCTCGAAGAAGAACGGCTTCCTGCCGGACCTCGACGCGATCCCGGCCGAGGTGGCGAAGAAGGCCAAGATCCTCTACGTGAACTACCCCAACAACCCGACGGGCGCCACCGCGGGCCTGGACTTCTACAAGAAGTGCGTCGCGTTCGCCCAGAAGTGGGGGACCATCGTGGTCTCCGACGAGGCCTACGCCGAGCTTTACTACGAAGAGGCCCCGCACTCCTTCCTCGAAGTGCCCGGCGCCAAGGAGGTCGGCGTCGCGGTCCACTCGATGACCAAGACGTTCTCGATGGCCGGATGGCGCATGGCCTGGGTCTGCGGCAACGCCGACGTCGTCGACACGCTGCGCGGCTTCAAGGCGAACTGCGACAGCGGCCAATTCATGGGCTTCCAGAAGGCCGTCGCCAAGGTCCTCACCGAGGGCACGGGCGACATGGCCAAGATCCGCGACATGTACCGCCGCCGCCGCGACATCTTCGTGGACGGCACGAAGAAGCTCGGCTGGGACGTCGCCGCCCCCAAGGCCGGCCTCTACATCTGGTACCCGGTCCCCAAGAAGGGCGCGACGTCGATGCAGTTCGCCGAGGACGCGCTCAACGCGGGCGTCATCATGCTGCCCGGCTCCGGCTTCGGCGCCGCGGCCGAGGGCTTCATGCGCGTCGCCCTCACGGTGACCGAGGACCGGCTCCAGGAAGCGGTGAAGCGCCTCGCCACGGTCAAGCTGTGACCCGCGAGATCGTCATCGCCTCCAAGAACAAGGGCAAGATCCGCGAGATTCGCCAGATCTACGCCGACCTCCCCGTTGCCATCGTCGAGCAGCCCGACCTTCCCGAGGTCGTCGAGGACGGCGACAGCTTCTCCGCCAACGCCCGCAAGAAGGCCCTCGAGATCGCCCGTCACACGGGGAAGTGGGCCCTCGCCGACGACTCGGGCCTCGAGGTCGATGCCCTGAACGGCGCCCCGGGCATCCATTCCGCGCGCTGGTCCGGGGGCGGCGACGAGGCCAACAACGACAAGCTCCTCGCGGAGCTCCGCGGCGTCCCCGCGCCCGCCCGGACCGCCCGCTACCGCGCCGTCGTGGTGGTGGCGACGCCCGACGGCCGCGTGGTGGCGGAGGCCGACGGCCGCTGCGAGGGCCTCATCGGCTTCGAGCGGAAGGGGACGGGCGGCTTCGGCTACGACCCGTACTTCGTCGTCCCCCAGTTCGGGAAGACGATGGCGGAGCTCCCCTCTGAAACGAAGCACTCGATCTCTCACCGGGGCGAGGCGTTGCGCCGGCTCCGGGACCCCTTGACTCGGGCTCTCGTGGAGTTAAGATAATTTGTCGATGCCGAAGCCGAAGAGAAAAGCGCCCCCGCGGCGGCAGGACGATCACCGCGCACGCGTTCTTTTCAGCGACTTCGAAGTCGGCCTCTCCCGCGCCGTCCTCGACTCCAACCCCCGTCACGCGCGCGCGCTCGAAATGCTGGGGCAGGCGCTGACCCGCGTCGGCCGCCACAACGAGGCCCTCGAGGCCGACCTCCGCCTCGCCAACCTGCGCCCCAAGGACCCCGTCGCGTTCTACAACCTCGCCTGCAGCTACTCGAACCTCGAGAACCTGGATGCCGCCTTCGAGGCGCTGCGCCGGGCCTTCGACCTCGGGTACCGCGACTACCGCCACATGCTCCGCGATCCCGACCTCGAGAACGTCCGCCGCGACCGCCGCTTCAAGACGCTGCTCGACAAGAAGTGGGGCAAGCGCCAGCCCTAATCGCCCTCCGCTTCCTCGATTTCCGCGTTCGGAGTGCCCGCCAGGGCGTGTGCCTCCTCGAATTCCTTGAGGCAGGCTTTGCAGCAAAGCCCCTGGCGAAGCCGCTTGGCTCCCGCCGCAAGATCGGCCGTGGACACGCGGGTTCCGCATCCGAAACAGTAGCCAAAGGACATAGCGTTTCCCCTTCAGTTCGCGGCTCGCCCGATAGGTTCTGCCGCAGAAGCGGCGGATTAGGCGGGAAAAAGATAACGGCTCCTTTCCCCCTGGGGCGGGCGCCCCCCCCGCAGGGGAGGGAGGGGTGGGGGTGGGGTTCTTCTGTTTCCTGTTTCCTTGCCTCCTATGTCCTATCGTGTCGCAGAGAGGAACTACCATTTCCTTGAATGTTGATCGTTCATTCTCGATTCTAGGGCTCCCATGGCCAAGACCAAGATCGAGTTCGTCTGCCAGAGCTGCGGCGGGCGGGCGCCCAAGTGGCTGGGGAAGTGCCCCGACTGCGGCGAATTCAACACGCTCATCGAGGAAGTGGCGCGGCCGGAGGAGAACGCCCGGCGCCCGGTGCTTTCGGAAGAGCGGCCCATGCCGATCACCGAGGTGCAGCCGGTCGACCGGCCCCGCATCGTCGTGGGCATCGGCGAATTCGACCGCGTGCTGGGCGGCGGCATCGTCGTGGGCTCCGTCGCGCTGATTGGCGGCGACCCCGGCATCGGCAAGTCGACGCTCATTCTCCAGGTCTGCCAGCGGATCGCCGCCATGGGGCATCCGGTGCTCTACATCTCGTCTGAGGAGTCGATCATCCAGACCAAGCTGCGCGCGGAGCGGCTCGGGGTGAACTCGCCGAACCTCTTCATCGTGAGCGAGACGAACCTCAGCGTCATCCGCAAGTACCTCGAGGAGCTCCGCCCGAAGTTCGCGGTCATGGACTCGATCCAGATGATCTACCGGCCGGAGATCCCCAGCGCGCCGGGCACCGTCTCGCAGGTCCGCGAGTGCTCGTCGGAGCTGACCTTCCTGGCCAAGAAGCAGGGCATCTCGCTGTTCATCGTGGGACACGTGACCAAGGACGGCTCGATCGCCGGCCCGCGCACCCTGGAGCACGTCGTCGACGCGGTCTTCTACTTCGAAGGGGACCGCTTCCAGACCTTCCGGCTCCTGCGAGGAGTGAAGAACCGCTTCGGCTCCACGAACGAGATCGGCATCTTCGAGATGGTCGAGTCCGGCCTCGCCGAGGTCGCCAACCCGAGCGAGCTCTTCCTGGCCCGCGACACCGGCGCGAGGGAGGGCTGCGTCGTCACGCCGAGCTTCATCGGCTCGCGCACCCTGCTCATCGAGCTGCAGGCCCTCACGACCGAGAGCGCGTATCCCGAGAACGTCTCGCGGCGCGTGAGCGGCGTGGACCGCGACCGCATGATGCTCGTCCTGGCGGTCCTCAGCCGGCGCTGCAGCTTCTCGACCGCGAAGCAGGACGTCTTCGTCAACGCCGTCGGCGGCGTGCAGATCGACGAGCCGGCGGCCGACCTGGGCATCGCCATGGCGCTGGCGTCGAGCATCCTGGACCGCCCGGTCTCGCCCCGGACGATCGTGTTCGGGGAGGTCGGCCTGACGGGGGAGGTGCGGGGCGTGACGCAGGCGGCGGCCCGGGTCGCTGAGGCGAAGCGCCTGGGCTTCGCCCGCGCCATCGTGCCGAAGGACAACCTGAAGTCCATCGGCAGCGGCTCGGGCATCGACATCGTCCCCGTCGCCAATCTGGACGAGGCCTTCGTCAAAGCCCACCTGCAGTAGGCGTCCTTGTGTTTCCGGGACCGGGATGCTAGCCTGTCCGTCCGACCGTTTAAAGGATAGGGACCATATGGGCAACAATCCTCTTCAGAAGCTTTCCTCCCTCGGCCAGAGCGTCTGGCTGGACCTGATCCGGCGCAACATGCTCACCCCGGGCGGGGAGATGCAGAAGTTGATCGAGAACGACGGCGTGCGAGGCGTCACCTCCAATCCCGCGATCTTCGAGAAGGCCATCAACGGCTCCTCGGACTACGACAACGAGATCCGCGCCCTCGGCAAGCAGGGCAAGAACACCACCGAGATCTACGAAAACCTCGCGATCGACGACGTCGGCCGCGCGGCCGACTACTTCCGGCCGCTCTACGACTCCACGAAGGGCGGCGACGGATTCGTGAGCATCGAGGTGTCGCCGAAGCTCGCCCACGACACGGACGGCACCGTGGCGGAGGCCCGGCGGCTCTGGAAGGCCCTCAACCGGCCGAACATCATGATCAAGGTCCCCGGCACGAAGGCCGGGCTGCCCGCCGTGCGCACGCTCCTCCGCGAAGGCATCAACGTCAACATCACGCTCCTCTTCGCCGTGGAGCGGTACGAGGAAGTCCTCGAGGCGTACATCGCGGCCCTGGAGGACCGGGTGAAGGAAGGGAAGCCGGTCGACCGGATCGCGTCGGTCGCGAGCTTCTTCCTGAGCCGCATCGACACGCTGCTGGACCCCCAGATCCTGAAGATCGCGGAGGCCGGCGGGCCCAAGGCCGACGTCGCCCGCGGGCTGCCGGGCACGATCGCGGTCGCGAACGCCAAGGTCGCGTACCAGAAGTACGAGATCGTGACGGGCACGGAGCGCTGGAAGAAGCTGACCGCCAAGGGCGCCCGGCCCCAGCGGCTCCTCTGGGCCAGCACGAGCACGAAGAACCCCAAGTACAGCGACACCATGTACGTGGAGCCGCTCATCGGCGCCGACACCGTCAACACGATGCCGATGGAGACCGTCGACGCGTACCGCGACCACGGCAAGCCCGCCGCCCGCATCACCGACGAGCTGACGGACGCGCAGCGGAAGCTGGCGCAGCTGAAGGAGATCGGGCTCGACCTCGCGGCGGCGACGAAGCAGCTCGAGGACGAGGGCGTGAAGAAGTTCGTCGAGCCCTTCGAGAAACTGCTCGCATCGCTCGACACGAAGCGCAAGGCCGTCCTCGCCGGGGCCGGCGCCTAAGAGGGGGCATTCCGATGAACGACCTCTGGAAGCGCTACAAAGATACTCTTTGCGCCGCGTCGTCGATCGACCTCTCCCTCGACCTGAGCCGGATGTCCTTCGACGACGGCTTCTTCGCCCGGATGGCCCCCGCGATCGAGAAGGCCTACACGGCCATGGACGCGCTCGAAATGGGCGCGATCGCCAATCCGGACGAGAAGCGGATGGTCGGCCACTACTGGCTCCGTGACGCGACGCGGGCCCCGACCCCGGAGCTGACCAAGGCCATCCAAGACGCGGTCGCCTCCGTGAAGGCGTTCGCGAAGGACATCCACCAGGCGGGGAAGTTCAAGCGGATCCTTTGCGTCGGCATCGGCGGCTCGGCCCTCGGGCCGATGTTCGTCGCGGACGCGCTCGGCGATCCGAAGGCCGACCGGATGGTCCCGTACTTCATCGACAACACGGATCCCGACGGGATCGCGCGCGTCCTCCGCTCCCTGGAGGGCAAGCTCGGCGAGACCCTGACCATCGTGACGAGCAAGAGCGGCAGCACCCCGGAGCCCCGGAACGGCATGCTCGCCGTCGCGGCGGCCTACCGGGCCGCGGGGCTCGATTTCGCCCGCCACGCCGTCGCGGTGACGGGCGCGGGCTCCGCGCTGGACAAGGACGCCTCGGGCTGGCTCGCCCGCTTTCCGATGTGGGACTGGGTGGGCGGGCGGACGAGCGAGTTCAGCGCGGTCGGTCTGCTGCCCGCGGCGCTCCAGGGAATCGACATCGACGCCATGCTCGCCGGCGCGCGGGCCTGCGACGAGGTGACGCGCGTCCACGACACGAAGAAGAACCCCGCGGCCCTGATGGCCCTCATGTGGTATCACGCGACCGAGGGGAAGGGCCGCAAGGACCTCGTCGTGCTTCCCTACAAGGACCGCCTGCTCCTCTTCAGCCGCTATCTGCAGCAGCTCATCATGGAATCGCTCGGCAAGCGGCTGGACCTCCAGGGAAAGCGCGTCGACCAGGGCATCGCGGTCTACGGCAACAAGGGCTCCACGGACCAGCACGCCTACGTCCAGCAGCTCCGGGACGGCGTCCCGAACTTCTTCGTGACCTTCATCCGGGTCCTCGAGTCGGGGGGCTCGAACCTTGAGGTCGAGTCCGGCGTGACGTCCGGCGACTATCTGCACGGCTTCCTGCTGGGCACGCGCCAGGCGCTCTTCGAGAACGAGCGGCAGTCCATGACGATCTCGATCCCCCGCGTCGACGCGCGCGCGATCGGGGTGCTGATCGCGCTCTACGAGCGGGCCGTCGGGTTCTACGCGACGCTGATCGACATCAACGCCTATCACCAGCCCGGCGTCGAGGCGGGCAAGAAAGCCGCCGCGGTGGTGCTGTCGCTCCAGGGGAAAGTCCTCGCCGCGCTCGGCGCGGCGCCGCAGTCGGCGGAGCAGGTTGCGGCCAAGGTCGCAGCCGCGGACGCGGTTGAGACCGTCTACCTCCTGCTGGAGCACCTGGCCGCGAACGGCCGCGCGGCGTCGGCGGGCGGGTCGGATCCCGGATCCCGAACCTTCTCGAAGAAGGGGTAACGCATGGCGCTCTCGCCCCTGGCCGGCAAGCCGGCCCCGGCGGAAATCCTCATCGACGTCGACCGCCTGCTCAAGGCGTACGCGGATCGGAAGCCCGACGTCGCGGACCCGCAGCAGCGCGTCAGCTTCGGCACCAGCGGGCACCGCGGCAGCCCGCTCAACGGGTCGTTCAACGAGGCTCACATCGTCGCGATGACGCAGGCCATCTGCGAGTACCGTGCGGGGAAGAAGATCGACGGGCCGCTCTACCTCGGGATGGACACGCACGCGGTCTCGGCCCCCGCGCAGCGGACCGCCATCGAGGTCCTGGCCGGCAACGGGGTCGAGGTCTACCTGCAGCGGAGCGGCGGCTTCACGCCGACGCCGGTCATCTCGCACGCGATCCTGACCTGGAACCGCGGTCGCACGGACGCGCTGGCCGACGGCATCGTCATCACGCCCTCGCACAACCCGCCGAAGGACGGCGGCTTCAAGTACAACCCGCCGCACGGCGGGCCGGCGGACGTGGACGTCACGAAGGTCGTCCAGGATCGGGCCAACGCCCTCATCGCGTCCGGCAACGCGGGTGTGAAGCGCGTCCCCTACGAGCGGGCCATCAAGGCCGCGAGCATCCACCAGTACGACTTCGTGAAGCCCTACGTGAACGATCTGCGCTCGGTGATCGACATGGACGCGATCAAGGGCGCCGGCGTGAAGATCGGCGTCGATCCGCTGGGCGGCGCGAGCGTGGCCTACTGGGCCCCCATCGTCGAGCTTTACGAGCTGGACGTCACCGTCGTGAACCCGAAGGTCGACCCGCGCTTTGCGTTCATGACCTGCGACCACGACGGCCAGATCCGCATGGACTGCTCCAGCCCCTATGCGATGGCGAACCTGATCGGCCTCAAAGACAAGTACCAGATCGCCTTCGGGAACGATGCCGACACCGACCGTCACGGCATCGTGACCCCGTCGGTCGGGCTGATGAACCCGAACCACTACCTCGCGGTCGCGATCAACTACCTGTTCTCCAACCGTCCCGAGTGGCGGGCCGAGTCGGCCGTCGGAAAGACGCTCGTGAGCAGCTCGGTGATCGACCGCGTCGCCGCCGCGCTCGGGCGCAAGCTGGTCGAGGTGCCGGTCGGCTTCAAGTGGTTCGTGAGCGGGCTCCTCGACGGCTCCTTCGGCTTCGGGGGCGAGGAGAGCGCGGGGGCGAGCTTCCTCCGCCGCGACGGCAGCGTGTGGACGACCGACAAGGACGGCCTCATCCTCGACCTGCTGGCCGCCGAGATCACGGCCAAGACCGGGAAGGACCCGGGCGTCCACTTCAACGAACTGGCCGAGCGCTTCGGGAAGCCCTACTACTCGCGGATCGACGCGGGCGCCACGCCCGCCCAGAAGGCGGCGCTCGGCAAGCTGTCGCCCGAGGCGGTCGCGGCCTCGACGCTCGCGGGCGAGCCGATCACGGCGAAGCTGACGAAGGCGCCCGGCAACGGCGCGTCGATCGGCGGCCTCAAGGTGACGACCGAGAACGGCTGGTTCGCCGCGCGCCCCTCCGGGACGGAGGACGTGTACAAGATCTACGCCGAGAGCCTCAAGAGCGCCGAGCACCTGGCGCAGATCATCGGCGAGGCCCGCGAGATCGTCAACCAGGCCCTCAAAGCGTAATCCTCGATTTTCCGGAACCTCTTCACGCGGGGCCGCGTCGAAGGCCCGTAGAACGAGGAGGTTCCGATGATCGCGCTCACGCTTGCCGCCTGCATCGCCGCCGCCGGCTGCCTTGCCCCCCAGGACACGAAGCCCGAAACGCCGCCCCAGGTCGAGGTCGTCTTCGTACTCGACACCACGGGCAGCATGGGCTCCCTCCTCGAGGGCGCCAAGAAGAAGATCTGGGCGATTGCGAGCGAGATCGCGCGGGGCAAGCCCTCGCCACGCCTGAAGATCGGGCTCGTCGCGTACCGCGACAAGGGCGACGCCTACGTGACGAAGGTGACGGACCTCAACGAGGATCTCGACAAGGTCTACGGCGAGCTGCTGGCGTTCCGGGCCGAGGGCGGCGGCGACACCCCCGAGAACGTCCGCCAGGGCCTCCACGACGCGCTGACGAAGATCGCCTGGTCCAAGGACCGGACGACGCTCCGGATCCTCTTCCTCGTCGGCGACGCGCCCCCTCATTTCGACTACCAGGATGTTCCCAAGGTCGAGGAGCTCTGCCTGAGCGCCGTGAAGGCGGGCATCATCATCAACACCGTGCGCTGCGGCAACGACGGCGAGACCGGCCGGATCTGGAAGGAGATCGCCGACAAGAGCGAAGGCACCTTCTTCTCGATCGACCAGGGCGGCGGCGTCATGGCCATCGCGACGCCCTTCGACAAACAGCTGGGCGAGCTGTCCGACAAGCTGGGCGGCACCGTGATGGGCTACGGCGACGCGCCCAAGCGGAAGGCGCTGGCCGCGGCCGAAGGCGGCGCCCGCGCCTACGAGCCGGAGGCGAAGGCCGACCGAGCCGTCGCCAAGGCGGCCGCGACGCGCCACAGCGAGGACGACCTGATCGACGCGCTGCGCGAGAAGCGCGTGAAGCTCGAGGACCTCAAGGAGGAGCAGCTTCCGGACGAGCTCAAGAAGCTGAGCCCGGAGGAGCGCAAGGCGCGCCTCGAGCAGAAGGCGAAGGAGCGCGAGGAGCTCCGCGCGAAGATCGTCGACCTGTCCAAGAAGCGCGACGAGTACCTGGCGGAGGAGCTCAAGAAGCGCGGTGCCAAGGACTCCTTCGACTCCAGCGTGCTCGAGGCGCTGTCGGAGCAGGCGGCCAAGAAGGGGATCTCGATCCCGGCGAAGAAGTAGGCCGGGCCGCTAGTCGCTGAGGGCGGCCAGGACGATCCGGAGGTTGGCGGCGTCGCCGTTCGGCATGTTGTGGAACTCGATGCCGGTGTCGTACTTCGGTTCCAGCCGCAGCGTGTCGCGGTCGCAGCGCTTGATGATCCCCTCGGTGCTGACCTTGAGGGCGGGGTGCTTGAAGCTGAAGTGGAGCTTCACTTTGGCCCCGACCTCGACCTTCTTCTCCAGGACCAGCTTGCAGCCGCCCTCGCTGAGGTCGACCAGGCTCTTGGCGATGTTCCCCGAAAGCCCGAGGGCGCCCATGAAACCGGCCACCGTGCAGGTCACTTCCGCCTCGTTCGCCAGGACCCGGCGGTGCTTCTGGCGCGAGTCGGCCGGCAGCACGTTCCTCGAGACTCCGGAGAGGAAGGCGACCTTGTCCCCCTGGCACTCCTGGACCTCCAGGATCTCCATCCCCGCCACGTGAGCTTCGCGGCCCTGCTTCTCCACGGATTGGGCCCAGCGGACGACCGTGCGGCCCCGGAACCTCGTGGCCGTGTCCGGGATGTCGATCGACACGATCATCGAGGCCCCGACCCGCAGGCGGCCGGGCGTGACAATGCAGGCGCCCCGGGCGCTGAGGTCCAGGCAGCGGAGCGCCAGGTTCGTCCGATGGAGCGGGTTCTCCGCGAAGTCCGCGCTGTAGCAGATGATCCGGAACAGGGTGTCCGGCTTGACGCGGGGATGCCTGCGGCGCTCGGTTTGCATCGATGGGCTCAGCGAATCTTACCCCAAGAATAGCACGTCGGCTCCGGCGCAGCAGAACGCAGGAAGATAATTCCATTTTGGGTTCCATTCCCGGTGACAGCGGGGCGGGGCGCCGGATATAATCCCGACCCAGCATGGGCACCGTGCACCTGGCGTTTCTCTGGCACTTCCACCAGCCGTGCTACCGCGATCTCCCGACGGGCAAGATGCTCATGCCCTGGGTCCGGCTCCACGGCATCAAGGACTACACCGGCCTCGCCGCGATCCTGGAGGAGTTTCCGAAGATCCGCTGCACCACCAACTTCAGCCCCGTGCTCCTCGACCAGGTCCAGGCCTATGTCGACGGGTCGACCGACACGATGCTGGACCTCTCGCTGGTCCCGGCGAATGAGCTGAACGACGACCAGAGGGAGTCGATCCTCGCGAAGTTCTTCTGGGCGCATCCGGACAGCGTGATCGGCCAGTACCCCCGCTACCGGCAGCTGCAGGAATTGCACCGCGCCCGCCAGTCGCTCCGCGAGCAGGACTTCCGCGATCTCCAGGTCCTCGCGAACCTCGCCTGGTTCCACCCGCTCACGACGAGCGTCGAGCCCCTGCGGTCCAAGGGCCGCGGATTCACCGAGGAGGACAAGCTCTGGCTGGTCGCGCGGATGCGCGAGACGCTCGCAGAGATCCTGCCGCGCTGGCGGGCCCTCGCGGAGCGGGTGGAGCTGAGCGTGAGCCCGTACTACCACCCGATCGTGCCGCTGCTCTGCGACTTCGCCAGCGCCCGCGAGGCGATCCCGGGCCTGCCGCTTCCCGACGCGCCGAGCTTCCGCGACGAGGCCGACATCCAGGTGCGGCGCGCCATGGAGGCGGGCGAGCGCTACTTCGGGCGCCGGCCCCTCGGCTTCTGGCCCTCGGAAGGCTCCGTCAGCAACGAGGCCCTGGCGCTCTTCCGCGCCGCGGGCGCCCAGTGGGCCGCCACCGACGAGGCGATCATCGGCGAGAGCGGCGCCAAGATGGTGCGGGGCATCAAGGTCGCCTTCCGCGACACCGCGCTGTCGAACCTCCTGGGCTTCACCTACAAGACCATGGACCCCGTCGACGCGGCGCGCGACTTCGTGGGCCGCCTGGAGGGCCGCGAGGGCCCCGTCCCGGTCTGCCTGGACGGCGAGAACCCCTGGGAGCACTACGGCGACGGCGGCGTCGCGTTCCTCCGGGCGCTCTTCCGCGAGCTCTCGGATCACCCGCGGATCCGCACCGTCACGATGAGCGAGCTGCCGGCGGCGGGCTCGGTCGACGGGATCGTCGCCGGCTCCTGGATCAACCGGAACTTCGGGGTCTGGATCGGCCATCCGGAGGACCGCAAGGGCTGGGAGCTGCTGGGGCGCGCGTACCGGGACCTGCGGGGCGTCTCGAACGAGCTGGCCTGGGAATGCCTGCGCGCCGCCGAGGGGAGCGACTGGTACTGGTGGTTCGGCGAGGACTTCAGCAGCGCGCAGGACGCCGAGTTCGACGCGCTCTTCCGCCGCCACGTGATGAACGTGTACAAGGCGATCGGCCGGCAGCCGCCCGAGGACGTCCACCGCCCGATCAAGCAGCGCCGCAGCGAGGTCGTCCTCAAGCCGCCCGCCGACATGCTGCGGGTGACGCTCGACGGTCGCCGCAGCGACTACTTCGAATGGATCTCCGCCGGCCACTACGACATGTCGCGCGAGTACAGCGCGCTGGCCGGCGAGTCGTCCTTCCTCAGCGACGTCTACTACGGCTTCGACCGGGAGCGGCTCCTGGTGCGCCTGGACTTCCGGAAGGGCGTCGACGGCAAGCGGGTCCTGGCCGGCGGGGAACTGACCCTCATCGTGACGCGGCCCCGCGCGGCGGCGGTCCCGCTGAGCGGCGTCGTGGAGGACATCTTCGAGGGGGCGATCGCGTTCTCCGAGCTGGGGCTCCGCCCGGGGGAGGATGTTGAATTTTTTCTGGAGTTCGAGCGCAGCGCGGGCGCGCCCGTCCGGCTGCCGACGCTCACGCCGCTCACGTTTCGCGTCCCGACCCGCGATTTCGATGGTATAAACTGGCAAGTTTGATGCGCGATCCGAAGAGGGGAGCCCGCCTTGCCTGAACTGCGCCGCGACCCGGTGGCGGGCCGCTGGGTCATCATCGCGTCCGAGCGGGCCAAGCGTCCGGACGACTTCGCCGGGGAACTTCCCCCCGCGCCCCGCAACCTGCCCTGCGCCTTCTGCGCCGGGAACGAGTCGATGACGCCGCAGGAGATCATGGCGGTGCGCTCGGGCGGCTCCTGGCGCGCCCGCGTCGTCGCCAACAAGTTCCCCGCCCTGATGGTCGAGGGCGACCAGGGGAAGCGGGGCGACGGCATGTACGACCTCATGAACGGCGTGGGCGCCCATGAGGTGATCATCGAGTCGCCGCGCCACGAGGTCTCGATCACCTCCCTCAGCGACGCCGACGTGCGCGACGTCCTCTGGCTCTACAAGCAGCGCCTGCTCGACCTGCGCAACGACTACCGCCTGGTCTACGGCCTCGTCTTCAAGAACGTGAAGGACAAGGCGGGCGCGTCGATGGAGCACACGCACTCGCAGCTGATCGCGACCCCGATCGTGCCCCTGCAGGTGGAGGCGGAGATCCGCCGCTGCTCGGAGTACTTCGACTACCGCGGCCGCTGCCTCCTCTGCGACATGGTGATGCAGGAGATGCAGAGCGGCGCCCGCATGGTGATGGACACGCCGAACTTCATCGCCTTCGAGCCCTTCGCGGCGCGCTTCCCGTTCGAGACCCACGTGATGCCCAAGCGTCACATGTCGCACTTCGAGGCGACGGACGACGCGCTGCTCCCGGAGCTCGCGCGGATGCTGCGGATGTCCATCGCGAAGATCGAGGCGGCCCTGAACCAGCCGCCCTACAACTACCTCATCCACACGAGCCCGCTCAACGTGCGCTCGCTGGACCACTACCACTGGCACTTCGAGATCATCCCGCGGATCACGCGCGTGGCCGGCTTCGAGTGGGGCTCGGGCTTCTACATCAACACCGTGCCCCCGGAGCAGGCGGCGGCCTTCCTGCGCGAGGTCCGGGCGTAGATGAAAGTCGCGTTCATCACGTCGGAAGTCGTCCCATACTCCAAGACCGGCGGCCTTGCCGACGTCGCCGGCGCGCTCCCGGCGGCGCTCGCCGAGCTGGGCGTCGAAGTGTCGGTCTTCTCCCCGTACTACGGCTCGGTCCGGAAGTACCCGACGGAGCGGCTCTCGCACCTGGTGAGCGTGCCGATGGGCTTCCGCAGCGAGTGGGGCGCCATCCGGAGGGGCGGGAATTACTACTTCATCGAGCACGACGTCTTCTACAACCGGGGCGGCCTCTACGGGGACGGGGGCGGCGACTACAAGGACAACCTCTTCCGCTTCGTGTTCCTGATGCGCGCGGCCATGGAGTACCTCGCGCAGACCGGCGCCGCGCCGGACATCCTGCATGCCCACGACTGGCAGGCCGGACTCGTGCCGCTCTACGCGAAGACGATCTACGCCGGCGCCTTCCCGAAGGCGAAGAGCGTGTTCACGATCCACAACCTCGCGTACCAGGGCCGCTTCTGGAAGGAATTCCTCCCCGCCACCGGGATCGGGTGGAACCATTTCACCCACCTCGACCTCGAGATGCACGACCAGATCAACTTCCTGAAGGGCGGCCTGGTCCACGCGGACGCCATCACGACCGTCAGCCCGACCTACGCCCACGAGATCCAGCACCCCGTGCACGGCTGGGGCCTCGACGGCGTGCTGCGCGACCGCGCGTCGCGCCTCCACGGCATTCTGAACGGCGTCGACTTCAAGGAGTGGAACCCCGCGGCCGACGCCCACCTGCCGGCGAAGTACTCCCCGAAGTCGATGGCCGGCAAGGCCGCCTGCAAGGCGGCGCTGCAGCAGCGCTGCGGCCTGCCGACGCGGCCCGACGTGCCGGTCGTCTCGATCGTCGGCCGCCTGGCGGAGCAGAAGGGCGTCGACCTCTTCGTGCACGGCGCCGACGGGATCCTCCAGCACGACGTCCAGATCGTCGTCCTGGGCACCGGCGAGCGCTGGCTGGAGGACGCGGTCCGCTCGCTGGCCTGGCGCTACCCGGGCAAGGTCTCGGCCCACATCACCTTCGACAACGGCTTCGCGCACCAGATCATCGCCGGAAGCGACCTGCTGCTGGTCCCGTCCAAATACGAACCCTGCGGCCTGACGCAGCTCTACGCGCTCCGCTACGGGACCGTCCCCGTGGTGCGCACCACCGGCGGCCTGGTGGACACGGTCGAGCACGGGGTCACCGGGTTCCGCTTCGACCACTTCCGGCCCGACTCGATGCAGTGGGCCGTGGGCGAGGCGCTGGGCGCGTACCGCGACTCCGCCCGCTGGGCGAAGATGCAGCAGGCCGGGATGGCCCGCGACTTCAGCTGGGACGCCTCCGCCCGGAAGTACGAGCAGCTGTACCGCTCGCTGGCCAAGTCCTGATCGTGATTCTGCTGTCCAGCCGGCCGACCTGCCCGGTAGAATGAGCGCTTCATGAACGTCGATCCCGGGTCCAGCAAGTCCAACCGACCCCCGGCGCCCCCGATCCAGCCCGGTTCCGGCGGGGCCTCGCCCACCGTGTTCATCGACTGGGGCCCCGCGCTGCCGGAAGCCTACGGGCGTCCCCGCATCCTCGCGCTGGTCCGCGACCCCCGCGCCTTCTTCTGCAGCTGGGAAGGGGGCGACCGGATCCGCGCCCGCGACACGGGCGACGGCTCGGTCCGCGAGCAGGAGGTCGAGGGGATCGGGAGCTGGTACTTCGACGGGACTCCCGAGCACGAGTACGAGGTGGAGCTGGTCTCGGGCGGCCGGACCGTCGCCGTCTCCGCCCGCGTCCGCCTGCCGAGGCTGGAGCCGGCCACCACGGTCGACCCCGAGTGGACGCCGACGCCGGAGCAGGAGGAGCTGCTTCGGCAGTTCCTCGGCACCCTCGAGCCGTTCGTCCACGAGGTCGAGACGCCGGGGACCTCGAAATCCTGGCGCCGGCGCATCGCGGGCATGCCGGTCTCGCGGCCGTCGAGGTCGACCTGAGGCCCTGACGCAATGACGACCGAACCCTCGGGGTACCTGTCCCTCGTCCTCCACGCCCACCTGCCGTTCGTGCGGCACCCGGAATTCCCGCGCTTCCTCGAGGAAGACTGGCTCTACGAGGCGATCGGCGAGACCTACATCCCGCTCGCCCGGATGATGGAGCGGCTCCTGGCCGACGGCGTGCCGTTCCGGCTGACCATGACGATGTCGCCGCCGCTCTGCGAGATGCTGGTGGACCCGCTCCTGAAGGAGCGATACCGCCGCCACGCGGCGGGGTTGCTGGAGACGCTGGGGAAGGAGCGCGGCCGGATTCCGGCGAAATACGGCGCGGCGGCCGCGCTCTACGAGCGCACGCTCGGCGAGTCCCTGGACTACGTCGGCAAGAACGACCTGCTGAGCGTGTTCCGCCGGATCCAGGAGACGGGCTCGCTGGAGATCGTCACCTGCGGCGCCACGCACGGCTTCCTCCCCTTCGTCCTGGACCCGCGCCCGCAGATCCGCGCGGCCGTGGCGAACTACCGGAAACATTTCGGGCGCGCGCCCCGCGGCATCTGGCTGCCGGAGTGCGCGTACGCCCCGGGGCTCGACCGGATCCTCGCGGAGAACGGTCTCCAGTTCTTCTTCCTCGACGCCCACGGCGTGATCAACGGGTCGCGCATCCCGAAGTTCGGGGTGCACGCGCCGATCCGGACTCCCGCGGGCTGCGCGGTCTTCGCCCGCGACACCGAGACGTCCAAGCAGGTCTGGAGCTCGAAGGAGGGCTATCCGGGCGACCCGATCTACCGCGAGTTCTACCGCGACCTGGGCTGGGACCTCGGGATGGGCCGGAACCTCGGCATCAAGTTCCACCGGATCACGGGCGACGTGCCCCTCCACGAGAAGCTGCCGTACGATCCCGAGGCCGCGCGGGGGAAGGCGAGCGAGCATGCCTGGCACTTCAAGCAGCGGCGCGAGCTGCAGGCGCGGCACCTGAAGGCGAAACTCGGCCGCCCGCCGGTGATCGTCGCCCCCTACGACGCGGAGCTCTTCGGACACTGGTGGTTCGAGGGCCCCGTCTTCCTCGAGGCCCTGTTCCGCGCCATGGCGGGCTCGGACGTGCCCCTCACGCACGGCCCCGACGTGCTGGCGCGCGACGCCGCGCTCCAGACCCTCGAGCCGGCCGCCTCGTCGTGGGGCGACAAGGGCTACTACGAGGTCTGGCTCAACGGGACGAACGACTGGATCTACCGCCATCAGCGGATCGCCGAGGAACGGATGGCGGAGCTGGCGAAACGGGAGCCGAAGGCGGAGCTCGAGAAGCGGGCGCTGAACCAGGCGGCCCGCGAGATCCTGCTGCTCCAGTCGAGCGACTGGGCGTTCATCATGGACACGGGCGCCGTCGCCCCCTACGCCCACAAGCGCTTTAAAGAGCACACGCTGCGATTTACCCGCCTGTGGGATATGATCGGGCGGGGGGCGGTCGACGAGAAATACCTCGCCGACTGCGAGGGCAAGGACTCGATCTTCCAGGAGATCGATTACCGCGTGTTCCGATAGGACGGTCCCGCAGAGTGAAGATTCTCATCCTGTCCCGGAAGCGGTCGCTCTACTCGACCAAGCGGCTCCGAGAAGAGGGCCACAGCCTCGGCCACCAGGTCGAGGTGGCCGACCCGCTCAAGTGCGTCCTGCGGCTCAGCGGGGGAGAGCCGTCGATGCTGGTGGGCGGCCGGACCCTGAAGCGCCCCGAGGCCGTGCTGCCGCGCATCGGCACCGCGGGCACCATCTACTCGATCGCGGTGGTCCGCCACTTCGAGCTGATGGGCGTCCCGGTGGTCAACCGGTCCACCGCGATCGAGCAGGCGAAGAACAAGCTGGCCTGCCTGCAGGTGCTCGCCGCGCGGGGCATTCCGGTGCCCGACACCCTGATGTCGCGCTATCCGCGCGACCTCGACAAGCTGATGAAGCTCGTGGCGGGCCCGCCCCTCATCCTCAAGCTGCTGCGCGGGACGCAGGGGACGGGCGTGATCTTCGCCGAGAGCAAGGCGTCGGTCGAGTCCATGCTCGAGACGATCTGGAGCCTGGGCGAGGACATCATGATCCAGCGCTTCGTCGCGGAGTCCAAGGGGAAGGATATCCGTGCGCTGGTGATCGACGGCGAGGTGCGGGCGGCGATGCGGCGCATCGGCGCCGAGGGCGAGTTCCGCTCCAACATCCACCGCGGCGGCGTGGGAGAGCCGGTGAAGCTGTCGAAGAGCTACGAGCGGGTCGCGGTGAAGGCGGCGGAGGCGGCCGGCCTGGACCTGGCGGGGGTGGACATCCTCGAGTCGGCCGCCGGCCCCATGGTCATCGAGGTGAACGCCTCGCCCGGCTTCGAGGGCCTCGAGGAGGCGACGAACCAGAACATCGCCAAGATGTTCCTCCAGTGCGCGGTGCGGGCCGCCAGGAGGAGGCGATGAAACCCTTCGAGATCGCCGGCATGAAGGTCCCGGTGGGGCACCGGAAGGACGTCAAGATCCGCATCAGCGAGTTCTACACCGCGACGCCGGTCTTCATCCCGGTGACCGTGATCCACGGCAGCCAGTCGGGCCCCGTCCTGTACATCGTCGCGGCCGTCCACGGCGATGAGATCAACGGCATCGAGATGGTCCGGCAGATTCGTGCCGACGTCGACGCCCACAAGCTGCGCGGGACGCTCATCCTCGTCCACATCGCCAACCCGATTTCATTCACCGCGATGACGCGGGACCTGCCCGACGGTCGCGACCTGAACCGCTTCTTCCCGGGCCGCGACCGCGGGTCGATGGCCTCGCTCATCGCCGACGCGATCTTCACCAAGATCGTCCGCATCTCGAACTACGGCATCGACCTGCACACCGCGGCCGCGGGGCGCACGAACCTGCCGCACGTCCGGGTGGACATGCGCAGCCCGATCCTCCGCCGCATGGCCGGCGCGTTCGGCTCCGAGGTGGTCTTCGACATGGCGGGCGAGTCCGGCATGTTGCGGCGCGCTGCCACCGAGGAGGGGGTCCCCACGCTCGTCTTCGAGGCGGGGGAGCCGCTCAAGTTCCAGCGCAAGCTCATCCGCCGCGGCGTCGAGGGCATCAAGAACGTCCTGACGGACCTCCGGATGTTCGAGTTCGAGCGCACCTCGCCTCTTTTCCAGATCGTCATCACGGACCACCGCTGGATCCGGGCCCAGAAGGGCGGCATCCTCAATCTGAACGTGAAGCCCGGTGATATAATCGAAAAGGGCGATACGATCGCGGTGAATACGAAACCGTTCGGGACCGAGGTGAGCCGCCTGCGCGCGCCGCACAGCGGCCTCGTGGTTGGAGCCACGACGGTGCCGATGGTCCTCCCCGGTCAAGCCGTCTGCCACCTGGTCTCCCTGGGGCCGCGCACCCGCGTGCTCCAGAAGCTGCTCGCGCGGCAGGAACTGCCCTTCGAATAGGAGCTCATGGACCCCGCCGACCTTCAGATGACCGGGAGACTTTGTCTCGCCGGGCTCCTCGGGGGCCTCGTGGGCCTCGAGCGCGAGATGCACGCGCAGCCGGCCGGCCTGCGCACGCACATGATCGTGGCGCTGGGCTCCTGCCTCATCATGCTCGTGTCGATCCAGCTGGGGGTGCTGGTCCCGGGCCGCGGCGATCCCGGCCGGATCGCGGCGCAGGTGGTCGCGGGCGTCGGCTTCCTGGGCGCCGGCGCCATCATGCGGTCGGGGCTCTCCGTGCGCGGCCTCACGACGGCGGCCTGCCTCTGGACCGTGGCGGCGATCGGCCTGGCGGTGGGCTGCGGCTACTGGCTCGCCGCCCTGGTCACGACCGGCCTGACGTTGATCGCCCTCACGTTCTTCCAGAAGGTCGAGCGCCGCTTCTCCAAGGGGAAGTCGCACCGCCGCTTCAGCATCCAGGCGAAGGACTCGTCCACGCTGGTGTCCCAGCTCGAGGCGATCCTGCACCAGATGAACATCGGGATCCAGGAAATCGACATCCAGCGGGACCTGGTGGAGAAGAAGCTCCAGGTGGCGATCACGGCGGTCTGCCCGGAGCAGCTGGACATGGACAAGCTCAGCCAGTCGGTAAGCGCGCTTCCGGAAGTAGAAAAGGTGGACATCGACTAGTCGGCCGGGGGATCATCTAAGACGGGCTTGGGATAGGCGAGGGCAAGGATGGATCTGAGCAAGGTTTCGACGGTCATTCTGGCGGGCGGCAAGGGTCAGCGGCTGGAGCCGCTCACGCGCGATCGCGCGAAGCCCGCCGTGCCTTTCGGCGGCATCTACCGGATCATCGACTTCGCGCTGTCGAACTGCATCAACGCCGGTCTGAAGAAGATCGCCGTGCTGGTGCAGTACCGCTCGCGGTCGCTCAATCGGCACATCCGCGACGGGTGGCAGATCATGTTCAACCCGGCGGTGGGGGAGTTCCTCGAGACGCTGCCGCCCCAGTACCACTCCGGCGACTCGTACCTCGGCACCGCCGACGCCGTCTACCAGAACCTCTTCGCGGTCCGCGAGGAGGAGCCCGAGGCGATCGTGATCCTGGCGGGCGACCACATCTACAAGATGGACTACCGCCTCCTCGTGAACTACCACGTGGAGAAGGGCGCCGACGCGACGGTCGCGGCCGTCGAGGTCACCCGCAAGGAGGCCGCCGGCCAGTTCGGCGTCCTTCAGGTCGATGCCCAGCACCGCATCATCGGCTTCGAGGAGAAGCCGGCCGATCCGAAGCCGCTGCCCTCGAACCCCGAGCTCTGCCTGGGCTCGATGGGCATCTACGTCTTCACGCCGTCGGTGCTCTACAAGCTGCTCGAGGACGACGCGCGCGATCCGAAGAGCTCGCACGACTTCGGCAAGAACATCATCCCGAAAATGGTGGGCGCCCATCCGATTTACGCCTTCAGTTTCGTCGATGCCAACAAGAAGGAAGCGAAGTACTGGCGCGACGTCGGAACCATCGAGGCCTACTACGCCGCGAACCTGGACCTCGTGCAGGTGACCCCCGAGCTCAACCTGTACGACAACGACTGGCCGATCCGGACGATGCCGATCACGGCGCCGCCGCCGAAGTTCGTCTTCGCGCAGGCCGAGCCCGGCCGCGTCGGCGTGGCCCTCGACTCGATGGTCTCGCCCGGCTGCATCATCTCGGGCGGCCGCGTCGAGCGCTCGATCCTCTCGCCCTTCTGCCGCATCAACAGCTACTCGCTGGTCACCGACTCGATCCTCTTCGAGAACGTCAGCGTCGGCCGCCACTCGAAGCTGCACCGCACCATCGTGGACAAGGACGTCCAGATCCCCGAAGGGATGCAGATCGGCTACTTCCCGGAAGAGGACAAGAAGCGCTTCACGGTGACCGAGAGCGGCATCGTCGTGATCTCCAAGAGGACCGTCCTTTAGTGGATCCGGGCCGGGGGCGCTCCGGGCTGCCCCTCGCCATCGCCGGCGGCGTCCTGCTGGCGGTCATCATCGCCGCTCTCTTCCTGCCTCTGATGGACTGCCCGGCGTGCGTGGGCCCGAACGGGGCGAAGGTCGAGCGCGGCCCCTTCGACTTTCGGTTCTGCTTCTGCGACGGCAAGAAGATCTCGCTCGTTCACTACTGGAAGCTCCGCCACGATCTCCAGAAACCCAGGCCCCCCACCCCCCGATTCTGGTCGGGATGAGCCCCGTCGAGGGGCGGTTCTTCTACTTCCCGATTCCTGGTTCCTGTAGTCCGATTTCGGTGTCAGAAACGCCCGCAACCCTACGTTATCTCCCGTAAGCAGTGTCTAGCATGACGGGGAGGGCGGTGGCGATGGGCTGGAAGCGCTCGACGTCGACGGTTCTACTCAGTCTGGAAGGGCTGCTGCAGTGGCTCTTCCGCCGCAGTCGGCGTCTCCCCGTCTGGCGCCGCAAGAACGGCCGCCGCTGGGTCCTCGATGCCTGAGATTCGTGCTTCGTCCGGATGCCCGGCTTCCGGCCGCGCGTTTTAGTAGAAAGAGCCTCCGGGCTCCTGGACCGGCCTGGCCCCTCCTGATTCTCTCTTCCGGATTCTTGATTCTTTCTTCAGGATTCCCGTATAACCGTTCCACGTTTTCACTTGGGAGCAATCAATGGCTGACTTTGATGTCATCGTGATCGGCAGCGGACCGGGCGGCTACGTGGCCGCGATCCGCGCCGCGCAGCTCGGCCTCAAGACGGCGATCGTCGAGAAGGGGCCCAAGCCGGAGTGGGGCGGCACCTGCCTGAACTGGGGCTGCATCCCGACGAAGGCGCTGCTCCACGACGCCTACCTCTACCAGCAGATCCAGCACGCCGAGAAGTTCGGCATCGACGTCCCGGCGCCGAAGCTCAACCTCGACAACGTCATGAAGCACAAGGAGCTCGTCGTCAAGCGCGGGCTTATGGGCGTCGAGGCGCTCCTGAAGAAGAACAAGGTCACCCTGATCATCGGCTACGGGAAGGTCCTTAAGCCCGGCAGCGTGGACGTCGACGGGAAGGCCTACTCGACGAAGAACATCGTCCTGGCCACCGGCTCGTCCGTGAAGTGGTTCCCCGGCATGGAGCCGGACGGGAAGGGCATCATCACCAGCAACGAGGCGCTCTCCCTGAAGCAGGTGCCCAAGTCGATGGCCGTCATCGGCGCCGGCGCCGTCGGCCTCGAGTTCGCCTCCGTCTACCACCGCTTCGGCGCGCAGATGAACGTGATCGAGGCGATGCCCCAGATCCTCCCGATCGAGGACGAGGAGGTCGCCAACGAGCTCCAGAAGATCCTCACCAAGCGCGGCATGAAGTTCCACGTGGGCGCCAAGGTCGAGACCATCAAGCCGGCCGCCGGCGGCTACGAGATCACCGTCGCGAAGGACGGCAAGACCGACAAGGTCAACACCGAGATCGTCCTGATCGCCGTGGGACGCAAGCCCAACACCGACAAGATCGGGCTCGAGAACACCAAGGTGAAGGTCGACCGCGGCTACGTGAAGACCGACAAGAACATGCTGACCGACGAGCCGGGGATCTACGCGATCGGCGACATCGTGCCGACGCCGCAGCTCGCGCACGTGGCCAGCGCCGAGGGGATCCTGGCGGTCGAGCACATCGCGGGCAAGAATCCGAAGCCGATCAACTACGACCGCATCCCGGGCGTTACGTACTGCGACCCGCAGGTCGCCTCCGTGGGCCTCACCGAGAAGAAGGCGAAGGAGCGCGGCTACCAGGTCAAGGTCGGGAAGTTCCCCTTCGTCGGCATCGGCAAGGCGTCGATCGAGGACGAGCGCGAGGGCTTCGTCAAGATCGTCGGCGAGTCGCGCTACGACGAGATCCTGGGCGTCCACATCGTGCACGCCACGGCGGGCGAGCTGATCTCCGAGGGCGCGGCGATCATCAACGGCGAGATGACGGCCGAGGAGCTCACGCACACGATCCACCCGCACCCGACGCTGTCGGAGAGCCTCCTGGAGGCCGCCCACGCGTTTTACGGACACGCGATCCACATCTAGACGTCCTATTCCAATTCTAGAGTGGAGACCCGCGCATGAGGAAATGCCCGTTCTGCCTCCAGGAGATTCCCGAGGAGGCGAAGGTCTGCAAGCACTGCTCCAAGACCATCGTCAAGCGTTGCACGGCCTGCAACGAGGAGATCCTGGCCACCGCGATCAAGTGCCGCTACTGCCACGCCGACCTGGCCGCGAAGCCGGGCCCCATCCCCGTGAAGGCGACGATCGTGCGGGACACGCCCTGCGGCGAGCGCCGCGAGGTCCTGATGACACTCCTGCTGATGTTCCTCACCTGCGGCATCTACGGGCTGGTCGTGATGTACAAGATGGGCGACGAGATCAACCGCCACCTGGGGAGGAACGAGCTGAACCCCGGGATGGACCTGCTCCTCACGTTCCTGACCTGCGGGTTCTGGTCGTGGTACGTCATGTACCGCTACCCCAAGGCGCTGCAGGACATGATCATGGAAGAGGGCGGCCCGACGACCGACCTCGTGCTCCCCTGCATCCTCTTCGCGATCTTCGGGATGGGAATCGTCTCGTTCCTGATCCTGCAGGGCGAGCTCAACAAGCACTGGGAACTGCACCAGTCCTCTCACGCGTGACCTGATGGCTGTCTGTCGCTGGCGCTTCGCGGGACGGCTGCCCTACGGCGAAGCGCTGGCGCTCCAGAAGGAGACCGTCCGGCGCCGCGTCGCGAAGGAGATCCCCGACACCCTGATCCTCGTCGAGCACCCGCCCGTCATCACCCTCGGCAAGATGGCGAAGCGCGAGCACCTCCTCGGGTCGCGGCCGGACGTCGAGGTCGTCGAGACCCCGCGCGGCGGCGACGTCACCTACCATGGGCCGGGCCAGATCGTCGGCTACCCGATCCTCGACCTCACGGCGCTGAACCAGGACCTGAAGAAGTACCTCGGCAAGCTCGAGGAGGTCATGATCCGCGCGGTGGCGCGCTACGGCATCACGGCGGGACGCCAGGAGGGGATGACCGGCGCCTGGGTGGGGGAGCGGAAGATCGGCGCCATCGGAGTGCGGGTGGAGCGCTGGGTGACCTCGCACGGCTTCGCGCTCAACGCGAACAACGACCTCGGCGGCTTCGACCTGATCATTCCTTGCGGGCTCGTGGGCAAAGGGGTAACATCCATCGCGCGCGAGATCGGCCACGAGGTCGACCTCGACGAACTTCGACGCTCGGTGGCGGAGATCTTCGGAGAGGTCCTCGGCCGCCGCATGATCCATGAAGGCGACTAAAGCACCACCTCGCCCTCTCCAGCTCGAGATGTACTACTACCTGCGCCTCACCCGCGCCCTCGACGAGCGGGCGCAGATCCTCTACCGCCAGAACAAGGTCGTGGGAGGGCTCTTCTCGAGCCTCGGGCAGGAGGCGATCTCCATCGGCTCCAGCTTCGCGCTCGCCAAGGGCGACTACGTCGGCCCGATGATCCGGAACTCCGGCACCGTGCTGGCGCGGGGGCACAGCGCACGGGACGTGATGACGAACTACCTGGCGAAGGCGAGCGCGCCGACCGGCGGCAAGGACAACTCGCAGCACTTCGGCGACATCGAGCGCACCGGTGTGATCTCCTGCATCTCGATGCTGGGCACGCTCGTCCCCGTGATGGCGGGCATGGCGCTCGGCGCCCGCATGAAGGGCGAGAAGCGGGTCGCGCTGACCTACGTCGGCGACGGCGCGAGTTCGACCGGCGACTTCTACGAGGGGCTCAACTTCGCGGCGGTCCAGAAGCTGCCGCTCGTGGTCATCATCGAGAACAACCAGTACGCCTACTCGACGCCGACCTCCAAGCAGTCGCTCCTCAAGGACCTCGCCGAGAAGTCGAAGGCCTTCGGCATCCCCGGCCACGTCGGGGACGGCAACGACGTCCTGCAGGTCTACGGGATCACTCGGGTCTGCGTCGAGGAGGCGCGCTCCGGGGGCGGGCCGCAGCTGATCGAGTTCAAGACGTTCCGCATGCGCGGCCACGCGGTGCACGACGACGCCTCCTACGTCCCGCCCGAGCTCTTCGAGGAGTGGAAGAAGAAGGACCCGATCGCCCGCTTCGAGAAGGAGCTGAAGCTGAGCGACGCCGAGAAGGCGGGGATCGAGGAGAAGCTGAAGGCGACGGTCGACGACGCGGTCGAGTTCGCGGAGAAGTCGCCGCCGCCGGACGGCGCGATGGCCACCAAAGGGGTCTTCGAAGACGATGCGATCGTTCAATTTACTCCCTGGTGGAAGCGCGATGCCTGAGCTGACGTTCCTTCAGGCCATCTCGCGCGGCATCTGGGAGGAGATGGAAGCCGACAAGACCGTTTTCCTGATGGGAGAAGACATCGGGAAGTACGGCGGCGCGTTCCGCGTCACGGAAGGCTTCCTCGACAAGTTCGGCCCGGAGCGCGTCATCGAGACGCCGCTCGCGGAAGAGGGCTTCGTGGGCGCCGCCATCGGCGCCGCCTACGTCGGGCTGCGCCCGGTCGTCGAGTTCCAGTTCATCGACTTCATCGCCTGCGCGTTCGACCCGATCGTCAACTTCGCCTGCACCAGCCGCTACCGCTGGGGGCAGGGCGTGCCGGTGACGTTCCGGGGCCCCTGGGGCGGAGGCGTGCGGGCGGGCCCCTTCCACTCGCGCAACATCGAGATGTGGTTCGCCCACTCGCCGGGCATCAAGGTCGTGGCGCCGTCGACCCCGACCGACGCCAAGGGCCTGATCAAGGCCTGCATCCGGGACAACGACCCGTGCCTCTTCCTCGAGCACAAGGGCCTCTATCGCCGCATCAAGGAAGAGGTCGCGGACAACTCGCCCGCGATCCCGATCGGGAAGGCGCGGATCGTCCGGCCGGGCGAGGCGCTCACGATCGTCTCCTACGGCATGATGGTGCATCGCTGCCTGGAGGCGATGGGGCAGATGAAGGACCTCTCGGTCGAACTGATCGACCTGCGCACGATCTACCCGCTGGACCGCGCCGCGATCGTCGAGAGCGTGAAGAAGACCAACAAGGTCATGATCGTCCACGAGGACACCCGCACGGGCGGGATCGCCGGCGAGATCGCGGCGGTCCTGAACGAGGAGGCCTTCGAGCACCTCGACGGCCCGATCGTGCGCCTCACGGCGCCCGACGTCCCGGTGCCCTCCGCGCCGGCGATGGAGGATGCATTCCTTCCGTCGGTGTCCGATATCGTAGCGACCGCGCGCAAGCTGGCGGCGTATTGAGGCGAACGAGCGAGTCCCGCTTTTCGCCTTGATAAGGGGGCCTGCGAGGCCCCGGTCAAACTTGCAGCCTCGTAAGGTTGCCAGTTCGCGGGACACAAGGTATTATGCCGGGCAGTCCTAATTCCACGAGGGATCTGAGCGATGCCGACCAACATTGTGATGCCCCAGATGGGCGAGTCCATCTTCGAGGGCACCATCACCAAGTGGCTCAAGAAAGAGGGCGATTTCGTCAAGCGCGACGAGCCGCTCTTCGAGATCTCGACCGACAAGATCGACACGGAGATCCAGTCGTCCGTGGCCGGCGTCCTCCAGAAGATCGTGATGCCTGAGGGTTCCAAGGTCCCCATCCACACGGTGGTGGCGACCATCGACGAAGGCGCGGGCGGCGCGGCCCCCGCGCCGGCCCCGACCAGGGCGGCCGCTCCCGCGCCTGCTCCGAAGCCGGCCCCGGCGCCCGCGCCGGCCCCCGTCGCCGCCGCCCCGACGCCCGTTGACGGCGGCGAGCCGCAGCGCGTCTTCGCGTCGCCCCTGGTCCGCCGCATCGCGCGCCAGGAAGGCGTCGACCTCAAGCAGCTCGAGGGATCGGGCTGGAAGGGTCGCATCACCAAGAAGGACATCGAAGACCATCTGACCCGCGGCGGCCCGGCGCCCGCGCCGGCCCCCGCCCCCGCTGCGGCGCCGGCGCCTGCCCCGACGGTCCGGCAGGCCCCGGCCCCGGCGCCCGCGCCGGCCCCCGCGCCCGTGGTCACGCGTCCGGCGGCCGCCGGCGGCCGCACGCAGGTCGTCCCCATGACGAACATGCGGGCCAAGATCGCCGAGCACATGGTGAAGTCGAAGGCGACCTCGGCCCACGTCACCACCTGCCACCAGGTCGACGTGACCAAGATCTCCGAGATCCGCGAGCGCGAGAAGGCCGATTACGAGACCGTCTACGGGACGAAGCTGACGCTGACGCACTTCTTCGCGGGCGCGGCCGTCCAGGTCCTCAAGGAGTTCCCGCTGCTGAATGCGTCGATCGACGGCAACAACATCGTCTACCACAACTACATCAACCTCGGGATCGCGGTCGCGGTCCCCGAAGGCCTGATCGTCCCCGTCGTGAAGAACTGCGAGGAGAAGAGCTTCCTCGGACTCGTGCGCGGCGTGAACGACGTGGCCGAGCGCGCCCGCACCAAGAAGCTCGCGATCGACGACATCCAGGGCGGCACCTTCACGATCACGAACCCCGGCCCCTACGGCGCGGCGATGTTCACCCCGATCATCAACCAGCCGCAGGTCGCGATCCTGGGCATCGGCTCCGTCGAGAAGCGCCCGGTCGTCGTCAACGACGCCATCGCGATCCGCAGCATGTGCTACCTGTGCCTGTCGTTCGATCACCGGATCGTCGACGGCATCGACGCCGAGAAGTTCATGGCGAGGCTTCGGGAGATCCTCCAGACGTGGAACATTCCCATCCGGTAGTCCTTCGGAAGCCGGCCTGGCTGAAGGTCCGGCTGCCGCAGGGGGAAGGGTACACGACGACGCTCCGCGTCGCGCGCGAGCGCCAGCTCCACACCGTCTGTGAGGACGCGATGTGCCCCAACATCGCCGAGTGCTGGGGCCGCAAGACCGCGACGTTCATGATCCTCGGCGACATCTGCACCCGCTCCTGCGGCTTCTGCGCCGTCAAGACGGGCCGCCCCACGGAACTCGACCTCGACGAGCCCCGCCGCACCGCGCTCGCGGTGAAGGAGCTCAAGATCAAGCACGCGGTCATCACGAGCGTGAACCGGGACGAGCTCGAGGACGGGGGCGCGGAGATCTTCGCCCGGACCGTCCGGGCGATCCGGGAACATTCGCCCGAGACGCGGGTGGAGCTGCTCACGCCGGACTTCCTGGGGAAGCGGCCGGCCCTCGAGACCGTCTGGGCGTCCAAGCCCGACGTCTTCGGCCACAACATCGAGTGCGTGCCGCGGCTGCAGCGCCAGGTGCGCAGCGCCGCCAACTACGAGCGCTCGGTCATGGTCCTCGCGGAGACCCGCAAGCAGGGGTTGCTCGCGAAGACGGGCCTCCAGGTGGGCCACGGCGAGAGCTGGGACGAGATCCTGGTCGTGCTCGACGACATGGGCCGGATCGGGCTCGACATCATGACCATCGGCCAGTACCTGCAGCCGACGCGGGAGCACCTGCCGGTGCACCGCTTCTACACGCCGGAGGAGTTCGCGACGCTGCGCGACGAGGCGAAGCGCCGCGGCATCAAGTACGTCCAGTCCGGCCCGCTCGTCCGCAGTTCGTACCGCGCGGAGGAACCGTTCGAGAGTTCGAATTCCACTGGTCCCTCAATTCCTTGACAGTCCCGAGTCAAGCTGCTAGAAATTTCACTCCTATGACCTACATTCCCCGCGAACTCTTTCTGACCAAGGGCGTCGGCCGGCACAAGGAGCGTCTCGCCTCGTTCGAAGAGGCGCTGCGCGACGCGAAGATCGCGCGCTTCAACCTGACGCACGTGTCGTCGATCTACCCGCCGCAGTGCAAGATCGTGCCCGTGAACAAGGGCCTGACCAAGCTCAAGAGCGGTCAGGTCATCGCGGTCGTCATCGCCCGCAACGAGACCAACGAGAACCGGCGCCTGGTCGCCACGTCGATCGGCGTCGCCATCCCCTCGGACAAGAATCAGTACGGCTACCTCTCGGAGCACCACAGCTACGGCGAGACGGAAGAGCAGGCCGGCGAGTACGCCGAGGACCTGGCCGCCTCGATGCTCGCGACCACGCTCGGCCTCGACTACGAGACCAGCGCGTCGTGGGACCAGCGCGAGGAGCAGTGGAAGATCTCCGGCAAGATCGTGCGCACGCTCAACTGCACCCAGTCGGCCCAGGGCATCGGCGGCCTCTGGACGACCGTGATCGCGGCGGCCGTCCTGATCCCGTAAGTGAAAAAGCACCGCAAGTACGTCGAAGTGGGGCGCGTCGACGAGTGCGCCACCCTTCACGACCTTTTCACGAACTGCCTCCCGGCGTTCGGCGGCGCCTACCTCCGACGCACCTATACCATCCTCGACCGCGCGATCGGCGCCGGCTGCCCCATGACGATCGCGATCGCGGGGCCCGTCACGGTCTCCGGTCAGCACCAGGCCTGGCTCATCCCGCTCCTCGAGGCCGGCTGGGTCGCGTACCTGAGCACGACCGACGCGGTCTGCTACCACGACGGCCATCGCAGCCTCCAGAAGGACAACCCGATCTTCGAAGTCCCGATCTTCACCGACGACGGCGCCCTCCGCGACGAAGGGACCATCCGGGTCACCGACATGGCCTTCGACGAGAAGGTGCTCTTCGACGAAGATCGCTTCTGCTCGGCCGTCCTGCTGCGCCCCGAATTCCAGAAGAAGATGACCGGTACCGAGCTGCGCTTCCTGCTCGGCAAGGTCTATGCGGACCACGAGAAGAAGACCGGCGTGAAGGCCGGCCTGCTCTCGACCTGCAACCGCCTGGCGGTCCCCATCCTGGTCGGGGCGCCCGGCGACGGCAGCCTCTTCCTGAACTCGATGAAGCTCTGGGCGATGAAGCAGGCGGGCCTCATCCCGGAGTACAAGTTCGAGCTCGACCTCCACGCCGAGGTGCTCGAATCCTGCGCCTATCACTACTGGGGCCTCTTCGAGAATCCGTCCAAGACGCTGGCGACCCTGATCCTGGGCGGCGGCGTCCCGAAGAACTACAACCTGCAGCCGGAGCCGGCGCTCAGCCAGGTGCTCGGACTCCAGAACATCTCGGGCTACCAGTTCGACGTCCAGATCATCAGCGCGCCCGTGACCGAGGGCTCGCTCTCGTCCTGCCCGCCCGCCGAAGCCGTCACCTGGGGCAAGGTGGATCCCGCGCACTACGAGAACGACACCGAGAGCATGCAGGCCGACTACTCGATGGTCATGCCCTTCATCGTCAAGGCGCTCCTCGACAACCGGAAGCGCTACCAGGAGATGGCGAAGGAGATGGGCGAGGCGGCCCTCTTCAAGAAGGAGCCCAAGGCCAAGGGCTACCTCCGGCCCACGAAGGGCTACCGCCTCTTCGACGAGCGCGAGCGCCTGACGGGCACGCTTTTCGACGAGCTCAAGAAGAACCGGAAGTGGCTCCTCAAGACGCTGCAGTACCCCCTGTGAGGACGCCCGCCGGATCCGTCCGAAACCGCAAGTCCAGCCTCCGGTAGGCATTGCTTTACCCGGAGCCTTCATGGACAATAGCCCCCCGCTTCATTCAGGTTCGCCGCTCATGACCGTGCGTCTTCCGGCCGTCGCCGGGTCGTTCTACCCCGAGAAGGAAGAGACGCTCCGCATACAGCTCGACGCCCTGATCCCGGCGGCCAGGAAGGAGCGGGCGCTGGCGCTGATCGCGCCCCATGCGGGCTACTCGTACTCGGGGAAGGTGGCGGGCGCGGCGTTCGGCCGCGTGGAGGTCCCGCGCGACGTGGTGATCCTGTGCTTCAACCACCACGGGGCGGGCAGCGACTTCGCCATCTGGCCCGAGGGGGCCTGGCGGACGCCGCTGGGCGACGTGCCCGTGAATGCCGAGCTGGCGCGGGCCATCAAGGACGCGTTCCTGCCGGCCGACTTCGACGAAGTCGGCCACCAGGACGAGCACTCCGGCGAGGTGCAGGTGCCGTTCCTGCAGCAGCTCCGGCCGGACGTGCGCATCGCGCCGGTGGCCCTCTCGATCGGCCACGATGACCGGTCGGTCGGCCAGCTGCGCGCGTTCGGGAAGGCGCTGGCCGGCGTGCCCGGGGACTTCCTGGTGGTGGCGTCGACGGACCTGAACCACTACGAGGACCAGAAGACGACGGTGGAGAAGGACGAGGCGGCGATCCGGGCGATCGAGGCGCTGGACGAGGCGGCGCTGCTCCAGGAGCTCCGCTCGAGGGAAATTTCGATGTGCGGATTCGCGCCGACGGTCGCGACGATCGCCTACGCCCGGGCGAAAGGCGCGACGAAGGCGGCGACGGTGGCCCACGCCACCAGCGGCGACGTGTCGGGAGATTACGATCGGGTGGTCGGTTATGTTGGGATGGTGATCCGCTAATGTGGAAGCTCAAGCGCACTCATAATTGCGGCGAACTCCGCGTCTCGGACGTCGGCCAGACCGTCATCCTGAACGGCTGGGTCGACGTGCGGCGCGACTTCGGCAAGCTGATCTTCGTCGACCTGCGCGACCGCTACGGCAAGACGCAGGTCCTCTTCAGCCCCGACCGGGTCAAGGAGATTCACGACCAGGCCTCCAAGCTGCGCAGCGAGACCGTCATCGCCGTCAAGGGCAAGGTCTGCAAGCGCGACGCCGACACGGTGAACAAGAAGATCGCCACGGGCGAGATCGAGATCGAGGCCACGGAGCTTGAGATCCTGAACGAGGCGAAGACTCCGCCCTTCGAGGTGAGCGACCGCGTCACGGTCGCCGAGGAGCAGCGCCTGCAGAACCGCTACATCGACCTGCGCCGGCCGGCGATGCAGCGCAACATCATCACGCGCCACAAGATCGTGCAGGTGATCCGCGAGTACATGGACCAGAAGGGCTTCATCGACATCGAGACGCCCTACATGGTGAAGTTCACCCCGGGCGGGGCGCGCAACTTCGTCTGCCCCAGCCGCCTCTACCCCGGGAAGTTCTTCGCGCTTGCCGAGTCGCCCCAGATCTTCAAGCAGCTCTTCATGGTGAGCGGCCTGGACAAGTACTACCAGATCGCCCGCTGCTTCCGCGACGAGGACCTCCGCGCCGACCGCCAGCTGGAGTTCACGCAGCTCGACGTCGAGATGTCCTTCGTGCAGCGCGAGGACGTCATGGAGGCCATCGAGGGCGCGGTCGCGGCCGTCTGGAAGCGCGTGGCCGGCATCGACGTGAAGCTGCCGTTCGAGCGGATGACCTACGACGAGTCGGAGCTCTACTACGGCACCGACAAACCCGACCTCCGCTTCGGGCTCAAGATCTTTGACGTCTCCGGCGCCGTGAAGAACTCCGAGTTCAAGGTCTTCTCCGAGACGATCGGGAAGGGTGGCGTCGTGCGCGGCCTCTGCGCGCCCGGCGGCGGCGCCTTCTCGCGGAAGGAGATCGAGGGCCTCGAGACCTACTGCAAGGGCGTCGGCGCGAAGGGCCTCGTGTCGCTCAAGATCGACGAGCACGGCAAGCCCTCGGGCCCGTCGGCGAAGTTCTTCACCGAGCAGCACGTCGCCGCGGTGATGTCGGCCTCCGGCGCCAAGCCCAACGACCTGCTCCTCTTCGTCGCGGACGAGGAGGACCGGGCGGCCTCGGTGCTGGGCGGCCTGCGCCTCGTGCTGCGCGACAAGCTCAAGCTCGTCAAGGAAGGGACCTTCCACTTCTGCTGGGTCGTCGACTTCCCGATGTTCGAGGTGAGCGAGGACGGCAAGGTCGGCGCGAAGCACCACCCGTTCACGTCGCCGAAGGACGAGTACCTCGAGATCCTCGAGAAGGAGCCCATGAAGGTCCGCGCGAAGGCCTACGACCTGGTGCTCAACGGCGTGGAGCTGGGCGGCGGCTCGATCCGTATCCACCGGCGCGACCTGCAGCAGCGCATCTTCAAGCTGCTGGGGCTCTCGGAAGACTACGCCCGCGACCGCTTCGGCTTCCTGCTGGACGCATTCGAGTACGGCGCGCCGCCGCACGGCGGGATCGCGCTGGGCATCGACCGCCTCGCGATGCTGATCCTGGGCCTGGACAACATCCGCGACGTGATCACGTTCCCGAAGACGCAGTCGACCGTCGACCTCATGACGGGCTCGCCGGGCACGATCACGGAGAAGATGCTCAAGGAGCTCCACATCCGGGTGGTGGACACCTAGGAATTTGCGGATCTCGGATTTCGGATTGCGGACCGCTAGCGTCGACGCTTCCGCAATCGATCAGGCTTTTGCGGCCTGCAAGATCTCTTCGCCGAAGTTGTCGGCGCGCCAGCGGCGGATGTCCGGGACGGCCGCGAGCGCCTCGACGTTTTCGGGACGGTCGATCGCGATCCGCTCGATGAGCCGTTGCGGCAGCAGCACCCCGGGCTCGAGGCCCGCCTTCTTGGCCGCGTCCACGCGCCACGCCTTGATCCGATCCACGCGCTTCGAGTAGCCGGGCACCGGCTTGGGCCGCTTGGTCCAGGTGCGCGTGGGCAGCTGGTCCTCCGCCACGGCCTCGCCCCGACGGATCGCCCCGAGCAGATCCGGCGCCCGGCGGCCCTTGAGGTAGGACGAGAGCCCGCGGATCCGAGAGAGACCCTGGCCGTCATGCGGACGCTTCGTGGCGATCTCGACGAGCGGCTCGTCGCCCACGATCTTGAAGAGCGGCAGGTCCGCGTTGCGCGCCCACTCGTCGCGCAGCGCGAAGAGCTCGCGCAGCACCGCGAGGGCGCGGCCGTCCAGGTCGAAGGCGCCCTTGGCGCGGAGGAAGTCCGACGGCTCGCGCACCGGGGCCGGCGCCAGCCGGCAGAGCGCTTCTCCCTCTTCGCGGGCCCAGGCCTCGCGGCCCCGCTCCCGCAGGTCCGGCAGGAGCCGGTCACGGAGCGCGACCAGGTGCGCGACGTCCTCGGCGGCGTACTTCTCCTGCGGCGGGGTCAGCGGGCGCCTGGACCAGTCGCAGCGCTGCAGGCTCTTGGAGAGCTTGACGCCGAATTGCGTCTCCAGGACGGCCTGCAGGCCGAGCTCCTGGCGGCCCGCGAAGCGCGCGGCCACCTGGGTGTCGAAGATCGAGTTGAACTCGAACTTGAAGTCCCGCTTGAGCAGCATGATGTCGTTGTCGGCGCCGTGCAGGACCTTCTCGACCTTGGGGTCGGCCATGACGGGCGCGAGCGGCGAGAGGTCGGGAAGGGCGAGCGGGTCGATGATGGCGGCGCGGCCCTCGGCGTCGGCGACCTGGAGCAGGCAGACCTTCTCGAAGTAGTGGAAGAAGCTGTCCGACTCGGTGTCGAGCGCGAGCGCAGCGGTTCCGGAGATTGAGCGGACGTAGTCGGTCAGCTCCCCGGTCGTTCGGATGACAAGATGCGTCGTACCGATGGGTGTCGAGGATAGGCCGCCGCGCTCCGACTGTCAAGCGGCCGAGATCACGTCCGAAGCTGGCCCAGGCGCTTGACGATCTCGTCGAAGGACGTTCCGCCGGCGAGGTCATCGGCGAAGAGGCCGAGCGGGACGCAGACGGAGCGGGCCCGGGGAGGCGGAGCGTCCTTCACGGTCACGACGAGCTTGAGGCCGCCGTCGTCGACGCAGACCATGCGCAAGAGGCCGCGGCCCGCGACCTGCGCGGCCGCTTCGTAGACCTTCTTCTGGGGGTCGCTGAGGTCCTTGTGGCTCTTGCGGGGGAGATCGGCGGGGATCTCCGCCATGCCGGGCTGGTCGGGCAGTCCGGTCGAGGAGCGGAGGCTCGTGTAGGCGAGCGGGATCGGGGCGGGCTCCGCCTCGACGACGCGGACGACGATGCCGCAGTTGCCGTCCATCGCGGTGACCTTCGTCAGTCCGAAGCCGCCGATCTCGTCCTGGGTGAAGTCGATGCCTTCCGCCTCGCCCGGATTGGCCACGAGGACGGCGCAGAGCTCGCGCTCGCTGAATTTCTCGACGTGGGGCTTGCAGCCGTCGGCCACCTTCCGGACGTTCTCCTTGAAGGAAGGCCCGTCGGCGCCCTTCACGAGGATGCGCGCGACGTCCGGCTTCTGGATGACGGAGGCGACGAGGCCGCCGTCTTTGAAGACCCCTTTGAGGACAGTTTCATCGGCCATGATTCCTCCCCATCCGCCTTCCCTCCTTGGTGGCGGATGCCTCGCCGCTGCCTCGTCTTCCAAGAAAAGGCGCGGCGGGCCACCCCTGCTGCACTGCTCGGCGGCAGAATGGTATCATAGAAACCATGAGGTTGCTGAGTTTCTTGCTCGTGATTTTGGCGGCCTGTCAGGGCGCCCCTGGGACGCCGCCGGCCGCGATGAAACCGCTGCGCGAATTCCGCGGCATCATCCACTGCCACACCCTCTACTCCCACGACTCCAAGGGGACCTACGAGGAGATCCTGGCGGCCGCGAAGGCGGCGAAGATCGACTTCATCTGCGTGACGGACCATCCGCCGAAGGACGACAAGGGGCGTTCCTTGCGCGAGGGCTGGAAGGGCATCCACGACGGCGTGCTCTTCATCCAGGGCGCCGAGTACAGCGACCAGATCCTCGGGCTGGGCCTCAAGGAGCCGATCTCGGGGAAGGACCGCCGCGAGACCATCAAGGCCATCCACGAGCAGGGTGGGGTGGCGATCGCCTGCCACCCGGAGCTGATCGACGATTGGGACGCCTTCGCGGAGGCGGACGGGATGGAGATCTATAACGTCCACGCCACCCTCCAGCGGAAGGCGAAGGACAAGATCTGGATGCTCCGGATTCCCAAAGTCATGAAGGAGAATCCCGAGGGCTCGTTCCAGGAACTGCAAGAGCTCGATCCGGCGATCCTGCGGAAGTTCGACGAGATCAACCAGAAGCGGCCGTTCGCGGGCATCGCCGGCAACGACGCCCATCAGAACGTGAGCTTTTTCGGGTACCAGCTGGACCCCTATCCTCGGGCCTTCCGCTTCGTGACCACGCACGTCTTCGCCGAGGAGTTGACCGAGAAGGCGGTCCTGGACGCCATCCGGAACGCCCGCTGCCGGGTGATCTTCGAAATCTCCGGCGATCCAGGGCAGGCCAATTCCGTGAAGCGGGTTGAAAAGGCGTACCTGAATGGGGAATATGTCGGCACGGGCGACGATCTGGAGAAGCGGATTGTTCCGAACCAGGTCTTCGTCAGCCGGTTGGAGTATTATCGGGAAGACGGTAAACCCTGGATCCTCGAGGCCCCCCGGCGTCCCGGGCGCCCTTGACTCCCCTATAGCAATGCAGTAGGATTCCCCCTCCCTTATGCCTGTGAAAGTCACTCTTCCGGACGGTTCGGTCAAAGAATACCCGGACGGCACCAACGCCCTCCAGGTCGCCGAGTCCATTTCGAAGGGCCTGGCCAAGGTCGTCGTCGCGGCCAAGGTCAACGGCGAGATCATGGACTTCCACCGGCCGCTTCCGCAGGAATGCACGGTCCTCCTGATCAAGGAAGACTCGCCCGAGGGTCTCGACGTCATCCGCCACTCCGCCGCCCACATCATGGCGGGCGCCGTGAAGCGGATTTACGGCGACAAGGTCAAGTTCGGCTACGGCCCGCCCGTCGAGGACGGCTTCTACTACGACATGGAGTTCCCCGAGGGGACCAAGATCTCCGAGGACGACCTCGGCAAGATCGAGGCCGAGTGCAAGAAGATCATCGAGTCGAACTTCCCCTTCGAGCGCAAGGATCTCCCCAAGGACGAGGTCCTGGGGCTCATGCAGAAGACGGGGCAGGGCTATAAGGTCCAGACCATCACCGAGAACATCAAGGACCCGACGGCGTCGATCTACACCGACGGCGACTTCACCGACCTCTGCGAGGGCCCGCACGTCCCGGCCACCGGGCGCGTGAAGGCCATCAAGCTCACCAAGGTCACCGGCGCGTACTGGAAGGGCGACCAGAAGAACGCCATGCTCACCCGGCTCTACGGGACCGCGTGGCACTCCCAGAAGGCGCTGGACGACTACATCAAGCGGCTCGACGAAGCGAAGAAGCGCGACCACCGGAAGCTCGGCCAGGAGCTGGAACTCTTCATGTTCCACGAATGGTCGCCGGGCGCGGTCTTCTTCATGCCCAAGGGCGCCGTCGTCTACAACGAGCTGATGAGCTTCATCCGCGAGGAGTACCGCAAGCGCGGCTTCCAGGAGGTCGTGACGCCGCAGCTCTACAACAAGGGGCTCTGGCAGCTCTCCGGCCACTGGGACCACTACCAGGAGAACATGTTCCTCCTCGACATCGACGAGGACAAGTTCTCGCTGAAGCCGATGAACTGCCCGAGCCACGTGCTCATGTTCAAGCACCGCACCCGCAGCTACCGCGAGCTGCCGCTGCGGATCGCCGACTTCTGCCCGCTGCACCGCAACGAGGTGAAGGGCGTGCTCTCGGGCATGACCCGCGTGCGCAAGTTCGAGCAGGACGATGCCCACATCTTCTGCACCGAGGCCCAGATCGGCCAGGAGATCGCCGGCCAGATCGAGTTCGTCAACCGCGTCTACAACGAAGTCTTCAAGATGCCGTTCCAGGCGAAGCTCTCGACCCGCCCCGAGAAGTTCCTCGGGAAGATCGAGACCTGGAACGCGGCCGAGGCGGCGCTCGAGAAGGCCCTCAAGGACAACAAGGTCTCGTACACGATCAACGCCGGCGACGGCGCGTTCTACGGGCCGAAGATCGACTTCGACATCAAGGACGCGCTGGGGCGCAACTGGCAGCTGGCGACCATCCAGCTGGACTTCCAGCTCCCGGTCCGCATGGGCGCGGAGTACGAGGGGCAGGACGGCCAGCGCCACCATCCCGTGATGATCCACCGGGCGATCCTGGGCAGCCTCGAGCGCTTCATCGGCGTCCTCACCGAGCACTACGGCGGCGTCTTCCCGCTCTGGCTGGCGCCCGTGCAGGCGTCGGTCGTGGCGGTCTCGCCGGTCTCGGACGAGATCGCGGCCTACGCGAAGCAGCTGCACCAGAAACTGCTCGACGCGGGGCTTCGCAGCGAAATTGATTTGTCCGAGGACAACATATCCGCTAAGATCAAGGCCCGCGAACTCCAGAAGATACCGTTTATGGCCGTTGTCGGGGCCAAGGAGGCCGCGGCCGGCACGGTGGCGGTCCGGGAGCACAAGAAGGGCAACCGGGGCGTCATCGCGGCCGACGATTTTGTTTCTAACCTCAGGAGGGACGTTGCCGCCAGGACGAGCACCATTTAGGCGCGAGCTGCCGATTTCGAAGGACGAGCACCGCATCAACGACCGCATCCGCGTGCCGCGGGTGAAGGTCGTGGATGAGAACGGAGTCATGCTGGGCGAGATGCCTACCCTGCAGGCGCTGCAGATTGCGCGCGAGCGGGGCTACGATCTCGTGGAAGTGGCCGCCGAGGCCCGTCCCCCGGTCTGCAAGTTCCTCGACTACGGCAAATACAAGTACGAACAGAAGAAGAAGCAGAACAAGTCGAAGGCGAAGCAGCACGTCCAGCAGGTGAAGGAAGTGCGGCTGCGCCCCCTGACCGGAGAGCATGACCTTCTGACGAAGCTGAAGAAGGCGCAGGAGATGCTCCTGGAGGGCGACAAGGTCCTGATCACGATCTTCTTCCGCGGCCGCGAGCAGGCACACAAGGAGCACGGCCGCGCGATGATGGAGAAAATCAAGCGGGAGCTGGATCCCGTCGCGAAGGTGGAACACGAGGTGTCGATGACCGGGCCTCGGATGCAGATGACGTTCCTGCCGAAGCCCGGCGCGAAGGCTCCGGCTCCGAAAACGAAGTCGACTCCGCCCCCGGCACCGCCCGCCGGGGGAACGGCCGCGCCTCCCGCGGGGGGAGGCCCGGCAGGTACTCCGGCGCCCGTCGCGCCGGCCCCGGCAGCGCCGCCCACGTCGGCGGCGGCCCCTGCGCCTCAGGGAGAACCGAAGAATGCCTAAGATGAAGACCAACAAGGGCGCGAAGAAGCGCTTCAAGGTGACCGCCACCGGCAAGGTGCTGTTCCGCCCCGCCGGCAAGCGGCACATCATGTCGGGCAAGGCCTCGAAGCGTCGCCGTCAGATGCGTCGCTGGCGCACCTTCGAGGGCAAGCACGACGCCAAAGACATTCGGATCATGTTGCAGAAATAGGGAGCTGAGATGCCTCGCGTAAAGAGCGGTCCGTACCGTAAACAAAAGATCAGGAAGAACCTCCGCCGCGCGAAGGGTTTCCGCGCGGGACGGAGCAAGCTGCGCCGCGCCGGCATGGAAGCCGTCATGCGCGCCGGGCAGTACGGCTATTTCGGCCGCAAGAACAAGAAGCGCGACTACCGCGGGATGTGGATCATCCGCATCAACGCCGCCTGCGACCTGCGCGGGATCCCGTATCACCGATTTATCAACGGGCTCCGCAAGGCCAAGGTGGATCTGAACCGGAAGGCCCTGGCGGAGCTGGCGCTCTCGGAGCCCAAGGCCTTCGACGAGCTGGTGGAGACCGCCAAGAAGGCGCTCGCCGCCGCTCAGCCGGCCGCCCCCGCGAAGAAGTAATCCCGAACCGAAAGAGGAACTCCGAGGCCATAGGGAAGACCTATGGCCTCTTTTTTTAGCGAATGGTTCTCGACGACAAGTTCAAAGA
>Ga0310812_10000038_pt1 | contig 63042 bp, 55 predicted proteins | sample NN3metagenome_FD_205747 | JGI IMG/M metagenome (GOLD analysis project Ga0310812, IMG submission 205747) | Soil microbial communities from experimental microcosm in Duke University, North Carolina, United States - NN3 | ecosystem: Engineered > Artificial ecosystem > Soil microcosm > Unclassified...
AAGCAGGTACATCACGAACGAGCCCAGACCCGCGAAGCGGAAGCCCGGGTCCACGTAGTGCTCGATCACGTAGAACGCGAAGTAGTAGAAGCGCGAGAAGCTCCAGACCGCCAGCGACAGCAGCGCCGCCGCCCTCCAATCCGGATGCAGCAGGAGCAGCGTGCCGGCCGCCAGGAGTCCCATCAGCAGGAACAGGAATCCCTTGGCATAGATCAGCTTCGGATTCTTGAGGTCACCCATCGGAGCATCCTCCGAGGATTGGACGCCGGGAGGGAGGGGCTTACTCCTTCTGAGGTTCGGTGGCGGCGGTCGCGAAGACCGCTTCGAAGCGGCGCCGGATCTGTTCGTCGACCTGCTTCTTCAGCGCGGCGTGCCAGCGGCGCGCGACGTCGAGCATCTCCTTCTGGGGAGGAATCACGGCCATCCCGCGGAAGTAGGCGTCCAGGGCCTTCTCGTATTCCCTCTGGACCTCTTCCTCCATGATGTCGACCGTGCCCATTGCCTTGCCGCGCTCGATCTCGATCTTGTGCTTCACCGCCTCGGGCTGGGCGTCGGGCTTGAGCGTGTGGAAGGCCTTGAGGCTCTTCCGGAGGCTCTCGCGCAGCAGTTCCGCCATCTTCTCCGGCTCGTACTTCGCCGCGAGGTCGACTCGGATCAGCCCGTTGAGCGTCTCGTCGGACGTCGAGGTCTCCAGGACCCAGCGGTGGTACGCTTCGTCCAGCGCCAGCGCGAGGTTCCGGCTCTGCTGCAGCGTCGGGCCCTGCAGTCCGGCCGTCGGCGGGAGCTCGAAGAGCGAGTCCGGCAGCGACGTGTTGACCGCGACGTCCTTGAGGACGAAGCCGTGGCCCGCGATCGAGGTCCGCTCGATGAACCCGTCGTCCCGAAGCTGGATCTCCGTCTGGCCGTGCCGGTAGACGCCGTTCTCGGCCTTGTAGGTCTTCAGCTCCTCGAGCCAGCCGAGACGGGCCCCCAGGCGGCCCACGACGAGCATCGCGCGGACCCCGTCGCCCAGCGAGAAGACCGCCTCGGGCGCCGGCCCGATCTCCAGCCCGGGATAGCGCGCCTTCAGGGACTCGATGATCTCCGCGTGGCGCACGGAGGCGTAGGTGTTGCGGAGGAAGTAGTGGGTCCGCCCGCCGGACAGGATCGTGGTCGCGACGCTCCCGTACTTGAGCACCGCGCGGTCGGGTGCCTTGAACGCCATCTCGACGGGGACCGACGCCTTCCCATCGCTGATCTCGCCCCGGAGGTGAAACGACGAGTACGCGTTGCTCTTCGTGATGAGCCGGTCGAGCGGGCCTTCCTCGTGCGGCGACGCGCTCGCGCAGCCCAGGAGCAGGACGACCCAGACTTGCCGTATCATGGCCACTCATGATAAGACGGGAGCCGGGGCTTGTCTCCTTCTTCTGATCGTCGCATGACCGCCATCACCCCGATCCTCCTGGCCGCCGGCGCGTCGAGCCGGATGGGGCGTCCCAAGGCGCTCCTCGATTTCGACGGCCGCTGCTGCCTCGAGCTCGCCCTCGAGGCCGTCCGCGATTGCGGCACGCCCGTCCTCGTGCTCGGCCCCAACCACGAGGAGATCCGGGCGCGCGTCGCCCTGGACGGCGTCCGTGTCGCCTACAACCTGGATGTCGAGAGCGGCCAGACGGCCAGCCTGAAGGCCGGCCTCGCGCTCCTCCCTCCGGAGGCCGAAGGCTTTCTCTTCATCCCCGTCGACGTGCCGCTGCTGACGGCGGCCGAGGTCGGCCGGCTCGTCGAGTCCTTCCGGTCGAGCCGGAAATCCATCGTCATCCCGTCGCACGACATGAAGCGAGGCCACCCGGTCCTCTGCCGCCGCGACGTGGCGGCCGAAATCCTGGCCCTGCCGCCCGGCGCGTCGGCCCGGGACGTCGTGAACCGCGATCCCGGCCGCGTGGACTACGTCCTCTTCGCGGACGCGTATGTATTGATGGACATGGACACGCCCGAGGACTACGTTCGGTGTCTCGGCGCGTACCGCGCCCGGAACGCGAGGAACGGGTGAAAGCGATCCAGGAACAGATCCTGCGGCTGATCGACGAGGGGCGCGCCTTCGCGGTCGCCACGGTCGCGGAGACCCGGGGCAGCGTCCCCGGCAAGCAGGGCGCGAAGATGATCGTCCTCGCCGACGGCACGCAGTTCGGCACCGTCGGAGGGGCCGGACTGGAGCAGAAGGTCAAGGGGCTCTGCCGCAAGGCCATCGAGGAGAAGAAGGGCGGCCTGGCCTCCTTCGACCTGATGTACTACAAGGAAGGCGCGCTCGACAGCCTCTGCGGCGGGAGCGTGAAGGTCCTGGTCGAATACATGGCACCCGTCCCGCACGTCCTGATCGCCGGCGGAGGCCACTGCGGCCTCGAGATCGCGAAACTCTGCGGCCAGCTGGGCTACCTCCACTCCGTGCTCGACGACCGCGCCGAGTACGCGTCGCGCGAGCGCTTCCCGAACGCGAAGCGGAGCGTCCAGGCGCTGCCCGAGGACTTCTTTGCCCGCGAAGACCTCTCGGGCTTCTCGCACGTGGTGCTCGTGGGCTGGTCGCACAAGATCGACACCGACCTGCTCTTCCACCTGGTCCAGAAGTACCCCGGCTGGATCGGGCTCATCTCTTCGAAGACCAAGAAGCTCGAGATGTTCCGCCGCCTCAAGGCCCGGGGCATCCCGGAGGAGGCGCTGGGCCGCGTCGTCGCCCCGGTCGGGCTCCCGATCGGCGCCGTCACGCCCGCCGAGATCGCCGTCAGCATCCTGGCTCAGATCATCGCGACGGTTCGGAACCCGTCGGGGAATCCGGACGCCGTCGAGGAACCCGCCGAAGGACGAGCCCCTCGGCTCAGCTCGGGGCAAGCCGACGCGTGAGACTGGTGGGGCTCCTGCTTTTCCTGGCCCTCGTTCAGGAGAAAGAGAAGCCCGTCGCCTTCGAAGCACGCGGAAAACTCGTCTGCCTCCTCGAGGAGATGAAGGAGAAGTACCGCGCCGAGGCCCCGGCGGCGCACGAGCACCTGGCCGGCTTCCGGGTCGACGGCGACCCGCCCGCGGGCGGCTTCCGCTATTACACGCTGCTCCGCAACCTGCATTCCGAGGCGCTCTTCGTCGACGCGCGCTTCAAGGAGCACGAGCTCCGGCTGACGGGCCGCGTCTTCCCGTCGACGTCGATCCTCGAGGTGTCGCGCTTCCAGTGGTACCGCGACGGCAAGCTGTTCGAAGTCTTCTACTGGTGCTCGGTCTGCGCGATCAAGGGCGTGGACCCCGGGCCCTGCTTTTGCTGTCAGGGAAAAGTAGAACTGCGCGAGGAGCAGGCCGGCGATCCGAAGAAGTGAATATCGTGGATCGAGGATTTTGGTCCGCGTATAGTAACCGTCGAGCCACTTCTGGGGGGAAAACGGGATGAAGAAGAGAACCAAGCGACGCGGCGCGGCGCCGTCGGACTCGCCCGGATTCAGCCGCCGCAATTTCATCCAGACGGTCGGCATCGCGGGCGTCGGCGCGACGCTTCCGCTGGTGCAGGGCTGCGGCACGACCGAGGGCGGCCCCGACATCCCCGCCGAAGGCGTCGGGCCCACCCCGGTGGACGTCGCCCTCAACGTCAACGGGCAGGACGTCCGCATCAAGGTCGAGCCCCGCGTGACGCTGCTCGACGCCCTGCGCGACCACCTCAAGCTGGGAAGCGCGGACCCCGTCGACCTCACCGGCTCGAAGCGCGTCTGCGACCGCGGGTCCTGCGGCGCCTGCACCATGATCGTCGCCGGCAAGACCGTCTACTCCTGCACCACGCTCGCCATCGAAGCGCAGGGCAAGGAGATCCGCACCGTGGAGGGCCTGCAGGAAAACGGGACCCTGCACCCCCTGCAGCAGGAGTTCGTGGCCTGCGACGGCCTGATGTGCGGGTTCTGCACGCCCGGCTTCCTCGTGAGCGGCGCGGCCTGCCTCGAGAAGAATCCCAATGCCTCCCGCGACGAGATCCGCAAGGCCCTGGACGGCAACATCTGCCGCTGCGGCACCCAGACGCGCGCCCTCGAGGCCTGCGAAAAGGCGGCCCGCCGCATGAAGGGGAGGAGGTAGAGCCATGCCTTACAAGTGGCCCGAAAAACGGAAAGTCATCGGGACGGGCGTCCCGCGGCTCGACGGCGCCCTCAAGGTGACCGGAAAGGCCAAGTACTCCTTCGATCGCAACCCGCCGGGGCTCCTCTTCGCCAAGATCCTGCGCTCGCCGCACGCCCACGCCCGCATCGTCGAGATCGACCTGAAGGCGATCGAAACCTTCCCGGGCGTCAAGGCCACCCACCTCATCAAGGGGGTCGGCGCCGAGCTGAAGTACGGGGGCGACGAGATCGCCGCCGTGGCGGCGGAGACCGAGGAGCAGGCCCGCGACGCCGTTCGCTCGATCCGGGTCAAATACGAGGTGCTCCCGTTCCAGTGGTCGGAAGAGGAGGCCCTCAAGACCGCGCCGGAGCCCAAGACCGACGACGTCGGCAAGGTGGAGGACGGCTTCGCGAAGGCGGACGTCGTGGTCGAAGGCAGCTACAGCTGCCCGGTCATCACGCACGTCTGCCTCGAGTCGCACGGCCTGGTCGCGTGGTGGAAGAGCGACGAGGAGCTGCTCCTCTACGCCTCGACGCAGGCGGTGGTCAAGACGGCCGCGGACGTCAAGGGCGACGCTCTCTTCAAGGGCATCCCCAATCTGAAAGTGACCTGCGAGACGCCGTACATGGGCGGCGGCTTCGGGAGCAAGTTCGGTCCCGACATCCAGGGCATCGCCGCCGTGGAGCTGGCCCGCAAGGCCAGGCGCCCCGTCAAGCTCATGCTGGAGCGCGACGAGGAGCACTGGGCCGCGGGGAACCGCCCCTCGGCATTCGCCAAGGTCAAGATCGGCGGCACCCGGGACGGGAAGCTCGTCGCGTTCGACGCCGTCACGTACGGAAGCGGCGGCTTCTCGGGCGGCGCCCAGTTCCCGCTGCCGTACGTCTACGGGCCGGAGACCTCGCGGCGGAAGCATTTCAACGTCGCCATCAACGCCGGCGACCGCCGCGCGCTGCGCGCGCCCGGGCACCCGCAGTCGGCCATCGTCATGGAACAGGCGATGGACGACCTGATCGACAAGCTCGGCGTCGATCCGCTGGAGTTCCGGATCCGGAACATCGCCAAGACCGGTATCTTCCCGACGCTGCAGCCCATCTATGAAAAGGAAATCCGCCTGGGCGCCGAGCGGATCGAGTGGAAGAAGAACTGGCACCCCCGCGGCGACAAGAGCCCCGGCCCGCTGAAGCGCGGCCTTGGCTGCGCGCTGGGCACCTGGAACGGCGGGGCCGGCCAGGCGCAGGCGAGCGTGACCATCCGTCCCGACGGCGGGGTCGAGGCCGCCTGCGGCACGCAGGACCTCGGGACCGGTACGACGACGCTGGTCCCCATGGTCGCGGCCGAGATCCTGGGCCTCGGAGTGAAGGACGTCAGCGGCAAGATCGGCGTCAGCAGCCTCCCGCCGGCCGGCGGCTCGGGCGGCTCGACGAGCTGCGGCGGCGTGAGCCTCGCGGTGGGTGTCGCGGCCATGAAGGCCCTCGCGATGCTCCTCGAAAAGGTCGCCCCGAAGCTGGGCGGAAACCCGGCGCAGCTTCGCGCCGAGGGCGGGCGCATCGTCTCCGCCGACGGCAAGAGCCTGAGCTGGAAGGAAGCCTGCGCGACCCTCCAGGGACAGCCGATCGTCGCGATCGGCGACAAGGCCGACAAGGAGATCCAGGGCATGTCCGGCGTCGGCGTCGGCGGGGCCCAGTTCGCCGACGTGACGGTCGACGTCGAAACCGGCCAGCTCCGGATCAACAAGATCGTCGCGGTGGCCGACTGCGGGCTGGTGATGAACCGCCTGCTCTGCGAGAGCCAGGTCTACGGCGGCGTGATCGGCGCGATCAACTCGGCGCTCTTCGAGGAGCGGCGCCTGGATCCCAAGACCGGCCTGATGCTCAACCCGGACCTCGAGTGGTACCGGGTCGCGGGCCACTCGGACCTCCCGGAGATCGAGGTCCACCTCCTGGATTACCCGGAGCGCGGCGTCATCGGCATCGGCGAGCCGCCCTACATCCCGGGCGCGGCGGCCATCGCCAACGCGGTGACCAACGCGGTGGGCGTGCGCGTGGGGGACCTTCCGTTCTCCCCGCGCCGGATCCTCTCGGCCCTGGCGAAGAAATAGGGGGAGTCCCATGAAAGCCTTCACGTACAAGAGCGCCAAGTCGGAGGAGGACGCCGTCAAGTCCCTCGGGCCCGGCGCGCTTCCGCTGGCGGGCGGGACGACCCTCCTGAACCTCATGAAGGAGCGGGTCGTCGAGCCCGAGGTGCTGGTCAACCTCAAGGCGATCCGCGGCTTCGACCGCATCGAGGCCGTCAGCGACGGGCTCCGGATCGGCGCGGGGGTGACCCTGGCGTCGCTGCTCGAGAACCCGGCCGTGGCCCGGCAGTACCCGGCGATCGCGCAGGCCGTCGAGACCGTCGCCACCCCGCAGATCCGCAACATGGCCACGCTCGGCGGCAACCTCTGCACGCGGCCGCCCTGCTGGTACTTCAGCCACGACCTCTTCGCGTGCGCCAAGCGCGGCAACGCCAACACCTGCCCCGCGCGGGAAGGGGAGAACGAGTACGCCGCCGTGTTCGCCAACGAGGGCCCCTGCGTCGCGGTGCACGGGTCGAGCGTCGCGCCGGCCCTCGTCGCCCTCGGGGCGACCGTGCGCATCGTCGGCCCCTCCGGCGCCCGCGAGATTCCGCTCGAAAAGTTCTTCACCCTCCCGAAGGACAACGTTCTTCGCGAGAACGTGCTGGGCAACAACGAGATCGTCACCCACGTCTCCCTGGGGAAGCCGAACGCCAAGAGCGCGACCTACGTCGTGCTCCACAAGGAGTCGCACGACTGGCCGGTGGGGCTGGCCTCGGTGGCGCTCGAGATGAACGGCGAGACCTGCGCTTCCTCGAGGGTCGTGCTCGGCGCCGTGGCCCCGATCCCTTGGCGTTCCGCGAAGGCCGAGGCGGCGCTCGCGGGCAAGAAGGTCACGGTCGACGTCGCGGCGGCGGCCGCCGAGGCGGCGGTCCAGGGGGCGCTCCCGCTCTCGCAGAACGCCTACAAGGTCCAGACCGCCAAGGCCGCCGTGAAGCGCGCGATCCTGATCGCCGCCACGGGCAAGTGGGCTTGACCCGCTGCGCCGGACCGGGGACAATTGACACGTGAGGAGGACGTAGACCATGAAGCACGGGACGATCCTGGCGGGTCTGGCGATCCTGGCGCTCTCGGCCGGAACCGTGAGGGCCGACGGCGACGCGGCCAAGGTCCGCGGCGAATACCTCGAGGCCCGGACCTGCAGCGTCTGGGTCGGGTCCTGCTTCTCGAACTCCGAGGCCAACCTGATCGGGAAGAACGCGATCCTCACCTGGGCCGTCAAGGAAGGGGCGTGGGACGGCGAGAAGCTCGACGGGCTCAAGATCGTCGCGCTCCTCAGCGCCGAGGGCACCCTGCAGACGAAGTACGAGGGCAAGATCGGGGCGGTCGTGTTCGTCGATCAGACGGCGACGCCGAAGCAGGCCGACGCGCTCGTCGCGATGGCCAAGACCCTGGCCCCCGAGCACCTGGCAACGATTTCGAAGGTCGAGAAGCGGACCATCGAGTTCGCCCGCAAGGGCCTCGAGGCGAGCGTCACGGCGGGTGCCGACCTGAAGGTGAAGACCGGGCCGATCTGCCGCTGCGACTCCACCGAGTGCCACGCCTACCTCGTCTACCCGGCGTTCAGCGCGTCGACCCAGGTCGAGTGCGCGAAGGCCGAGGCGAACCAGTACAAGGGTGAGGAGCTCGGCGTCCGCTGGAGCGACCCCGACCGGCCCAGCGCGATGGTCGGAACCTTCGCGCGGTAGTCGCGGGAACAAAGCGGATCCGGGGAGCGTTCCACCCCTGGACAGTGACGGAAGGACCGCCATGCGATTTCTTTTTCCCCTGATCCTGCTCGCCGCCCGGGAAGAGTATTCGGTCGAGGCCCTGAAGGAGCCGGCGCCCTCCGAGATCGCCGAGGCCGTCCGGAAGGAACTCGCCCCCGCGGGCAGCCGCGTCCTCCGCGGCGGAAAGCCCTTCATCGACTTCTGGTTCCGCGCGACGCTGCCGACCGGCGAGGCGCGCGGGGGCCTGGGCATCCTCTACGGGACGCTGAAGCCGACGGGGCTCGTGGGCGTCGCACGCGTGCACGGCGGCGGTTCCGACTTCAAGGGCCAGAAGTTCCCGGCGGGCCTCTACACGATGCGCTATGGGGTGCAGCCGGAGGACGGCGACCACCAGGGGGCCACCGATTCGCGCGACTTCCTGCTGCTCTGCCCGGCGGCCTCCGACGCGTCGCCCGACCTGCTCGACCCGAAGGAACTGAACAAGATGTCCGCCAAGGTGAACGGGAAGAAGCACCCCGCGGTCCTTTACCTGGTGGGCGGCGACGGCGGCACGCTTCCGCGCGTCGTCCGGGACGCGGCCGCCGACCGGACCGTCTTCGAGGTGGAAGTGCCGGCGGCGGGCGGCAAGCCGCTCCGCTTGTCGATCGTGGTGCAGGGCAAAGCCGCGGAGTAAGTCCCATGAAGTGGATCAGCGCCGCACTCCTGATCGTCGTCGTCGCGGGCGACGAGGCCGCCGACTTCAGCGGCCTGACCTGGGTCGACAAGGCGCCCGACCTCAAGGGGAAGGTCGTCCTCGTCCGCTGGTGGACCAACGGCTGCTCGCTCTGTTCCGGGTCCACCTCGGCCCTGACCGAGCTGGGGAAGAAGGCGACGGTCGTCGCGGTCTACCACCCCAAGCCTCCCCGCGACGTCTCCGCCGACGACGTGCGGGCCTTCGCCAAGGAGATCGGGATGCCCGGCGTGCTGGCGATCGACCGGGACTGGAAGGTGCTCGACCGCTGGATGCCGCCCAAGAAACGGGCCTTCACCTCGCTCACGTTCGTGCTCGACAAGAAGGGCAAGGTCCGCCGAGTCCACCCCGGCGGGACGATCGAGCCCAAGGACGCCGACGAACTGGCACAACAGATCGACGCGCTCCTTGCCGAAAAAGAGTAAGTGAGCTGGTACCGCAAGCCGACGGTCTACATCCCGCCCTATAACTATTGCGACCGGAGCTGCGACCGCTGCAGCATCGACAAGGCCCGCTGCCTGCTCTACCAGACCGAGATGGACGAGCGGCTGCACCGCGAAATCGACGGGCTCGCCGAGCCGTCGGCCGAGGAAGTCGTGGGCCGCATCGTCGAGGACGCCCGCAAGGCGCTGCGCTTTGTCGAGGAGCAGGTCCGCGGGATGGGGATGGACCCCGAGGTGATGAAGCGCGAGGCCGCCGCCACGGAGGCGCCGCGCCCCAAGAGCGACGATCCGCTGGTCGAGGAGGGCATGCTCGCCGCGAAGGCGGTGGCGGCCTTCGTGCGCGAGCACGGGTCGGGTCACCCGCGCGAGGCGCAGCTGCTGCGCCGCAGCCTGACGCTCGTGGGGCCCAAGCTCGGCCGCGCCACCATGGAGGCGGGCGACGAGATCGAGGAGGCGGACAACATCCTCCAGGCCCAGGTGGCGCACCGGGCGCTCGTCACGGTCGCGGCCGCGCTCGAGACGATCCGTCGCCGCGAGCCCGAGCTCGGCGACCAGATGCTCGACCTGCTGGCCTTCATGAAGCGCCTGCGCGGCGAGATCGAGGAGCGCTGGCTCTCCCGTCCCTGCCGGATCTTGGAGCCCGTCGAGGGCGACGCCTGGTGGGGCCCCCTGCGCGACATCACGCCCACCCTGAAGCACTTCCGGCGCTAGCGCTCCGCGCGTACAATCCCCTCCATGGAACGCCGCCCCTTCGACGAGAAAACCTGCTCCATCCCCGTGATCGGCCAGGGCACCTGGAACATGGAGCGGGACGACCGGGCCTCCGTGGTCGCCGCCCTGCGGAGAGGGATCGAGCTGGGCATGACCCACGTCGATACGGCGGAAATGTACGGCTCGGGTCGGGTGGAAGAGATCGTGGGGGAGGCCATCCAGGGGCTGCGCGACCAGCTGTTCCTGGTCTCGAAAGTGCTGCCTTCGAACGCCTCCTACCAGGGAACCCGGCAGGCCTGCGAGCGCAGCCTGAAGCGGCTCAAGACGGACCATCTCGATTGCTACCTTCTGCACTGGCCCGGCTCTCATCCGCTGGAAGAAACCTTCCGGGGGTTCTCGTCGCTGATGAAGGAGGGGAAGATTGGCTCCTTCGGAGTCAGCAACTTCGACGTCCGAGGAATGGAGGAGGCGCTTCGCCTCTCGAAGCTCGTCACCTGCAACCAGGTCCTCTACAACCTCGACGAGCGGACCATCGAGCACGAGCTGCTTCCCTGGCAGGAGCGCCACGGGATCCCCGTTGTGGCGTACAGCCCGATCGGGGCGCAGGGCTTCCGCTCGACCAAGGCGCTCGACGAGGTCGCGGCCGCGCACGGGGCGACGCCGCGGCAGATCGCGCTCGCGTTCCTGATCCGGAATCCCAACGTGTTCGCGATCCCGAAGTCGTCGCTCGTCGCCCACGTCGAGGAAAACGCCGCCGCGGCGGAGATTAAGTTGTCGGACGAGGACGTGCGGAAGATCGATGCCGCCTTCCCGCGAAAGCCGTGGCGCGGATTGGCGACGTCGTGATCAGTTCGAGAACCACTTCCCGACGTACGGGTCGGCCTTGAAGAACTTCTGGAGCATCTGGGCCACCTTATCCCGTCCGGAGTCGGAGGGGTGGGTGCCGTCCTTGGCGAAGTCCGCTTCGTTCCACAGCAGGCCGTCGCTCTTGCGGGCGTTGACGCCGTCGCCCCAGAGATAGGGCCCCCAGAGAAGGAGCGGGGCCTTCACCTCGCCCTTCGACGCGTCGATGTTCAGCTCCGCATCCCCCTTGATCTGCTCCTGGATGAGCCAGCGCATCGAGAACGCGCCCTCGTAGGCGTAGGGTTCCGGATTCAGCTGGCTTTTCGCATAGCCCGCATAGATCCGGCTGGACAGGTACGCGATCTTCAGGTTCGGGTACTTTCGCCGGGCGAGCTGGACGATCTTCTTCACCTCGTCCTGGAGTTTCTTCGCATGGGCGGGGAACGCCCCGTGCTGGCCCTGCTGGATCAGGGCCTGCTTCACCCAGACGAACTGGACCTGGTTCGGCGTGACGCCCGCGGCCTTGAGGCGCCGTTCGACCTCGCCCCAGGGCCGCGACTCCGCCGTGTCCCACTGGATGGCGGCTTGACCGCCCTGGGCGCCGTCGACGATGACGAAGGGCGCGTCGCGGCGGGCTCCCTGGAGCTGCATGAACCTCGAGAACTCCTGGGTCGTGTTGGACATGCCGATCGAAAGGAAGACGACCTTGCCGGACGTCGACGCTTTGCCGTCGGCGTCGAGGGGCTGGATCTTCTCGGCCTCGGCCTTCGCCGCGGCGGCAAGGGCGGCCGGCGGCTCATTGCGGCCCTCTCCGTACAGGCCTCCGTCCTCGCCTTTGTAGAGATCCTTCGCGCTCATCTCCGAAAGAGGGATACAGCCGGTCTTGGCGCCCGGCCCCGGCGGCGCCTTCTCCTGCCCCAGCGCGGGGGCGCAGGCGAACAGGAGGATCCACAGCCGGCGAAGCGTCATCGCATCATCCCTCTTTCTTCGATAACGAATGTCCCGCCCGGAAGTTGCGCTGGGATCGTATCATGGGCCCCTTGAACTCTCCCGTTCCTCTGACCCTGTCGAAGGACCTGTCTCGGGCGATCCGGGGCGGGCACCCCTGGGTCTTCCGCGACGCGGTCGAGGATGCCCCGCGCCTCGAAAGCGGCGCGCTGGTCGAGCTGCGCGCCCGGGAGGGGCGACCCCTCGCGCTCGGCTTCTGGGATGCCCGCTCGGCCATCGCGGTGCGGATCCTCCAGGCGGGGCCGCTCGCCGACCCCGATGCGGAGGTGGAGCGCCGCCTGAAGGCCGCGCTGGAGCTTCGCCTCGCGCGGCTGGACCGGCGCCGCACGAACGCCTTCCGCTGGGTGCACGGCGAGGCCGACCGCCTCCCGGGGATCCACGTGGACCTCTACGACGAGGCGGCCGTGGTCCGCTTCGACGGCGACGGGGCCCCCGCCTTCTACCGGGACCTCGGCGCGCGGCTCGCCGCCGTCGCGCGGCCGCTGGACCTGAAGGTCGTCCTCGACCGGCACACGGGCGAACGGCTCCACGGCCGCGGCGCGCCCGCGCGCTTCGACGTCCTGGAGAACGGGCTGACCTTCGAGGTCTCGCCGGGCGCCGGAGGGAAGGGCGGCCTCTTCCTCGACCAGCGGGAGAACCGCGAGGAGGTCGAGCGGCGCGCGGCCGGCAAGTCGGTCCTCAACCTGTTCGGCTACACGGGGGGCTTCTCGCTCTACGCCGCGCGGGGCGGCGCGCGCTCGACCGACACGGTCGACAGCGCCCGGCCCGCGATCGCGGCGGCCCGGCGGAACTTCGAGCGCAACGGGCGGTCGGGCGCGTCGACCGCCTTCCATGCGGTCGACGCGTTCGAGTTCCTCGAGGAGGCGGCGGCGAAGCGCCGCACCTGGGACCTGGTGATCTCGGACCCGCCGAGCTTTGCGCCGAACCGGGCGTCGCGCGAGAACGCGAAGAGGGCCTACACGCGCCTGCATCGCCTGGCGGCGTCGGTCACGGCGAAGGGCGGCCTGCTCTGCGCGGCGTCCTGTTCGAGCCACTTCGGCCGCGACGAATTCCTGGCCACCGTGCGGGCCGGGGCCGAGAAGGCGCGGCGGGGATTCGCGCTGGAGCTCGTCCGGGGCGCGGGATTCGATCACCCCGTGATCGCGGCGTTCCCGGAAGGCGACTACCTCAAGATGGCCTTCGGCACGGTCCGCTGACGGCCGACGAGCGCCAGCGCGGCGAGCGCCGCGAGTCCGCAGGCCAGGGGGCGCCATCCGCTCCCGGACGCCACGCCGCAGCCGCACGGATCATTCTCGTTGCCGACGACGCTCGTGCGCGGCGGCGGCGTGGGCCGCGCGGAGACCGCGACGGAGTCGGGGCTCTGTCCCAGGCTGTTGACGGCGCTGACGACGTACCAGTAGGTCACGTTCACCGTCAGGGAGGTGTGGGAGTACGTCGTACCCGTGAGCGGGATCACGTTCGGGTAGGAGCCGGGGCTCGTCCCCCATTTCAGGTTATAGCTCGTCGCCCCCGAGACGGCGTTCCAGACCAGGTCCACCTGTCCGGGGTTCTGGTTGATGCTCGCGGTGGCGATCAGGCCTGTGGGCGCGGCGGGCTCGGTGTTGCCCGCGGCGAGCGCCCCGATCTCGGTCGCCGTCAACATGCGGCTGTAGATGCGGAAGTCGTCGATCTGCCCGTTGTGGAAGCACGACGCGCTGCTCCAGGCGCCGATCTGCAGTCCGGTGAGTTGGGTCGTCGGGCCGGCGGAGGCTGTGCTGGAGGAGACGGCGAGCGCGCCGTCGAGATAGATCGCCTTGAAGGAGCCGCCGTTGCCGGCGGACACGAGCGCCACGTGCGTCCACTTGTTGAGCTTGGCCGTGTAGCTGGTGCTGATCCTGCCGGTCGCGTTGTAGTCGCCGTAGTCGAAGTAGATGCTCCCGTCGCCCCAGGGGGCATGGACCTGGAAGCGGTTGGGCGCATCCTGGCTGCCGACCGTGAACGCGCTGGAGTTCTGCGCCGTGGCCACGAAGTTCCAGAACGAGACGGTGGTGGGGCCGCCGCCCGCGGGCCAGGTGAACGAAGGAACGTTGACGTAGGCGGTGCTGCCGTTGAACGACATGCTGCTCGGATTGGGGAAGAGGAGGGTGGGCGCGCTGGCCGACGTGGTCGCGGAGGCCGTGTAGGTCCCATCCTTCACGCCCGAGACGCTGTTGAGCGCCTGAGTGGGCGACGAGCCGTCGTCGCCTTTCCAGTATCCGACGGGACCGTTCTGGGCCTGCGCGGCGGATGCCGCCGTGAAGAGCAGGAGCATGGACGCCAAGGTGCCTATCCCGGTGCGCATGGGCTTCGCCCCCCGAAACCCGCCCGTTACTCTAATTTGAATTATAGCTCCGGGGCCCGGGCCGGGAGGGGAATTCGCGGGGGAAGCGGGGGCCTACTTCTCGGCTTTGATGCCCTTCTTCATGAGCACGTCGACCAGCTCATCCCAGTCGGCGCTCAGCGCGTCGGGCGCGTCGACGGAGACTTTCCGCGAGGGCGAGCCCGCGGGTTTCTGGAGCTTGGCCACGCTCTCGGTGAGGGCGCGGATCAGAAGGCGCGTTTGTTGCCACTCGTCGGGATTGGTGTGGTTGCCGAGGCGGGACATCCGGTCCCGAAGCTTGTCCACTTTCACGAAGACCGCAGTCTCGTCGAAGGGCGTCATGTCAGCTTTCTCTCCGTAATGCGCTGGCAAGTATACGAGTTCCACCGCACGAAATACAGACCTGATTGGACGCGCGTCAGATTCGGGCGCGCGGCGTTCCAAGAACTCCGGAACTCAGCGCCAGTCCCCGCGGCCGCCGCGCAGCGCCGAGTCGATCGTCATCAGTCCGTAGAGGGCTCCGACGAGCGGGAGCGCCAGCGCGCGGACGCCGGAGAGGCCGAAGAAGCGCGGTGCCGGCCGGTACAGGGCCGCGAGCAGAGCCCAGGAGAGCAGGCCCGCGGCCGCGACGAGGAGCGCGCGCGGTTCGAGCGGCGCGAGCGCGAGTCCGCCCGCCAGCAGGAGCGGCGGCGCGAGGAACATCAGCGCCATCGTCAGCAGCACGCCCGCGAGGCGGAGCCACGAATGCCGGAGCTCCGTGAACGCGGTGCGCCGCACCATCCTCCACACGGTCCCGAGCGCCGGGTACTCCCGGAGGCTCCGGACGTCGCCGCGGCTCAGCGAGAGCCTCAACGCGCCTCCCGAGGACTGGACCCGGCGCGCGAGGTTGACGTCGTCGATGATCTCGCCCCGGATGGAGTCGAAGCCCCCGGCCCGCTCCAGCGCGTCGCGGCGCAGGAGCACGCAGCCGCCCGCGGCGGCGGCCGTTCCGCTGCCGGGACGGTTCACGCGGCGCATCGGGTAGAGCAGCCCGAAGAACCAGACGAAGGCCGGGATGAGGAGCCGCTCGGCCGGCGCTTCGCAGCGCAGCCGGGCCATCCGGCTGTTGAGCGCGAGCCCTCCCGCCTCGCTCTCGGCCACCAGGCGGCGCAGCGAGCCCGGCGCGTGGAGGATGTCCGCGTCGGTGAGGAGCAGGTACGTCGCGGTCGAGGCCGCCGCGCCCTGCCGCATCGCCCAGACCTTGCCGGCCCAGCCGTCCGGCAGCGCCGCGCCCGGGATCACGGTCGCGGCGGACGCGGCGGCCGCCGTGCCGTCGCTCGACCGGTCGTCGACGACCAGGACCCGCCAGGTCCCGGGGTAGTCCTGGGCCAGGAGCGCCGGGAGGCTGCGGGGGAGCACGGCGCTCTCGTTGCGCGCCGGGACGACGACGTCGACGCTCGGCCAGGACGAGGGGGCGGGCGGGCTCGGCTCGTCCTCCGCGACGGGGCGCATGTCCCACGCGCGGTCCGGGCGGAGTGCGACCGCGACCCAACAGACAAAGGAGAGGGCGCCAACGACGCCGCCGACCGCGAGGAGGATCTCGGGCACCGTTTAGATCTCGATGCGGCGGTGGTAGACCATCCACTCGACCATCAGGAGGACGAGGGCGCCCATCGCCAGCCAGCGCCAGTAGGGGCGCACGACCGGCGGGACCGCGCTGGCCGTCGTGACCTGCCCCGCGACCGTGCGGATCTCGGACTCGACCGTGCCGCGCGATTCCTGCGGGTCCAGGAGGTTTAGCGCCAGCTGCTGGGTCCCCTTCTTCCGCTTCACCGTGTAGAGGCCGCAGCGGTCGGTGTCGCCGCAGACGACGTCGCGACCGGGCTCGCCGGCGAGCTTCTCCTTGCGGCCCCCCGGCGCCGTGACCTCCACCTCGGTCTCGTCGTCCGCGAGGCGGATCCGCAGCGCCTCGCCCGGCCGGGGCTGGGCGCGGCCCTCGTCCCGCAGCCAGTCGAGCGTGTTGGAGAGGAAGAGCGGGAACGACAGGCGCAGGGGCCAGTCGCTGTCGAGCAGCTTGAAGGTGACGACCACCGCGCGGGTCCGCCCCTTCTCCCAGGAGAAGATAAGCGGCGCGTTGTCGGGCCCCTCGACGATCGGCGCCGCGAAGGGCGGGAGGGTGACCTTCGGGGACGACTTCACGTAGAGGCCGGAGAAGTTGACCATGCGGGCGACCGGGTGGCGGCGGTCCCAGTCCATCACGGCCGGCTGCGCCACCTCGCCCTCGGCCTTGAGGCCCTCCCACTTCGGCAGCTCGCCGAAGATGAGGTAGCGGCCCTCGGGCAGGCTCTCCGGGACGCCGCCGTTGAGCACGACGATGTCATAGTCGCCCGTCGACGTCTTGGAGAAGTCCTCGGCCCGGAACGCCTCGAGGTCGAGCGACTGCGCCAGCGCCTTGTCCAGGAAGAAGTTCCCCGGCCCCGCCACGAGCAGCTTGGGCCGCTCCGGCTTCACGACCGCCCAGGCGCGGTTGTCGACCTCGAGGTCGTCGTCGAGCGCGATCTTCACCTCGACGATCTGGGGCTCGGGCTTCGTCACCTCGAAAAGGACCGCGCCGCTCGTGTTCGCGGCCATCTTCACCTTCTTCACGCCCTTGAGCTCGCCATTGACGTGGAGCTCGACCGGCACCTCGAGCTCCTCCTTGGAGAAGAGGTCCAGCTGGGCGAAGACGCTCCAGGGCTCGTCGGCCCTCTGGGGCTTCTTGACCTCCACGGCGGTGACCGCGGCGTTCCGCGCCTCGCCGCCGATCGGGACGTACTTGAGCTCGATCTGGTCGGCGCCCGCCTGGATCGGCTCGAAGCGGCCGTCGCTCAGGATCACGATCGTGCGGCTCTTGTAGGGCTGCACCGCGCTGGAGGCGATGCGGTACGCCTCCTGGATGCGCGTGACGGTGTCGGCCGGCTCGACGGCGTCGATCGCCCGCTCGACCGCATTCCGGTCGGCCGTGAGGGGCGTCATCACCTGGGCCCGGTTCGAGAACGCGACGACCATGATCTCGTCCCGCGGCCCGCAGGCCTGGATCAGGTCCTTCGCGGCCTGCTTCGCCTTGGCGAGGCGCGATGGCTTCACGTCCTTCATCTGCATGCTGGCGGAGCGGTCGATGAGGAAGACCCAGCGCTTCTCGTCCGGCGGCGTCGTGCGCCCGATGGGGTCGGAGAGCGCGAAGGCCCCGATCAGGATCAGCAGGATCTGGAGGAGGAGGAGCAGGCTGCTCCGCAGCTTCTGGAACGGGGCGTTCACGCGGATGTCCTGGATCGAGCGCGACCAGAGCCAGGTGCTCGACACCGCGACCTTCTTCCGCTTGAGCTTGAGGAAGTACATGAGGATCACGGGTCCGACGGCCGCGATCCAGAATAGAGACCATGGATTCAGGAGGGTCATGAAACCCTCCAAGAATCGAGAATAAAGAATAGAGAATTGAGAACAGGTCGCCCCCTCTTCTCCCCCCCGGGGGGAAGGAGGGGGGAGCCATTCTCTATTCTCGATTCTCTATTCTTTATTCTCACTTCACGACCCCCGTTCTCCTCATCGAGTTCAGGATCACCTGCTCGACCGGGGTCGACGTCGGGATGAAGAAGTAGGCCAGGCCGCGCGTCTTGCTGTACTCGCGCAGGCCGCCGACGAGCGCCTTCAGGTTGGCCTCGTAGCGCTTGAGCAGGCCGGCCGTGATGGACACCTCCGTAACCTGGCCGTCCTCGCAGTCCTCGAGCGAGAGGTCGCCCACGATCGGGGGCTTGATCTCCTGGGGGCTCAGCACGTGGAGCAGGACGATCTCGCTGCCGCCCCGAAGGAGCCACTTGAGGGCGCCCTGGAAGCCTTTCTTGTCCAGGAAGTCCGAGATGACGACCTTCATGCCGGGCGTGGCGTTGCGCAGCGAGAACTGGCGGAGCCCCTCGTGCAGGTCGGTCGACCCCTGTCCCTCGAGCGCGTCGAGGAACTCCAGGAGCCGCCAGACCTGCGCCTTGCCGCGCGTGGGCTGGAGCCGGTCGAGGCTCGACGCGTTGGCCGCCTCGATGGTCACCCGGTCGAGGTTGGCCAGGGCGATGTACGCCATGGACGCGGCCAGCTTCTTGGCGTAGGTGAGCTTCTGAGGGTCGCCCTGCGCCATCGAGAGGCTCGTGTCGACGAAGATCGAGAGGCGCAGGTCCTCCTCGACGTGGAAGAGCTTGAGGAAGAGCCGGTCGAGGCGACCGTAGACGTTCCAGTCGATGTGGCGGAGGTCGTCGCCCTGCGCGTAGTCGCGGTAGTCGGCGAACTCCGAGCCGGTGCCGCGCCGCTTGGAGCGCTTCTCGCCCTGCGTGCGGCCGGCGAAGAGCCGGCGCACGACCAGCTCGAGGTGGTCGAGCTGCGCGATCAGCGACGCGTCCAGCAGGGTACTCTTCTTCACGGCGTTCCTTCTAGGCGTTCGCCACGGCCGCCTTCACGTCGGGCGTCACGAACTGCAGGATCTCGTCGATGACCTTCTCGATCTTGATCCCTTCGGCCTCGCCCTCGAAGTTGAGCAGGATGCGGTGGCGCAGGGCCGGGTGCGCCGCCGACTTCACGTCCTGGAAGCCGGCGTTGTAGCGGCCGTCGATGAGCGCGGCGACCTTCGCGGCCAGCACCAGCGACTGGGCGCCGCGGGGGCTCGACCCGTAGCGAACGAACTTCTTCACGATCTCGGGCGCCAGTTCCGACTCCGGGTGCGTCGCCCAGACGAGGCGCGAGACGTAGTCCTTCACGTGGGGCGCGGCCACGACGTCCTTCACCAGGGCCTGGTGCTCCAGCACCCTTGGCCCGTCGATCACCTTGTTGATCTGCACGTTCTGCTTGTCCGTCGTGCGCTCCAGGATGCGGCGGAGCTCGTCCAGCGAGGAGAACGACACCATGATCTTGAAGAGGAAGCGGTCGAGCTGCGCCTCGGGCAGCGGGTAGGTGCCTTCCATCTCGAGCGGGTTCTGGGTCGCGAGCACCAGGAAGGGCTCCTCGAGCACGTAGCGCTGGCCGCCGACCGTCACGGCGTGCTCCTGCATCGCCTCGAGCATCGCCGATTGCGTCTTCGGCGTGGCGCGGTTGATCTCGTCCGCCAGCGCGATCTGGGTGAAGATCGGGCCGGGCTGGAACTTGAAGACCCGGTCGCCCTGCGCCGTCTGGGCGACGAGGTTGGTGCCCAGGATGTCCGCCGGCATGAGGTCCGGCGTGAACTGGACCCGGTTGAACTTGAGCTGCAGGACGCTGCCGAGCGTGCGCACGAGCAGCGTCTTGCCGAGCCCGGGGACGCCCTCGAGGAGGCAGTGGCCGCCGGCGAAGAGCGCCGTCAGCACCGCGCGGATGACGTCGCGGTGCCCGACGATCACCTTCCCCAGCTCCGCCTCGATGGCCGTGAAGTCCTTCTGGAAGGCCGCGACCTGTTCCTTGGACGTTGCCGCATCGCTCATTCGATCACCTCGTATCGGTTCGGGTCCTAAGATTTCGGCTTCGATTTCTTCTTGGCGTCCAGCAGCCGGTCGAGATAGCCGCCGCCTTCGGCCGGCTTCGGCTCCGCGGGTGGGGGCGGGGGCGGCGCGGCCGCGGGCTTGGGCGCGGACGTCGCCGTCGGCTCCGCCTTGGGCGTCCCCGCGAGCTCGCCGAGGTCGACCGGCCCCTCCACCGGGGTCAGCTGCTCGGCGCGTACTTCCTGCTTGGCGCGCGCCAGCTGCTGGATCGCCGCGGGCACTTCCGCGGCCTTCGCGGCGCCCGGCTTCCGGCGCAGCTTCCGGCCGGCCGCGGCCGCCAGCGCGCCCCAGTCCACCGCCACGCGGCGGATGAAGATGTCGAGCGGGAAGAGCGCCAGCACCAGCATGAGCAGGTATGGCCAGAGCGGCATCGACACGCCGGCGGACGTGGTCAGCGGCGCGAAGACCGGCGTGTCCGGTCCCAGGCGGCGTCCGCGGGTCCGCTCGTGCAGCTGGTTGAGCAGCGACGGGTTGTACTTGAGGTCCCGGTACTCCGCCGCGTAGGAGAGCGGGACGCCCTGCGACAGGTAGCCCTTCTCGCCGTGCGCGCCTTCGAAGGTGCCCGTCACGTTGTAGACGCCCACCGCGCCGGCCTCGAACTCGGCCTCGTAGCGGCCCGGGCCGACCTGGCGGAAGCCCAGGCCCTGCTTCTTGCCCGCCGGCGTCGTCACCGAGCCCTGGAACTGCAGCGTGTGGATGAACTTGCCCTGCTCGTCGATGGCGTCGACGATGACCTTGCCCTTGCCGCCTTCGATCTCGGTCTGCACCGAGTACGGCGAGCGCGGCACCGTGCGGAGCACCGAGCGCACCGCCTGGCTCCAGAACTTGCGGTAGTTCTCCCAGGCGACCCAGCTGCGGCCCCAGCGGTTCTTGGCGTCGGACGTGAATGCCATCGTCCGCCCCAGGCCGTAGGTCCACTCGACCAGCAGCGAGTCGAACTGGTTCTCGGGCCCGCTCTGATCCTTCGGGACGAGTGCGCCCATCGACTGCTTCGAGAGCGGCTTCGGGTGGGTGATGGTGTACCCGTGGAGCGTCGGGATCGCGTCCTTGGGGATTCCCTTGAGGGCCTCGGTGGTCCCCAGGATCACCGGCGGGATGTCGCCCTCGATGATCATCGAGCGCTGGATCGTCGAGGCCTCCTTGATGAAGATCTGCGGCAGCTTGGACGGGTCGGTGACCTCGTAGAAGCGGCCGCCCGCGCGCTGCGCGACCCGCGCCATGCGGTTGATGTCGCTGGCGCCGTGCGGGCTGATCGCGACGGTGCTGATCGTGATGCGGTCGGAGATCATCGCGTCGACGGTGCTGTCGTTCGGCCCCGAGGGGTCGGCGTCGGAGATTACGACGACGTGCTTGGAGGCGGCGTTGACCTTCTTCAGGCCCTGGTGGGCCTGGGAGTAGGCGTTCTCGAAGCTGGGCATGTCCCAGGGCTGGAGGCCGTCGATGAGGCCGTGGAGCTTCGCGCGGTCCTGGACGAGCTGCATCGGGATCGCGAAGTGCTCCATGGAGTTGTCGTAGAGGACGACGCCCATGTAGTCGCGCGGGCCCAGCACGTTGAGGGCGGCCTTGCCGATCTGCTTGGCCCAGTAGTTTCCCTCGGCGATCTCGCAGGTGTGCAGGATCAGGCAGAGCGCGCCGTTGGGGATGACGCGCCGCTGCGGCTGCTCCATCGTGACGGGCAGCAGCTCTTCGACGGGGCTGCCCCGGTAGCCGCCCGGGCCGAAGCTGTGCTCGCCGCCCACCATGATGAAGCCGACGCCTGCGTCGTGCACCGCCGCCTCGAGGGACTGCATCGCCGCCTGCCCCAGCCGGATCGCCTCGACGTTGGCGAGGATGACGCAGTCGAAGTCCGCGACCTCCAGGCGGCCGCCCTGGAGCCGCTCGGGCGGGAACACGGTGACCTGGAGGCCCTCCTTGCGCAGCGCGTCGGCGAGGATGTCGGTGTCCGACGCATCGCCGCCGACGAGCGCGATGCGGGCCTCGCCGCGGGCGTGGGAGAACGCCTGGGCCGAGTTGTTCGACGGCACGGTGTCGCCGGCCATCTCGATGACCGCCTCGTAGGCGTAGCTGCCGGCGGTCTCGACGCGCTGCTTCACCGTGTAGACGTTCTTGCCCTTGTTGAGCTGCACGGTCTGGTGCGAGAGCAGCTCGCCGTTGCGGAAGATCGAGAGCCGGGCCGGCCCCGCCTGCTGCGAGTTGATGACGGCGGTGACGTCGAAGGGCTCGCGGGGGAGGATGTCGGCGGGGAGGTGCAGGCCCTCCATCCACACCTCGTTGGGGTAGTCGTACTTGAGCGCGAGCACGTCGATGACGACGCCCTGCGCGCGGGCGAGTTCCGCCTCGGCGACCGCGTGGCCCTTGTTCTCGTTGCCGTCGGAGACGACGACGATCCGCTTCTGGTAGGAGGGCGGGAAGACCGCGAGCGCGAGGCGGATCGCGGCGCCCAGGTCGGTTGCCGTGCGGCCCACGAGCGAGGTCGGTCCCGTGAGCTCGGGCTTCTCCACGGGCGGGACCTCGATCATGGCGTCCTCGCCGAAGACGATCACGCCCGCGGTGTCGTCCTTCGGCACCTTGCGCAGTTGCTCGCTGATCCAATTGAAGGCATCGCGCTGGGTTTTCGGCGGAATGCTCAACGAGTGGTCGAGCAGGAAGATGGTCGCGGTCCGGTAGGACTTCGAGACCCACTGGGCGTCCGCGAGCGAGAAGACGAGGGCGGTCAGGAGGATCGTGCGCGCGATCGTGCCGGCGATCGTCCGGCCCGTTTCCAGGCCGGCGCGGCTCCAGCGCGAGAACACGAGGACCACCGGAACGAGGAGCAGCAGCAGGAGGTACCAGGGCTGGCCGAAGCTCATGGATGGGCCTCCAGGAGCTTCGCGGGCCAGAGCTGGACGCGGTGGTTCCCCGAGTCGACGATCGCGATGCGGTCGCCGCCGATCGGGATCGCCGACCAGGGCGTATTCAGGTCCGCGGGCCCCGTGCCGGGCTTGCCGGCGCTCGCCAGAGGCGCCCCCTCGGGCGAGAACTTCGTCACGCGGTGGCGGCCGTACTCGGCGACGAGCACGTTGCCCTGCGGGTCGAGGCTGACGGAGTACGGGTACTTCAGGTCGCCCCAGACCTTGAGGAGCTTGCCCTCGAGGGTGAAGACCTGGATGCGGTGGTTCGCGGCGTCGGCGACGTAGGCGCGGTCGCCCGAGAGGGCGATGCTCTGGGGCCGGTCGAACTGGCCGGGTTCCTTCCCATAGGTGCCCCAGCTCCGGATCAGCTTCCCGTCGGGCGTGAAGACCTGGATCCGGTCGCTGCCGCCGTACTCGGAGACGTAGAGCGAGCCGTCGGCGCCGACGGCGATGCAGGTCGGGTAGAGGAACTGGCCGGGCCCGCCGCCTTCCGACCCGAACTGCGACAGCAGCGCGCCGTCCGGCGAGTAGCGGAGCACGCGGTGGTAGTGCGTGTCGGCGACCAGGATCTCCCCCTTGGGGTCGACCGTGAGGCCCGTCGGGCGTCCCTTCTCGCACTCCGGCGTCGACCAGCCGCGGAGGTACTTGCCGGCCGCGTCGAACTTCTGGATGCGCGCGGTCTTGTCGACCACATAGAGAAATCCGCGCGGGTCCCAGGCGCTGGCCCGCGGGGTCGCGAAGTGGCCGTCGTCCGAGCCCGGGCCGCCGATCGACTGGATGGGCGACGCCGGATCCGGAGAGGCCGCCCGCGAGCACCCTGAAAGGATCAGGACGAGCAGCGCGAGCCGCCTCACGTCTGGATCGCCTCGTCCGCCAGGAAAGCCGCAACCCAGTCGTTCTTCGGATTCGCCCGCAGCTCCGTCAGCGTGCCGACCTGCTCGATGCGCCCGTCGCGGAGCAGCGCGACCCGGGCATCGCGGAGGAGTCGCCCTTCGAAGTAGTGGCTCACGTAGATCGTCGTCAGCTCCCGCTCGCGCTGATAGTCGGCGATGAGCTCGCCGACCGAGGCGCGCAGGACGGGGTCCAGGCCCGTGAGGGGCTCGTCCAGGAGCAGGACCTTCGGGTCGCGGGCCAGCGCCCGGGCCAGGGCGAGGCGCTGGCGCTGCCCGCCCGAGAGCTCGTGGGGACGCTTCGTCGCGTGCTCCCGCAGCTCGAAGCGGGCGAGGAGCCCGGCGGGGTCGCGGGTCACTTCGCGCAGGTGTCCTTCGACCGTCAGGTAGGGCCAGAGGGCCAGGTCCTGGAAGACGAAGCCGACATTGCGGTCGCGCGGCGCGACGGACGCGAGGTCGCGCCCGTCGAAGAGCACGCGGCCCGCGTCGGGCTTCTCGAGCCCCGCGATCGCGCGCAGCAGCGTGGTCTTGCCGGCGCCCGACGGGCCGAGGAGCGCGAGCCACTCGCCCGGCTCGACCTCCAGCGAGAGGCCGCGCAGGACGTCGCTGCCGCCCAGCCGCAGGCTAAGCGAGTCGATTTGTACGGAGACGCCCGACATTCATGCCGCTCCACGTCACGAGGGCCGTCGCGCCGAACAGGAAGAGCGCGAGCGACGCCACCACGTCGTCATACCCGTAATGCATCAGGTTGAACAGGTGCTGCGAGGCCGTGAGCCGGCCGGGCGGCGAGAGCAGCACCACCGGGCCGATCTCGCCGAGCGCCAGCACGAATACGATCGCCGCCGCCGCGGCCGCCCGCGGCAGCGCGGCCGGCGCCACGATCCTCCACCAGGTTCGAACGGGGGAGAGCCCCGAGAGTTCGGCCGCTTCAAGCTGCCGGCGGTCGACCGGCTCCCGCAGCGGAAGCCAGGCCGCGAAGGCGAAGCGGGCCATCAGGGCCAGGAGGAGCAGGGCGCCGCTCGGGGCGAGCCAGGGAAGCAGCTCCGTGCGCCGCGCGATCTGCAGCGCGCCCAGCCCGGCGACGACGCCCGGCAGCGCCAGGGTCGCCAGCCAGAAGGGCTCGAGGCGGCTGCGACGCGGCGACGTCGAGGCCCACGCGACCAGGCCCAGCGCGGCCGCCCCCGCGAGGAGGACGCTCCAGCCGATCGCGTCGAGGTTCATCGAGAGGACCTTGCCGAAGGAGCCGGCCCGCAGCGCGAAGATCAGGGCGGGCGCGATCGCGGTGGCAAGCCAGACGAGGCCCGCGATGGCCCGGAGGGTTGCCAGCGGGACGCCCGAGAGGAAGGGCCGCGACGGCTTGGACGGCGGGATCATGGGCGTGCGTCGCAGGGCCCAGGCGAGCGCGCCGGCCAGCGCCAGGAGGGGCAGCGCCGCCGACGCCGCCGAGGCCGTGCGGAAGGCGCTCATCTCCTCGTAGATCGTCATCGAGATCGTCGGGACGATGAAGAGGGCCGGCACCGTGAACTCGGAGGCGGCGAGCAGGAAGACGAGCAGGGCGGCCGCGCCGAGCGCCGGGCGGACGTGGGGCCAAACGACGACGCGGAGCGCGCGCGACGAGGAGAGCTGCAGGCTCGCGGCATCGAGCGCGTCGCCGGGCAGGCGCCGCAGCGACGCCTCGAGGAGGAGCGCGACGACGGGCCAGGTGATGGCGCCGAGGATCGCAGCGCAGCCGAGCGCGTGCGGGACGGGCAGCCGCGCGCCCAGCCAGGCGGCCGCGGCCAGGACCGGCGGCAGCAGGAGGGGGAAGAGCGTCAGCGTCCGCAGCGACGCGCGGCGCGAGTGGGCGAGCGTGAGGCCGACCGGGACTCCCATCAGGAGCGCCAGCGCGGCGGCGCCGCCCGCCACGATCAGGGTCGTGCCCCAGGCGCGGAGCTGCAGCTGGAACTGCCCGGCGCCCAGCGCGGCCTCGAGGGCGAAGCCCGCGAGGGGCGCCAGCAGGACGAGGCCGAACGCGCGGGTCATAGGCCGAGCGACCTCTTGACCTTGTCGAGGAGCGCTTCGGAGTCCGAGAGCTTGCCCCAGTCGACGTTCATGGCCCGGATCCGGTCCATCTCGCCGGGCCCGCGCAGGGGCATCTGGTGGGACGGTCCCTTCGAGAGCAGGACCTCGGTCTCCGGTCGAAGCAGCCAGTCGAGGAACTTCTTCGCGTTCGCGCCGTGGGGCGCGCCCTTCAGCAGCGCGGCGGAGTTGGGGATGACCAGCGTCCCCCCGGCGCCCTGGTCGGGGTAGGTCATTTCGATCGGGTCGCCGCGCTCCTTGCCGATCCAGACGTCGTCGGTGTCGGTGAGGCCCGCGTCGCAGTCCCCGCGGGCGACCAGGTCGCGGACATGGGAGTTGCCGCCGACGAAGCGGACGTCGTTGGCCCGCAGCGCCGCGAAGAGCTTGAGGGCCGCGTCCTCGCCGCGCGTCTGCGCGAGGGCGGCGACGTGCGCGGCCGTGGTGCCGAACAGAGGATTGGCGACGGCGATGCGGCCCTTCCATTTCGGATCGGCCAGGTCCTCGACCGAGCCGGGCGGCTCCTTGATCTTCTTCGTGTTGTAGACGATCACGCGGGCTCGCGCTCCGAAGCCGGTCCAGGAGTGCTCCGCGTCGCGCCAGCGCGGCCCGATGCCGTCGGCGCTCGGGATCCGGTAGGCCTCCAGCGCGCCTTCCTTCTTCAGGAGCGCGGAGCGGGCGCAGTCGCCGCTCCAGAAGACGTCGCCCTGGGGGTGCCCGCGCTCCGCGAGGATGCGGTGGACGAGCCCGAGCGTCTTGGCCTCTTCGGTGTCGAAGACCGGGAGCACGCGGATGCCGGTCTCTTTGGTGAACGCGTCGAAGATCTGCTTCGCGTAGATGTCGTCGACGGAGGTGTAGACGACGACGTCTTCGGAGCGGGACTGGCAGGAGACGGCGAGGAGAAGGGTAAAGCCGAAGACCACGGCTCTCATGGGACGGCGTCTCCTTTGGGTGGAGCGCTACTTGGACTTGCCCGTTTTCTCAAGCCGGATGGCGTCGAAGTAGTTGCGCACGTAGTCGCGCTGCGAGGCCGGCACCTTCTGCTTCTGGAGGGCGTCCATCGCCTCCTCGGCGTAGGCGCGCTCGACCTCCGCGTACTGCGAGGCGGCTTCGCCCTTGGGCGGCTCCCCCTTCATGAAGTAGGACCCGACGTAGGTCCCCTTGCCGAGCTTCGATTTGACCTTGGTCTTCTCGGTGTCGAAGTCCGCGGGGTTCTCGGGGCGCTGGCCCAGGCCCTCCTGGCTCTTCTCGCTCCACTCGCCCGGACCCGGCGTGAGCTCATCGCTTTCTTCGTCGCGACCGCGACCCAACCCGTCGCCTTTTCAGCCCTTGCCGTCCTTCTCGCCCTTGCCGTGCTTCTTGCCGCAGGTGGGGCATTCGCCCTCGCCCTTGGCGAGCGCGTCGGCGAGGTTTTCCAGGTCCTTGAGGGCCTCGGCGAGCTGCTCCTTTTCGTCGAGGTCGGCCTCGAGCTGTCCGAGCTGCTTCTGCAGGCCGTCGAGGTCCTTCTCGTTGTTCTCGTTCAGGCCCTTCATGGCCTGGGCGAGCTTCTTCTCCATTTCGTTGAGGTCCTTGTCGCCCTTCTGGGCCAGCTTCTCGGCCAGCGCCTCCATCTGCTTGCGCAGCTTCTCGCGCTCGGCCGGGCTCAGCTTGCCCTCCTGGAGCGCGTTGCGCATCTTGGCGAGCTCCCGGACGGCCTCCTGGAACTTGCCCTCGCGCATCAGCTTGCCGAGTTCGCCGCTGTCGCCGCCCTTCTCGGAGGCGGCCTTCTGGAGCTTCTCGGCGAGCGCGGCGCCCTTGGCCAGCTCGTCCTTGAGCTGCTTGAGCTCGTCGGAGAGCTTCGAGATCTGCGCCATCGCCTCCTTGCGGTCCTCGGGCGGGTTCTTCTGCATCTCGGAGGCGAGGGCGTCGATCTTCTTGATCGCGTCCTTGACGCGGTCCATCGCGCGGTCGTTCTTCTCCAACTCCTTCTTGCGCCGCTCGAGGCGCTCGATCGCCATCGAGATCTCTTCCTTTTCCTTCTTCTTCTCCTTCTCGCGGGCGATGAAGCCGAAGACGTCGACCTGGGGGACCAGGTAGGCGACGCCCGCGATCGCGATCGCGACGATCGGGGAGAACTTGAGCTCGCGCGGCGCCCGCAGGGGGAAGAGGCTCGACGGCCGCTGCTTCTGGAGCTTCTCGCGGACGTCGTCGACGAGCGCCTGCTCCATGGGGTGGCTGAGCGAGGGCAGGGCGAGCGCGCTCGAGAGGCGCTCCTTCCAGCCCGCGCGGGCGTCGACCTCGGCGGCGGTCTCCAGCAGGTCCTTGCGGGGGAAGAAGAGGGCCAGGAGGCCCGCGGCGCCGATGACCGAGCAGAGGCCGATGACGCTTTCGCGGACCGGGACCATGACGCCGAAGAACTTCGCCGCCAGCAGGGCCGCGAGCGCGGCGCAGAGGGCGTAGAAGGCGGCCCGGAGGGCCACATCGACGGCGCGCACCAGCCCCTGGCGGGCGCGGGCGCGTCGGGCAAAGCGGAGGAGGTCCTTCCGGTCGTTCACAACGTTCATAGAATACCCTACCTGCGGGGGGTCCTCAACTGCTAATCCTTTAGACGGAGCACCCTCCCATCCGTTCGCTCGAATCCGAAAGGTCTAGTCCGGCACCGAGGTCCAGGCCAGGGAGCGGTCTTTGAGCCTCGAGAGCAACCAGAGCAGACTTTGGCGGCTGGGTTTGGAGTACGCGTCGGCTTTCGACTCGGTGTCGATACGTGCATTCTCTAGAAGCCCGATCAACGTCCGTTCCAGGTCGGACAAGGGAAGCAGCGCGAATTCCTCCCGGGAATGCGGGTCCGAGAGCCAGAGGACCTGGTAGGACGACTTCTCCCCCCAGAATTCCCGCGGCTGCGCCCGGACCTCCAGGGTGAATCCGGACTCCGCAGTGAACTCGAAACAGATCGAGCCTCCATCGGGAATGGCTCCCTTCACGACATACGTCAACTGCTTCGTCTGGAGAAGGGTCTTCGTGATGGACTCTCGGGCTTTCTTCTTGGCGTCGCTTTCCCGGGAGCAACTCGTCGCCAGGAGAAGCAGCAGAAGGAGAGGGACGGCCCCTCTCACAGGACCTCCGCCTCCTCGCACTTCGAGCAGACGTAGCCGATGCCGCAGGTCTCCACGAAGACATAGATTTCGCCGCCGCAGCGGTGGCGGGTGCGCGGCGCGCGCGTCCAGGCGTACATCTCGAAGTCCTCGACTTCGGCGTAGAGCCGGCCCATCCACTCGATCTTCTGGTTGAGCAGGTCCGTCATCCGTTTGTCGTCCATCTCGCCTCCTCAGGAAACAGGAAACGGGAAGCAGGAAACAGAAGAGCCGCTGCCCCTCCCCAAACCTCCCCAGCGGGGGGGGGGCCCGTCCCCATGTTGACGAATAATAAACGCTGCTGCTGCCGCTGGACCCGCTGCTGTAGGCGCCGCTGCCGCCCCAGGCGCCCGACGACCGCGTCCAGTAGCTCGTGTGCCAGTACGAGTAGTGCGGGTACGAATGGTAATAGTGGTGGTGGTAGTAGGGGCTCGACCGGTATTCCTGCACCGCCACCGCCGTGAAGATCGTTTCCCGGGGGCCCGGGGTGACGAGCGCCATCTCATAGTTATCCGCGACGGGCTGGACGTAGGTGAACTGCAGCCCCGCCTTGGACAGTTCGGTGAAGTAGACGTTCAGGTCGTCCTCTTCGCTCCCCGGGGTGACACCACGCGGGTTGACGTAGACGATGCGGTTGATGCCGCGGTTCTTGAACGTGAGCGCCGAGGGGAAGTCGGTCGACGTGTGGAAGAAGCGATTGTCGAAGTCCTTCGACGCGGCCACGTAGCCCTTCTGGCCGAGCCGCGAGCGCTCGAGGAGGAAGGCGGGGGTGGCGTTGGCCTGCAGCGGGCTGGCCGCCGCCGCGGAGGCGTAGTAGATCAGCGCGCCCAGCGGGCGCTCCAGTCGGAGCAGGCCGTTCTGGTGCGGCCAGTTGTTGATCGCGACCACCGGGGCGACCCCGACCTTGCGGAGGACCGCGCCCCACGCGACGGACTGCTCCCCCGGGAGGTCCACGAAGACGGCCGCGTCGCTCAGGTTGAAGCCGTTGGCGAAGCGGCCCGCCGCCGATTCCTGCCCGAGGGTCGCCTGGCCGGCCACGGGCGCCGCCGCCGACTGGACGATCGAGACCGCCGCGATCAGCGTGGGCTTGTAGAACGGGCGCCAGGGGCTCTCGGCGGGCGGCACCCAGGCGCGGTGAAGCTCCTTCGCGTCGAGGTACTTCCTCCACTCCTCGCCCTTGAGGCTGTCGGCCGAGACCGCGTCGCGCTTGAAGAGCTCCTGGGGGTTGACGGCCGGCGGCTGCGCGGGCTCGCCGCAGCCGAGGGCGCCCAGCGTCAGCGAGACCAGGCCCGCATTCCTCAGGTTCTTCTTCATGCTCCCACCACCGCGCCCACGAGGGCGTTGAAGGCGATGAATCCGTCGCGCGCGAAGCGGTTGTAGAGGCCCGCGAATTTCCCGTCGACCACGTAGGGCCCGAAGCAGCCGTAGATGGTCTCGCCGTCGACCGTGACGGGCAGGTTGTCGAAGCGCTCCTGGACGATCCACTCGTGGGGCTCGGACGCGGGCCAGCCCAGCCAGTCCTCCCACTCCTCGTCGCCGCAGTGCGAGCCCATCAGGACCTCCTCGCCGATGCGGCCGAACTGGCGCTTGACGACGAGGCGCTCGCGCTCGCGGCGGTAGCGGTCGAGCTCGGCCGTGCGGAAGGACTCGCTGCGCGGGACGTGGCCGAGGATGAGCTCCCGCTCGGCGGCGTCGAAGAGCTCGAGGCGCTCGTGCCAGAGCGCCATGGTCTTCTTCGACTGAGCGATCAGCGACGTGAAGCCGTTGATCATGGGCAGGGCGCCGGACTTCGCGGCGGAGAGCAGGTCCTCGAAGTTCGCGACCTCCTGGAGCCACTCGGCGGGGAAGAAGCGGTAGACCACGTCGATCTTCTCGCCGAAGCAGCGGAGCTCGCGCCCGTTCCAGACCAGGTTCTCGGGGTTGCAGAGCAGCGCGCGGATCCCGACGCGGGTCCACTCGCGGCGCAGGAACTCGCACTGCTCCAGGTCTTCCGCGTAGCCCGACGCGTAACAGACGGCGACGCTGGGCCGCGCGCTCGTCCGGCAGAGCGCCTCCGTGAGGAGCTCGACCACGCGGAAGCGGGAGCGCTCGCCGCCGATGAGGTCGCTGAGGCCCGCGCCCTCGTGGACGCCGCCGGGGACGTCGCAGTTGAACTCGGAGAAGCGCCAGCCGCCGGGCGTCCGGAACGCGTCGTAGCGGGCGAGCGTGATGGGCAGGCGGGCCCGCTCGCTCTCGATCATCCGGCGCAGCGGCGGCTTGAAGCCGTAGAAGGCGAGCAGCGCCGGGTCGGCCAGGACGAGGTCGATCGTCTTCTCCAGGAGCCGGGCGAAGCGCTCCGAGAGCGACGCGAGCTCGTCGAGCTCCGCGCGGGGGATCGCGACCGGCTCGGCCAGCGCGGATAGGCGGCCGTCGACGTACGCGTTCCACATCAGGTAGTCGATCGACATGCGGTCGACGATCTCGGGCGCTGCCATCCTCATTTCAGCACCGTGTACTCGATGGACTCGATCCGGCGGGCGCCGAGCAGGCCGGTTCGGAGCGTGATCTTCGCGAGCGAGCCGGGGGTCAGCTCCGACTGCTCCGCCGTGACGTTCTTCACGGTCCACTTGAAGTCGTGCGACCAGTATGGGGAGTCGAGGACCCACTGCGAGTCGACCTTGTCGACCATCGCGTACTCCACGCTGGGGCCGCCGAGCGATCCGAGGCCGTTGGCGAGCTTGAACGCGGGCTCGTAGAGGAGCGAGGACACGAGGCCGCTCGGGAACGCGATCAGGAAGGCGAGAAGGACATAGCCGATCATGCGGCCGGTCCGAGCGCCGCCGGGAGGCCGAGGCGTCGGCCGCATCGCCAGCCAGCGGGTGAACGCGATCGCGTAGAAGAGCGTGAAGATCCAGGTGGCCGGCCAGAAGAACGGGCTCTCGGACAGGGTGGCGAACTTCTTCGACGCGTAGGCGCAGAGGAAATAGGCCGGCAGGGCCGCAACCCAGATGGCGATCGTCAGCCTCAGGCCCTTCGTCAGGGTCCGGCCGTGGTGGACGGGTTTTCCGAACGGTTTGGCCATGTCATCCCATGAAGTGGACCGCGAAGAGCGCCATGCCGACGTACGAGGACGCTTCCACGAGTCCCGCGGCCGTGTTGCGGTCCTCGACGATCTCGCGATTGACGCTGCCGAAGCCCAGGAAGAGGCCGTTCACGAGCAGGAGCCGGACGAAGGGCAGCCCCAGAAGCGGGATCATGTAGAGCAGGGCGTCCCTGATGGACTCCTTCCAGGTCGAGAACGAGCCCTCGACCGCGTTGCCCAGGATGAGGCCCGCCGCGATGGTGGCGCCGGAGAACGAGATGGCGGCGGCGACGTTGGTCTTCGCCGAGATCTCCTCGTACACGTTGTAGGGCGTCACCCACTCATAGAGGAGGAGATAGAGCAGCAGCGCGCCTTCGCCGATCGCGAAGAAGGCGGCGACGACGGCGTAATCCTCTCCCTGGTTGTGGACGGCGCCGCGGTAGATCAGGCCGCTGGCCACGAGGACGGACGCGGTGACGAGCCCGGCGCCCACGTTCCGGGCCGTGAGGATGTCCTCGCGGAGGGTGACGTGGACCAGGGGACGCCACAGGTAGGACGAAATCACGATGGCGACGATGGCGCCGATCCCGTGGATGCCCGTCACCAGGGCGTCGTGCGCGAGCGTGCTGGGTTGCCCGTCCAGGAGGCCGCTGATGGCGAGGAAGAGCGAGAGCGTGAAGCCGGCCAGCGCGACCCCGGCGGCGGGGTTGTCCTTGACCATCAGCTCTTCGCGGAAGCGGGTGCGGGTGGCGAACTCCAACGCCTTCTTGCCGACCCAGACGAGCGCGATCACTTCGAGGAGTACGACCGAGGCGTGCGCCGCCCGTAACAGGAAATGAGCCATCTCCCCCCTCCGGCTGGACCGATGGATTATAGTACCCAAGTAGGAAAGAGGACGGACCTTTGGGAAAGTTGCCGGACACGCGCCGCGAAGTGGACGAGGTGAGGCGTCGGCTCAAGTCGATGTCGAACCCCGCGGCTGCGGCGCTGGCCCGCTCGGCGCTGCACTCGCCGCTCTCGTTTCACGGCGTGATCCCGCCGCAGGTGAGGGCGCTCGCCCGCGAGATCGCGCGGCGGCACCGGCGGGACCGGACCCTGGACGGGCTGCTTTCGACCGCGCGGGCCCTCTGGAAGAGCCGCTGGCACGAGGAGCGCTCGACCGCGATCCACATGGTGGCGGCGCTGGTCCGGCGCCTGGACCACGACGACTGGGCCGAGTTCAAGGGCTGGCTCAAGGCGGTCCGCAGCCCCGACCACTGCGACGGCATCGCGATCGACCTCCTGGGGAGCCTCGTGAAGCGGGACCGCTCCTGGTGCCGCGTCCTGAAGCACTGGACGCTCTCGGAGAACATCTGGGAGCGGCGGGCCTCCGCCATGGGGGTGCTGCTTCGCACGCGGCAGATGGGGGACGTCGAGGCCGCCTTCTACATCTGTGAGTCGCTCATGCGGGACAAGTCGCCCCAGGTTCGGGAGGCGGTGGTGGCGGTCCTGACGGAAGCCTGGGGCGCCGACGCCCGCCTCACGCGGGAGTTCCTGGAGCGCTGGCGGGGAAAGGGCGCCCCGGCCCTCCTGAAGGAACTCGTCCTCCCCGGGTAACCCATCCCCTTGGACTCGAGCCCCTTGCGGGCACCCGCGTCGCTTTTCTGTCACCCCTGGCGTTCTAGCTGCTATCTCATTACATTAGAAACTCTCATCTACTAAATTCTTGACATTAGTATTGTGAATAGTAGGATCTGGGGATGCAATTCGAGGCGCTGAAGGTGTTCTGCGACGTGGCGCGCAACCAGAGCTTCTCGAGGGCGGCCAACGCCAACCAGATCTCGCAGTCCGCCGTCAGCCAGATCGTCAACCAGCTCGAGAAGCGGCTGGGGGTCCAGCTCGTGGACCGTTCCTGCCGCCCGCTGCAGCTGACCGCGCCGGGGAAGGCGTACTACGACGGCTGCAAGAAGCTGGTCGAGCAATACCTCGAAGTCGAGTCCTCCATCCGCAACGGGAACGGCAACGGCAACGGGCGGCCGCTCGAGGTGGCCATCCGGGTGGCCGCGATCTACTCGGTGGGGCTGCGCGACATGAGCCAGTACGTGCAGCGCTTCGTGGCGCAGCAGCCCGGCGTGCAGGTCGAGATCGAATACCTCCACCCCGACCGGGTGACGGAGCGGGTCCTGGACGGGACGGCCGACTTCGGCCTGATCTCGTTCCCCGAGCCGACCCGCAAGCTGCAGGCGCTCCCCTGGCGCGACGAGGAGATGGTGGTGGCCTGCGCGACGACGCACCCCTTCGTCGCTGAGGGGCGCGTGAAGGTCTCGGCCCTGAACGGCCTTAAGTACGTGGGCTTCGACAAGGACCTCGTGATCCGCCGCAAGGTCGACCGCTTCCTCCGCGACCACGGCGTGTCCGTAGACGTGGTGCTGGAATTCGACAACGTGGAGAACATCAAGCAGGCGATCGAGATCGCCGCCGGGGTGGCGCTGCTGCCGCTGCCCGCGCTCCAGCGCGAGGTGCGGGCGGGCACCGTCGCGGCCATCCCGCTCCAGGACGCCCGGTTCACGCGGCCGCTGGGCATCCTGCACCGCCGCAGCCCGACGCCGAGCCCGACCGCGCAGCGCTTCATCGAACTTCTCAGACAGCCCGACGATCCGATCTCCGAGGACCAGCCGGTGTCGGGCCTCTACGCCGCGGGACACAAGACCCCCGGCAAGCTGGCCTCCAGAGGTAACGGCAAATGACCCACAAAGTGCCTCCGGGCAAACAAGGTCTCTACGATCCGGCCCACGAGCACGACGCGTGCGGCGTCGGCTTCGTGACCGATCTCCAGGACCGTCCCTCGCACGACATCATCGCGCAGGCGGTGCAGGTGCTCGTCAACCTCGAGCACCGCGGCGCCTGCGGCTGCGAGACGAACACGGGCGACGGCGCCGGCATCCTCTTCCAGAAGCCGCACAAGTTCCTCGCCCGCGAGTGCGAGAAGCAGAAGCTCAAGCTCCCGCGCGCCGGCGAGTACGGCGTGGGCATGGTCTTCCTGCCGCAGGACCCCGAGGCGCGCCGCCAGTGCGAGGCGATGTTCGAGCAGGCGGTCCTCGACGAGGGCCAGTGGGTGCTGGGCTGGCGCACGGTGCCGACCAACAACGCCGACCTCGGCCCCACCGCGAAGGCGGGCGAGCCCTTCGTGCGGCAGATCTTCATCGGCCGCTCCGACGCGATCGGAGACGACATGGCCTTCGAGCGCAAGCTCTTCGTCATCCGCCGCCGCGTCGAGAACCAGGTGAAGGCCTCGACGATCGCGCAGCGCGGCCAGTTCTACGTCCCCAGCCTGTCCTACAAGACGATCGTCTACAAGGGCATGCTGATGTCCAGCCAGCTCACGTCCTACTACCCGGAGCTGCGGGACAAGGACGTCGAGTCGTCCCTCGCGCTCGTCCACTCGCGCTTCAGCACGAACACGTTCCCGAACTGGGCGCGCGCGCATCCGTACCGCTACGTGGCCCACAACGGCGAGATCAACACCCTCCGGGGCAACATCAACTGGATGCACGCCCGCGAGCGGCTCTTCGAGTCCCCGCTCTTCGGCGACGACATGAACACGACGATGCCCGTCATCGACACCGACGGCAGCGACTCGGGCATGTTCGACAACGTGCTGGAGACCCTGACGCTGACGGGCCGCTCCGTGCCGCACGCGGCCATGATGATGATCCCGGAGCCCTGGAGCGGCCACGAGTCCATGAGCGCCGAGAAGAAGGCGTTCTACGAGTACCACGGCACCCTGATGGAGCCCTGGGACGGACCGGCGCTCATCGCGTTCACCGACGGCCGCCGCATCGGCGCCGTGCTCGACCGCAACGGCCTGCGGCCCGCGCGCTACTACGTCACCAAGAACGACCTCGTCGTCCTTGCCAGCGAGGTCGGCGTGCTCGACATCCCGGCCCAGGACATCCGCGTGAAGGGACGCCTGCAGCCGGGGCGCATGTTCCTCGTCGACCTCAACCTCCACCGCATCGTGGGCGACGAGCAGCTCAAGCGGCAGATGTCGCTCGAGAAGCCCTACCGCAAGTGGCTCGACGACAACCTCGTCCCGCTCGAGAGCGTCCCGCAGGCCGCCAAGGTGATCGAGCCCGACCACGCGACGGTGCTGCAGCGCCAGCACGCGTTCGGCTACACCACCGAGGACATCAAGATCCTCGTGGGCCCGATGGCCGAGAACGGCGTCGAGCCGATCGGCTCGATGGGCACGGACACGCCGCTGGCCGTCCTCTCGGAGCGCCCGCAGCTGCTCTACAACTACTTCAAGCAGCTCTTCGCCCAGGTCACCAACCCGCCCGTGGACGCGATCCGCGAAGAAATCATCATGTCCACGGACACGACCATCGGGCCGGAGCGGAACCTGCTGGACCCGCAGCCCGAGTCCTGCCGCCACATCAAGCTGAAGTCGCCGATCCTGACCAACGAGGAGCTTGAGAAGCTCCGGGGACTGTCGAACTGGAAGGGCTTCACGGCGCGGACCCTGAACGCCCTCTACCGCGTGAAGGACGACGGCCCCGGCCTCGAGATCGCGATGTCGATGCTCTGCAACGCCGCCAGCGAGGCGGTGGCCGACGGCGTGAACCTGCTGATCCTCTCGGACCGCGGCGTGGACGCCGAGAACGGCCCGATCCCGGCGCTGCTGGCGGTGTCGGGCGTGCACCACCACCTCATCCGCGAGGGCACGCGGTCGAAGATCGCCCTCGTCCTCGAGTCCGGCGAGCCCCGCGAGGTGCACCACTTCGCGATGCTGCTGGGCTACGGCGCCGCGGCGATCAACCCGTACCTGGCGTTCGAGACCATCAGCGACCTCTGCCACGACAAGACCATCACGACGGACTACTACCACGGGGTGAAGAACTTCGTGAAGGCGGTCAACAAGGGCATCGTGAAGGTGATCTCCAAGATGGGCATCTCCACGATCCAGAGCTACCGCGGCGCCCAGATCTTCGAGGCGATCGGCCTGGGCCAGGATCTCGTCGACAAGTACTTCACCTGGACCGCGTCGCGGGTCGGCGGCGTGGGCGTCGGCGTGGTCGCGAAGGAAGTCCGGATGCGCCACGAGAAGGCGTACAGCGAGCGGCCGACCAACGGCCACGTCCTCGAGGCCGGCGGCCAGTACCAGTGGCGCCGCGAGGGCGAGCACCATCTCTTCAACCCGGAGACGATCCACCGGCTCCAGTACTCCTGCCGGACGAGCAACTACAAGGTCTTCCAGGAGTACAGCGATCTCGTCAACAACCAGTCCAAGCGGCTCAACACGCTCCGCGGCCTGATGGACCTCAAGTTCTCCGAGAATCCGGTCCCGATCGAGGAGGTCGAGTCGGTCGAGTCGCTCGTCAAGCGCTTCAAGACGGGCGCCATGTCCTACGGCTCGATCTCGAAGGAGGCCCACGAGGGCCTGGCCATCGCGATGAACCGGATCGGCGGCAAGTCGAACACCGGCGAGGGCGGCGAGGACCCGAAGCGCTACGTGAAGGACGCCAACGGCGACAGCCGCAACAGCGCCATCAAGCAGGTCGCCAGCGGCCGCTTCGGCGTCACCAGCTACTACCTGACGAACGCGCAGGAGCTGCAGATCAAGATCGCCCAGGGCGCCAAGCCGGGCGAGGGCGGCCAGCTGCCCGGCAGCAAGGTCTACCCCTGGATCGCCAAGGTCCGGCACGCGACGCCGGGCGTGGGCCTGATCTCGCCGCCCCCGCACCACGACATCTACTCCATCGAGGACCTCGCGGAGCTCATCTACGACCTCAAGTGCTCGAACGACCGCGCCCGCGTGAGCGTGAAGCTCGTCGCGGAGGTCGGCGTCGGCACCATCGCGGCCGGCGTCGCCAAGGCCAAGGCCGACGTCGTCCTCATCAGCGGCTACGACGGCGGCACGGGCGCGTCGCCCCTGACGTCGATCAAGCACGCCGGCATCCCCTGGGAGCTGGGCCTGGCCGAGACCCAGCAGGTGCTGGTCCTCAACAACCTGCGGAGCCGCATCGCGGTCGAGGCGGACGGCCAGCTCAAGACGGGCCGCGACGTCGTGGTCGCGGCGCTGCTGGGCGCGGAGGAGTTCGGCTTCGCGACGGCGCCGCTCGTCGTGCTGGGCTGCATCCTGATGCGCGTTTGCCACCTGAACACCTGCCCGGTGGGCGTGGCGACGCAGGATCCGAAGCTGCGCGCCAAGTTCAGCGGCGATCCGGCCCACGTGGTCACCTTCATGCGCTTCATCGCGCAGGAAGTCCGCGAGCTGATGGCGAAGCTCGGCTTCCGCCGCCTCGAGGAGATGGTGGGCCGCAGCGACCGCCTGGAGATGAAGGCGGCGGTGGAGCACTGGAAGGCGCAGGGCCTGGACTTCGGCCAGATCCTCTATCAGCCCCCGGTGGGGCCCGAGGTCGGCCGCTCCTGCTCGCTGCAGCAGGACCACGGCCTGGCCACCACGATCGACAAGAGCCAGCTCCTCCCGATCTGCGCGCCCGCGATCGAGAAGGGCGAGGCGGTCGCGGCGACGCTGCCGATCAAGAACGTGAACCGCACCGTCGGGACCATCCTGGGCAGCGAGGTGACGCGGAAGTGGGGCTACAAGGGCCTGCACCCCGACACCATCACGCTGCACTTCCAGGGCTCGGCGGGCCAGAGCTTCGGGGCCTTCCTCCCGAAGGGCGTCACGCTCTCGCTGGAAGGGGACGCCAACGATTACGTGGGCAAGGGCCTCTCGGGCGGCAAGATCAACGTCTTCCCGCCCCGCGAGGCGACCTTCGCGGCCGAGGAGAACGTCATCATCGGCAACGTCGCCCTCTACGGCGCCACCGACGGGCGGGCCTACATCCGAGGCATCGCCGGCGAGCGCTTCGCGGTGCGCAACAGCGGCGCGACCGCCGTGGTGGAGGGCGTGGGCGACCACGGCTGCGAGTATATGACCGGCGGCAAGGTCATCGTGATGGGCCCCACGGGCCGCAACTTCGCGGCGGGCATGTCGGGCGGCTTCGCCTACGTGCTCGACGAGGACGGGTCTTTCCCGTCGCACTGCAATCAGTCGCAGGTCGGTCTCTACCCCCTCGACGACCCGGAGGAGATCGACAAGGTCCGGACCCTGATCCGCCACCACGCCGAGGCGACGGGGAGCCAGAAGGGCTGGAAGGTGCTGGCCCTTTGGGATTCGCTCCTGTCGCGCTGGGTGAAGGTGCTGCCGCACGACTTCAAGCGGGCCCTCGAGGCCGAGGAGAAGGTCCGGAAGATGGGCCTGACGGAAGACGAGGCGGAAATGGCGGCGTTCGAAATGAATGCCAAGGACGCCGCCCGAGTGGGCGGTAACTAGAACGAGAATAGAGAATAATGAATAGAGAATTGTCTCATGGGTAAGCCAACTGGATTCATGGAGTTCAAGCGGGAGCTGCCCGTCGACCGCAATCCGAAGGAGCGGACGGCGGACTGGAAGGAGTTCCACCTCCACATGGAGGAGCAGCGGCTCCGCACCCAGGGGTCGCGCTGCATGGACTGCGGCGTCCCCTTCTGCCACACCGGCACGCTGCTCGCGGGCATGGCCTCGGGCTGCCCGATCAACAACCTGATCCCGGAGTGGAACGACCTGGTGTACCGCGACCAGTGGAAGGACGCCCTCGAGCGCCTCCACAAGACCAACAACTTCCCCGAGTTCACGGGCCGCGTCTGCCCCGCGCCCTGCGAGGGCTCCTGCGTCCTGGGGATCAACGAGACGCCCGTCACGATCAAGAACATCGAGTGCGCGATCGTCGACAAGGGCTTCGAGATGGGCTGGATCGTCCCGGAGCCGCCCGCGAAGCGGACGGGGAAGAAGGTCGCGGTCGTGGGCTCCGGCCCCGCGGGCCTCGCCTGCGCGGCGCAGCTCAACCGCGTGGGCCACCTGGTCACCGTCTTCGAGCGCGACGACCGCGTCGGCGGCCTGCTGATGTACGGCATCCCGAACATGAAGCTCGAGAAGCACGTCGTCCAGCGCCGCGTGGACCTGCTGGCCAAGGAGGGCGTGGTCTTCCAGACCGGCGTCGAGGTGGGGAAGAACTACCCCGCCGAGAAGCTGATGAAGGAGTTCGACGCGGTCGCGCTCTGCATCGGCGCGACGAAGCCGCGCGACCTGCCCGTCGAAGGGCGCGCGCTGAAGGGCGTGCACTTCGCAATGGAGTTCCTGCTCAAGAACACCAAGAGCCTGCTCGACACCCGCCACGAGGACGGCAAGTTCATCTCCGCGAAGGGGAAAGACGTGATCGTGATCGGCGGCGGCGACACCGGCACGGACTGCGTGGGCACCTCGATGCGGCACGGCTGCAAGACGCTGACGCAGTTCGAGCTGCTTCCGAAGCCGCCCGACGCGCGGACCTCGGACAACCCCTGGCCGCAGTGGCCCAAGGTCTACAAGCTGGACTACGGGCAGGAGGAGGCCGCGGCGAAGTTCGGCGCGGATCCCCGGACCTACTCGATCAGCACGAAGCGCTTCGTGGGCGACGCGCAGGGCAACCTGAAGGAGCTGCACACGGTGCAGGTGACGTGGGAGAAGGGCGCCGACGGCCGGCCGAAGCTGGTCGACGTGCCCGGCACCGAGAAGGTATGGCCGGCGCAGCTGGTGCTGCTGGCGATGGGCTTCCTGGGCCCGGAGGAGCAGCTCGTGAAGGCGCTGGGCGTGACGACGGACGAGCGCTCGAACGCGAAGGCCGAGTTCGGCAAGTTCGCGACGAGCGTGCAGGGCGTCTTCGCGGCCGGCGACGCGCGCCGCGGCCAGTCGCTCATCGTCTGGGCGATCGCCGAGGGCCGCCAGTGCGCCCGCGAGGTGGATCGCTACCTCATGGGAGACACGCAGCTGCCGTAGTCAGGAAACAGGAAACCGGAAGCAGGAAACAGAAGAGGGGATCCCCTTCTTTCCGGCCTCCCCCGGGGGAGGACTAGCGCTTGCAGTTGCAGTCGCCCTTGCCGGTGCTGCAATGGCCGCAGAGGCAGGCGTTCGACTTGCAGAAGCAGGTGCCCTTGGGCGCCGCGGCCTTCTCGGCGGCCGTGGGGGCGGGGGCCGGGGGCGGCGTTTCACAACCCGTCGCGATGAGAACGGCGGCCAGCATCGTCCGAAGCTTCGTCATCGTTCCCTCCTGGAGTTGTCGGGCACGACTCAGTTATACCCCATGATTCGCGCGGAATCGTCAGTCCCGGGATGAACGCGGCCTCGACGAGAGTTCCATTTCCATCAACCTTAGGATGTGATAGAAAAAGGTGATGACGGACCAGCCCGCGCCTCTGCCGCCCGCCGAGCCGACGAAGCCCGCTCCGCCTCCCTCGACGGAGGGGATGCAGTTCGACCGGGCCGAATCGCTGCAGCCCTCGATGCCGGCGTCCGCCTGCGTGGCCTGCAAGCGGCCCGTGACGGACGTCTACTACCTCGCGGGCAATCAGAAGGTCTGCCCGGCCTGCCGGGAGGCGCACGAGCGCCAGCTCGCCGCCGGCTCGAAGGCCGGACGCGTGATCAAGGCGCTCGCCCTCGGCGTCGCCGCCGCGGGCGTGGGAGGCGCCGGGTGGGCGTTCATTACCTACACGACGAACGGCATTTACGGCATCGTCGCGATCGGCCTGGGGCTGCTCATCGGAGCGGCGGTCCGCATGGGGGCCGAACGCCGGGGCGGCCGGGGCTATCAGGCCATGGCCATGGCGTTGACGTATCTCGGGGTGGCGATCGGCTACTCGGGCGCGATGATCCCGATGGCGTTCAAGGAGAAGTCCGCCGCGCCGGCCGCGGCGACGGCGGAGAAGTCCGAGGAAGAAAAGCCGGCGACCCCGGCCGAGCCCACGAAGCGGACGCCCTCCGATTCTCCCGGGGCCCTCGCGGGCGGATGCCTGGTGGCGCTCGTGACGATCATCGGCATATTCGTCGCCTCTCCGGTGCTCATCGGGATCCAGGATCCGTTCACCTTCCTCTTCCTGGCCATCGCCCTCTATGAGGCGTGGAAATTGAACCGCGGAACCGCGTTCCGCCTCGCCGGTCCGTTCCGGCTGGGCGGCTCCGCTTCGGGAAACGCCACGGGTGGATAGCGCGCTCTCGAGATGTCCGGACTGCGGCGCCGAGCAGGCACCCGATCTTCTGTCCTGCCCCTCCTGCGGCCGCCTCGTCCACGCGGCGACCCTGAAGAAGCTGGCCGCTGACGCGGAAGCCGCCGAGAAGGCGGGGGAGCTGTCCGCGGCCCTGATTGCGTGGCGGGACGCGCTGGAGCTTCTGCCCCCCAATACCCGGCAACACGCCGGGATCCTGGAGCGGATCCGGGGGCTGAGCGCCCGGGTGGAGGAGGGGGGACCGCAGCAGCAGGGCTCGACCTGGAAGAAAGGCGCCGCCGGCCTCAGCGGCCTCGCGCTCCTGCTCTTCAAGTTCAAGTCCTTCGGCGTGCTCCTCCTGACCAAGGGCAAGTTCATCCTGCTCGGCCTGACGAAGGCGCCGACGCTCTTCTCCATGCTCCTGTCGATGTGGTACTACTTCCTGATCTGGGGCTGGAAGTTCGGCGTCGGATTTGTCCTCTCCATCTACATCCATGAGATGGGGCACGTCTGGTTGCTTCACAAATACGGCATCCGGGCGACGGCCCCCATGTTCATCCCCGGCCTCGGCGCGGTCATTCGCTCGGGAGCGTATCAATCCATCTCCCCCGTTGAAGACGCGAGGGTCGGACTGGCCGGGCCGATGTGGGGCCTGGGCGCCGCGGCGATCTGCTACGGGGTCTACGTGGCCACGGGCCTGGAGTATTGGGGGGCGCTGGCCCAGGCGGGAGGCATGCTCAACCTGTTCAACCTGATTCCCGTCTGGCAGCTCGACGGCAGCCGCGGCCTGCATTCGCTCACGAAGGGGCAGCGCTGGCTGCTCGCCGCCGCGGTCGGGGCGACGTACTGGTTCACCAGCACGACGACCGGCGATCACGACGTGCACCGGCAGAACGTCTTCCTGGCGATCATCGGGGTCTGCACCGCGTTCCGGGCGGTCGCCGGGGAAGCCCCCAAGCAGCGGGACGACTTCGGCCTCTTCCAGTTCGTCCTGCTGATCATCACCCTGGGCGCGCTGGCGTCGATTCACATCCCGATGGCCGCCCGGATGCGCTGAGCGACCCGGATGTATTCCGTGTCGCAAAAGCCCACCGCCGCGTCGCGCGTAGTGCTCTGCGACTAGCGCATCCGGGCACCGCACGTCTTCTGGCCGCCTTCTCCGCTGCCTTTCCGCGCTGGCACGGCGCTTGCGCCCCTCCCCGACGTTGCGAGAGAAGGGAGGTTCCTCATGGCGAGACCGAACGGACGCGACGCACGGCAGCTGGAGCGGCGCTTCGATGACCGGCAGCCGGAGCGCAGCCCCCCGCGGCCGCGGGGGGCGCGGCGCCCCTGACGCCGCCCGGAAAAATTGATCCGCGCCCATCCCGTTCTTTCAGGGCCGCCCGACGAAGCCCTGAGAGGCATGACCCGACCTACGGGGGGTCGGACCTCCCGGTCCGGCCCCCCGTTTCCTTTCCCCGGAACCCGCCCGAAATACCCCTTGACAAGCCCGCTACGCCAAAGTAGTTTCCTATCCTTCAGGGTACAGAAACGTAGGAACTTGAAAACCGGCCTCCCTGACGGTAGGACTCAAAGGGGCAGCATGACGGATTCCACGGGCCTGTCGTCGGTGAAGCGCGAGATCAAGGAGCTCCAGGTCCTCCTGGAGGTCAGCCAGATCCTCGACCGCAGCATGGACCTCCGGGAGGTCGTCGGGCCGGTCCTCGAAGCCCTGGCGAACCACATGGAGATGGTCCGCGGGACCCTGGCGCTGGTGAACCGGGAGACCGGCGAGATCTCGATCGACGCCGCCCACGGACTCTCGGAAAGCCAGAAGGAGAAGGGGCGTTACCGGCTGGGCGAGGGTGTCACCGGCAAGGTCATCCAGAGCGGCAAGCCCGCCGTGGTCCCCCGGGTCTCCCAGGAGCCGCAGTTCCTGAACCGCACCGGGGCCCGCTCCGGGCTCCGCAAGAAGGACATCGCCTTCATCTGCGTCCCCATCAAGATCGGCAACGAGGTGCTGGGGGCGATCTCGACGGACCGGCTCCTTCCCAAGGAAGTCTCCCTCGAGGAGGACGTCCGGGTCCTCCAGATCATCGCCTCCATGATCGCCCAGGCGGTGCGGCTGCGGCAGTCCGCCCAGGAAGAGAAGCGGAAGCTGATGGCCGAGAATCAGCGGCTCCAGGAGGACCTGAAAGACAAGTTCAAGCCGAGCAACATCATCGGCAACTCCAAGCAGATGCAGGACGTCTACGACCAGATCGCCCAGGTCTGCCGGAGCCAGACGACCGTCCTGATTCGCGGCGAGAGCGGCACCGGCAAGGAGCTGGTCGCCCACGCGATCCATTACAACAGCGACCGGGCGGCCAAGCCGTTCATCCGGGTGAACTGCGCGGCGCTGCCCGAGACCCTCGTCGAGAGCGAGCTCTTCGGCCACGAGAAGGGCGCCTTCACGGGGGCCCTGACGGCGCGGCAGGGCCGCTTCGAGCTGGCCAACGGCGGGACGATCTTCCTGGACGAGGTGGGCGACTTCTCGCCCGCCACCCAGGTCAAGCTGCTGCGCGTCCTCCAGGAGCGCGAGTTTGAGCGGGTCGGCGGGAACGCCCCGATGAAGACCGACGTCCGCGTCATCGCGGCCACCAACCGCGAGCTCGAGGGGATGATCTCCGAGGGCAAGTTCCGCCAGGACCTCTACTACCGCCTGAACGTCTTCAGCATCCACCTTCCGGCCCTGCGGGAACGGAAGGCGGACATCCTGCTGCTGTCCGACTTCTTCGTGGAGAAGTACTCGAAGGCCAACCGGCGCAGCGTGAAACGCATCTCCACGCCCGCCATCGACATGCTCATGGCCTACCACTGGCCCGGCAACGTCCGCGAGCTCGAGAACTGCATCGAGCGGGCGGTGCTGGTCTCCAACGACGAGGTCATCCACGGCTACCACCTGCCGCCCACCCTTCAGACCGCGGAGGCCAGCGGCACCGTGACGTCGGGCCCCCTCCAGGCGGCGCTCGACAACGTCGAGCGCGAGATGATCACCGAGTCCCTCAAGTCCTGCCGCGGCAACATGGCCAAGGCGGCCCGCATCCTGGGCATGACGGAGCGCCTCATGGGGCTCCGGGTCAAGAAGCACGGCATCGACTCCCGCCGCTTCCGCTCCGACTGGTAGCGCCACCCTACCGGTAGGTCAGAACGGCCGCGGTGGGGAACCCTTCGGTAGCCTTTTCGGAAGCTCGCCCTAGGGGGAAGTCTGGCACCCGGATTGCTCTCCAGCCTCCCAGAAATATTCGCATCCCCAGCCCTGAGCCGGGGGGCGGAGTCCACCACACCTTCGGACTACGCCTCCCGGCTTTTTATTTTCACGCGGGACGCGTCCGCCGCCGCCCCTCCGACTTCCTGTAGGTAGTTTTACCGATGCATTCCCACGCGCCGGTTGTCCTGCTCCCGACATCTAGCGCACTGTCGCCTTGCGGATGCTGGCACGTCTGTTGCTCTACTCGGGTCGGAGGCGCTAGATGGGCAGCATGAACGGAACCGAGCGGCCGCTGGGGCCCCTGACCGATCGGCAGCGCGAGCTGATCCGATTGATCCAGAGCCTTCCCGCGGATTCGCGGCACACCATCACCGTCGTCCTGCGTGGCTCGGAACCTTGGGAAGTCCAGACGATCATTGAACACCGAAAGCTGGGAGACCTGAAACCGAAGGAGTAGACCTGGCGTCGTCGTGCGCGGCACGGAGCAAACTCGAACTCAAGCCGGCACTCCCGAGGGGGGTGTCGGCTTTTTCTTTTGACGGTGGAGCGCCCATGATCAAGCCGAATCGCCGGAAGCTCGTCGTGGTGGGCAACGGCATGGCCGGTGCCCGCGTCGTCGAGGAGATCCTCCGCCGCGACAAGGACGCCTTCGACATCACGATGTTCGGCGCCGAGCCCTACGGCAACTATAACCGCATCCTGCTCAGCAACGTGCTCAACCTCTCCCAGAAGGCCACCGAGATCTTCATGAACCCGCTGGCCTGGTACCGGGAGAACGGCATCACGCTCCACGCGGGCGTCAAGGCGCTGAAGATCGACCGCGAGCGCCGCGTCGTGGTCGGCCGGCCCATGCGCCGCGACGGCGTCGCGTACTCCGCCGGCGACGCGGGGACCGATCCCGGGCCCCTCGTCGAGGAGCGCTACGACCACGTCATCATCGCGACCGGCTCGCGCCCCTTCGTGCCGCCCATGGAGGGCTTCGGTCAGCCCGGCACCTTCCTGTTCCGCACCATCGACGACTGCGAACACATCGCCAGCTACGCCAAGGACTGCAAGAAGGCCGCGGTCATCGGCGGCGGCCTCCTGGGGCTCGAGGCCGCGCGCGGCCTCATGAGCCACGGCGTCCAGGTCACGGTCCTCGAGGCCGCGCCCCAGCTCATGATCGCCCAGCTCGACGCCGACGCCGGCCTCGTCCTCAAGACGACCATGGAGGGGATGGGCGTCCAGGTCTTCTGCGACAAGATCACCACGAAGATCGTTGCCGAGAATGGCCGCATCACCCACCTGCTCTTCAAGGACGGCTCGCGGCTCGATACCGACATGGTGGTCGTCAGCGCCGGCATCCGGCCCATCACCGACGTCGCCGCCGCGAGCGGCCTGACGGTCGACAAGGCGATCGTCTGCGACGACCAGATGAGGACCAGCGACCCCGACATCTTCTCGGTCGGCGAGTGCGTGCAGCACCGCGGCAAGATCTACGGCCTGGTGGACCCGATCTGGGAGCAGGCCAACGTGCTCGCCGACGTCATCACGGGCAAGAACCCGCAGTCGGCCTACCTGGGCTCGAAGCTCGGCACGAAGCTCAAGGTCATGGGCGTCGAGCTCGCCTCGATGGGCGAGACGAAGCCCGCCTCGCCGGCCGACGAGGTCATCGTCTACCGCGAGCCCAAGCGCGGCGTCTACAAGAAGCTCATCGTGCGGGAGGACCGGCTCGCGGGCGCGATCCTGCTGGGCGAGATCGACACCTACACCCTGCTGATGCAGCACTTCCTCGGGGGGACGAAGATCTCCGACCGGCGCGCCGACCTGCTCTTCGCGCCCGCCGAGGCGCCCTCGATGCTCCAGGCCCTCGACATGCCCGACAGCTTCCAGGTCTGCAACTGCAACGGCGTCAGCAAGAAGGCGATCGTGGACGCCATCAAGGGCGGCTGCACGAGCGTCGCCAAGGTGGGCGCCTGCACGAAGGCCGGCACGGGCTGCCAGTCCTGCAAGGGGCTCGTCGCGCAGCTGATCGACGCCTACCGGGACGCGAGCGTCTCGGACCCGAGCGAGCACTACTACGTCCCGGGCGTGCCGCTCGAGAAGTCCGTGCTCGTCGCCGAGATCCGCCGCATGGGCATCAAATCCGTCAGCGGCGTCTTCGAGAAGCTCGCGGGCGGGAAGGAAGACCCCGCCAGCAAGGTGGGGCTGGCGTCCCTCCTGAAGTCCCTCTGGCCCGACGAGTACGAGGACGAGCGCGACGCGCGCTTCATCAACGACCGCGTCCACGCGAACATCCAGAAGGACGGGACCTTCTCCGTGGTGCCGCGCATCTACGCCGGCGTCACGACGCCTTCGGAGCTGCGCCGGATCGCCGAGGTCGCGGAGAAGTACCACGTCCCGATGGTGAAGATCACCGGCGGCCAGCGCCTGGACCTGCTGGGCGTCAAGAAGGAGGACCTGCCCGGCGTCTGGCAGGAGCTGGGGATGCCCAGCGGCCACGCCTATACGAAGGCCTTCCGCACCTGCAAGAGCTGCGTCGGCACCGACTTCTGCCGCTACGGCGTGGGCGACTCCATCGCGCTGGCGCAGAAGATCGAGCACCGCTTCCAGGGCATCGAGTCCCCCCACAAGATGAAGCTGGCGACGGCCGGCTGCCCGCGCAACTGCTCCGAGGCCTACGTGAAGGACCTGGGGGCGGTCGCCATCGAGGGCGGCAAGTGGGAGATCTACCTCGGCGGCGCGGCCGGCGGCTCGGTGCGGAAGGGCGACCTGCTCTGCACGGTGGGCACGCACGACGACGTGCTCAAGTACATGGGCCGCTTCATGCAGTACTACCGCGAGCACGGGAAGTATCTGGAGCGCAGCTACCACTTCCTGGAGCGCATCGGGATCGAAACGCTGCGCGCGATCCTCGTGGACGACCGCGAGGGGATCTGCGCGCGGCTCGACGCCGAGATCCAGAAGGCGGTGGACGCCTACAAGGACCCTTGGAAGGAGGCGGCGGTTCCCAGCTATCCGCAGCAGTTCAGCCCGCCCGAGCTGGCGCGGATCCTGGAGGTCGCCGAAAACAATGGCTGAAGCCGTCCGTTCCCGCACGATCAACCTGGGAAGCGTCGAGAAGGTCCCGAAGGGCCAGGGCTTCTGCTTCATCGTCGGCGGCCAGGAGATCGCCGTCTTCCGCCAGCGCGACGGGAAGCTCTTCGCCACGCAGAACCGCTGCCCGCACAAGCAGGGCCCGCTCTCGGAAGGCCTCGTCGGCGCCGGCAAGGTCATCTGCCCGCTGCACAGCCACAAGTTCGACCTCTGCAGCGGCGAGGGGCCGGAGCCGAAGGAGTGCCTGCGGGTCTACCCGGTGCGCGAGGAGAAGGGCGACATCCTGCTCGCCGTGGAGACCTGAAATGATCTCCTATTTCCGTTCGCTGGACCGCAGAGGAGCGCTCTGGGGAGCAGGCGCGATGCTCGTCCTGGCGGCGGGAATTTTCATCGGCTCGCGGAACCTCCGCAACTTCGACCCGATCCTGCTGACCTATACCTTCGGGGTTCTCTTCTCCGCGTTCGCGGTAGCGTACCGCTACGGCGTCTGGCTGCAGCGGCCGCCGACCCGGATGTTCCTCAAGCGCGGGATTGAGCTCCTCCGCCGGGGGAACGTCCTGGCGAACCTGGCCTTCACCTTCCGGGCCGCGACGGTCAACCTCGGCACCCAGCGCTTCATCCGCAAGCGCAGCTTCGTCCGCTGGCTGACCCACTTCCTGATCGCCTGGGGGAGCATGATCGCGGGCGCGGTCACCTTCCCGCTGGTCTTCGGCTGGCTCAACTTCGCCACCCGCGCCGACGACCCCGAGACCTACCGGGTCCTGCTCTTCGGCCTCTGCGTCGGCGAGTTCAGCACGCGCTCGCTGCTCCGCTACGTGATGTTCAACCTGCTCAACGTGTCGGCCGTCATGGTCATCACGGGCGTGGGGCTCGCGCTGCACCGCCGCCTCCGGGAGGCCGGGACCATGTCCCGCCAGCAGTTCGGCAACGACATCGTCCCGCTGCTGCTGCTCCTGGCGATCTCGCTCACGGGGCTGATGCTCACCTTCAGCACCCACTTCCTGCGCGGCGCCGGCTACACCGTGCTCTCGCTCGTCCACGCCGTGACGGTGAGCGCGACCCTGCTCTACATCCCGTTCGGGAAGTTCTTCCACATCTTCCAGCGGCCCCTCCACCTGGCCGTGATCCTGCACCGCCGGGAGCGGGAGGCGACGCCGCCGGCGCTCTGCCGCCGCTGTGGCCAGGGCTTCGCCATGCCCTCGCACCTCGCGGACCTGAAGCAGGTGCTGCGGGAGACCGGCGTGGGGCTCGACGTGGACCTCTGCCCCCCGTGCAAGCGGAAGAGGATCGGCCTGGCCCATGCCCGCGTCCGCAGCGAACCGGAGGTGGGCCGTGGCTAGGCTTCCCGTCACCGAAGAATCGCTGATCGCGCAGTATGGTCCGCACCTCAACGAGACGCCCGCGGGCGGCTGGGGCGCCGCGGGCGAGGCGGACAAGCTCGTCAAGACCCACTGCTGCTTCTGCGGGGTGCAGTGCGGCATCCAGCTCAAGGTGAAGGACAATAGCGTCGTCGGCTTCGAGCCCTGGGAAGAGTTTCCCGTCAATCGCGGCATGCTCTGTCCCAAGGGGGTAAAGCGGTACCTCCAGGGCGGCCACCCGGACCGGCTGCTCCGGCCGCTGCTCCGGACCGAGGGCGGCTTCCAGCCCGCGACCTGGGAGAAGTCGCTCGACCTCGTGGCGGAGAACATCCGCCGGATCCAGGAGAAGTACGGGCGCGACTCGTTCGCGCTCATCTCCGGCGCGTCGCTGACGAACGAGAAGGCCTACCTGATGGGCAAGTTCGCGCGGGTCGCGCTCAAGACGAAGAACATCGACTACAACGGCCGGCTCTGCATGGTCGCGGCGGGAACGGCCAGCCGTAAGGCCTTCGGGGTCGACCGGGCGGCCAATCCCTGGAGCGACCTGCCGCTCGCCAAGTGCATCATCATCGCGGGCTCCAACATCGGCGAGTGCTTCCCGATCCTGACGGACTACGTCTGGCGCGCGCGGGACAACGGCGCCAAGATCATCGTGATCGACCCGCGCGCCACCCCCATCGGGCGGACCGCGGACCTGCTCCTCCCGGTCAAGCCCGGCCGCGACAGCGCGCTCATGAACGGCATCCTCCACGTCTGCATCGAGAAGGGGTGGATCGACCGGGACTTCATCATGAAGAGCACGAGCGGCTTCGACGCCGTGCGGGCCACGGTCGCGAACTACACGCCCGCCCGGACCGCCGAGATCACGGGCGTGCCCGCAGCGATGATCGAGCGGGCGGCCGAGTACTGGGGGACGGCCGCGACGGCGATGCTCGTCCACGCGCGGGGCATCGAGCACCACACCAAGGGCGTGGAGAACTGCCTCACCTGCATCAACCTCTGCCTGGCGACCGGCAAGATCGGGAAGCCCGGCTCGGGCTACGCGATGATCACGGGGCAGGGGAACGGGCAGGGCGGCCGGGAGCACGGCCAGCGCTGCAACCAGCTGCCGAGCGGGCGCGACATCGAGAACCCGGAGCACCGGCGCCTCGTCGCGGAGCGCTGGGGCGTCCCCGAGAGCGAGCTGCCGGGCGCGGGCCTGGCGTCGACGGAAATGATGGAGGCCATCCACAAGGGCGAGATCAAGGGGCTGCTGTCGATCTGCATCAACCCCGTCGTGTCGCTGCCCGACGCGGCCTACACCCGCGCGGCGCTCGAGAAGCTGGAGTTCTTCGGGGTGATCGACTTCTTCATGTCCGAGACGGCGCGCCACGCCGACGTCGTGCTCCCCGGCTCCTTGCAGGAGGAGGACGAGGGGACGATCACGACCGCCGAGGGGCGCGTCGTCCTCACGAAGCAGGCGGTCACGCCGCCCGGCGAGGCCCGGGAGGACTGGAAGATCATCTGCGACCTCGCCCGGAAGTTCTCGCCCTTCGAGAAGTTCCCGTATCAGTGTCCGGAGGACATCTTCCGCGAGCTTCGCACGGTGTCGCGCGGCGGCATCAACGACTACTACGGGATCACCTACGACCGCATCGAGAAGGAGCACGGCGTCTTCTGGCCCTGCCCCGAGGTGACGCACCCCGGCACGCCCCGGCTCTACGAGGGCGGGAAGTTCTTCCACCCCGACGGCAAGGCGCGCTTCCACGCGGTCGAGTACCGGCCGCCCGCCGAGGACGTCGACGACGAGTATCCCGTCATCCTGACCAGCGGGCGGGTCGTCTCGCAGTACCTGAGCGGGACGCAGACGCGGCGCATCGGGCCGCTGGTCCAGCAGTACCCGGAGCCGCTCGTGGAGCTGCATCCGAAGCTCGCCGCGACCGTCGGGGTCCGGACCGGCGAGCGCGTGACGGTCACGAGCCGCCGCGGCTCCGTGACGCTGGCGTGCCAGGTGGTGAAGACGATCCGGCCCGACACGATCTTCATCCCGTACCACTGGGCGGGCGAGAAGTCGGCGAACCGGCTGACGATCCGGGCGCTGGACCCGCTGGCAAAGATTCCCGAGTACAAGGTCTGTGCGGTCAAGGTGGAGAAGGCCTCATGATCGATGCCGATCAGGAATTCTTCATCGACCCGTCGCGCTGCATCGGGTGCCAGGCCTGCTTCCACGCGTGCGCGGAGTGCGACACGCACCGGGGCACCTCGATGATCCACCTCGAGTACGCGGACCGCGCCGAGTCGGTCCAGACGGTGCCCGTCGTCTGCATGCACTGCGACGACCCGGCCTGCGCGAACGCCTGCCCGGCGGACGCGATCAAGAAGACGGCGGACGGCATCGTGCAGTCGTCGCTGCAGTCGCGCTGCATCGGCTGCTCGAACTGCGTGCTGGCCTGCCCGTTCGGGGTGCCGAAGTACGTGGCCAAGATCGACCAGATGATGAAGTGCGACCAGTGCTACGACCGCACCTCGACGGGGAAGCGGCCGATGTGCGTCACGGTGTGCCCGAGCGGGGCGCTGGCGTTCGGGACCCGGGAGGAGATCGAGAAGAAGCGGCGCGAGCGGCCGATGAACGCCTTCGTGTTCGGCCCGGAGATCGTGCGCACGAAGGTGCAGATGATGATGCCCGTGCACGCGACGGCGCTGGACCTCGACCTGGCGGACCTCGTGGAAGGAGCAAACGATGGACGAAAAGCCGGCCTGGAAGGACGACTTCCCGATCTCGTGGGTCGATGACCATTTCGTGACCCGGCGCGAGTTCACGAAGTCGCTCGTGCTCGTGTCCTGCGCGGCCTTCTGCGCCAACGGCGCGCTGGTGGCGATGGGCGCGCTCGAGAAGGCCCGCGGGGCCGAGAAGCCCGAGCCGCGGAAGATCGGCAGCGTCCACGACGTCCCGGTGGGCGGCTCGCGGGTCTTCGAGTTCCCGGGGCCCGGCGAGCCCTGCCTGCTCGTGCGCCTCGACGCGGACCGCTTCGTCGCGTTCGCCCAGAAGTGCACGCACCTGGGCTGCCCCGTGCTGTACCGCAAGGAGTCGCGGCAGCTTCACTGCCCCTGCCACGAGGGCTTCTTCAACGCGGAGGACGGGAAGGTGATCGCGGGGCCGCCGCCCCGGCCGCTGCCGCGCGTCGAGCTGGAACGGAAAGGAGACGAGCTGTGGGCGATGGCCTTCCGGAAGTGATGCCGACCCGCCGCGTCCGCGCGGAGCGCGCCCGCGGCATGACGGTCGTTTATGCGGTCATGGTCTCGACCATGATTCTCATCCTGATCCAGTACCTGCTTCTCATGGTCGCCTTGGAGGACTTCCTCTCCGGGCACCGGGCGATCCAGTGGGGAGCCGCGGCGGGATCGGGATTCTGTTTCGCGGGGGCCTGCTGGCTCATCCGTTACGTCGTGGGCCGCCGCGCCGCCTGATTCGATCGTGGCAGCGGATTTGCTCTAAAGGGCTTCAAGGCACGTTCCGGGCGGTTGATGAGCGGGGTTGGATACGGAGGCGTGGGATTGAGGGCTTGAATCCTACCGAACGGTTGGCGAGGTGACCTTCCGTGGATAAGGAAGACCTGGCCCTGCTGGGGCCGGCGTTGGAGTCGTTCCTGGCGGAGTTTGCGGACGTGGCGATTACGCCCACCCGCAAGCTGATCGCGGCGTATCTGCGTGGACAGCTGGGACCGCTCCCGCGCAAGTCCGTCATGCCGATGGCGCGCGAGGCGGGCATCCCGCCGCGCACGCTCCAGGAGCTCCTGTCGCTGCACCGCTGGGACGAAGACCTCCTGATCGACACCCTCCAGAGCCACGTCTGGCGCGCACGGGGCGGCGCCGACAGCGTCGCCACGATCGTGGAGACCTGCTGTCCCAAGAAGGGCACGCGCACGCCCGGCGTAGAACTACAGCGCTGCGGCCCCAGCGGGCGGACCCGCAACAGCGTCATCCTGGTCCACCTCGGCTACACCGACGGCGAGTTCAACTGCATCCTGGACAACGCGATCTACCTGCCCCGCAGCTGGGCCGACGCCCGGGAGCGGCGCGAGGCGGCCCGCGTGCCCCAGGCGATGACCTACCGGACGCGGCCCCAGATCGCGCTCGACCTGCTCGACCGCGCGTCGGCGAACGGCCTGCGCTTCGGCTGGGTGCAATTCGGCATCGAGTACGCCTCCGACCCGCAGTTCCTGAAGGAAATGGACCGGCGCGGATACCGCTACGTCGCGCCGCGGCCCGCGCTGCGGGACGGCAACGGGCCAGGCCCTTGGATCACGAACGGCGAGAACGGGACGGCGCCGGACGCCGTCGCCCGCGTGGCCCGCTGCGGCGAGGAGCACGGACGCGCCTTCGAGGCGCGGCGCAAGGAAATCGGACTGGATCACTTCGAGGTGCGGACCTACCGCTCGCTCCTGCGGCACCTGGCACTCTCCGCCGCCAGCATTCTCTTCCTCGAGGAACGCGTGCGTCGCTCGGGGACCCGCAAGGACCGCTCGCCCGTGAAGTCCCGCGCCCTCTAGCATCCCGCCACACGCCGTGCCCTGGAGGACCTCCCCGAAAGGGCATCGGAGGAATCCCTTATGGGTTCCAGGGTGTACCTTTGTCTTTTAGAAGATACCTGGCGGTATGTTTCCATAGGTAACGAAGAGTGGCGAAAAGTCCGCAAATTAGCGTTGTAACCTGCTGGTCTTCATCTGGATGGGCTTGGGTGCTTCCGAATATTCGAGCAAATGGCATCCCTATTGCTCTTCTCCCCCGAACGCAGTCGACGTGGGTCGTTTGGTTCGAACTGGGGTTCGGAGACTTTTTGCAGGGGCAAGGGAGATGAAGATGAGAACGGTTCTGCGCTGGTTCGGGGGAGGGGACGGGGATCCGGCCCTCCAGAAGAAGCGAATGGTCCGGCGGTCCTTGGGCGTGTGGCTCATGCTGCTCGCGCTCGGCTGGTTCTGGCTCATTCCGAAGTACTCTTCGGCTCAGGACAAGAAGCCTGAAGAGACGAAGGCGGCCGCGCCCGCGCCGGCTCCGGCGCCGGCGCCTCAGGCCCCGGCGGGTCCGAAAGCGGATCCCAACGGCGGCAACACGGGCGACGGCTCGTTCGCCCAGGATGGCGGCGGCACCTTGTTCATCCCGGCGGATCCGGGGGCCGCGCCCGAGAAGAAGGACTTCAAGGACGAGAAGGAGTATCTCGATGCCAAGAAGGCCTACGACGAGAAGAAGAAGGCCTTCGACGAGTACACGGAGCAGGCCAAGAAAGAGCCCCTGGCGGTGAAGCTCGCCAATTCGGTGGGCCACAACCGCGCGGGCATCAACATGACCTGGATCCTCATCACGGGCATGCTCGTCATGTTCATGCAGGCCGGGTTCGCCCTGGTCGAAACCGGTCTCTGCCGGGCCAAGAACGCGGCCCACACGATGGCGATGAACTTCCTGATCTATCCGCTGGGCATGCTCGGGTTCTACGTCTGCGGCTTCGCCTTCATGTTCGGCGGCGCCGGCAGCGTGGCCACCGTCGGCGGCCCCGCAGTCTTGGACGGGATGTGGTCCATCAACGGCTGGAACATCCTCGGGACGAAGGGCTACTTCCTCAGCGGGAGCTTCTACGACACGTCCGTGTTCGCCATCTTCTTCTTCCAGATGGTGTTCATGGACACGACCGCGACGATTCCGACCGGCGCCTGCGCCGAGCGGTGGAAGTTCTCGTCGTTCGTGCTCTACGGCTGCGCGATCGGCACGATCATGTATCCCATCTACGGCAACTGGGTCTGGGGCGGCGGCTGGTGCTCGCAGCTCGGCGTCAAGCTCGGCCTGGGCCACGGCACCTGCGACTTCGCCGGCTCCTCGGTGGTGCACCTCCAGGGCGGCGTGATCGCGTTCTGGTTCGCCAAGATGATCGGCCCGCGTATCGGCAAGTACAACAAGGACGGCAGCCCCAACGTGATCCCCGCGCACAACATCCCCATGGTCATGCTCGGCACGTTCATCCTCGCGTTCGGCTGGTTCGGCTTCAACCCGGGCGGCAGCCTGGCGGGCACGGATCTCCGCAACGCCATGAGCGTCGTCAACACGATGCTGGCATCGGCCACGGGCGCCATGGCCACGACGCTGTGGATGTGGAAGGTCCGCGGCAACAAGCCGGACCCCTCCATGATGTGCAACGGCATGCTCGCCGGCCTGGTGGCGATCACGGCCCCCTGCGCGTACGTCAATTCCATGAGCGCCTGCATCATCGGCCTGGTGGCGGGCATCCTGGTCGTCGAGGTCGTGTTCTTCGTGGAGCGCAAGCTCAAGATCGACGACCCCGTCGGCGCGATCGCGGTCCACGGCTCCAACGGCCTCTGGGGCATCCTCTCCGTCGGCCTGCTCTCGGACGGAACGTACGGGGACGGCGTGAACGGCGTTTCGGGCAAGGGCGTCACGGGTCTCTTCTACGGAGACGCCGGCCAGTTTGCCGCGCAGTGCATCGGAGCCTTGGCATGCATCACGTACGTGAGCATCATCTCGATCGTCGTGTTCAAGGTGGTCAGCGCGATGACCGGCGGGACCCAGCGGCCCTCGGCGGAAGTCGAGGTCGAAGGTGTCGACATCGCGGAGGTGGGCTGCCTGGGCTACTGCGGCATCGTGATGGACAAGGCCTCCGAGAGCCCGGTTTCGAAGTAGTTCTGAAACGACAAGGAGAGAACTGTGAAAAAGGTAGAAGCCATCGTCAAGCCGCACAAGCTTGACGATGTGAAGACGGCGCTGACGCAGGTTGGAGTTCAGGGCCTGACGGTCAGCGAGGTTCGAGGGTTCGGCCGCCAGAAAGGCCATAAGGAGCAGTACCGGGGCGCGGAGTACACCGTCGACCTGGTTCCCAAGGTGAAGATCGAGGTCGTGGTCGGCGACGGCGCGGTGTCGGCCGTCGTGGAGGCGATCACCCGCGCCGCCCGCACGGGCGAGATCGGCGACGGGAAGATCTTCGTGACCGGCCTGGAGGGAGTCACCCGGATCCGGACGGGAGAGAAGGGAGAGGCGGCCATCTAGGGACGCGGCCTCCCCTGCAATCAGAGCATCAGGCCTCCGCCGCCGCGACGGCCCTCGTGCCGTCGCGGCGGCGCGCCTTTATCCGGACCGCTGGGGTGATCGAATGAAAAAAGTCGAGGCCATCCTCAAGCCCTTCAAGCTGGAGGAAGTCAAGACCGCGCTGATCAAAGCCGGCGTGCAGGGGATGACGATCAGTGAGATCCGCGGCTTCGGACGGCAGCGGGGCCACAAGGAACGCTACCGGGGCTCCGAGTACACCGTGGATCTCGTCCCCAAGGTCAAGCTCGAGGTGGCCGTCTCGGACGCTGCCCTGAGCTCGGTCGTCGAGGTGATCCTGAAATCGGCCAGGACCGGCGAGCTCGGGGACGGCAAGATCTTCGTCCACCCCCTGGAGCAGGTCGTCCGGGTTCGGACGGGAGAGAAGGGGGAATCCGCGCTCTGACCGTCGACGGAGGTGTTCTATCGTACCCCGTCTTCCGGATCCCGCTATAATCGAGCCGGCCATCCTTCGGGATCGGCCGACGATGAAGACGCTTCGCAAAAGCTCGCTGGGGCGCTACGGGGTTGCGGTTCTGGCGACGGGAATAGTGACCGGCGTCACCCTCCTGCTTCACTCCTACCTGAGCCACGGCGTGATGGCGCTGTTCTTCGCGTCCGTGATGGTCAGCGCGTGGTACGGAGGGCTGGGGCCGGGATTCCTGGCCAGCGTGCTGAGCTGCCTGGCCTGCCAGTTCTTCTTCTTCCCGCCGATCTACTCCCTCGCGGTCGAAAGTGGCGACGACATCGCGCAGATCGTCGTCTTCGCCATCGTCACGGTGCTCATCACCACCCTGACCCACGCCCGGAGGAAATCCCTGGAGGCCCTGGTTGAGAGCAAGGAGCGGCTGCAGGAATACGCGGAATCGGTCTGGGAACAGCACCGCCGCTTCTCGTCCGAGCTCCACGACAGTCTGGGACAGGAGCTCACCGGCCTGGGCTTCCTGTCGAAGAGCCTGGCCCAGTCGATGCAGGGGACGGAGGGGGGGGCGAAGGCGGAGCAGATGAAGCTCGCGGTCGAACGGGCCCTGGAACAGATCCGGGGCCTCGCCAAGGGCGTCATGCCCGTGGAGCGGGAGGCGGACGGCCTCATGTCGGCGCTGGAGCAGCTGGCCAAGACGGTGGAGTCCATGTACGGCGTTCCCTGCCGCTTCGTCCGCACCGGGCCCGTGCTGCTGGAGGACCACACCTGCGCCTCCCAGCTCTTCCGGATCGCCCAGGAGGCGGTCACGAACGCCATGAAGCACGCGAGGCCCCAGTCCGTGACGATTTCGCTCGAACGGGACGACGAGGGGATCCGCCTCGACGTGCTCGACGACGGCGTGGGCATCGCCGACTCGTCGGAGAAGGCCGGGAAGGGGAGCGGGCTGAGCATCATGAAGTACCGGGCGGCGGCCCTGGGGGCGACCCTCCAGGTCGAGAAAAACCCACCGGCAGGTACGATTGTGCGCTGTTTCCTCCCGCTCCGTCGCTCCAAACCCTGAAATTGCCGGTTGGCATAGAAATTGCGCTTACTTATGCTAGGTCAAGCTCCAGTGATTGTGGGCATGGTCGGGTCCCAGTCAGCGAAAGAATCGGCGCGTGGGAAGAAACGAGTCTTCCTCGTGGACGATCATGCTGTCGTCCGAAACGGCCTGGCGGAACTCATCAACCAGACGTCGGACCTGACGATCTGCGGCGAGGCCGCGTCGGCTGAAGAGGCGCTCCAGACGATTGCCGCGGCCCGGCCCGACGTGGCCATCGTCGACCTCGTGCTGGGGGAAATGAGCGGCCTGGACCTCCTCAAGGCGCTCAAGACGAAGCACCCGGAGCTCCCGGTCCTGGTGCTGTCCATGCACGACGAGACCTACTACGCCGAACGCTGCCTTCGGGCGGGCGCCAAGGGCTACATCATGAAGAAGGAGGCGATCGGGCAGGTCGAGAGCGCCGTCCGGACGATCCTCGAGGACAAGGTCTACTTGAGCAAGGCGATGTCCCAGCAGTTCCTGCAGGCCGTGACGCAAGGCGACCCCGCGCGGGTCGCCTCTCCCGTAAGCCGGCTGACGGACCGCGAGCTCGAGGTCTTCGAGTGCATCGGCCAGGGCCTCGGGGCCAGCGAGATCGCCAAGAAGCTGAAGCTCAGCGTGAAAACCATCGAATCCTACCAGGCCAAGCTGAAGGAGAAGCTCCACCTCAAGGATTCGTCGCAGCTGTTCCAGCACGCGTTGCACTGGGTCGAGCATCGGTAGATCTCTTCCCCTCGGGGGCCGCGAAGGCGTATAATCCCCAAACCCGGGAGGAAGAAGAGGAGACGACGATGAAAAAGGTGGAAGCCATCATCAAGCCGTACAAGCTCGACGAAGTGAAGACCGCCCTGACGCAGGTCGGGATCCAGGGCCTCACGGTGACAGAGGTCCGCGGCTTCGGCCGGCAGAAGGGCCACAAGGAGCAGTACCGCGGCGCCGAGTACACGATCGACCTGGTTCCGAAGGTGAAGGTCGAGGTCGTCGTCGGCGACGCCTCGCTGCAGAGCGTGGTTGACGCCATCACCCGCGCGGCCCGCACGGGCGAGATCGGCGACGGCAAGATCTTCGTGTACAACCTCGAGTCGGCCACGCGCATCCGCACGGGCGAGAAGGGGGAGGCGGCCGTTTAGGCAGCCCCGCCCGGGGGCGCGCCGCTCCGCCGCGACGTCATGCCCGAACCCGCCCCTTCGACGGACCTGAAGGAATTCCTGCGCGCCGGGCGCGAGGAGATCCGGGCGCGCCACGTCGCGGGCGCGCTCGGCGGGCAGGTCGCGACGGCCCTCACCGAGCTCAACGACCGCGTCGTCATCGAGGCCTACCAGCGGGCGATTCAGCAGGCGTCCGGGACCACTCGGGCGCACCTCCTGGAAGACCTGGCCCTGGTCGCGGTCGGCGGCACCGGCCGCGGCGACACCGCGCCGTTCTCAGACGTCGACCTGCTCTTCCTCCGCTCGAAAAAGGCCGGCCCCGACGTCCAGGGCATGGTCAACGCCCTGGTCCGCAATCTCTGGGACTACGGCATGAAGCTGTCCCAGAGCGTGCGGACGCCGCAGGACGCGATCGACTTCGCGCGGCAGGACCTGCCGATGCGCACCTCGCTGACGGAAGCCCGGCTCATCGTCGGCAGCCAGGCCCTCTTCGCCGACCTCCAGCGCCGCAACCACCGCCTGATCGCCTCCACCTCCATCACGAAGTTCATCGAGCAGGTGGTGCGGGAGCGCAGCAAGGAGCACCAGGACTACTTCGCCACCGTGAACCTCCTGGAACCGAACGTCAAGAAGAGCCCCGGCGGCATGCGCGACGTCCACCTGCTCCGCTGGATCGCGCTGCCCCGCTACGGCACCCGCGACCCGCAGATGCTGCGGGCGGCCGGCGTCATCACTCCGGAGGATTCAGAGATCCTCTCGGTCGGGATCGAGTACCTCGCCCGGATCCGCAACGAGCTCCATTTCCGCGCGGGGCAGCCCCAGGACGTCCTCACCCGCGACGAGCAGGTCCGCGTGTCGAAGTGGCTGGGTCTCGAGAACCAGGGGCCGCTCCTCGGGGTCGAGCGCTTCATGCAGCAGTACTACCGGCACACGACCGCGCTCCACGACGCCGTCATGCGCTTCGCGCAGGGCGCCAAGACGGTCGGCTACGTGCAGAGCCTCATGAGGAGCTTCTCGACGCGCCAGGTCGAGACGCACTATGTCCTGACGCGCGACTCCATCTCGATCAATCCCGACACGGCGCCGGACACGATGGCGAAGGCCGAGACGCTGCTGCGCCTCTTCGACCTCGCGCGGCGCCACGGCGTGGAGATCGCCCACGAGACCCTCGAGCGCGTCCGCAAGGCCGTCCCGGGCTGCGTGCTGACGCCGGAGTCGCGGAAGATGTTCCTCGAGATCATGGGCGACCCGAAGGAGCTGGGTCTGCTGGTCCGGAACCTCCACCGGGTCGGGCTGCTGGGCCGCTTCATCCCGGCCTTCGAGCACGCCCGCTGCCTCATGCAGTTCAACCAGTACCACAAGTACACGGTCGATGAGCACTCGATCCGCGCGCTCGAATCGGCGACGTTCCGGGCGACCGACGCGGGGCCCGTCGGCCAGGCGTACCGCGAGGTGAAGCGCAAGGACGTCCTGCACCTCGCGCTGCTCCTCCACGACATCGGCAAGGGCTTCGAGGAGGACCACAGCGAGGTGGGGAAGCGGCTCGCCGAGACGCTCTCGACCGAGCTCGGGATCGGCGAGCACGAGCGCCAGCAGCTCGTCTTCCTGGTCCACAAGCACCTCGTCATGGCCCACGTGGCCACGCGCCGCGACATCGCGGACGCGGCGACGCTCGTGCAGTTCGCCCGCACGGTGGGGACCGAGGAGACCCTGAGGATGCTCTTCATCCTCACGGTCGCGGACACCGACGCGGTTGCGCCGGGCAGCCTGACGAGCTGGAAGGAGTCGCTCTTCGTGGAGCTCTACGCGCGGGCCACGGAGGAGCTGACGGGCCAGGCGCCGGTCTCCGACGAGGCGGCCCGCAAGGCGGAGCTCCGCGACCACCTGCGTAACAGCCTCTCGGTGGAGTTCGGCGCCGAGTGGCTGGAGCCGCAGCTGGCCGCGATGCCGCTGTCGTACCTGCGAAAGTATCCGCCGGAGCGCGTCGCGACCCACCTGCGGGCGCAGAAGAAGATGGACGGCGCCGGCGTCCGGGTGGAGTCGGAGCACCTCAAGGAGCGCGGGCTGACCCAGATCACGGTCTACACGCGCGACGGCATCACGCCCGGCATCTTCTCGAAGATCACGGGCGTGCTGGCGGCCCTGCGCTTCCAGATCGTCGAGGCCGACATCGTGACCCGCACGGACGGGCTGGTGGTCGACACGTTCCGCGGCCAGGATTCGGACTACAAGGCCGAGCCGCCCGCGGCGCGCCGCGAGGAATACGGCAAGACCATCGATGAAGTGCTGCTGGGCAAGCAGACGGTCGAGGCGCTCCTGCGGAACCGCCACGACTCGGGGTTCTCGGGTCCCCGGAACCTCCTCGGGACGCAGGTGGAGATCGACAATACCACGTCCGACCAGGCGACCATCGTCGAGGTCTTCGCGGACGACCGGCCGGGCCTCCTGTACGCCGTCGCCCGGACGCTCTTCGAGCTCGACCTGTCGATCACCACCGCGAAGATCTCCACGAGCCTCGACCAGGCGGCGGACGCGTTCTACGTGACCGACAAGGGCGGCGCCAAGATCACCGACGAGGCGCGCCTGGACGGCATCCGCAAACGGCTGCTGGAGGCCATTCCTCTGCCGCAGCCCATCTCGGCCTGATCGGCCACCGGGCCACGGAGGCACGGAGAATCCGAAGCGATCTTCTCCGTGCCTCCGTGTCTCTGTGGCCGATTCGCGGGTTACCCGCGGAAGAAGAGCAGGGTGACGACGATGAAGAGGGGGATGAGGACGGCGACCGACCAGGCCATGTAGCCGAAGAAGCTGGGCATCTTCACCTGGTTTTCCTCGGCGATCGCCTTCACCATGAAGTTCGGGCCGTTGCCGATGTAGGTGTTCGCCCCCATGAAGACCGAGCCGCAGCTGACGGCCTTCAGGAATAGGATCCCCTGAGGGTGTTGGAGCAATTGAGCGAGGTTTGACGGGTCGATCGTCTGGCCGACCTGGCCGCCCACCACGCCGCAGGCCAGCGACGCGAAGGTGACGTAGGTCGGCGCGTTGTCCAGGAAGCTCGAGAGGGCGCCGGAACCCCAGAAGAACTCCCACGCGTGGGTCATCTTGATCGCGCCCGACTTGCCCATCTCCTCGAGCAAGAGCGTCGCGGGGACCATCGTCACGAAGATCCCGATGAAGATCACCGCGACTTCGATGATCGGGCCCCAGGTGAACTTGTTGGAGCTGCGGATTTCCTTCGTCGTCGTCGCGATGGAGAGCCCCGCCATGGCGGCCATGCCGACCACGATCAGGAGCTTCTGGACGTCGTCGCTCCAGCCGTTCTTCCTGCCGAGGTAGCCGACGCCGGAATTGATCGCGATCACGCCGAGCAGCCAGAGGAAATTGAGCGCGCCGTGGATGCGGAGCGGCTCGGCCACCTTCTGGACCTCCTCCAGTTGCGATCCCGGACGTTCGCGTTCTTCCTTGTTGAAGATCGCCTGGTCCAGGAAGTTGAAGATGATGAGGAGCAGGCCGTTGACCAGCGCCCAGGGCGCCCAGAGCTGAAACGTCCAGAGGAAGGGCACGCCTCGGAGGAAGCCCAGGAAGAGCGGCGGGTCGCCCAGCGGCGTCAGCATGCCGCCGCCGTTGGAGACGATGAAGATGAAGAAGATGACGATGTGCGTCTTCTTCACCCGCTTTTCGTTGGCCCGGAGGAGCGGGCGGATGAGGAGCATCGAGGCTCCCGTGGTCCCGATGAAGCTGGCCAGCACCGAGCCCGCGCCGAGGAACATCGTGTTGACCATCGGCGTGCCGGCCAGGGAGCCCTTCAGGTAGACGCCGCCGGAAATGACGAAGAGCGCCGCGAGCAGGACGATGAAGGCCACGTACTCCTTGAGGCTGTCGAGCAGGAGGTGCCCGCCGTGCGAGCTCAGCAGGTACCCGGCCGCCGGGATCGCCGCCACCAGCGCCACCACCAGCTTGTTCCGGTTCTTCTCCCAGAAGTGCGGGAGAAAGAGCGGCACGACCGCGATGACCAGCAGGTAGGCGGCGAAGGGAAGGACGCTCCAGATCGGCGGCTGGCCGGCCGACGCCAGGGAAGCGAGGGCGTTCATCGTCGGCCACGAATCATAGA
>Ga0310812_10000039_pt1 | contig 62955 bp, 50 predicted proteins | sample NN3metagenome_FD_205747 | JGI IMG/M metagenome (GOLD analysis project Ga0310812, IMG submission 205747) | Soil microbial communities from experimental microcosm in Duke University, North Carolina, United States - NN3 | ecosystem: Engineered > Artificial ecosystem > Soil microcosm > Unclassified...
TCAACCTGGTGGACAACGCGCTCAAGTACGCGAAGAGCCGCGTCGACGTCGACGTCCGCGGCCGCGAGGTGCGGGTCCGCGACGACGGCCCCGGCGTCCCGCCCGAGCACCGCGAGCGCATCTTCGAAAAGTTCAGCAAGGTCGAGACCGGCCCGAAGCCCCCCGGCGCGGGCCTGGGGCTCTCGATCGCCCGCAAGCTGGCCCAGCTCCACGGGGGCACGCTCGTCTGCGAAGGCAACACGTTCGTGTTGAGGTTCTAGATGCCGCGCATCCTGGTCGTCGACGACGACGCGCACATCCGGCAGGCGCTCGTGGAGCGCTTCGCGGCGCGTAAATTCGACGTGAGCTTCGCGGCCTCGGGCAAGGACGCCGTCGCGAAGATCTCGCGTGAGCGCCCCGACGTCGTCCTCCTGGACCTCCAGCTCCCCGAGGGCGACGGGCTCTGGGTGCTCAAGCAGCTCCGCGAAGAACAGATCGACGCCACGGTCGTGGTCATCACCGCCTTCGGCACCGTCGACAAGGCCGTCCACGCGATGAAGGAAGGCGCCTACGACTTCATCCAGAAGCCCTTCGAGCCGTCGCTCGTCGAAGAGACGGTGCGGCGCGCGCTGGAGCGCACGTCGCTGCAGCGGACCGTGAGGGCCCACGCGGCCGAGCCGACGGTGATCGGCCTGGCGGGCTCGATCGAGCTGGCCCGGAAGGCGGCGAAGTCGGATGCGACCGTGCTTCTCCTGGGCGAGAGCGGGACCGGCAAGGAGGTCGTGGCGCGCTTCATCCACCGCGGCGGGCCCTTCGTGGCGGTGAACGCGGCGGCGCTGGCCGACACGCTGCTCGAGAGCGAGCTCTTCGGCCACGAGAAGGGGGCGTTCACGGGCGCGCAGGCGCGCCGCGCCGGGAAGTTCGAGCTCGCCCACGGCGGCACGATCTTTCTCGACGAGATCGGCGACATCTCCCCCGCCCTCCAGGCGAAGCTGCTCCGGGTGCTGCAGGAGCGCGCCTTCGAGCGGGTCGGCGGCACCGAGACCATCACGGTCGACGTCCGCGTCATCGCGGCCACGAACCAGGACCTGAAGAAGCGCGTCGCCGAGGGGAAGTTCCGCGAGGACCTCTACTACCGGCTCAACGTCATCTCGATCACCCTTCCGCCGCTGCGGGAGCGCCGCGCCGACATCCGTCCGCTCGCGGAGCATTTCCTGCGGCACCTCAAGGCCGGCGCGCGCTTCGCGCCCGAGGCGCTCGAGGCGCTGGAGCGCTACGACTGGCCGGGCAACGTGCGGCAGCTGCGCAACGCGATCGAGCGCGCGACGGCGCTGGGGGACGCGGTCGAGATCACGCCCGGCGACCTGCCGCCCGAGGTGCTCCTCTCCGCGGCCCTCCCTCCCGACTCGTTCCACGGGCAGGTCGAGGACTACCGCCGCCGCCTGATCGTCGAGACCCTCGCCCGCTTCGGCGGCAACCAGACGCGCGCCGCGGAGGCCCTGAAGCTCCAGCGCACCTACCTCGCCCGCCTCATCCGCCAGCTCGGTATCTAGTCCGATACGGCGGCCGTATCCCCCGGGATACACGCGACGCCGGCTCCGCCGCGTCCCTTCACGGCACGGGGCTTGCGCAGAGCGCCGCCATGCTGCAACTCCTCGCGTTCCTCTTTATCGCCGTGACGGCTCATCGAGATCGGGCCGTCGCTCCCTGGCGCCCCGACCCCGCGGCCGCGTCGTGGACGCTGTCCCTGTCGGGGTCGCATTTTTCCGGGAACCCCGTTCCGGAGGACCGCGTCGAAGGTCCGAATTAAGGAGATCGACATGACCAAGACGATAATCGCGACGCTGCTGAGCCTGATCGTGGCGGGCTCCGCCTTCGCGCAGAACGACGCCCCCGCCCCGCACAAGGTCGACGTGGTCTTCTGCGTCGACCGCTCCGGCAGCATGGACCGCGTGATCGACACCGCCAAGCGGAAGATCTGGACGATCGTGAACGAAGTCGCGAAACAGAAGCCGACGCCGATCCTCCGCATCGGCCTGATCGGATACGGCTCCGCCGACCAGGACATCAAGTTCTTCCCGCTCTCCAGCGACCTCGACAAGGTCTACGAGAACCTGTCGACCTTCAAGTGCGACATGGGCGGCGACGAGTGGGTCGGCTGGGCCCTCCTTCAGGCCGCCGAGCGCATGGAGTGGGCGCCCGAGCGGAAGGCCCTCAAGATGATCTTCATGGTGGGCAATGAGACCGCCATGCAGGGCCGCGACGAGGTGATGTACACGAAGACCGCCCCCCAGGCGGTCAAGAAGGACATCACGGTCAACGCCATCTACTGCGGCAAGCCCTCGGCCGAGGAAGAGAAGACCTGGCGCGAGCTGGCGAGCCTGGCGGACGGCCTCTACAGCCAGATCGACCTGTCGGGCGGCGAGGTGACGATCCAGGCGCCGCAGGACAAGAAGCTGGTCGAGCTGAACCAGAAGCTGAACGCCACCTACATCCCCTTCGGCCGCCACGGCGCCGACGGCAAGGACAAGCAGGAGGAAGCCGACCGCAAGACGGTCGCCTCGGGCGCGGCCCCCGCCGCCGCCTCCCGCGCCGCCGCCAAGGCCGGCAAGCTTTACAACAACGCGGCCTGGGATCTCGTCGACGCGTCCAAGGAGAAGGACTTCGACCTGGCGAAGATGAAGGTCGAGGACCTGCCCCAGGACATGCAGAAGATGTCGCCCGAGGAGCGCAAGGCGCACCTCGACAAGATGACCAAGGAGCGCGAGGAGGTCCAGAAGGAGATCGCGAAGACGAGCGCGGAGCGCCAGAAGTTCATCGACGAGGAAATGAAGAAGAAGAACCTGACGGCCGACGCCTCCTTCGACGAGGCCGTCCGCAAGACGATCCAGGAGCATGCCGCCAAGCGCAAGTAAGCCGAGCGAATACAGTCCCCCACCGGGAGCGCGGAGCAACCCTCCGCGCTCCCTGCTTTTTTATCCTCCCGGATACCCCCGCTGTATCCCTTCGGATACAAGAGTCGATCCAGGCGCGGCGCTGGAAGGTCGGCACGGGACTTGCTCTCCCTAGGGGTATGAAGACAACACGACGCGCGTTCCTGGGAGTCGCCGGCAGCCTGGCTGCGGCCTCGATCCTCGACGCCCGGTGCCAGGAAGCCAAGACCCTCCCTCCCACCGAAGACAATATCGAGGGTCCCTACTACCGGAAGGACGCCCCGTTCCGCTCCAAGCTCGCGGAAGGCCTGAAGGGGTCGCCCCTCACCATCGGAGGGCGGGTGCTCTCGCCGGACGGCACGCCGCTCCGCGAGGCCGTCGTCGACGTCTGGCATGCGAGCCCGGAGGGCGAGTACGACAACAAGAGCGAGAACTTCCGGCTGCGCGGAAGGATCCGCAGCGACAAGAACGGGGTGTATTCCTACGAGACCATCATGCCCGGCCAGTACGACCTGGGCGAGGCCAAGCGGCCCGCCCACATCCACTACAAGGTCAGCGCCGAGTCGCATCGCTCCCTGACGACCCAGCTCTACTTCCAAGGCGACCCCTGGCTCGACCGCGATCCGTTCGTCCGCAAATCCCTCATCGTGTCGCGCCGCTGTCGCAGCACGTGGTCCTACCAGTTCGACATCGTCCTGGCCAAAGCGTAGGAGCCTGCCATGAAGAACGCTCTGATCCTGTCCCTGGTCCTCTGCGCGACCGTTGCCGCGCAGGACGAGGGGAAGAGGAAGGTCGAGCAGCCGATCAAGCAGCGGCTCGCCCCTCCGGCCGAGAAGTTCGACCTGAAGCGGACCGGCATCGAGTGGAGCAACGGACTCGATGCCGCGCTCAACAAGGGCAAGCCCGTCCTGCTCTTCCAGCTCCTGGGCAACTTCGACGACGTCTACTGCTGAACGAACGCCCGCCTTTCGAGAAGCGTGCTCTTCTCGGACGCCAAGGTGTCGGCCTTCGTGCGCGAGCAGTTCGTCGCCGCGTGGGAATCCGTCCGCCCCGTGCCGCTGGTCGAGATCGACTTCGGCAACGGCCACAAGATCAAGCGCACCGTGAACGGCAACATCGCCACGTACATCTGTGCCCCCGACGGGCGCGTGGTCGATGTCATCCCCGGCCTGAACAGCCCGGAGGCCTACCTGCAGGACCTGAAGTACGCCCTGAATCTCTACCGCGCGTCGCTCGCGGCGTTCGACAAGACGATCCTCGAGTACCACAAGGACAACATGGCGACGCCGACGGTTTATGAGTACGTCCGGAACGACTACTCCAAGGCCATGGTCGAGCGCCTGATGAAGATGTCGATCGACAAGCGCCAGGAGATCGCCGAGCGGAAGGGCATGGGCGTCCGGATCGTGCCGGCGCCCTATGACCGGGCCAAGAAGGAGATCGAAGGCCCGGTAAAGACGCTCTCGGCCGAGGAGGCCGCGCTGCTCGCCGCCGACACCGAGATCAACCGCAAGGAGCGCAAGCCGATCCTCCACAAGATCTTGTCCGAGAAGATCTACCGGCCCACGGAACTGACGAAGCTCGTCTACAAGGACGCTCTCCATTGCGACCTGGACGACCCGTACCTCGGCCTGATCTCGAGCGCCTTCAACGGCGGGGCCTATGAGAATCGCTAAGGTCCTCGCGGCGCTGGCCTTCCTGATGACTCCCGCCCTCGCCGACGCGGACCGCCGGGTCCCGCCGGGCGAAGCGCTGATGCCGACCCCGATCGCGCCGGTCCTCTTCCATCACCTCGACTCGTTCGACGATCTGTGGGAGCTCCGCCCCGTTTCGGCGCCGAAAGACCTTCCGGGATTGCCGTCGGACCGATGGTATGCGCTTGGGGACTATTTCAATCATGCCTTCCTGCTGTGCTGCGGTCGTCAGGGAATCCGTCTGCACCTGCCGGAAGACGGATTCCCGCTGCTGGGGACGATTCCCCTCGACGTCAAGCCCGGGATGACCTGGACCTCTCGCCGGACCTACTTCAAGGCGAACTTCCCGGCTCCCCTGTCGTGCCGTTGCACGGCGGATCGCATCGACGTGGGCGCAGAATCCCGGGACACGCTCCGGGTGGATTTCCTGAGCTCCCGAAAGAACGTTCATCAATCGATCTGGTTCGCCCCGGGGGTCGGCTTGCTGCGCTGGACGAATCCCCACTTCGGGACCATCGAGCGCTGGAGCGGGAGGCGGTCATGAGAACTCCGTGCGGGATTGCCTTCCTGGCCTTGCTGGCCGGCTGCGCGCAGCACGCGCCGTCGGACCCTCGCCTCCTCCAGGTCGCGAAGGACTACGGCGCCTACGGCCGGGTGAGCGACCACCTGAGATGGGCGCCGACCCTCTGCTCGGCCCCGCCGCCCGACTGGGCGCCCGCCCCGCCGAGGATGAGCGTCAGCCGCGATGCGGAAACGCACGGGCGGAAGCTGTACTACCTCTACGCGAAGGACTTCGACGCCTACCGGATGTCGGACGTTCGCGAGCAGCCCGTCGGGCAGGTGCTCGTGAAGGAGGGCTGGATGCCTGCGGAGTCCTCGACGCCGAAGCGCCCGGTGGCGGGCCAGCGGGCGCCGCTCTTCATGATGATGAAGACAGGCGAACCCGACAGCGACGCGGGATGGATCTATGCGACCCTGACGCCGGACGGCAGGGTCGTCACGGCGGCGGGCAAGATCGCGTCGTGCATCGAGTGCCACGAGACGAAGAAGGACCGGCTCTTCGGCGTGAAGTCCTGCGCGTCGGCCGCCGAGTGACTCAACACTCGACGACGAAGCCGTTCTTGATCGTTTCGAGCGTCGCGGGCCCCAGCTTCGCTCCGCTGGCCATGTCGTAGACGTCCATCTCGAACTTGGTGAAGACGTCCAGGAGCTGGGTCACTTCCTCCCACGCCAGCTCGTTCCGCTGCCGCTGCGGCACCGAGAGGCCCACGCCGTTGGCGGCCGGGATCGGAAAGAGCTCGACGCGCTTGCGGATCGGCTTCACCGCGCCGTGCAGCGCCGCCCAGTCGACGGCCTTCGGTGACTCCGCCATGAACGTGTAGGCCATCAGGCTTCTCCTTCCGACATGAACATCAGGCCGCCCACCTGAGTCCCTATTCCCGCCTTGATCCTCTCCTTGGACTCCGGCGCCACCTTCTGCTCGCGCTCGTCGTACCAGACCTCCTGCGTGAAGCCGGGCATCTTCTTCGCGCACCAGGCGAGCCGCGCCTGGGCGAAGCGGAGCGCCCGCTCGACCCGCTCCGGGGTCGTGAGGTCGTGAAGGAAGATGTGGACGGCGCTCTTCTGCTCGTCGTTCTGGAACTCCGCGGTCGCGCCGCCCCAGTCCAGGGACAGGGGATCCATGAACCCTCCCGCGTAATGGTGATGATGAATTATACCGTGGGGTAAACTGCTCCAAATGGAATTCCGAGAGCGGCTCGCGGGCGTGCTTCTGGGCACGGCCGTCGGCGACGCTCTCGGCCTCGCGTGCGAAGGCATGTCGGCGAAGCGCATCGCGCGCCGCTTCGGGCGGGTCGACCGCTACCACCTCCTGGGGCGGACGGGCTACGTCTCCGACGACACCGAGCAGTCGGCCCTCGTGGCGCAGAGCCTCGCCCGCCAGCCCGCCCAGCGCGACCGCTGCGTTCGGGCCTTCCGGCGCTCCCTTCTCGGCTGGTTCTGGCGCCTGCCCTGGGGCGTCGGGCTGGCCACGATCCGCTCCTCCTTCCGGATCCTGCTGGGCCTCCGCCGCAGCGGCGTCCGCTCGGCGGGCAACGGATCGGCGATGCGCGCCGCCGTGGTCGGAGCGTTCTTCCACGACCGCCCCGAGAAGCGACGCGAGTTCGGCGCCGCGCTCGCCATGACCACCCACACGGACCTGCGCGCGGTCGAGGGCGCGCTCTTCGTGGCGGAGCTGGTGGCCTGCGGGCCCGAGGAAGCGCGAACGATCGTCACGGAGCCCCTCCTGGGCGAGGCGCTGGACCGGGCCGTCGCGCTCGCGGCGCGGAGCGCCCCGACGTCGGAAGCCGCGGAGCAGCTCCACACCACGGGGTACGTCGTCCACACGGTGCCCTTCGCGCTCTACTGCTACCTTCGCTACGGCGATTCGCCCCTTCTGGCGCTCCAGGAGTGCATCGGCGCGGGCGGCGACACCGATTCCATCGCTGCGATCCTCGGGGCCTGGCTCGGCGCGCGGCACGGCGAGCCGGGACTGCCCGCCCACCTGGTCGCGGAGCTGAACGACGGGCCCTTCGGACCCTCTCACCTGCGCGGTCTCGCCGCCGCGCTCGCGTCCGGCGCTCCTCCTCCGCGCTATTCCTGGGTCCGCGCGCTCCTCCGCAACCTCGCGCTCTATCCGGTGGTGCTCGCCCACGGCCTCCGAAGAATTTTTCCGTGAACGTCGATTCGCTCACTCGAGTTCGACTGAAATGTGTAAGAATAGAGAGGCCGGGCCGGTCCTGGACAGAGGGGTAAGCGGCGTTTCACTCCGGAGAATCGAATGACTCTCATCCTGTCGCTGCTCTCGCTCTGCCTGCAGGCCGACGCCGGCGACTTTGTCGTCTCCCCCACCGGCAAGGACACGAATTCCGGCACCAAGGACGCGCCCTTCGCGACGATCGCCCGCGCCCGCGACGCCGCCCGGCCCCTCGCGGGCACGAAGCCGGTCACGATTCTCCTGCGCGCGGGCACCTACTTCCTCCCCGAGACGCTCGTCTTCAAGCCCGAGGACTCCGGCGTCACCTACGCGGCGGCTCCCGGCGAGACGGTGACCGTCAGCGGGGGCCGCCCGATCGCCGGCTGGAAGAAAATGGACGGCGGCCTCTGGACGGCGCAGACCGAACTCCGCTTCAACCAACTGTTCATCGACGGGAAGCGGCGGACGCGCGCGCGGACGCCCAACGAAGGCGAGTTCTTCCGCGTCGACGGCGAGATCACGCTCGACAAGCCGGCGAAGTTGAAATTCAAGGAGGGCGACCTGCGCCCCGAATGGGCGGAGCGGGGCGACGTCGAAGTCATCGCGCTCCAGAAGTGGGCGGAGATCCGCATGCCGATCCGCGGCATGGACGCAGCGGCGCGCGTGGCGACCCTGTCCGGCGACTGCTTCAAGTGGATCATCGAGAAGAACGCGCGCTATTGGGTCGAAAACGCGCCGGACCTGCTCGACGCGCCCGGCGAATGGTACCTCGACAAGAAGACGGGGCTGCTTACCTACAAGCCGCTGCCGGGCGAGGATCCCGGGAAGGTCGAGGCGATCGTCCCGCAGATGAGCCAGATCCTCCGCATCGAGGGGGCGAGCAAGCTCCGCTTCGAGGGGATCACGTTCAGCCACGCCGACTGGTCGATCGGACCGAAGGGGTACTCGGATTCGCAGGCGGCGATCGAGTACCCGGGGGCGGTCTGGGCGCAGGGCGCGGTCGGCTGCGCCTTCGAGCGCTGCGTCGTCTCCCACGTCGGCGGCTACGGCATCGAGCTCGGGCGCGGCTGCCGCGAGAACCGGATCGTCCGCTGCGAGGTGGTCGACATCGGCGCGGGCGGCATCCGGATCGGCGAGACCACGCTCCGCAAGGAGGAGAAGGACAAGACCCTGGGCAACGTGGTGACCGACAACCACGTCCACGACCTCGGCGTCGTCTTCCCCGCCGGGGTCGCGATCTGGGTCGGCCACAGCGCGAAGAATCTCTTCGCGCATAACCACATCCACGACACGTACTACTCCGGCTTCTCGATCGGCTGGTCCTGGGGCTACGGCCCGAGCGGCGCGCAGGAGAACGTGATCGAGTACAACGACGTCCACCACATCGGCCGCGGCATGCTGGCCGACATGGGCGGCATCTATACGCTGGGCACCTGCACGGGCACCGTCATCCGGAACAACGTGTTCCACGACGTGTGGTCGTCGACCTACGGCGGCTGGGCGATCTACTTCGACGAGGGGTCGACCGGCGTCGTGGCGGAGAACAACGTCTCCTACCGCTGCAAGTCGAACGGCTTCCACCAGCACTACGGGAAGGACAACACGCTGCGGAACAACATCTGGGCGCTCAACCAGGAGGCGCAGATCGCGCGGAGCCGCAAGGAGGACCACTTCACGCTGCTCTTCGAGCGCAACATCGTCTACTGGAAGGAGGGGAAGCTGCTCTCGGGAAATTGGGACGGAGATCAGTTCCGCTGGGAGAAGAATCTTTTCTGGAATCCGTCGGGCACGAAGGGGCTGCCCGAGAAGTGGAAGGAGCAGGGCCTCGACAAGGACTCCGTCATCGCCGACCCGCTCTTCGTCGACCCCGACAAGGGCGACTTCACGCTGAAGCCCGAATCGCCCGCATTGAAGCTCGGGTTCCAGCCGATCGACGTTTCGAAGGTTGGTCCCCGCCCCTAGTTGGAGTTGTGGGGGAGTGATCTGCCTATTTCCTGCTTCCGGTCGCCCTCCCCGCAGGGGAGGGATGGAGAGGGGGTACGGTTCTTCTGCTTCCCGCTTCCTGCTTCCTGCTTCCTAGTTCAGCAGCGGCGAGCTGCAGCGATGCGGGCGCTCCAGCATCTCGGCTTCGGCCTCGCGCTTGAGGGCGCGGATCATGTTGCGGGCGACGCGGGGGGAGCCGAAGAACATGTTCACCTCGGCGCCGCACATGCAGGCCACCGGGTAGCGCTCCTTCAGGGGGTCGGTGTCGCGGATCACCAGGGACACCTTGTCACTGCACTCCACGCACTTGAAGATCAGGCAGAGCGCCCCGTCCATGACCCGCCGCCCCACCAGCTCAAACGGCATGTTCGCCATGGTCCCACCTCCCAGCTGTCCAGAGAGCTTTATCGACCGGAGGGAGGACCGGCTTGAACCGAACCCGTTTTAACGACGTTGAAACGGGGTCACTTCAGCCAGCTCATCAGGAGGGTGGCGCCGCCGAAGTAGACGAGCAGCGTCGAGAAGTCGGCGAGCGCCAGCACGAGCGGGCCGCTCGCGATCGACGGGTTGACCTTGAAGCGCTTCATGAGCCCGGGAATGATCACCGCCAGGAAGGCGGCCCAGGCGACCGAGATCAGCACCGCGCCCCCGATCAGGAGGCCGATCCGCGGCTTGCCGTGCCAGAGCAGCGAGGTCGCCGCGACCAGCACTCCCGAGTAGACCGCCGCCAGCAGGCCGACCAGGAGCTCCTTCACCATGAAGGCCCGCAGCTCGGCCTGCGAGGACGGGCCTTCCGCGAAGGTCGACAGGACGACGGACGTCGTCTGCGCCCCGATGCTCTCCCCCAGGGCCAGGACGATCGGCAGGAAGATCCCCAGCACCACCATCTCGGCGAGCGTGTGCTCGAAGATGCCCGCGATGAGCGCGCAGCCCAGGCCCCCCAGGATGGTCACCGTGATCCAGGGCAGGCGGCCCCGCATCGCGACCAGCGTCTGCTTGAGCCGCTCCCGCGGGTCGATGCCCGTGATGCCCCGCAGGACCTGGTCCTGGCCCGCCTGCAGCGCCTCCTTCATGGCGTTGACCGAGACGATCCCGATCAGCCGGTCCTTGTCGTCGACCACGGGCAGCGAGACGAAGTGATACTGCTGGAACATCGCCACGATCTCGGACAGCGGCGCCGACGACTTCAGGCGCGTGACCGTCTTGACCATGATCGAGTGGACCGGGTCCTGCGGGCGGGCCATCAGGAGCGCCCGCAGGGGCGCCACGCCGGCGAGTTTCCCGTAGGCGTCCACGATGTAGATGTAGGACGGCGTGTCCGCCCGCCCGGCCCCGCGGATGATCTCCAGCGCCCGCTCGACGCTCACCACGTCCGGCACGCTCAGGTAGCGCGTCGTCATGAGACCGCCCGCGGTGTTCGAGTCGAACTTCATCAGCTTGCGGACGTCCGCGCGGAGGACGCCGTCGACTTCCTCGAGGATGGCGTCCGCCTTCTCGGTGGGCAGGCGCAGCACGATGTCGGCGAGCGCGTCGGGCGGGATCAGCCGCAGCGCGGGGGAGATCGAGTGGGGGTCGAGGCGCGTCAGCAGGTCCTCAAGGCTGGCGCTGTCGCAGTCGGCCAGGATCGAGGCGATGAAGGGCGGCGGCGCCAGGGCCAGGATGGCCTTCTGCTCCTCGCCGCTCAGCTGGACGAAGAGCTCGGCCCGCCGGACCGGCGAGAGGGCCCGGAAGGTCTCGAGGATCTCGGCGACGCGGCCGCCTTTGACGGCGCCCCGGACCCGCGAGGCGGAGAGATCGGGCTTGGCCTCGGGGGCCGGCGCCGCCTGCTGAACGTTCTCCGGCTCGGTCACTAATGAGTTGTATCCCCGTCCGGGGTGGGGTCAAGGTGGAAAATTCCGGACTTGAATGACGACCGCGCCATCCCTAAGATACCGCCATGCAACCGGCTCCTGCGCCGGGGGCGGCGGCGTCCATGTCCGCGCGTCCCCGACCCGAGGTGCTCGCTCCCGCGGGCGACATGGACTGCGTCCGCGCGGCCATCGAGAACGGCGCCGATGCCGTCTACTTCGGCGTCCAGAAGTGGAACGCCCGCGCCCGCGCCACCAACTTCGCCCTGGAGGAGCTCCCCGACCTCTTCGCCCTCCTGCACCTCCGCGGGGTGAAGGGCTACGTCACCTTCAACACGCTGATCTTCTCGAACGAGCTCGAGGAGGCCCAGCGCACCCTCGAGACGATCGTCAAGGCCGGGCCCGATGCCTTCATCCTGCAGGACCTCGGGATCGCGCGCCTCCTCCGCGAGATGGCCCCCGGCGTCCCGCTCCACGCGAGCACGCAGACCACGACGACCGCCCCGGAGCAGATGGAGCTGCTCCAGGAGCTCGGCTTCTCCCGCGTCGTCCTGGCCCGCGAGCTCTCGATCCCCGAGATCCGCAAGATCAAGGCCGCCTCGTCCATGGAGCTCGAGGTCTTCGCCCACGGCGCGCTCTGCGTGGCCTACTCCGGCCAGTGCCTCACCAGCGAGGCGCTCGGCGGCCGCTCCGCCAACCGCGGCGCCTGCGCCCAGGCCTGCCGCCTGCCCTACGAGCTCGTGGTCGACGGAAAGGCGAAGGACCTCGGCGACAAGAAGTACCTGATCTCGCCCCTCGACCTGGCGGCCTACGAGCTGGTCCCGGAGCTGATGGACCTGGTGTCCTGCCTGAAGATCGAGGGCCGCCTCAAGACGCCGGAGTACGTCGCCGCGACGACCCGGACCTACCGCAAGGCGGTCGACCAGACGGCGGCGACCTTCAGCCGCGACGAGGTCCTGACCCTGCAGCAGACCTTCTCGCGCGGCTTCTCCCCCGGCTTCCTGAGCGGCATCAACCATCAGGTGCTGGTGCAGGGCCTCTCCCCCAAGAAGCGCGGGGTCTATCTCGGCAAGGTGGCCGAAGTCCGCGGAACGCGCGTGACGGTGTCCCTCGAAGCCCCGCTCAAGCCCGGCGACGGCATCGTCTACGACTACGGCAAGCCGCAGGACGACGAGCCGGGCGGCCGCGTGAGCTACGTCTGGCGCCGCGGCCTGCGGGTCGACCTGGCGGACCGCCCGGACGTCGTCGAGTTCGAAGTCTGGGAAGGCGAGCCGCCGACGATCGGCTGGAAGGTCTGGAAGACGAGCGACCCCGAGATGTACCGCACCCTGCGCGCGACGTTCGAGAAGACGACGGGCACGCGAGTGCCGATCGACGCCGTCGTCGAGGCCGACGGCGACCTGCTGCGGGTGAGCTTCTCGGACGGCGTCCACCGGGTGCACGGCGAGACCGGCCCGCTCCAGGTCGCGCAGAAGCGGCCGCTCACGGAGGACTACCTCCGCCAGCAGCTCGGGCGCCTGGGCAACACCCCCTTCGAGCTGCGCGGCCTCCAGGTGACGCTCGGGAACGTCATGGTGCCGGTCAGCCTGCTCAACGACCTCCGCCGCCGCCTCTGCGAGGACCTCGAGAAGGTCCGCCGCGCGAATCCCGGCTACGAGATCCGGCCCGGCGCGCTGGGACGCCTCCGGAAGGCCCCGGCGCGCGGCGAGGCCGCGCTGCAGCTCGCGGTGCTCTGCCGCTCCATCGACCAGGTCCGCGCCGCGCTGGACGAGGGAGTGACCTGGATCGAGTGCGACTTCGAGGACATCCGCCGCTACCGCGACGCGGTGCCGCTGGCCCGCGAAAAGGACGCGAAGATCCTCCTGGCCCCGCCCCGCGTCCACAAGCCGGGCGAGCTGGGCATCCTGCGAAACGTCCTCGGCGCCGGCCCCAACGGGATCCTCGTGCGCTCCACGGCGCACCTGTCCTTCTACCGGAAGGAGGCGCCCTACCTGATCCTGGTGGGAGATTTCTCGCTCAATGTCGCCAACGAGCTGACGAGCGACCTCTTCCTGTCCAAGGGGCTCACGCGGCTCGTGCCGAGCTACGACCTCAACTGGGAGCAGTTCCAGGCCCTGATGGCCCGGATCGATCCGGGCCGCGCGGAGGTCGTGATCCACCAGCACATGCCGATGTTCCACAACGAGCACTGCATCTTCGCGGCCCTGCTTTCGACCGGCAAGGACGCGACCGACTGTGGCCGCCCCTGCGACCGCCACGCCCTCGCCCTCAAGGACTGGTCCGGCAAGGAGCACCCGCTCAAGGCCGACGTCGGCTGCCGGAACACCATCTACAACGCCGTCGCCCAGAGCGCCTCCCAGTACGTTCGCCGCATGATGGACCTGGGGGTCCGCAATTTCCGGATCGAGCTCCTGAACGAAGCCCCCGACGCCGCCCGGAAGCTGATCTCCGGTTACCGTAACCTGCTGGGCGGCAAGGAGATCGGAGAAACGCTCTGGAAAGAACTCCGCGCCTCCAACTACATGGGCGTCACCCGGGGCCCCCTGGGCCGCGAAGAATAATTGAATCCCCAGGCCCTTCCACGCCGATACCGACTCAGGAATTATTCAAAAGTGCCGACGTTATAGGTAACTGAGTTCGAAGAAGGAGACTGCATGAAGCCCGAGATCGGCCTGCTGGACAAGAACCGGGATGCCGTGGTCAAGATCCTGAACACGACGCTGTCGGACGAGATGGTGCTGCTCGTCAAGACGCGAAACTACCACTGGAACGTCACGGGACCCCAGTTCAACGATCTCCACAAGTTCCTCGACGCGCAGTACGAGGAGCTGAACGAGATCGTCGACGACGTGGCCGAGCGGGCCCGCATCCTGGGCGGCATGCCCTTCGGCACCATGGGCGAGTTCCAGAAGCAGTCGCGCCTGAAGGAGCACCCGGGCCAGCACCCGAGCCCGAAGTCGATGCTCGCGAACCTGCTCAGCGACCACGAGTCGATCATCCGCACGCTGCGGGCGGACCTGGTGATCTGCCAGAACACGCACGGCGACGCGGGCACGTCCGACTTCCTCACGTCGCTGATGGAGCAGCACGAGAAGATGGCGTGGATGCTGCGCTCGTACCAGGAATAATTCTCAGCACCAGAACGCCCAAGAGAGGGCCCCGGAAACGGGGCCCTCTTTTTTTTCACCCCGAATCAGTGCGTTGGTTGGAGCTCCGGAAACTCGGTGAAGCGGAGCCAACACTCCTTCAGGGCCTTCAGGAGTTCGATGAGCTCCTGGACGGAAGAGGGCTTGATGAAGAACGCGTTTGCGCCCAGGCGGTAAGCCTCCGCGATGTCGTCGGGCGACCGGGATGCGGTCATGATGGCGACCGGGAGCCTCCGAAACTTCTCGTCTCCTCGCAGACGTTCCAAGACGTCCAGTCCCGACAGGCCCGGCATCTTGATGTCCAGCAGCACCAGGCCCGGAAGGGGATGCTGCGCCCGGTCGGCATAGTCTCCCGTCCCCAAGAGATAGTCGAGAGCCTTCTGCCCGTCCTCGAGCATGCGGAGGGGGTTCCTGATGCCCGCCCCCCGCCAGGCGCGCTCGAAGAGGAACCGGTCGTCCGGATTGTCCTCAACGAGGACGACGAGCGTTCCTTCCGGCAGCATGATCAGGCCTCCTGCAGTTCGACCCGAAAGCGGCTCCCCTTGCCCAGCTCCGATTCCAGGGAAACACGCCCGCCCATGCGCTTGACCGCGGTCTCGACGATCGCCAGGCCGATGCCGGTTCTCCCGGCTTCCCCCGACGGATTCAGACGCGTGAAGGGTTGGAAGACTTTCTCCCAGGCCTCCGGGGGAATTCCGATGCCGTTGTCCTGGACGACCAGGAGAACCCAACCTTTCTCGCGCCGTTCGGTCCAGACGTCGATCTCCGGCGTTCGTTTTTCGGGAACGAACTTGACGGCATTGCTGAGGAGGTTCGAGAGGACCTGGATGAGAAGCGACGGCTGACCCCGCACCCGGCCCAGGGGTGCTCGAACGCGCAGGCAGGCCTTGGTCAGCTCGGGGTAGTGGCCCGACACGTGGTCGAGAATTTCGTCCAAGTCCACCTCTTCCAGCTTTATTTCCGCCCGGGCGATCGCGCTGTAGGACAGCAGGTCGCGGATCAGGTGATCCAGCCGCACCGCCGCCGCTCCCATCCGATGGAGCATGGACATGCTTTCCGGGTCGGCGCGCTCGGCCAGCCGCTCCGACAGGAAATGCGAATAGCCCTGGAGGGCCCGAAGCGGCGAGCGCAGATCGTGCGAGATCGTGTAGGCGAAGCGTTCCAGCTCCAGCACGCTCTGCCTCAAGCGGGCCTCGCTGGTCCGGAGCTCCTCTTCCGCCTTCCTCCGCTCCGTCAGATCCCGGAGGACCTTCCCATACCCCAGGATCTTCCGAGCCGGACCGAAGATGGGCGTGATCAGGGCGCCGGCCCAAAACCGCGAGCCGTCCTTGCGGACGCGCCAGCCTTCCTCCTCGAACGATCCCTTCTCGACGGCCGTGCGCAAGTCGTGCTCCGCCTTGCCGCGGGCGACCTCCTCGGGAGGATAGAACCGGTAGAAACGCTCGCCCAAGATCTCCTCGGCCCGGTAGCCCAGGATCCGCTCCGCGCCCTCGTTCCACACGGTGATCCTACCTTCCGGGTCGTGCATGAAGATCGCGTAATCCCGGGTTCCCTGCACCAGCAGACGGAAGCGCTCTTCGCTTTCGTGAAAGGCCTTCTCGGCCGCCTTGCGGACACTGACGTCGGTGATCGAGGCGACGACGAACTCCTGTCCCGCTTCCTCGAAGCGGGTGAGTGAGATTTCGACGGGGAACGCGCTGCCGTCCTTGCGGACGCTGAGAAGGTCGCGTCCTGAGCCCATCACTCTCCTGCCCATGGACTCCCTGAAGAAGTCGTCTCGATGGTGCACATGGGCCGCCCGGAGAGCTTCCGGCAGCAGAATCTCCAAGGGCCGGCCCATCAGCTCCTCGCGCGTCCACCCGAACAGTCGCTCCGCCTCGAGGTTGACGAAGACGATGCGTCCCTCCTTGCCCACGACCACCATGGCGCTGACCGCGGCCTCCAGCGCCAGTTGATAGCGTTCCCGCTCCCGAAGTCTCCGATGCTCCTCCTCGGCCCGCCGCCGCTCTGAGATGTCGCGAACGAAGCCCTGCCATCGTCCGTCGGGCAGGATCTTGGCGCTCACCTCGGCAAGCAGATAGGATCCGTCCTTGCGGCGGAGTCTCCATTCCCCGACCTGAGACTTCTGTCGGAGAAGCTCTTCCTTGACCCGGGCCAGACGGGGCAGGTCCTCGGGCGGAAGGAGATCCATGATCGTCCGTCCGATGATCTCCTCGCGCGGGTGCCCGAGCAAGCGACACCCGGCGGCGTTGACATCCATGTAGCGTCCGTCGAGATCGGCGATGAAGATGCCGTCGGACGCCTGCTCGAACAGCTCGCGGGTTCGCTGCTCGCCCCGGCGCTGCGCCGCAGCCAACCGATTTAGGCGGGACCCGGTCGTCAGGATGAGCACCGCGCCTTCGACAAACCCGAGGAACACGACGATCGCGAAGGCGATCGGCGGATCGTACCAGCTCTGCCGCATCCCGAAGGCGATCAGGAAGGCCGCCGGAGCAAAGCCCGTCAGTCCCAGGAGCAGGCGCCGGGCGGTCAGCCCGCCGACGTCGGCGGACGTGAGAATCGACATCAGCCCCGCGTCCGGACGTCCCAGCAGCGCTGCGGCGCTCAAGAGGGTCACGGCCGCCACGGTGGGCAGCGACATCCCGATATAGGGAAGACGCTGGGACGTTCCAAAGAGCAACTCGGCCTTGAACAGCAGACCGAGCATGGCCACGATCGCGATGGCTCCGGCTCCCAGAGCCAGCCCCGAAGCGAGCCGCCCGTTCCGGGGACCTCGGAGGTCGAAGACCATCACCGCGGCGCTCAGCAGAAGGAACGACGCCCCGGATTGGACCGACGACAGGCCCAGGAACGGGAGCGCGGAGCCGTCGACCAGATGCAGAAGGAGGGTCACTACGGCCAAAACAAACACCGCTCCGGCGCAGGCGCGAGCCGCGAAGCGAGCGGCCCGACCGGCCCCCGGGGGAACGCGCAGGAACAGCGCCGCTCCGGTCATGGCGCTCATGAGAGCCGTATTGGGGAACATCGCCGGGAGGCCGGGGAACAGCGCACTGTGGCCGCCGAATCCAAGGCTCCACGCCGCCAGCACCAGGAGACCCTCAAGACCGGCGCCCGCGGCACAGCCTCGGGCAAGCCTCCGTAACAGGGGATGAGGGTCTTGGGGAGGGTCGGGCGACGGGGATCGCCGAACGTCCCGGCGGAGCCGCTGAAACCACGAAGGGGCCCCGGCGGGCCGCAGCCGAACCTCCGTCCTGCCGAAAATCGCCCCGTCGGGGTCAACGCAATCCGTCAAGGGAATCCCTTAATGACGATGGCCGCGTGGCCCGCTCGTTACGCGGCGGGGTGAGGAGTCCTGTTTGAGGAACGAGTGCCGTGCCCACGGCCGGATTCCCGCTTTTTATTTTCCCGCCTCGAGAAAAGCCGGGACGGCTCCGTCCGGCTCCCCGTATGGGCTCCCGTCACAAAGGGGGAATCCATGAAGCGCCTGAAGATCCTGGCCCTGTTCCTGGCGGCCTGCGCCTACGGCGCCGCCGCGCCGGCCGAGACGCGGCCGAACCTCGTGGTCATCATGGCCGACGACCTCGATCCCCGCACCCTGCAGACCGCGTTGGGCGCGGGGCTGCTGCCGAACTTCGACGCGACCTTCGTCCGCGGCGGGATCCGCTTCCCCAACTGCTTCGCCACCAACCCGATCTGCGCGCCGTCGCGGGCCACGTTCCTGACCGGACGCTACTCGCACAACCACGGCGTGCACCACAACGGCGGGGTGATCGGCAGCGGCGGCGTGACCGCGATGGATCACACGTCGACGATCGCGACCTGGCTCCAGAAGGCGGGCTACCGCACCGGCCACGTAGGGAAGTTCCTTAACGGCACGGGCAGCAGCACGCCCCAGACCTGGGTGCCGCCGGGCTGGGACGACTGGCAGGGCCTCATCGATCCGACAACCTACTCGGTCTACAACTACAAGATCAACGACAACGGCTTCGTGGTGACGTACGGGGAGGAGGAGCAGGACTACCAGACGGACGTCCTCGCGAAGCGCGCGGTGCGCTTCATCGACCGCTCCGATCGCTGGGTCGACGGCAAGCCCTTCTTCCTGGTGGTGACGCCACTCGCGCCCCACGTGGAGGTGCACGGCGGGGCCTGGGAGGACGTCTGGAGCTGGACGATCCGGCCCGCGCCGCGCCACATCGGAAGCACGGAGTCGTTCCCCCTGCCCCAGCCGCCGTCCTTCAACGAGGCCGATGTCAGCGACAAGCCCCTCTGGCTTCAGAACCGCCCGCTGCTCACGGCCGAGAACATTCAGGCGCTGACCCGGAAATACCGCGACCGCCTGGCGGCCCTGCGGGCAGTGGACGACCTGATCGGCACGGTCGTCGCGGCGCTGCGGCGGACGGGCGAGCTCGACCGCACGGTACTCCTCTTCACTGCGGACAACGGCTATCTGTATGGCGAGCACCGGTTGCCGGAGAAGATGTACGCCTACGAGGAGTCGGTGCGGCTCCCGCTCTACGTACGGGTCCCGGGCCTGGCGGGCGGGCGCTCGCTCCCGCACATCATCCTGAACAACGACCTCGCGCCGACGCTCGCAGACCTGGGGAACGCGACGCCGACCCACGTGGTGGACGGCCGCTCCTTCGTGCCGGTCCTGGCCGGGGCCGCGCCCTGGCGGGAGCGCTTCCTGATCGAGCACTGGATGGGCACGACGACGAAGACCGAGGCGCCGACGTACTCGGCGGTGCGCACCGGCACGGCGGCGGCCCAGCTGCCGGACCGCCTCTACGTGGAATATCGGGCCGGCGAATGGGGCGCGAAGGAGTTCTACGACCGGACGCTCGACCCCAACGAGATGGAGAGCCGTCACGCGGACCCGGCGACGGCGACCGACCGCGACGCGCTGAAGGCCGCGCTCAACAAGCTGGTGCTCTCCTGGGGCGCGTGGTCGAGGGCGGCGGAGGACTAAGAGGACTTCTCCACCGCCTGGGCGATGAAGAGGGTCACGCCGCTCTGGTGGGGGTAGCGCGCCTTGAGGATCTTGCGCTCCTGCCGCGAGAGCCGATCGCAGTCGAGGCGCGGCGTGTCCTTCGGCTTCAGCGTGCACTTCGCGCAGCCTTCCGGGAAGACCGGCTGGCCCGCGAGGTTCACGACCGGCACGCCGCTCATCCGGCAGGTCAGCGGGCGATTCGCGTAAAGGCGGCACTCCCCGCCCTTCCCCAGCACCGGACACTCCACGTCGCCCGCCGCGTCGCAGAGATCGTCGACGTCGTCGGGCGACCAGCCGTCGAGCGTATCGCCCAGCCGCGGGTCGATTTCGCGCAGGCGCGCCACCAGCGCCCCCGCGCGCTCCTCGATGTCCTTGCGGACCGCCGGGTCCGCCGCCGCCATCCCCTCCCGCAGCAGGTCGCGGTCGGCGAGCGAAATGTCGAAGAGGCCGATGCAGCAGTCGCGGCAGCCCTTCGCGCAGGGCACCTCGGCAGGGTGGGACTCCTTGACCGAGCGATACCAGGCGTCGACCTTGGCGAGAAGTTCTTTGTACTCGTCCACGACTTGTGGTGAGCCCTTTCTAGAGAACTTAGTCTAACGGAGCACGTCGCATCGAAGGGAATTTCCCGGGCAAGGGCAAGTCCAGTCGAACCACTACTTCTTGGGCCGGAAGATGGTCCAGATCCGTTCGAGAATGCGCTTCGAGCCGTCCTCGTTCGAGCGGCGGACGTCCGTCCCCTTCTCCTCGCTGAGGCGCTTCTGCGTCGCCTGGGCGCGCGCCGCGAGGATGTCGCTCATGGCCTTCGCGATGGGCGCGTTCTCCTGGAGCAGCACGCCGAACGAGTCGCGGTCCAGGGTGAGCAGCTCGCTGTCCTCGAGCGCCACGCAGGTCGCGCTCCGGGGGTCGCCGGCCAGCAGCGACATCTCACCAAAATAGCTGCCCGGCTGCAACCGCGCGACCTCGACATCCGCGTCGTCCTTCTTCACCTTCACGGCGATCAGGCCGCTCTTGATGATGTAGAACGTCGAGCCCGGCTCGCCCTGCTTGCAGATCGCCTCGCCGCGCCCGAAGAGGTGGTGGCTGAGGTCCTCCGCCAGCATCGAGATCTCGTCCTCCTTGAGGGCCTCGAGGAAGTCGACCTTCTTGAGCAGCCCGATGACTTCGTCGGGTTTCTGCGCCGGCTTTTCGCGCTTGAGGTAGACGTCGCGGATCGGGAACGGGATCGAGATGCCCTCGCGCTTCAGGTGGTACCAGACGGCGCGCATGATCTCGGACTCGATCTTGACCCGTCGGTCGTAATCCACGATCCAGAAGCGCAGTTCGTAGGTGATGGCGTGGTCCGCGTAGTCGGCGACGTGGACGTCGGGAGGCGGCGTCGCGAGGACGCCGTCCACGTGGCTCATCACGTTGATGAGCACGTTGCGGACCTTGTTCGGGGGCGCGGCGTACTCGATCCCGATCCTCCGCTTGCAGAGGTGCTCGGGCGTGGGGTCCGTCAGGTTGACGATGTTCCCCTTCGCCATCGTGCTGTTGGGCACATAGATGATGTCGTCGTCGCGGGTCAGCACGCGGGTCGAACGCCAGTTCGAGTCGAGCACCTTTCCTTCCTTGCCGTCGACCTCGATCCAGTCGCCCGCCTTGTAGGGGCGGTCGATGGTGAGCATGATCCCCGAGAAGATGTTCGAGAGGCTTTCCTGGAGCGCGAGGCCGACCACCACCGAGAGGATCGCGGAGGTGGTCATGATGGCGCCGATGTCCACCTGCGGGAAGGCGTACTTCACCGCCAGGATGGCCACGGCCACGAGGGCGAGGGCCCGCAGGAGATCCTTGATGATCGGCGCCAGCGGCGCCTGGCCGCGCACCCGCGGCAGGAAGTCGCCGAAGAAGCTCAGCACGATCTCGAGAAGCACGTATCCCGCGAAGACGATCAGGAAGAGCTCCGAGAGCTCGTAGAGCAGCCGGCGCTCGCGCAGCTCCGGGGGCCAGTGGGCGTGGCAGGCGATGTAGACGCCCAGCGCGACGCTCGCGACCGTGAGGGAGAAGCCCGTCCGCCGCATCCGAGCCTGGAAGACCTTCTCGATGTCCTTTCGGGAGAACGTGCGCACCAGCGGCTTGAGCACGAAGAGGGAGGCCAGGAGGCCGAGCAGCGTCGACGCCGCGCCGAGGAAGAGGGACAGGGAGACGCCGCACTGGCCATCGCGATAGGCAGCCCAGAGCTCGGTGAGGTTCATTCGGGTTCAAGCGCTTGTAGCACAGCGGGGCGGGGGATGCAAGGAACGCGCGGGAGCGCCTAGAGGGCCAGGCGCTTGAGGATGGATTCGCGCAGGCCTTCCTCGATGCAGGAGGTCTCGATGAGGCGGCGGGCTTCGGCGACGTGGTTGGGGTCGACCTGGCGGTCCCAGAGGATCATGGGCGCTTCCTTGTAGTGGAGCGCCTCGCCCCCCTCCCCCGTGTCCACGCGGCCGCTGCGGAGGCCGACGCCGCGATTCCAGGTCAGGTAGGAGCGCTGGACGCCGCGGCGCCCTTCCCACTCCAGCTCGAAGGAGAGGAACTCGCCGGTCTCGGCGTCGTGGACGAGGATCGCATCGGAGCTCGCGCTCTGGTACCACGTGCGGCGCACCCGGCTGTCGCTCTGCCGCACGACCTTCGTGTCGATCTTCGTCAGCATATGAAAATTTGACTCACCCCCAGCCCCAGCCGTTACCGCTTTCCGAGCAGCTCCAGGCAGGCCCGGGCGAAGGCCTGCGTCCCCGCCCGCACGGTGGGCTCCGGGTCCACCGACCACTTGCTCGAATGCAGGCCGACCGCCGGGTCGTGCCCCGCACGGGCGCCGCCCACGCGGAACTGCAGCCCCGGCACGCCGAAATGCTGCGGGAAGCGGCCGAAGTCCTCGCCGCCCATCATGGGCTCCCCCAGCCAGACCTTGTCCTTCCCCAGCAGGCGCTCGAAGACGCCCTGCATCCGCTCGGTCAGCGCCGGGTCATGGTAGCCCGCCGGCGTCGGCGTCTCGCCGTACGTGATCTCCGGCTTCTTCGGCGAATGATGCGCCTCCGCGATCGACTCGGCGATGTGCCGGATCTCCGCCAGCAGCTTCTCGCGCACCGGCTGCTCGTAGGACCGCACCGTCAGCTGCAGGACCGCCTCGTTCGAGATCACGTTGTGCTTCGTCCCCGCGTGGAAGGAGCCGACCGTGACCACCGCCTTCGTGCCCGGCGCGAGCTTCCGCGCCACGATCGTCTGGAGCGACATCACGATTTCGGAGCCGATGACGACGGGGTCGACCGTAAGATGGGGCCAGGCCCCGTGGCCGCCGCGGCCGAAGATCTTCAGGTCGATGCTGTCGACGTTCGCGGACGCGTAGCCGGGGCAGACGCCCACGGTCCCGGCAGCGTTGGCGAAGTCGTGCACCGAGAGGCACGCCACCGGCTTGCCGGGGATCAGCGGCAGGAAGCGGGGGTCCTCGAGCATCATCTTGGACCCCTTCCCGATCTCCTCGGCCGGCTGCCCGACCAGGACCACCGTGCCCGACCAGCGGTCCTTGAGCTTCGCGAGAACCCGCGCGAGACCGACCCCGATGGTGAGATGGCTGTCGTGGCCGCAGGCGTGCATCGCGTCGCCGCTGCTGGCGTACGGGAGCCCGGTCTCCTCCTTCACCGGAAGCCCGTCCATGTCGATGCGGGCGAAGACGAGCGGGCCGTCGCCGTTCTTCAGGATCGCCACGACGCCGTGGCCGCCGATCTTCTCCGTGACCGTCCAGCCGGCCGTCCGCGCCTCCGCGGCGAACTTCGCCGCGGTCTTCTCCTCCTTGAGCGAGAGCTCCGCGTTCTGGTGGAACCACTTGTAGAGCTCGACCAGGGAGGCCAGCTCCGAGTTCACCGTCTCCATCACCGGGCCGTTGGCGCCGTCCTGCGGGCCGGGGGACAGCATCGGCGCGGGCGCGGAGGCGGGAGCGGCGGAGCAGCCCGACAGGATCAGGATCGCGAGCAGGGGTCTCATCAGTCTTCCCTCGACTTCTTGGGCTTACGGGTGCGGGCCCAGCGGAGTTTCGCCGAACGCGACCGGGAGTTCGCAAGCTTCTCGTCCTCGGTCGCCGTGATCGCATCCTCGCTGATCTTGGCGTAGGTCCCGGCGCGCAAGCCGTCCCGGAAGGCCTGCTTCACCAGGCGGTCCTCGCCGCTGTGGAAGCTGATGATCGCCGCCGTGCCGCCCGGCTTCAAGCATTGCGGGACGACCGCCAGGAGCCGCTCGAGATTCGGCAGCTCGCGGTTCACCAGCATCCGCAGCGCCTGGAAGGTCCGGGCCGCCGGGTGCAGCTTTGCCCCCGCGGCCCGCTGCACCGTGAAGTCGCGCGCCTCGCAGACGAGCTCCATGAGCTGCTGCGTCGTCCGGATCGGCCGCTTGCGGACGATGAGGGCGGCGATCTTCGCGGCGTCCTCTTCATCGCCCAGCTCGAAGATCGACTGCGCCAGCTCCTCCTCGCTCATCCGGTCGAGCAACTCCGCCGCGGTCTTGCCGCGGCCCGGATCCATCCGCATGTCGAGCGGACCCGGACGGCGGTACGAGAAGCCCCGGCGGGCGTCGTCGATGTGCGGGCTCGAGACCCCGAGGTCCGCGAGGATCCCGTCCACGCCGTCGAGTCCCAGCTCGCCCAGCACCGTCGGCAGGCCGGCGAAATTGGAATGATGGAGCGAGAAGTCCCCGCCCTGGACCTCGAAGCGGTCCTGCGCTTCCTTGAGGTTGGCCGGGTCCAGGTCGAGCCCGATCACGCGCACGCCGCGCTCCAGCAGCTCCGCCGAGTGGCCCCCGAGGCCGACGGTGCAGTCGACCACGACCTGGCCTTTCTTGGGCTTGAGCGCCGCGAGGACCTCGGCCATCAGAACGGGAACGTGCTTCATCGGGAAGGCATTAGGCACTAGGCGAGGCGGATTTATCCAGAATTACGTGGCGAGGGCGTCGAGCCACTGGTTCGCGATCGCCTCGGCCGAGAGCGACTGCACCCGCGGGCTCAGCCGCGCCCCCTTGATGGTCCGGGCCATCGTCTGGGCCGTGTCCCAGGGGTGCACCGGGTCGGCCTGGACGGCGAAGATCCGCACCGGCATCGTGAGCTTCTGGAGCTCGTCCGGCCAGCGGCCCACGATCCTCCAGGAGGACGTGTTGCGCAGCACCCAGGCCAGCTTGTTGGAGAGCGCCTTGGGGTCGTAATTCTTCCAGTCCGCGAAGAGAGCCTCCGTCCAGGCCTTGGCGCGCGGCTCGGCCATGCCGGACGTGATCTGCTTCGCCGCGTCCTCGAGGTCGGCGTCCTCGAACGACGCCGCGATCCGCGACGTCTTCGAGGGGTCGCGGAAGCTCGCGGGGCCGAAGCCGGGGAGATCCTGGATCAGGAAGCTGACGCGCGCCGGGCTGCGGAGCGCGAAGAGCAGCGTCGACGCCGCGCCCAGCGAGGTGCCGCCCATCGCGGCCTTGTCCCACTTCATGGCGTCCAGCACGGCGGCGACGTCGTCCGCCATGGCGGCGGGGCTGATCGTCGAGGCGTTCGTGTCCCCGTGTCCGCGCTGGTCGAAGGCCACGCAGGTGTACTTCGAGCCGAAGACGGCGGCGCCCGCGGCGTAGTAGGACTTGGAGAAGACCAGCGGGTGCGCGAGGAGCAGGGGCGGCCCCTCGCCGAAGCGCACGCAGGCGAGATCGGCCCCCGACGACGACGGCACCCGGAACGGCGTGAGATCCACGAGGCCATAATAACACGGCCGCGACGCTTGCGCCCCCGGATCGTCGTACTTATCATCGTGACCTTTGATGAATAGGGGAGAATCGATGAAAGAAATCTTTGCGATTGCGGCCGTCCTCGTCATGGCGGCGGGGCTGGCCGTCTACGGCGCGACTCAGGACAAGAAGAAGGAAGGCTACACGGACACGCCCGTGATCACCGGCCAGAAGTGGAAGGTGCACGACGCCGATCGCCCCGTGCCGTCGGTCGTCACGCCCGGCGCCCAGGCCGGCGCGCCGCCCTCGGACGCGATCGTGCTCTTCGACGGCAAGGACCTCTCCAAGTGGAAGGGCCCGAAAGGCGAAGGGCACTGGAAGGTGCAGGACGGCTACATCGAGGAGTCCCGCGGCGGCGACCTCCAGACCGTCGACTCCTTCGGCGACTTCCAGCTCCACATCGAGTGGGCCTCCCCCGCCGAGGTGAAGGGCAACAGCCAGGGCCGCGGCAACAGCGGCGTCTTCCTCCACGGCCGCTACGAGGTCCAGGTGCTCGACAGCTACGAGAACCTGACCTACGCGGACGGCCAGGCCTCCGCGCTCTACGGCCAGTGGCCGCCGCTGGTCAACGCGTCGCGCAAGCCCGGCGAGTGGCAGACCTACGACATCGTCTTCCACGCCGCCCACTTCAAGGACGGCCAGCTGGAGAAGCCCGCCACCGTGACGGTCTTCCACAACGGCGTCCTGACGCACGAGAAGAAGGAGCTGCTCGGGCCGACGCAGCACCGCCAGGTCGCCAAGGAGTCCGCCTACGACGGCAAGGGCCCCATCCGGCTCCAGGACCACGGCAACCCCACCCGCTTCCGCAACATCTGGATCCGGCCCGTCAAGGGCTACGACGGCGAGTAGCGTTTCGCGCAACCCCAAAGGGCGCGGGGATTCCTCCCCGCGCCCTTTTTCTTTTCGCCGTGGGGTAGACTTTTCTCACCATGAGACCGGCCCTGGCGGTCCTTCTGCTCCTGGCGGCGCAGGACAAACCTTCGCTCCGCGACCCGAAATCCCCGGCCGTCACCCTGACCGCGCCCGCCGAGTTCAAGGTCAAACTCGAGACCAGCAAGGGCGACCTCGTCATCAAGGTCGTGCGCGACTGGGCCCCGAAGGGCGCCGACCGCTTCTTCAGCCTGGTGAAGAACGGGTACTACGACGAGTGCCGCTTCTACCGCGTCCTCCCCAAGTACATCGCCCAGGTCGGCATCCACGGGGACCCGAAGATCGCCGGCGCCTGGCACGAGGCGCCGATCGACGACGATCCCGTGAAACAGAAGAACACGCGGGGCCGGGTGACCTTCGCCAAGGGCGGGCCGAACTCGCGCACGACCAACATCTTCCTGAACCTCCGCGACAGCACGAGTCTCGACTCCCAGGGCTTCGCGCCGATCGGCGAGGTCGTCGAGGGCATGGACGTCGCCGACCAGCTCCACTCCGGATACGGCGACGGCGCCCCGAAAGGCCGCGGGCCCTCCCAGAAGCGGATCTACGAGGAAGGCAACGCCTGGCTGCAGAAGGACTTCAAGGACCTGGACTTCATCAAGACTGCAAAGGTCGTCGATTGAGGAGAGACGGATGAGACGCGCGACCCTGGGACTCGTCCTGGCGCTCGCCGGCTGCATGGGATCGGAAGAGGAAGAGGCCAACAAGGCGCACGCCGCCGCCAAAGCGACGTGGGCCTTCGTGTTCAAGATCGACGGCGCCGACGTCCGGATCCCGCTCACCTCGATGGACATCCTTCTCTATAAGGATGAGGACTACGCCAAGGACCATCCCGCCCCGTTCCAGATCAAGGGAGAGGGCCTGCAGCTGATCGGCGACATCCCGCCCGACGCGTCCCCGGGCTACGACGAGAAGATCGAGAGGCTCATCGGCAAGACGCTCCCGATCAAGACCGCCGGCGACTTCCACCACGAGGGGACGATCGAGTCGAAGATCACGCTCCCGGGCAAGCCGGAGATCGGGATCATCAGCGGATCGCTGACCGGCGAGAAGATGACCGGCAAGTGGTCGGGCTCCGAGAACGGGGACAAGACGCTGCACGGCAAGGTCAAGCTGACCCTGCGGGACGGCCGGACCATCGAAGGCACCTTCTCGGTCCACGCGATCACCTGGGGCTAATGATGAACAGAAGACTGACTGCGCTCCTCGCGACGCTGGCGACGCTCTCGGCCTGCGCGAGGGCCACCTACGTCGCCGACGGCCCGCTCGCCCAGCCTCTGACCCAGTTCAACTCGATCAACGTGCGGCCGATCGAGAACAAGGTCCCGGCGAAGGCGGCGGCCCCGGAGTCCCCGCCGCCGCCCGCGGAGCTGTTCCTCCAGACCTTCAAGCCGGACTTGATGAGCCGGCTCCAGCGCAAGAAGGTGCTGCACTACACGACCAAGCCGACGCTCATCCTCCAGGTCTCGCTGCTCAAGTACGACTGCGAGTCCCGCGCTCGAAGCTACGAGAAGGACCGCCTCACGACGCAGGGGACGATCGAGGTCGAGCTCGTGCTGAGCGACGAGTCGGGCAAGCGGATCGGCGGAGGCAAGGCCGCGATGACCGCGCCGGGCTCCAGCCCCGAGAACGCGATGAAGGAGGCGCAGAAGAGGATCGTCGCCGCCTTCGGCGATTACCTCAAGAAGGCGGTCCGCGGCAACGAGCCCGATCCGCCCGGCTCCGACGACCCGCCCTAGCGTCCCTCGATCGTGAAGGGCAGCGACGCGTCGAACTTCTTCCGCTCGGCCGGCGACATCTTGTCCCTCAGGACGCGAAGCGTGGTGCCGCCGACCAACTTGCCGTTCTCGACGTACATCCAGTCCGACACGCGGTCGCGCGGGATGCTGCAGCTCTGGCCGAAGCGGACCTTCTTCAGGTTGTCCGGGTCGTTTCCGACTTTGCCCTTGAAGACGTCGCCTTCCACCCGGACCTCATTGACCCACATGTGCTCCGTGGTCGACCCCTCGGTGAATCGGGCCTTGAGGGAGAAATCGGAGCGCTTCCCGGGGTTCCGGAGCGCGTCGGCGAACTGATCCACCGTCGCCCGAGCGTCCGCCATCGCCTTGTTCATCGCGGGATCGGTGTCGGACACATGAACGACGTTGCCGGAGTCGGATTCCCCGCAGCCGAGCGCCGCCGCGACGAGCAGGGTCGCTACGAGTATGCCGATCCTGTTCATGGTCGGTCCTCCCGACTGGATTGTACCCCGGGGGACCTTACTTCCGGGCGAGACGCGAGACGATCTGGTCCACGTCGTAGACGCAGCCGCCCCAGGTGCCGCCGCCGGCCTGCTGCAGCGCCGCCCAGAGGCGCGTGTCCTCCGGGAGCGCCGGGTGGGGACGCACGTCGGTCCGCGCGGGACGCGATGCCAGGATGGTCGCGCCCTCGTCCGGCGAGAAGGTCCGCCCGCCCTCCCCCACGAAGTCCACGCTGCCCTCCAGCGTCCGGGTGTCGATCACGATCCGTATCCGGTCGCCTTCGCGAAGCTTTCCGATCGGGCCGCCTGCGAGGGCCTCGGGGCCGACGTGGCCGATGCAGGCGCCCGTCGACACGCCGCTGAAGCGCGCGTCGGTCACGAGCGCGACTTCCTTACCGAAGGGCAGGAACTTGAGCGCCGACGTCAGCTGGTAGGTTTCCTCCATGCCGGTGCCGAGCGGCCCGCAGCCGAGCACCACGAGGATGTCGCCCGCCTTGATGCCGCCCTTCTTGATCGCCGCGATCGCCTCGTGCTCGCTCGTGAAGACGCGAGCCGGGCCTTCGCGGCGCAGTACGCCCTGCGAATCGAGCACCGACGGGTCGATCGCGGTGCTCTTCACCACCGAGCCCTCCGGGGCGACGTTGCCGCGCGGGAACGTGACCGTGCTCGTCAGGCCGCGCGCGCGGGCCGCGTCGGGGGGCAGGATCACGTCGTCGGCGTCCACGCCGTCCTGATCCTTCAGGATGGCGCGGAAGCGGGCGCGGCGCTCGGAGGTCTCCCACTCGTCCAGCACGGCCCCGAGGGTCCGCCCCGTCACCGTGAGGGCGTCGAGGGCCAGCAGGCCGAGGCGGCGCAGGTGGAGCATCACCTCGGGCACGCCGCCGGCCAGGAAGACCCGCAGCGTCGGATGATGGACCGGGCCGTTGGGCAGCACCGAGACGAGCCGCGGGACCTTCCGGTTGATCGCGATCCAGTCCTCCACCGTCGGACGCGGCAGGCCGGCCGCGTGGGCGATGGCGGGGATGTGGAGCAGGAGATTGGTGGAGCCGCCGAAGGCCGCGTGGACCGCCATCGCGTTCCGCACGGCCGCCGACGTCACCACGTCCTTCGACTTCAGCCCGCGCGATTCGAGCTGCGTCAGCGCGCGGGCGGACTGCACCGCGATGTCGGTCCAGACAGGCTGGCCCGACGGAGCGAGCGCGGAATGCGGGAGCGAGAGGCCGAGCGCCTCGCCGACCACCTGGGAGGTCGCCGCGGTGCCCAGGAACTGGCAGCCGCCGCCGGGCGAACCGCAGGCGCGGCAGCCCTCCAGCGCCGCCTTCTCCAGCGTCACCATCCCGTGCGAGAAGCGGGCCCCGAGGGTCTGCACCTTTCCGGCGTCCTCCCCCTCGGCCGACGGCAGCGTCACGCCGCCCGGGACCAGGACCACCGGCAGCTCGCGCATCCCCGCGAGCGCCATCATCATCGCGGGCAGGCCCTTGTCGCAGGTCGCGACGCCCAGGACGCCGGAACGCAGGGGCAGCGAGCGGATCAGGCGCCGGAACACCTGCGCCGCGTCGTTGCGGTACGGCAGGCTGTCGAACATCCCGTGCGTGCCCTGGGTGCGGCCGTCGCAGGGGTCGGAGACGAAGCCCGCGAACGGAATCGTGCCCAGCCCGCGCAGCTCCTTGGCCGCGGCCTGGACGAGGAGGCCGATCTCCCAGTGGCCCGTGTGGTACCCGAGCGCGACGGGCGTCCCGTCGGGCGCCCGCACGCCGCCGAGGGTGCTCAGGATCAGGACCTGCTTCCGGCCCAGCTCCGCGGGATTCCAGCCCATGCCGGCGTCCTGCGTCATCCCGAAGAGGTCGCCGCTCGGACGGCGGAGCAGCAGGTCTTCGGTGACGGGGAGCATGCCGCTGGGTCCGGGGGCCTTCGTGCGGATCTCGTAGATGTCGGTCATGAAGGGATTGTCTCTTGAGGGGCGCGCCGCTCAAAGAGGAATCAATGCCCCTCGCCGCAGTCGTGCAGCACGCGCAGCGCGAAGGCCGTGCCGGCGTGGGTCAGGAAGCTGCGGCCGTCCTTGTTCAGCGAGCGGGTGAACCAGCGCCCGCTTTCGCGCTGGTGGGACTTCAGCCAGAGGATCCCCTTCGCCAGCCGCGGGTCCGTCGCGGGAACCCCGCCGAGCCGCGCGAGATGCATCACGTAGGCCGTGCCGTAGCCGTCGCTCGACTCGAGGTCCTGCTCCTTCCCGTCCCCCCGCTTCCAGGGGAGGAAGGTCGCCACGCCCCAGCCGCCGTCGGGCTTCTGCAGCGCGAGAAGGTCCTCGACCGTCTTCTTCTGCTCCTCCGGGGTCATGAGGCCCGGCAGCCGCGTCGAGGCCCAGAAGAGCATTCCTTTGTGGTGCAGCGAGGGGGCCGGGTGCTTCGCCAGGTACTCGCGGATCTTCCGGACGCCCTCCTGCGCGGCCGGCGTCTCCGCGTAGTTTTCCGGCGCCCGCCCCGTGGCCAGCAGCGCGATGGTGGCGCCGTAATAGTCGTCCGACTCCATGGGCGGCCAGCCGCACTTGAGCCACTTCCAGCCGCCGTCGGGCTGCTGGACGGTCCACATCCGGTCGAGCGCCTTCCGCGTCACGGGCTGGAGTTTCCCGCCCCCCTCGGCATCGCTTACGGCGAGACCCATGGCCGCGACCAGCACCTCCGCGTCCCAGCGCGGGCCCTTCGCGACCCAGCGCTCGTTCACGAGATCCTCCATGAACTTCCGGACCGCCGCGTACGCAGGGCGATCGGCGCTGTAGACGGAGCCGGTCGTGAGATAAGCGAAGTTCGTGTGGCAGGTCACGCACTTCCGCTCCCGCTGCCACTGGAGCGAGACGTCTTCCATGAACTTCCGCCCGCGCTCGAGGGAGAACTCCTTCGCGACCGGCTCGTCGGGCTCGTTGGGGCCGACGTCGGGCGGGTCCTGCGCGAGGGCGAGGGCGAGCAGCCAGGCGGCGACGGTCATGATCGATCCTCCGCCTACCCTACGCCGCGGACGCTACTTCAGGAGGAGGTAATCGGCGGCCATGTGGCCGACCTGCGACGACGCGCCCGCCGTCGACTTGACCTGCTCCAGGAACGGCGCCTGCACGGGGTTCATCATGCCGTTCCCGTCGAAGAAGCTCCGGTAGTTCTTCTGGAAGGCCGGCAGCAGCGCCATCGTTTTCGCGTGGACCGGCTTCTTCGCGCCGGCGGAGAGCGTCTCCTTCAGCTCCTTCGCCTCGGGCAGGCCCTGGAGCTGGCGGCTGAAGAGCGGCCCGTAGAAGGTCGCCAGCACCGGGTCGCCCTCGGCCAGCTCCTTCCCGAGCGCGAGGACCGCCTGGGCCCTCGCGTCGATCTTCTCGCGCAGCTTCGCTCCCTTCCCCTTCAGGGCGTCCGGAAGCTTCTCGATCGCCGACGCCGCCCGGCCCAGCAGCAGGGCGTTGGCGTCTTCGACGATCGTCCGGAGTTCCTTCTCGGAGTAGTCGGGCGCGTAGACGAAGGGCGCGAAGGCCAGGTCGCTGCGGCGGAAACCGTTGGAGGACTCGGCGACCTCCTCGTCCGCGAGCGAGTGGCCCTTCCCCTTGATCACCTTGAAGTAGAGGTCGCTCGGCGCGCCCTGGGTGGTGTCGCTCATCAGCTCGGTCATGCGGCCCAGGCCGTCGGAGCCGAGCGACGCCAGGGTCCACTCGCCCTGCCCCACCGAGATGAAGAACGTCATGGGCGTCGTCTTCTGATGCGCCGGCTTGTTGCGGTAGTTCGAGCTGTAGAGCGCGCCGTGGCAGAAGGGCCAGGTCGCGCTGCGCCCGCCCTTGGCCTGCCCGTCGTAGAACATCGCGTGCGGCAGGCCGCCGCCCGAGAACGAGCAGATGACGCCGCGGCCCGGGACGATCTTGTAGTCCGCGATCGTCTGCGCGACCGCTTCCTGGGCCGACTTCACCTTCCCCTCGGTGTCCTTCGCGTTGTCGCCGTCCTCGTACTGCATGTTCACGCCGATGAGGTTGAACTTGTCGAGGAAGTGGGTCGCCCACTGGCCGAAGTACTTGGCGCTGCCCTGGCTGCCCTGCCCGTGGAAGAAGAGGTGGATCCCCGCCGGGTTGTCGTCCGAGTACTTGGCGGGGACGTAGACGTTGTAGTTGTACCCGGCGCGCGAAGTCTTCGCGGAGTACTGTCCCCGCTTGCCCGCATTGGCGGACGGCTTCGGCGGCGCGGCCGGTCCGGCCTGCGTCGAGGCCTGCAGCGGCGCCAGGATGACGAGGAACGCCGCGAAGACGCCAAGACTTCTCATCGCACCCCCCACGTCAACAGGTCATATGACGCAGGATCGGGCGGGTCTTTCACAAAAAAAGTGAGGCCGGGTAACGGGGGATTGGCGTATGCTACTCCGGTCCACGTCGAGGAGGTGAAGCGTGAGGGTCGCCCTGCTCCTGCTGGCCGTCCTGCCCGCGCAGGATCCCCCGGCGCGCGAGAAAGCCTCCGCGTTCACCTACGCGCGCCCGAAGGGGTGGACGCGGCAGGACCTTCCCAACAACGTGATCGCGCTGAGGCCGCCCGGCGACGACGGCCAGCAGTGCGGGCTCTTCATCCTCGCCGGCCAGAACGCCGAGCTGAACGAGCTGGTCTATCACAACCAGATGTGGCAGCAGCTCACCCCCCTCTGCCAGGTCGACAAGACCGAGAAGGCCTACCGCGGCCCGTGGCAGTACACCCGCGCCAAGGTCCTCACCCCGCAGAAGCAGAACCAGTGGATGGGGCTCTACACCACGAAGTCGGGCCCCCACCTGGAGGCGCTCCTCTTCGCGGGGTCGAGCGAGGACCTCTTTCAGAAGTATCGATTCACCGTGGAACGGATGATCACGGCCATCGAGTTCCCCGACGCGAGGCCCGCCGCCGGCGGCGCGCCGGAATGGAAACCGGCGCCGCTTCCGGCCAAGGACGTCCGGATCGTCGGGGCCTGGGTCGTGGCCCGGATGGAGACGGAGCTCGGCGTCCAGAAGCACCGGGTCAAGATCGTCGCGCTCTTCGAGAACGGCGTCGCCGCGAAAGTGGATGCGGCCCGAACGGGGCTCAACGACAGCACGTTCCCCGCCGAGGGCCTGGCGACCATGGACGTCTCAAATCCCGGCGCGAACGACCGGCGCTTCGGCAAATGGACCGAGGGGGACGGCAAGATCGCCATCACCTGGAACCAGGGCCCCGAGGACGCCGTGACGCGGACGGGCGAGAATCTGAAGGATGCCGCGGGCGTGCTCTGGTCGGGGATGAAGCCCATCGACGGCCTCCGCCTGCAGAAGAGCTTCGTCCGCGACGTTCCCAACGGCCCGCCCGCCATGCTCGTCCTCCGCAAGGACGGCACGTTCGACGCGGACCAGGTGAACGAGACGATGGGCGGCAAGCTGGTGAATCCGAAGTTTCCCGAGATGGGGTCGGGAACCTACGAGTTCCGAAAGTGGAGTTTGATCCTCCGCTTCGACACCGGCTTCGTGCAGTCGATTCACGTCCTGTTCGACGCGGACGACCCCGCCAAGGCGAAGCAGATCCTCGTGAGTGAGGCCCCCTTCGTCGCTCCCGGGGCGGTCGTGCCGGCCGGCATTGTCGTCCACGGGCTGCGGATTCCCGTCCCCGCGGACTGGATGCGGAAGGACGAGCCCACGGGCGGCGTCTACCTCTTCCCTCCCCAGAACCAGAACCCCAACGGGTACGTGCTCTTCGTCTCCCCCACGCAGAAGCTTCAGGGCACGCATTGGGACACCCACAGGACGGTCCTCAAGGCCGCGCTGGCCTGGGCTCAGATGAAGGAGGCCGGGGCGTCCATCCAGAACAACCCCGGCGGGCCGGGCTTCTTCGTCTACAGCGAGGTGAGGGGGCAAACCACGACGGGCCAGTACCGCCTGCTCCAGCTCTATACCGCCGCTCACGACGGCTTGATGGAGTCCATCGCGACGGTCAACGTCGCCGCGCCCGACATCCAGGTCTTCTGGCCGATCCTGCAGAAGACCACCTTCAAGGATCCCCCGAAGGAGGATCGTCCCCGTATCGTCGACGTCTATCGCAAGGTAGTGCAGCAGACCTTTAACAACCCGGGGGGCTTCGGCCAAACGGTCGGTGGCGTCCAGTACGCGAGGATGTGGCTGCGCGCCGACGGAACGGCCGACTTCGCGTCGTGGTACAAGGAAGGCTACGCCGCGTCTCCCGAGGCGCCCAAGGTGGACGGCGGCCTGCTCAACGGCGCGGCCGGCCGCTGGAAGGCGGTGGGAGACAAGATCGAAGTCCAGCGTGAGCCCAATAAGCCGCCCGTCGTCTACGAGCGCGTGAACGGGGACCTCGGGGAGTGGGAGTTGATGCCCCGCGTCGACGGCCTGAAGCTTTCCGGCCGCTACTCGAGAAAGGCCCTTCCCGCACCCGGCGTCACCCCCTATTACCATTGGATCGACTTCAAGGACGACGGCACGTTCAAGGCCGACGGAGCGATCACGACCGTGGGCTTCCTGGACCCGGACTGGCCGAAGATTCCGGACAAATGCTCCGGCAGCTACGAGATCCGCGACTGGACGATTTTCTTCACGTTCGAGGATGGCAGGTCCTGGTCGACGGATTTCTCGACGCTCCACAAGGACCCCAAGGACCTGTCCGGGATCCTGTTCCGGACGACGACCTTCCGTAAGGAGTGATTACTTCGTCGCGCGGCTGCGGCCTTTGCGCGGCTTGCCGCCCGACGGATTCGTCCCCTTCTTCTGCGGCGGCACGAAGGGCGTCTTCTTGTCCTCCTTCGGCACCGCCGTCGGCAGCGCGAAGGGCGGCGTCTCGCCCTTGATCTCGAAGAGGAAGCGCGAGGGCAGGCAGGGCTCGCGGCGCCCGTACTTCGCCCGGGTCTTCACGCGAGTGATCGTGAGGTGGCGGCGCGCCCGCGTGATCCCGACGTACATGAGGCGGCGCTCCTCCTCGACGGTGTCCTCCTGCACGGAGCGCTGGTGCGGCAGCAGCCCCTCCTCGGCGCCGACGAGGTAGACGCGCGGGAACTCCAGACCCTTGGCGGCGTGGAGCGTCATCATCGTCACCCGGTCGTGGGATTTCTTCTCCTCATCCTTCACGTCGTCTTCGTTGGAGAGCGTGAGCTCCTCAAGGAAGCCTTCGAGCGAGGGCTTCGTCGCCCGCCGCGCGTAGTTCTCGGCGATGTTGACGACTTCCTCGACCGCGGCGAAGCGCGCCTGCTGGGTGATGGCGTCCGGGTAGCAGCGCGCGATCTCCTCATGGTACTTCACCGAGAGGATGAGCTCGCGGATGGCAGGCACAAGGCCCGCCGACGGGATCTTGGCGGCGCAGTCGGCCAGGACGCGGCGGAACGAGCGGACGGTCGTCACGGCGTCGGCCGACACGCCCTCGAGGTTCACCTGGTCGAAGGCGGCCGCGGCCGAGATGCCCTGGCTCGTGGCGTAATCGACGACCTTCTCGATGGAGGACTTCCCCACCCCGCGGGGCGGGACGTTGACGACGCGGAGCAGCGAGGCCTCGTCCAGGGGGTTCGCGGCCAGGCGCAGGTACGCCATGAGGTCGCGCACTTCCTTGCGGTCGAAGAACGACATCCCGCCGACCAGCTCGTAGGGGATCCGGGCGGCGCGCATCCGCGCCTCGAAGGTGCGCGGTTGCACCGCGGTGCGGAAGAGGATGGCGACCTCGCCGAACTTGAGGCGGCCCCCGCGGACGTCGCGGACGATCTCGTCGACGACGAACTCGGACTCGTGCTCCTCGTCCTCGCAGGGGAAGATGCGCACGGGGTCGCCCGGCCCGTTGGCCGCCTTGAGGGTCTTGTCGTGCCGCGACTTGTTGTTGCGGATGACCGCGTTGGCCGCTTCCAGGATCTGCGGCGTGGAGCGGTAGTTCGTCTCGAGGCGGATGACGGTCGCGCCCTTGAAGTCGTGCTCGAAGTTGAGGATCTTGCGGACGTCGGCGCCTCTCCACCCGTAGATCGAGTTGTGCGTCACGATTTCGTTGGCGACGAAGTTGTGGGTGCGCTCGATGTCCAGGTCGTAGACCGGCTCGTCCAAGGGCACCTGCTTGACCGTCTCGACGATGTCATAGGTCCCGTCGTCGGCGAACATGGCCATGCCCGGCTTCACCGACGCCGCGGGCAGAAACGGCAGTGAGGTACTTTCCTCTTTTCCCTTCCTCTTGCCTCCGAGCCGCGCGACGAGGAAGGCATTCAGATCGAAGGTCTTTCTCAGTTCCAGGACTATCTCGGTCAGGCGGCCGAAATCCTTGGCGGCCGTCTCCATTCGCCAGCTCGAGGAGGAGGTTTTTGCCGGGCGAACCGAGAAGCCCAACTTCGAAAGTGTCGCTTTGCCGTCCTGGTCATTGCCGACCATCGAGATCCGGTGCATCGGCGAGGAGCCTCTCCGATCGCCGCAGAGGGTGAGCACCACATTGCGACGGGTGGAGTTCCGGGATCTGGGACGGTGATGCGGATGATCGATGGAGAGGCCACGATCATAAAGCAGTCGCTCCGCTGCCGACTCCGTATCGAACGCGCAAAAGACGCGAGCGATCTGCTTCGCGTCGTTGGAAATGCCGTTGCGGCTCTTGCCCTTTCGGGGCACGAAGGGCAGCGTGGGAATCCGGTATTTGAGCGAGAGAATGTACTCCTGCAGGCGAGCCTCAGACTCGGTCTTATAGGTGCCGATGACCCACAGGGCGTCGCCGTGCTCCTGCATGAGCCTCTGCGCGAACCCAACCATGGGCTTCTTCTGTCCGTCGGTGTACACCTGGGACGTCCCCAGTCGCCACCCCATCCCGCGCTTCTGCATCAGGTACGTAAAATGCATTTGCGGAACGAGGCCCAGTCGGTAGCCCGCGAAGTGCGTGTGCTCCGGAGTGCTGACTAAACGCCTCCCCGAACGAAGGGTAATCTCGACGCCCATTCCGGCCCACCATTTCTGGTAAGTTTTGCTGACCCGCGCGGGCCTGAAGTCCCCGCTGCCATAGCTGGACTTCACCTCATCCCCGGCCCGGATCGTCTCGATGGGCCGTCGGGAGCCATCCGCCATGGTGACCAGCGTTCCCTTCACGAGACACTGATCGTCGTCCCCTACCACGCAGAGGTTCCGGTGCTTGCCGGCGATGTGGCGCAGGATCTCGTACTGCGGGCCGTTCGTGTCCTGGTACTCGTCGACCAGCACGTACTTGTAGCGGTCCTGGTACTTCTTGCGCACGTCGTCGTGCTTCGCCAGGAGCTCGCCCGTGAGCAGCAGCAGGTCGTCGAAATCGACGGTGCGCGAGCGCTTCAGGTGATCGTTGTACGAGCGGAAGGCACGGGCGACGAGCTCATCGTAGTCGTCCTCGGCCTCCGCGAGCGCCTGGACCGGCGCCACGAGGCGGTTCTTGAAGAGCGAGATCTTCGAGAGCGCCGCGCGCGGGTGGACGCTCGCTTCCGGGATCCGAAGCTCGCGCAGGGCGCCCTTCACCGCGGTCAGCTGGTCCGAGTCGTCGCAGATCGTGAAGCGCGGACTGAGGCCCAGGAGCTCCGCGTGCTCGCGCAGGACCCGGACGCAGAAGGAGTGGAAGGTGCTGACCGTCAGCTCCTTCGCGACCGCCGCGCCGACGAGCCCCGCGACGCGCTCGCGCATCTCGCGCGCGGCCTTGTTGGTGAAGGTGACCGCGAGGATGTTGCGCGCCGCGACGCGCTTCGAGACGAGGTTGGCGATGCGGCAGGTGATGACGCGGGTCTTGCCCGAGCCGGCGCCCGCGAGGACCAGGACCGGCCCTTCGGTCTGTTCGACGGCCTTGCGTTGCTCGGCGTTCAGGCCGTCCAGGAAACCCGCCATCTTACCCTCTCTCCAGCTGTAGGTCGTTGAAGCGCGCGGGATTCTAGCTCGAAACTAATCCTCGAGCCAGAGAAAGAGCGGGCTCTCGTCGATCGGCGCCGACGCGACCCCCGCCTTCACCGGCACCTCGACCGCGGCGACGTTGCCCGGCGCGAGCGGCATCCGCTCCGCGCGGACGAGTTTCGCCTTGCCGATCGGGAGCTCCACCGTCGCGGTCCGCTCCGACCCCGTCGGCGACCAGGCCGCGAGAACCTTCTTCTTGGGGTCGCCCGCGTGGACGTACTGGTACGCGTAGAGCTCGCCGGGCTTCTTCGCCACGACCGAGGCGAAGCGGTACTCGCCCAGCGCCTTGTAGAAGTGCGCCAGCGCGTGGAACGAGGGCTTGGGCTCGAAATTGCGCGTGATGCCCGACGCGGCGTGGAAGGACGGCTCGTTCGAGTCGTTGAAGAAGTACAGGTACGCGCGCTCGACGTTCATGGCCGAGAAGACCATGTAGGCCCGCACCAGGTAGCGCGCCTGCTGCGCGTCCGTCACGTTGCCCTTCCACTTGGCGGCGTCGCCGGTCGTGGCGTTCGGCTTCGTCGACGCGTCCCAGCCGAACTCGGTGATCCAGATCTCCTTGCCCTTCGCGTTCTCGTTGCGCCACACGATCAGGTCCTCGATGCCCTTCAGGAACGTGATCGAGGGGTCCTCCGGGAAGGAGCGGCGCCAGGTCGGCCAGCCGTCCACCATCGCGTAGGTGTGGATGTTCAGGACGTCGTAGAGGGGCTCGAGGCCCTTCACGCAGGTGACGCTCTTCTCGTAGCCGCCGCTCTTCCCCGTCGTGATGTTGCAGGTGAGGATCTTGAGCTTCGGGTCGCCTTCCCGCAATCCCTTGGCCATGCTCTGGAAGAGGGTGCGGTACTTGTCGTCCGGGTACCCGCCGGGTTCGTTGAAGACCTCGACGGACGAGACGAGCTTCTTCGCCGACGAGGGCCCGAACATCTTCGCGAACGCGAGACCGTAGACGTAGGGGTCCTTCTCGAGGTTTTTCCACGTCTCGGGCGGAAAGCCGTGTTCCATGACGCTGACGTCGGCCTCGAAGCCCTGCTTCTGCCAGGAGCCGTAGACGTGGTCCCAGTTGACGCGGTTGCGCGCCTCCGGGAATTGCAGGGCGAAGTCCGAGTCCTTGCCCAGGTCCCACTCGATCGGGTGGTAGTCGCGCACCTTGCGGCAGACCTTGGAATAGAGCTCGGGCTTGAACTGGACGGTGTGGCCGTTCACCCCGATGAACTCGCCCATGGGGGGCTTGGCAGGGGTCTCCTGCAGGGAAATCAGCAGGGTCAGCAGCAGGTCCAAGTGCATGTTAGAATTCCTCGAAGTGGGGGGAGTATACCCGAAAATCCGAATCCGGGACCCCCTTCGCGCGTCTTATCCTGGTAGTCCGGGGACGGGCGGTTGCGGGATTTCGTCACAAACCCTCGTCCTCTTCATATGTAGGAATAAGTAGAGGCTTCGAAGGAGCTAGGGATGACGACCAAGGTGCTGGCGACCGTTCTCTGCGCGCTCGTCCTGGCCGCGGTGGTTGCGGTCGCCCAGGACAAGAAGCCCGTCAACGCGAAGTGCCCCGTCAAGACCGGGGAGGCCGCCAAGGCCGACATCACCAGCGACTACGAAGGAAAGACCATCGGGTTCTGCTGCGGCAACTGCAAGGGCGCCTTCGACAAGGAGCCCGCCAAGTTCGCGGCGAAGATCCCCGAGCTCAAGGCCGGCGCGAAGCCCGAAGGCAAGGACGCCAAGGCCCCGGCGGGCCCGGTCAACACCAACTGCCCCGTCGACAGCAACGGCATCAACGCGAAGTACGTCGTCTCGGTCCAGGGCAAGGTGATCGCCTTCTGCAACCGCGCCTGCTACAACAAGTTCGTCGCCAACATGAACCTCTACCTCCCGAACGTTCCGGGCTTCGAGACCAAGAAGGGGGAGGACAAGAAGGCCGAGGACAAGAAGGGCGACAAGCCCGTCACCTACGGGCCCTGCGACTGCAAGAGGGTCGTGAAAGGCTACTACTGCCTCGACTGCAAGCGCGAGCTGGGCGCCGACGACGTCCGAAACAACGTCTGCAAGCGCTGCGAGAACAAGCCCGCCCCGATCGAGTACTGCCTGAAGGTCAGCCCGCCGTACCTGCACCCCGGCGAGAAGACCGCCCGCTCCGACGAGGACAAGGCGCGGATCACCTACGAGTGCGATACCTGTGGCGTGAAGGGCGAGGTCGAGGCCGAGTTCAAGCACAAGCCCGACTGCAAGCCGTCCTTCGGCGACGGCGTGAAGAAGGTCTGCTCCAAGTCGGGAACGGCCCCGCACCGCTCCGAGAAGTAGGAGTCCTTCGGATTACAATCCGTCGACTTCCCAGCCCTTGCGATACGTGCGCTTGAGGAGCGCCGACGCCTCGGGCGCCCCTTCCAGCTTCAGGTCCGCCGCATTCCACGTCAGCAGCTTTCCAGGCATCCGGTTGGCCAGCACGCCCAGCAGCACGAATTCCGTCAGCGGGCCCGCATAGTCGAAGTTCGCCGACGTGCTGCCCTGCCCCTTGACGGCGTTCACGAACTGGTGCCAGTGGTTCTCGCCCTTCACGTCGGGCATGACGTAGTCCTTGAAGGTCGCGGCCGGAAGGAGCTGAGGCTTCGCGACGTGGGGCAGCAGCATGAAGCCCTTCTCGCCGACGAACATCGAGCCCTGGTCCGGCAGTTTGTCCACCGGCCAGCCCTGGATCGACGGCATCGCGTCGCCGTCATACCAGGTGAGCGGGAACGGATCGACGGTGAACTTCGTCCCGGGGAACGTGTACTTGACGATGTTCTTGGTCGCGAACGACTCCGGCGGCGGCGCGTCGCTCTCCGACAGGATCGCCTTGGGCTGCGTCAGCGCCAGGGCGCCCGCGATCGGGTCCAGGATATGGATGGACATGTCGCCCATGGTGCCGCAGCCGAAGTCGAACCACTTCCGCCAATTGCCGGGATGGTAGTCCCGCTTCTTGAAGGGCCGGAAGGGAGCCGTGCCGAGCCAGAGGTCCCAGTCCAGGTTCTCCGGGATCGGATCCTCGCCCGCCTCCCGCGTGCCGTTGTGGCCCCACTTCTTGCTGCTCCAGCTGTGGACTTCCTTGACCTTTCCGATGGCGCCGTCCTGGATCACCCGGACGGCCAGCCGGTACTCCGTCGAGGAGTGCACCTGGATGCCCATCTGGGTGACCAGCTTCTTAGCCTTCGCCGCCTCCCGCAGGCGCCGCGCCTCGTAGACGTCGTGCGTCAGCGGCTTCTGGCAGTAGACGTGCTTGCCCTTGTTCATCGCCGTCATCGCGATGGCGGCATGCATGTGGTCGGGCGTGCCGACGTTGACGGTGTCGATGTCGTCCGCAATCTCCGCGAACATCTTCCGGTAGTCGCGGTAGACCTTGGCGTCCGGGAACTTCTTCAGGGCGGCGTCGAGATTCTTCTTGTCGACGTCGCAGAGCGCGACGATCTGGACGTCGGGATGGCTGGCGATCGCGTTCATGTCCGCGCCGCCCATCCCGCCGCAGCCGACGGTTGCGTGGCGGAGCTTCCCCCGGCCGACGCGAGCCGAGAGCATCGAGGGGCCCAGCGCGAGCGCGGAGGCTCCGGCGCCCGAGAGTTCGAGGAAGCGGCGGCGCGACAGGATCTTCGTCATGATCTGTTCTCCTTCGCCAATTATGACACTCCGGACGGCGCCGGATTTTCAGCGCTCCGGAAAGATGGTGACGCCCGGCTCCAGGTGCAGATGGAGGCCCTTCGTCTTCGAGACGTCCAGGCGGCCCACCAGGCCGTGGGCGACCGTCCCGTTCAGGCAGCGGCTCAGCGGGACGCCCTTCAGGCCCGCGAAGAGGGTGCGCAGCCAGCCCCCGTGGGTGACGACCGCGAGGCGGCCGCGGTCGTGGCGCCGCAGCGTGCGCTCCAGCCAGCGGAAGGCCCGCTTCTGGACGAGCTGGAAGCTCTCGCCCTCCGGGAAGAGGAACGTGGCGTCGCTCCGCCAGAGCGGACAGAGGCGCCGCACCTCGGCGTCGGGCCGGCCCTGCATCTGTCCGTAGTCCATCTCGCGGAGCATGCCCGAGAGGCGGATCCGCGACAACCCCAGACGGGTGCGGATGATCCGCGCGGTCTCGACCGCGCGCTGCTGGTCGCTGGAGTAGAGGTGGTCGAGCGTCGTCCCCTCGAGCGCCTTGGCGCTGCGCTCGGCGTCCGCGACGCCTTCCGGGAGCAGCCCGTAGCCGCCGCGCCCCTGGAGCAGACCGAGACGGTTCATCTCCGTCCGTCCGTGCCGGACGAAGTACAGCGTCAGCGCTACTCGAGGGGAATGGGCCATGCGCTCCCGCACGAGAATCCGCCGTCGACGTACATGGTCTGCCCCGTCATGAAGGCCGAGGCGTCCGAGGCGAGGAAGATCGCGGCGCCGACCAGGTCGTCCGGCATGCCCATGCGCCGCAGCGGCGTGTTGGCCAGCCCCCACTGCTGCATCTCGGGGAGCGACCAGAGCTTCTGCGTCAGGTCGGTGAGGATGAAGCCGGGGGCGATCGCGTTGACCCGGATCCCCTGGGGACCCCATTCGAGCGCCAGCGCGCGGGTCATCTGCTCCAGCCCCGCCTTGCTGACCGCGTAGGGCATCACGCCCCGGAGCGGCCGGTCGTTGTTCAGCGACGTGATGTTGATCTGGTTGCCCTTCTTGCGCTCCAGCTGCTTGCGGCCGACCGCGAGCGAGAGGAGCGCGGGGCCCTTCAGGTTGATGTCGACGATGAAGTCGTAGTCGCCCTCCGTGAGGCGCTCGGCCTTCATGCGGCGGTTCACGCCGGCGACGTTGAGCAGCGTGTCGATCCGCCCGAACTCCCCGTACACCGTCGAAACGAGCTGCTCGATCGACTTGGCGTCGGAGACGTCGCAGACGACTCCGCGCACCGTCCCGCCCGGCGGGCAGATCTCCTTCGCGGTCTTCTCGAGGTTCGCCTTCTCGCGCCCGGTGATGACGACCGTGGCGCCGCGGCGGGCGAAACCCTCGGCCAGGCCGCGCCCGATCCCACGGCTGGCGCCCGAGACGAGGACGACCTGCCCGGCGACGGAAAAGAGGGAGTCGCTCATGCGCCCACTCTAAAGGATGCAGGCGCAGGCTGCAACAGATCCAGACCGGAGTCTTACTTGCCGAAGGATTTGTGCTTCGCGTCGCCGCCCGACTCCAGGTACGCGACCAGGTCCAGGATCTCCTCCCTCTGGAGGGTGACGAGCATGCCGGTCGGCATCGGCGAGAGCTCCGAGGGCTTGCGCGCCGCGATCTTGTCCTTCGCAAGGACCTTCACCTCGTTCGGGAGCAGGAGGTTGGTCACGACGTGCACCGCCTGCGCGTCCTCCTTCACGACCACGCCCGTCACGACGTCCCCGTCGGCGGTCTGGAACACCTGGGCGCGGAACTGCTCGTTGATCTCGGTCGACGGCTCGAGGATCTGCCGCAGCAGCTTCTCGCCCTTGTACTTCTCGGTCACCTTCGTAAGGTCGGGGCCGAGCTTCGATCCTTCGCCCGCGAAGGTGTGGCACTTGATGCAGCCCGCCGCCGTGAACATCTCCTTCCCTTTGGCGAAGGAGCGGCCCGAGAGCGCCTTCGCGTCCTCTTCGAGGTCGGCGAGCGTCCACATCTTCACGAACTTCCGGGCGGGTCCCGCGGAGGGAGCCGCCGTCACGAGCACCGGCGCTGGCAGGGCGGCGCCCTTCTCCACCACGTTCATCACCCCGTTCATGATGAGGTAGTGGCCCGGGAAGGTGCAGACGTAGGGATAGGCGCCCGGCTTCGAGGGCGCCGTGAACTGCAGCTTCGTATACTGGCCGGGCAGGAGCAGCTTGGTCGACCAGAGGATCTTGCTCGTCTCCGGGATGAAATCCTTCGCCTGGCCCGCGGGGCCCATCTTCTCGGCGAGCTGGCCGACCTCCATCATCGCGCCCGGCGCGGTGATCACGAGGTTGTGGGGCATGATGTCGACGTTGTCGAAGACGATCTCGACGGGCTTGCCCGCCTCGACCGAGAACTGCTTGCGGTCGAAGAGCATCTGGTCGCGGATGGGCCGGATCACGATGATGCTCACGCCCAGGTTCTTGAGCATCGACCGGGCGTGCTCGCCCTCTTCCCGGGGCAGCAGCCCGGCGAGATCCTCGCCGAGCTTGAGGGCGTCGAGCGCCGACGGCGTCGTGCGCTGTTCCGCGGGGAGCGCCTGGGCATACGCCAGGATCGCGTTCACGAGGGGCAGCGCCTTGTCCGCCGCCCACTGCTTCCGGTCGATCTGCAACAGCGCGTGGAAGAGGCTCGGACGCAGCTTGGCTTTCTCCAGCAGGAGCGACGACAGATCGGCGAAGGCTTCCTTTTCGTGGCCCGAAAGCTCGGGCAGCGCCCGGATCGCGGCATCCTGGAGCGTGTCGGCGTCGCCTCCCAGGGCCGCGGCCGTCAGCGGCTGCTTGCCGATCCCGGGGCCCTGCCATTGGACGCGCAGGCCTTCCCCTCCGCCGTTGTTGAAGTAGGTGACGACGAGAGCGTGCGGCCCCGACTTCAGCGTGACCTTGCCCGATTTCTCGTCCATCCCGTGAAGGCCATCGTTGTTCACGACGACCTTACCGTCGACGTAGAGCCGCGAGCCGTCGTCGGACTCGGTGAAGAAGGTATAGGCCCCGTCTTTCGGAATGTTGATCGACCCCGTGAAGCGAAGGGCAAACTGCGCGCCGTGCGCCTTCACGAGCGGCAGATCCAGCGAGAGCGTGCCGGCCGAGCCGATCGCCGTCGGCTTCAACGACGCCAGCGTCTCGACGGACACGTTCGGGACCCGCTGCTCGAAGTAATCGACCGCGAGCCCGCGGCTCGCGGAGGCCGGCGCGTCGTCGCCATCCTTCTTCAGGTGCGCGGGGATCTGGAACGCCAGAGGCTGGATCTTCGAATAGAGCGCGCCGCGGAGCTCGGGCTTGCCGATCAGCGGAATCGAGGCCAGGAAGTCTCTCAGCCCCTGCTCCGTCTTCTCGGCGGAGCCGTAGGGCGCGTCGGCCGATCCCAGGAAGGTGACCCACGCGGCGTATCCGATCTCCCGCGCTTCGGCATAGGGTCCGGAATTCGCCAGCGTCATGAGGCGGTCGCTCGCCCGGAAGAGCGTCTCGGCGGGACGGTCGATCAGCAGCCGGGCGAGGTCCTGCGCGACGTGGCCGCGATGGAGCCCCGCCTCGAGGCGGGTGATGACGTCGATCAGGAGATTGATCTCGTCGACGCCCTTTTCCTTCGCGAGCGCGGCCAGCGCCTCGCGGCGGGCGGCTTCCGGGACGCCCATGCGGGTCAGGATCGCCAGCTGCACGGCCGAGGTCTTCGGAAGCTTCAGGAGTTCCGCGCTCGTCACGTTCGAGAGCAGGAACTCCGCCGCCGCGGGATTGTCGGCCGACACTTGGAGCCGGCCTTCACGGACCGCGGCCTTCCAGTGGCTGTCGAGCTGCGTCATCGTCTCCTTGAGGCCGAAGTCGATGAATTCGTCGCGGGGATGCTTGAGCGCGTCGAGGGCGACCATCGCCGCTTTCGGATCCTCGAAGAAGCTGCAGGCGATGATGGCCTCGAGACGCACGCGGGGGGCCTCGTCGTTCGCCTGCGCCTGCAGGAGGTCGAGCACCCCGGGGACGCGGTCGCGCCAGTAGCGCAGCACGCGCGTCGCCGCGGCGCGGGCGCGCGGCTCGGGGCAGCGCAGCTCGCGCCGGAGCAGGTCTTCGTTGACGACGTTGTGGCTCTGATGCAGCCAGAGGGCCTCGAGCAGGTGGTGCTCGTAGTCCTTGTCGGCCTTGTCCAGCCCCTCCACCCACCGGCGCACGGCCGGAATCACGTCCTCGGTCTTTCGGCCGCTCAGCTCGATCCGGACGCGCTGGCGGACCCGGTCCTCGGGCTCCTTGAGGAGATCGAGGAGCGCCGCCAGGGGCTCGCCCGCGATCTTCGCGGGTTTCAGCAGCGGCCGGCCGGGCCAGGTCACGCGGTAGATGCGGCCGTGGGTATGGTCACGGCTCGGGTCGCGCAGATTGTGCTGCATGTGACCGATGATCGGGTTCTGCCAGTCGGTGAAGTAGATCGCCCCGTCGGGACCGATCTTGATGTCCGAGGGCCGGAAGTTGGGGTCGCTGGAGGAGACGATGGGGGTCGTCTCCGTGCCCTGGAAGCCGGAGCCTTTCTCGGACCAGCGGTACTGCAGGATGCCCTGGAAGCCGATGACGTTCGCCACGAGGAAGTTCCCCTGGTTCTCCTCGGGGAAATGGCGGCTGGTCAGGAATTCCGTGCCCGGACAGGGCCGCGTGCGCTGCTGGTATGGCTTGGGCGGACGGCCGTGCTTCTTCGGAAAGTCGAGCTGGCCGTTGAAGGTGAGGGCGAAATACGTGTCGGCGCCGGTGCCATCGGTGACGAAGTCCTGGCCCCAGCGGTCGAAGACGTGGCCGTGCGGGTTCGCGAAGCCGTAGGTGACGTAGACGTCGAACTTCCCGGTCCGCGGCTCGTAGCGGAAGACGCCCGCGTTGGCGCAGCGCCGGGGCGGACCGTACGGCGTCTCGACCTGCGTGTGGTGGAAGGTCCCCTCCTGCCAGTACATGGCTCCACCCGGATCGAGAACGAAGCTGTTCGAGGTGTGGTGCGTGTCGGCGGAGTCCATCCCGCTGATGATGCGCTCGCGGACGTCGGCCTTGTCGTCGCCGTCCGTATCCTTCAGGAAGAGGATGTCGGGCGCCTGCGCGACGATGACGCCGCCGTTCCAGAATTCGAAACCGGTGGGGTTGTGGAGATGGTCGGCGAAGACGGTGCATTTGTCGGCCTTGCCGTCGCCGTTGGTATCTTCGAAGACAAGCAGCTTGTCGTTCAGCTCGTCCTTCGGCTTCCAGTGGGTGTAGGAGGGCCACGCGGTACACCAGAGCCGCCCCTTCGTGTCGAACTGCATCTGCTGCGTGCTCACCAGCTCGGGGAAGTTCTCCTCGGAAGCGAAGAGGTTGACCTTCATCCCCTCGGCGACCGTCATCTTGGAGATGGCCTCTTCGCCGCCCAGGAAGACGTGGGCGCCGTTGGGTCCGGAGCCCGGCTTGTTGGTCACGACGGGGATCAACGGCGGCGTGTTCGAATCGTCGACCGCGGTGTCCTTTCCCTGGGCCGCGGCCCAGATCTTCGGATCGCGGTTGGCGGTCATCTGGTCGAGGATTTCGAGCTCGCGCTGCGCGACGACGCGGTTGGTCTGGCCGTTGGTGAATTTCAGGTCGGCGCGGCCGCCAAAGACCGAGTAGCCGTCCGTCGCACGATAGCGGTTGAACCAGTGGAAGTTCTTGTCGAGCACCGCCTGGCGGATCTTCTCGAGCTGGGCCGACTCGCGCGCCGGCGCCGCGCCGCCGAAGAGCGCGCGGTCGATGATCGCGGCCAGTTTCCGGTCGCCTTCATCGTTCAGGTGGATGCCGTTGATCGTCAGCGGCCGCGCCGCGTCGGCGTAGAGCTTCGCGGTCGGATGGAAGAGGTCGACGAAGGGGACGCCGCTGGCCTTGGCGACCTCGGCCATCGCCTGGGTGTAACGCTCGAGGCGCGGGTTGTTCTTCGAGCCGTCGGGGTAGTTGGGATCCTTGAGGTTCTCGTGGGCGATCGGCGAGAAGAGCACGAGCCGCGGGGCGGAGCGCCCGTTGTACTTCTGGCCGAGCGTGTTTCGGATGAACGCTTCCAGGTCGCCTTTGAACTTGGGCAGGCCGGCGTCGCCCCCGAAGGACTCGTTGTAGCCGAAGAAGGCGAAGACCACGTCGGTCTTCGTCATCGTGAGCCACTGGTCGGGCGAGCCGAAGTTGGAGGAGCGGAGGCGGATGCTGAGCTCGTCGGCCGAGAAGCCGAGGTTGCGGACGACGAGCTCGTGCTGGGGGAAACGGCTATGGAGGAGGGTTTCGAGCGAGCCGACGTGCTGCATCCGGTCGGCCAGCGTGTTCCCGATGAGGCTGACGTGATCGCCTTTTTCGAGCTTCAGGACCGGCCCCTCCTGGGCCGTCATGCCGCTCAGGACCGCGACCACCGAGAGAAGACGAAGCTGCCGCATAGGGATGATCTCCTCCGGAACCGACCTGCCGCTCCATGAGGCTATAGCCTGCACTCGAGAGAATTGGACATCCGGATCAGGCGTATGACAGAATGACGCCCCGACAGGAGAACTCCCATGATGCTTCGCTTCGCCGTCCTGGCCCTTTGCTTCGTCTCGACCGTTGCCGACCCGGTCGTCCAGGTGAGTCCCGACGTCGAATCGGGCCTTTATCACGCGGGACAGACCGCGACCTGGAAGGTTCAGGTGAAGGTGGGCGCCGAGCCCGGCGCGGGCAAGATCTCCTGGGTCGTGCGTCCCGGCGGCGCGGGCGAGTCGTCAAAGGGCGAGGCCGAGCTCGTAGACGGCAAGGCGCAGCTGACGGCGACGCGGGCGACTCCGGGGACGCTGCTGGCGGAAATCCACTATAAGCCGGCGGGCGCGACGAAGGACACGATCGCCTACGGCGGCGCGGCCTTCGACCCCGAGAAAGTCACGGTGTCGGCCCAGCCCCCGGACGACTTCGACCAGTTCTGGAAGGAGAAGATCGCGGAACTGGCGGCCGTGCCCATGAACGTCCAGCTGACGCCGGTCGATTCCGGCGATCCGAAGGTGGAGTACTACAAGATCACGATGGACAACATCCGCGGCTCCAAGATCCAGGGCCAGATCGCGCGCCCGGCCGGCAAGGAGCCCTGCCCGGCGCTCCTGCAGGTGCAGTACGCGGGCGTCTACCCGCTCCACCGGGACTGGGTGACGAACTACGCCAAGCAGGGCTGGCTCTCGATGAACATCATCGCCCACGACCTGCCGATCGACGAGAAGCCGGAGTTCTACAAGGAGAAGTCGGAGAAGGAGCTGAGGGACTACCCGATCCAGGGCAGCGACGACCGAGAGAAGACCTACTTCCTGCGGATGTTCCTCTCGTGCTACCGCGCCTGCGAGTACCTGAAGAAGCGGGAGGACTGGAACAAGAAGGCGCTGGTCGTGCACGGCGGCAGCCAGGGCGGCTATCAGTCGATCGTGACGGCGGGGATGCACCCCGAAGTGACGGCGTTCGCCGCGAACGTGCCGGCGGGCTGCGACCACACCGGGAAGCAGGCGAACCGCGCGCCCGGCTGGCCCAATTGGGCGGCGCGGACGATGGGCGGCAAGGATCCCGAGAAGACGCTCGCGACGAGCCGCTACTTCGACGCGATGAACTTCGCCTCGACGATCTCGTGCCCGGGCCTGATCGGGATCGGCCTGATCGACGTCACGTGTCCTCCGGAAGGGATCTTCGCGACGGTCAACCAGATCAAGAGCGAGAAGAAGCTGGTCGTGATGCCGCAGCGCGGCCACGGCGGGGACCACGGCGCCTACAACGTCGCCTTCAACAAGTTCCTCGAGGAGCAGAAGAAGAAGTAGGCGCCATGAGGACTTTCACGGTCCTGGCCGTCCTCGTCGCCGGACTCGCCTCCTGCGCGTCCGAGGCTCCGAAGGGCCCGAGGCCCTCGCAGCTCCAGGTCCGGCTCTGGCCCGACCAGGCTCCCGTGGGCGACGGCCGCCGCGAGCCCTGCCCGACGGAACTCCTGGTCTACCTCCCGCCGCGCGAGAAGAATACCGGCGCGGCCATCGTGGTCTGTCCGGGCGGCGGCTACATCCGGCACGTGATGGACCGCGAAGGGTACCCGATTGCGGAGTGGCTCACGGCAAACGGCATCGCGGCCATCCTTCTCCAGTACCGCCTCCCGGAAGGCCGGCCCCAGGTGCCGCTGCTGGACGCGCAGCGTGCGATCCGGACGGTCCGGGCCCGCTCGTCGGAGTGGGAGATCGACCCGCGTCGCGTCGGCATCCTGGGCTTCTCGGCCGGGGGCCACGTGGCGTCGACGGCCGGGACGCACTTCGACGCCGGCCGCTCCGGCGACCCCGACCCCGTCGAACGCCCGAGCTCGCGGCCCGACTTCATGATGCTCGTCTACGCGGTGGTCTCGATGAGCGAGAAGCCTCACGCGATGTCGAAAACGAAACTGCTGGGCGCGAATCCGTCTCCCGATCTGGTCCGACTCTACTCGAACGAGACGCAGGTCGGCGAGCAGACGCCGCCCGCGTTCCTGACGCACGCGACCGACGATGCCGGGGTTCCGCCCGAACACAGCCGGAACTTCGTCACGGCCCTGTCGGCGCACAACGTGCCCGTTCAGTACCTGGAATTCCCCACCGGAGGCCACGGCTTCAACGGCTGCAAGGGCCCGATCTGGGAGCAGTGGAAGGCGGAGTCGCTCGTCTGGCTCGCGAAACGAGGCATCCTCCCCAAGCGGACGGACTGATCCCGCGGCGCCCCGCTTCCACGATTCCTGAACGGCGCGCGGATTTCACGTCAGAGAATCCCGAAAGCGGCCGACATATTTCGCCAGAGAGCGGGGGCCAGGAACGGCCGCGTGCGGCCGTGCGGTACTCCCGGGTGGGCCAATCGTTTCCCCCTCTCTCCAGGGCCAGGCGGTTTACCGCCTGGCCTTTTTTTTTCTACTCGCGGTCCCGGACTTCGGCGGACCGTTCGCCCGGTTCGTCGGGCTTCCAGAGAGAGGGATCGGGCCGCTCCGTGCGCGCGCGCCGGCGGTACTCCTCCGGGCGGGCATCGAAGCTGTAGGCGCAGGCCTCCGTGTCGAAATAGAAGGTCTCGCCTCGGTACTCGCGGGTGACCGCATCCACCTCGACCACGCGGCGACCGCAGACCGGGTCGACGGAGGTCGGGAGCCCGGGAAGACTCGAACATCCGATTTCCCAGGACAGGCCGGCCAGTAGCGATAGGACGAGCAGGCGCAGGAAGGTCACGGCAGTCCGATGCGGGGGCCTCTACAAGGCTGATTCGGACGGGGCCCGAAGGTTACGGCGCCGGGGCGCCGACCTGGTAGAGCTCGCGGATTTCCTCTTCGCGAAGGGGCTTGCCGAAGACCGCGAACTCGTCCATGCGGCCGTTGAGGCCGCGCACTTCGTAGATGGTCCCGTGCAGCGGAACGCCCCAGTTGCCCAGCTCGACGTTTCCGAGCCGCAGCACCGTGTCGAAGCGGAGCGGGATCCGGTTGACCAGGCGGCCGTCCATGTAGTGCACGACCTCGCGAGCCTGGCGGTCGTAGACCGTGCAGAGGTGCACCCAGCGGCCCAGCTGCGAGGGCGAGAACAGCACCGGCGTGTCGTAGTCGAACATCTGGTTGTCGCCGTGGATGCCGAGCTTGAGCAGCCCCTTCTTGGTGATCTGCCAGTGCACGCTCCCGGAGACCCAGCCGTCCGTCAGCATCAGCCCGTGGAAGGGACGGTCGATGGCGTCGACTCGGACCCAGGTCATCAGGGTCAGCGATTCGTACTCGCCCGCGTCCTGGAAGCGCACCCGGTCGCCCGGGCACTTGAACTCCAGCGCCTTCTTCCCCGCCCAGCGGCCCTCGGCCCAGCGGGCCCCGATGATCGCCCCGTCGAGCGGCGAGCGCTCGGGACGCTGGCAGCGCAGCTCCCGCGACCAGGAGGGCGCGTCCTCGAACGAGTAGTACAGCACCACCCGCGGGTCCCGGCGCAGCCGGTCGCTGGCCGTGCCCCAGCGCGCATAGCGGTCCTTCGCGTCCTCGGCCGAGCGGAGGTTCAGCTCCGACAGCGTCAGGAAGGCCTCCGGGTCCGACGGAATCGCCCGGGCCGAGCCCGCAGCGTCGATCCGCAGCGCCTTGCCGACCCCGAGCTCCTGCGACACGCCCGCGGACTGGAGCTCCACGCGGCCCTGGAAGACGTGCAGCTCGGCGTCCCCGCCGCGCTCAAGACGGAATCCGAATTCCGTCCCCCGGTCGATCAGCTTGAGGCTCGAGGTCCGCACCGTGAAGCCCTGCGCCTGCGGCGGCACGAAGGCCCGCAGCTTGCCGTGGCGGCAGACGCCCTCGTTGGCCGAGACGAGCTCGAGGTCGGCGGGCCCCTCGAGGATCACGCGCGCGCCGCTGAAGAATTCGACCTGGATCGAGCCGGAGCTCAGCGAGAGGCGGCCCTTGGGCAGCACCGACCCGACCGCCGGGGCGCTCCCGGCGTCCCACTTCGGCTCCAGCGCGCGGGTCAGTACCGCGCAGCCTTCGTAGGAGGGGTGGACCGGCTCGGACCTCGACGCCCAGGTCAGCAGCCCCGCCAGCAGGACCGCCGCCGCGGCCGCGAACGGCATCCAGAGGCGCCGACGGGACAGAGACGGCGCCGCCGGCAGCGTCCCCAGCCGGTGACGCAGGTCCGACTGCAGCCAGGCGCGGTCGACGAAGGCGTCCAGCGCCTCGGGGTGCTCCGCCAGCAGCTGGTCGAGCCGCGCGACCTGCGCGTCCTCGATCGTGCCGTCGCGCAGCGCGTCCATCAGGCGGCTGAGTTCTTCGGTCATCGTCTCACGCATTCCCCGGGGCCAGCTTGCCCCGCATGCACTGGAGCAGACGCTCGTGGGCGCGGTGCAGCGCCTTGTAGGCCGCCTCCACGGTCCGGCCGGAGCTCCGCGCCACGTCGGGCACCGAGGCGCCGCCGCGGTAGCGGAGCTCGATCAGCCGGCGGTCCTCCTCGGGCAGGTCCGCCAGGCAGCCGTCGAGCGCGACCGAGCGGGCGTCTTCGCGCTCGGTCCGCGACGCCAGGCGCTCCACCACCGCGTCGAGGGTCTCGTCGCTCAGCCGCGCCTTGGTGCGCCGCTTCGTGGTGTAGTAGGCCATCACCTGGTAGCGCGCGATCCGCAGCGCCCACGCCGCGTAGTTGCTGCCCGGGTCGAACTCGTCGAACTTCTGCCAGAGCACGGCGCTGGTTTCCTGGAGGATGTCGTCCGCGTCCGGGCCGTTGGGCACGAGCGCGAGGATCAGGCCGTAGATGCGGCGCTGGTTTTGGAGAAAGAGCCGCATGAACTCCGCGCCTCGGTCCATTGGGTTACCCATCCACTAAGGATATGCCGCGAACGGCGGAGAATTGGACAGGAATCCGCGATTCAGGGATTCCCTGAGCGAACTAGTGCTTGCCGCGAAAAAGGGTTCCTGATTACCTAGAACCCCACATGAAAGAAATCAGCGGCGAGTTCATCCGCACGGAAGTCAACCGCCTCGGTGCCGTCGTCGTCGAAACCGGGATCCTGCACCCGTCGGGCCTCAAGCTTCACGGCGCAGGCGACACGCTCGGGCTGGCCGAAGCCCGGGCCCTCCATGAGGTGAACGTCACGAAGCTCTTCCTCCTCGAGTTCGGCGAGGACGAGCGCAAGGCCCGGAAGTCGCTGGGCGTGACGATGGTCCTGCCCTCCAAGGTGAAGCCCGGCGACGAGCTGGCGGACGACATCCGCACCCCCGCCGGGGACCTGCTCCTCGCCGCCGGCTCGAAGCTCGACGACGCGGCATTGCAGCAGCTCCAGCGCGCCCACCTCCTGGCGGTGCCCCTTCGGCACCCCAACCTGCCCGCCATGACGAAGGAAGCGGAGGCGTACCTCGCCAAGAAGGCGCCCTCGGCCGGGGGGATGCGCGAGACCGCCACCCGCATCACGCGCGTCCTGTACATCCCGACGGTGACGGTCCGCTACCTCCTGATCCCGCGGGCCAAGGTCGTGGTCGGCATCGCCGACGATCTGCTCCGCACCCTCCTGGTCAACGCGCTGACCTCGGAAGGCCACGAGGCGATTGAACGCAAGACCCCCGGCGCAGCCGTGGAGGATTATTTCGAGGACCGGCCCCACATCTACCTGATCGACCTCGAGGGCGCCCCGGCCGCGATCAAGCGGCTGCGATCGATGGACGGCGTCAAGAACGTCGCCGTCCTCGTTTGCGCCGAGGACCCGAAGTCCGCCCAGCTCACCAACGCGCTCCACGAGGGCGCGAACGACTGGATCCCGCGGCCGCCAAGCCGCGACGTGCTCAACGAGAAGATCAAGGGCTGCCAGGACCTGCTCGGCCGGAGGGCGCAGCTGGCGCCGTCGCTCCGCAGCGAACGCCGCCGGGGTCCGCGGCCCGCCGCCAAGGGCGAATGCGAGCTGAAGGACCCCGAGCTGGGGAAGCCGCTGCCGGTCTTCGTGGGCGAGGTCATCGACCAGACCGAGAACGGCGTCCGGATCGCCTACAACCTTCCGAAGTGGCCCTGCCCCTGGGCCTACACGGTCCACGGAGTCCACCAGCGACACCCGTTCCATGCCTACGCGACGTCCAACCCGATGCCCCGCGAGCTGCGCGTGAGCGTCCCAGGACCCAGGGGTGCCGTCGAGAAGTCCGCGTGGGTCGTCCACATTTCGCCGCAGCCCCTCAACAATACCGAAGTCATGGGGCTGACCTTCCAGCTCGGACCCGTGACGCCGGTCCAGCGCTCGACGACGGTCCGCAAGTTCTAACGTCCGAAGCAAGAAGCACGAAGTAAGAAGCAGGCGTTCCCCTGCCCCGGGGGGAGGAGAATCAGGGGGAATCAAGGATCCCCCCGAAAGGGAGGGGTGTCTCGGGGATTAGGTCTTACTTCGTACTTCTTGCTTCTTGCTTCTTGCCTCGGGTCAGGGGTTCTCCCGCCACTCGTGCTTCGGGTATTTCCGCTGCAGCTCCTTCTTGAGCTTCGGGTAATGCTCCTTCCAGAAGCCCGCCAGATCCTGCGTGATCTGCACCGGCCGCTGGCTGGGCGCGAGGATGTGGAGCAGCGGCGCGACGCGGGCGAGGGCGATCCTCGGGAGCTGCGTCACCCCGTAGAGCTCCTGGATGCGCAGCGCAATGAAGGGCGGCGCCTCCGGCACGTAGGTGAGCTTCGGCGTCTTGCCGTTGGACAACGAAAGCCGCTCCGGTGCGTGCTTCTCGACCAGGCCCTGCATCGCAGGATTGAGCCAGTCGCGGAACCCCTGCTTGACGGGACGGTCCTTCACGTCCTTCGCGGCGACCGCGCCGAGGCAAAGCTGTTCGAGAAGCGTCCGCCGGTCGGCGTCGCTGATCGGCGCGACCTCCAGCTCGGGACAGGTCCGGGCCAGAAGTTCGAGGCGCAGGATCCACTGGTCGACGCTGGCGTCCCAGCCGGAGAGCTTGATGCGACCGGCCAGGATCTCCTCCGCCAGCAGGCGCGCGGCCGCGTCGGCCGGCGGCGGCTCGACCCGCCGCTTCTCGAGCGCCAGGTCGCGGAAGCGCAGCACCTCGTCCGCGAGCACCCGCTTCGCGGTCGCGTCGTAGTACACCTGCGGCCGCCGCGTCATGTCCTCGGGAAAGAATTCCTCCAGCCATGCGGGCTCGATCGCGGTCGCGAGGCTCAGGATCGTCTTGTCCTCGCCGCCGCGGCCCTCCACCTCGCGGATCTCCGCCGCGACCAGGAGCGGACTCTGCCGCACGACGCTTTCGCGGGCCAGCACGCCCTTGCGGCCGTGGACGACCTCGCAGCGCAGCGTCCCCTGGTCCGTGCGCCGCGCCACCCGGTCGGAGAAGCCGATCAGGATGCACTTCCGCAGCGCCTCGTCGGGCGCCGGCCGGGGCCGGACGTCCAGGCCCTCCCGCTCGGCGATCCGGAGGAACTGCTCGTGCAGCGGGCCGACCTGGCGGGCCGTCACCGCGTGGATGCCCGCGCGGCGGCACGCGTCGAGCCGGAACTCGTTCTTCGCCGCGAAGGCCCAGGCCTTCATGAGGAGCAGGAAGTCCGACGTCGCCCGGTCGCCGATCCGGTCCTCGCGGAAGCTCGCGGTGTCGCCGTCGACGTTCCGGAGCAGCAGGTCGCGCCCCTGCGTGAGCGCCGCGACGAGCGCGGCGTCGTGGACGCAGCCGGCCTGCTGGGCCGCGAGCAGCATCCGGGCGTAGCGCGGGTGCAGCGGAAAGGCGAGCATTCGGCGGCCGAGCTCGGTCAGGGCCCCGCCCTTGAGGGCGCCCAGGTCGGCGAGCAGTTCCTCCGCGTGGGACAGCGACGCCTCGTCGGGCGGGTCAAGCCAGCGGAACTTCCGGAGATCCGCGACCCCGGCTGCCTTCAACGTGAGCACGACCTCCGCGAGGTCAAGGCGGCGGACCTCGGGCAGCTCGCGCGCGGGGCGCCGCGCGTGGTCCTGCGAGGTCCAGAGCCGGAGGCAGCTGCCCGGCGCCGTCCGCCCCGCCCGGCCGGCGCGCTGGTCGGCCGAGGCGCGGCTGATCTTCTCGACCGAGAGGGTGTTGATCCCCCGGTACGGGTCGTAGCGTGGGATGCGGGCCAGGCCGCTGTCGATCACGACGCGGATCCCGTCGATCGTGAGCGAGGTCTCGGCGACGTTGGTGGAGACCACGATCTTGGGGCGCGTATAGCGTGCGACGGCGGCGTCCTGCTCGCGCGGCGGCAGCTCTCCGTGCAGCGGCAGCAGCAGGTAGCCTTTCGACTCCGCGCGGTCCCGCAGCGCGTCGATGGTCCGGGCAATCTCGTAGCCCCCGGGCATGAAGACCAGCACGTCCCCTTCCCCGCCGTCGCGGACCTGCCTCGCGAAGGCGTCGGCCGCCTGCTCCCAGACGGGACGCTCGTCGGTCGCGGCCGCGTGCGAGATCGAGACCGGGAACGTTCGGCCCTCGGAGGCCAGGCGCGTGCACGGCTTGAGGTAGGTCTCCAGCCGGTCTCCGTCGAGGGTGGCGGACATCACCACGAGCCGGAGGTCGGGCCGCTCGCGGTCCTGCAGGTCGAGCGCGCGGGCCAGCGTGATGTCGCCGTAGAGGTGGCGCTCGTGGAATTCGTCAAACACGAGCGCTGAAATGCCGTGAAGGAGGGGGTCCTGGACCATCTGGCGCAGGAGGATGCCCTCGGTGACGAACTTGATCTTGGTCGCGGCGCTCGAGACGTTGTCGAAGCGGATCTGGTACCCGACGTCGCGTCCCAATTCCGTCCCGAGCTCCTCGGCCACCCGCGCCGCCAGGAGCCGCGTGGCGAGGCGGCGGGGCTGGAGGATGACGACCTGGCCGCGGTCCAGGAGGCCGTGGCGGAGGAGCATCTGAGGGACCTGGGTGGACTTGCCCGAGCCGGTGGGCGAGGACAGGATCAGGCGTCGCTGGTCCTTGAGACGCGCGACGATCTCGCTCTCCAGATCATAAATGGGAAGGCGGTCGGCCATGGACGGCCGGTATGGTATCGCGAAGGCAGGATCCGTGTCGCGTTTTGTTTCAGTCCTTCAGGCTCTCCGGGTCGATCCCCCAGTCGCGCAGGGTCTCGTCGACCAGTTCCGCAAGCGTGACCCGGGTCTGGAGGCCTTCACGAGGCTTGCCGGCCATGACGATGCTGCCAAGGTCCCGGGAATGCCGGTCGGCTGCCCGCTTCAGCACGCGGGCCGCACTCTTCGCCTCGAGCGATCGGAGCGCCTCGACGACCGGCCAGACGGAATGCCATCGATCGTCGAAGAGGCGATCGTCGGTGAGCAACCCCGCGATCTCGTCCACGCACTCCTTGCGGCCGAGCCGTGCCAGCGCCCTGGCGGCGTGGGCGCGGAGGCCCGGTCGCGGGTCCTTCAGGAGGGCTCGGATCTCGTCCGCCTGCTCCTGCGCCTCCAGGGCGACGAGCGCGTCCAGGGCGCGGAAGCGAGGCCAGGGATCCTCGAGCCGCAGGAGGGCGGCGATCTTCTTCGAGAACGCCTTGGCACCCATCTGCGCCAGCGCCTGGGCAGATTCGACCCGAACCCGCACGTCGCGGTCTTCCAGGAGCGCGGCGATGCGGTCGACGAAGTCCGTCGCCTTCAGGGTCCCGAGCGCCCGGGTTGCCAGGAGTCGAGCCTGAGAGTGCTCGTGCTTCAGCAGCCTGGCGATGTCCTTCGCCGCGCCGCTCACGCCCAGATCCGCCAGCGCCGCCGCCGCGATGGCCGCGACCGGCGGCCGGCCGCAGGTGCCGCAGCCCGGCCTCCGCTCGCAATTGGCGATGGAGGGCTGGCAGCACGGCGCTTCGTCGGACAGCATCGCCGCGATCGCGCGATCGAACCCTTTCGCCCGGGCCCGGCCCAGAATGCACGCCGCGTCCGCCCGGACCTGAGCCGCTTCGTCCTTCAGGAGCGGGGCGACTCCCCCGACCCAGAGCGCGGGCAGCACGTCCTGGCAATTACCGACGTCCACGTCGAAGAGGCGGCGCATGACGACGTCAAGCACCTTGTCCTTGTCTTCCACGGTCTTCAGCCGGGAAACCACCGATTCGAGGATGATCCGCCGCCGCTCGGCATCCTCCGTGCCGATCCGTTTGGGATCCTCAAACCATTTCAGAAAGGCGGCCGCAAGCTTTCCGCCTCCCTCATCAAGAAAACCTTCCACGTCGCCGACGGCGTCGACGAACGGCCTGCCCAGGCTCCTCCGGAGCTCGATCCGGCGCACGATGGATCCGGCCCGAAGCTTCAACTCCGGGTCCGTGCTCCGCTTCTCGAACTCCTCCACCCGCTTCTTGACGGGGTCGCTTTCCCAGAGCCGAACCAGGGCTTCGGCTCCACGGTTCCGGAGGGCGGGATCATCGGACGCGAGCTGCCGGATCCAATCGTCGACGTCCTGGGGCGCGAGCAGAACAGCCATCGCGGCGGCCGCGCACGAGAGGGGCAGCATTCTAGAAGTAAGTGTCCGCCGCCAGGCGTTATTCCGTCTCTTTTTCGAACCGGTTTTACACTATATAGGGAACTTACCTGTACACAAAGCCGGGGAGAATCGGGGCCGGGCCGTGTCTTGAGTAGTAGATAAGGGAGACCGTTCTGATGCTCAGCGCCTTGCTCGTCCTCATGCTGCAGGCGGAGGATCCCGTCGACTTCAAGCGCGACATCCGCCCCATCCTCTCGAACAATTGCTTCCTCTGCCACGGGCCGGACGACAAGAACCGCAAGGGCGATCTCCGGCTCGACCGGAAGGAGGACGCCTTCAAGAAGGTCGAGGGGAAGGCCGCCTTCGTTCCCGGCAAGCCCGAGCAGAGTGAGGCGTATCTCCGCATCACCACCGCGGACCCCGACGACCAGATGCCCCCGAAGAAGTCGGGAAAGAAGCTCACCCCGAAGCAGATCGAGCTGATCCGCAAGTGGGTCCAGCAGGGGGCCCGCTGGTCCGACCACTGGTCCTTCGTGGCGCCCGAGCGCTCCGCCATACCGGGCGTGAAGACCAAGTCGTGGGTGCAGACGCCCGTCGACGCGTTCGTCCTGGCACGCCTCGAGCGCGAGGGCATGACGCCCTCCGCCGCGGCGGACCGCGAGACGCTCCTGCGCCGCCTCAGCCTCGATCTCGTGGGCCTGCCGCCCACGCCCCAGGAGATTGACGCCTTCGTGTCCGACGGCAACCCCGGCGCCTACGAGCGTCAGGTGGACCGCCTGCTGGCGTCGCCCCACTACGGCGAGCGCTGGGCGCGGCAGTGGCTCGACGCGGCCCGCTACGCGGACTCCGACGGCTTCGAGAAGGATAAGCCGCGCGAGACCTGGTTCTACCGCGATTGGGTCATCAACGCGTTCAACCGCGACCTGCCCTACAACCAGTTTGTCGTCGAGCAGCTCGCGGGCGACCTGCTGCCGAACGCGACTCAGGACCAGATCGTCGCGACGGGCTTCCTCCGCAACTCCATGGTCAACGAGGAAGGCGGCATCGACCCCGAGCAGTTCCGCATGGAGGCGATGTTCGACCGGATGGACGCGATCGGGCGCGGCATCCTGGGCCTCACGATCCAGTGCGCCCAGTGCCACAGCCACAAGTACGACCCGCTGACCCAGGAAGACTACTACCGGATGTTCGCGTTCCTCAACAACGCGCACGAGAGCAACATCACGGTCTACACCCCGGCCGAGCAGATGCAGCGCGCCGACCTCTTCCGGCAGATCCGCGAGATCGAAGACGAGCTGCGCCACAAGACCCCCGACTGGAAGGAGAAGATGCGCGCTTGGGAAGCCGGCGCCCGCGAGAACCAGCCGGAGTGGACGATCGTCAAGCCCGACGTGGACGACATTTCCAACGGAGGGCAGAAGTACACGCCGCTGGCGGACGGTTCCTTCCGCGCCGAGGGCTACGCGCCGACCAAGCACACCGTCAAGCTCATGGTGAAGGTCCCGATGGAGTCCATCACGGGCTTCCGCCTGGAGCTGCTCAACGACCCGAACCTCCCTCGGAACGGGCCGGGCCGCTCGATTCGGGGCACCGGCGCGCTCTCGGAGTTCGGCGTCGAGGCCGGGGCCGCGGACGGCTCGGTGAAGCCCCAGAAGGTGAAGTTCGCCTCCGCGACGGCGGACGTCGAGGCGCCCGAGGCGCCGCTCGAGGCGATCTACGACGACAAGACCACCAAGAAGAGAATTACGGGCCCCGTCGCCTTCGCGATCGACGGCAAGGACGATACCGCGTGGAGCGTGGACATCGGCCCCGGGCGCCGGAACATGCCGCGCAAGGCGGTCTTCGTGCCCGAGAAGCCGCTGGCCTTCAAGGGTGGCGCGTTCATCACCTTCTCCCTGAAGCAGAACCACGGCGGCTGGAACAGCGACGACAACCAGACCTACAACCTCGGCCGCTTCCGGCTCTCGGTGACCGCGGCCCCGAGCCCCGTGGCCGATCCCGTCCCGGCGGCGGTGCGCGCCGCGATGGCGGTTCCCGAGGAGCAGCGGACGCCGGCCCAGGAGCTGCTCATCTTCGGACATTGGAGGACGACGGTCGCCGAGTGGAAGGAGGCGAACGACAAGATCGAGGCGCTCTGGAAGCAGCATCCCGAGGGGTCGCTGCAGCTGGCGCTTCTGGAGCGCGATGCGATGCGCCCCACCCACATGCTGCGCCGGGGCGACTTCCTCCATCCCGAGAAGGCCGTGGCGCCGGGCGTCCCCGGCTTCCTGAATTCGCTGCCGAGCGACGGCCCCGCAAACCGGCTGACGTTCGCCCGCTGGCTGGTCGACCGCAAGGCGCCCACGACGGCGCGCTCGATCGTCAACCGCGTCTGGCAGAGCTACTTCGGCACGGGCCTGGTGGCCACGAGCGAGGACTTCGGATCTCAGGCCGAGGCCCCCTCGCACCCCGAACTGCTCGACTGGCTCGCGGTCGAGTTCATGGAGAAGGGCTGGAGCTTCAAGGCGCTGCATCGCCAGATCGTGACGTCCTCGACCTATCGGCAGTCGTCGAAGGTCACGGCCGACGGCCTGGCGCGCGACCCGGCCAACCGCCTGCTCGCCCGCGGCCCCCGCTTCCGCGTCGAGGGCGAGATCGTGCGCGACATCGCGCTCGCGGCGAGCGGCCTGCTCAACCCGAAGGTCGGCGGCCCGAGCGTCTACCCGCCCGCGCCGGGGATGCTCTTCCTGCCGCCCGTCAGTTACGGCCCGAAGGTCTGGAAGGAAGAGACGGGCGAGAACCGCTTCCGCCGCGCGATTTACACGTTCCGCTACCGCTCGGTCCCCTACCCCGCCCTGCAGGCCTTCGACACGCCGCCCGGCGAAGCGTCCTGCGTCCGGCGCTCGCGCTCGAACTCGCCGCTGCAGGCCCTGACGACGCTGAACGAGCCTCTCTTCGTGGAGTGCGCCCAGGCGCTGGGCGCCCGCATCCTGAAGGAAGGCGGCGCGTCGGACGAGGAGCGGCTGGCCCACGCGGTCCGGATCTGTCTGGGGCGGAAGCCGACGGCGCGCGAGAAGACCGTGCTCCTGGACTTCGTGGCCAAGGAAAAGGAGCGCCTGGCGGCGTCTCCCGACAAGCTCAAGCTGTTGACCGGGTCGAAGGGCGAGGCGAGCGCGGAGCTCGGCGCCTGGACGGCGGCGGCCCGGGTGCTGCTCAATCTCGACGAAGCGATCACGAAAGAGTGAGGCGACGATGAACGAAACGAATTGTCCGGGACGTCCGGCGGCCTCTCCCGCGGCCTCGCGCCGCTGGTTCCTCCAGCAGTGCGGCGTGGGCCTGGGCGGCCTGGCCCTGCACAGCCTGATGAAGAACACGGCCCTCGCCGCGGGCGACGCCATGGCGCCCCGCCAGCCGCACTTCCGCGCCCGGGCGAAGAACGTGATCTACCTCTTCATGGCCGGCGCGCCGAGCCACCTGGAGCTCTTCGACTACAAGCCGCAGCTGGCGAAGTTCAGCGGCACGCTCCCCCCGCCGGAGCTCATCAAGGGCTACCGCGCGGCCTTCATCAACCCGAGCTCGAAGCTGCTCGGGCCGAAGTTCCACTTCGGCAAGTACGGCGAGAACGGGACCGAGATCTCCGAGCTGCTGCCGCACCTGGCCACGATCGTCGACGACATCACGATCGTGAAGTCGATGGTGACCGACGCCTTCAACCACGCGCCCGCGCAGATCATGATGAACACGGGCGCGCAGCAGTTCGGCCGCCCGAGCATGGGCGCCTGGGTGACCTACGGGCTGGGGAGCGAGTCGCGCGACCTGCCGGGCTTCGTCGTCTTCAGCTCCGGCAAGAAGGGCCCGAGCGGCGGGAACTCCAACTGGGGCTCCGGCTTCCTCCCGACGGTCTATCAGGGCGTGCAGTTCCGCGGCACGGGCGATCCGGTGCTCTACCTGTCCAACCCTCCGGGCGTCGACGCCGAGCTCCAGCGCAGCTCGCTGGACGCGGTGAAGAAACTCAACGAGGAGCGCCTGGACGTGGTGGGCGATCCCGAGATCGCGACGCGGATCAACTCCTTCGAGATGGCGTTCCGGATGCAATCGAGCGCTCCGGAGCTCATGGACCTCACGAAGGAGTCCAAGGAGACCCTGGAGATGTATGGGGCGCAGCCCGGGAAGTCGTCCTTCGCCAACAACTGCCTCCTGGCGCGGCGCCTGGTGGAGCGCGGGGTTCGCTTCGTGCAGCTCTTCCACGAGGCCTGGGACCAGCACGGCAACCTGGTGAAGGACCTTCGGAAGAACTGCGAGGACACCGACCGCGCCTGCGCGGCGCTGGTCAAGGACCTGAAACAGCGGGGATTGCTCGACGAGACGCTGGTCATCTGGGGCGGCGAGTTCGGCCGCACGCCGATGGTCCAGGGCGGC
>Ga0310812_10000041_pt1 | contig 62532 bp, 46 predicted proteins | sample NN3metagenome_FD_205747 | JGI IMG/M metagenome (GOLD analysis project Ga0310812, IMG submission 205747) | Soil microbial communities from experimental microcosm in Duke University, North Carolina, United States - NN3 | ecosystem: Engineered > Artificial ecosystem > Soil microcosm > Unclassified...
CGCTCGTCCATCGGGCGATTCCTGGCGCGGAAGTACGGCGTCAGCACCGTGACCATCCGCTGGTACGTCAAGTCCCTGAAGGGCAACGCGCCCGCGCCGAAGCCGGCCCCGCTGCCCATCGTGACGATCGGCCGCTCGCGCCAGTCGATGAAGCTGCTCGACATCGTCAAGAACGTGAGCGAGGAGGGGCTGACGCGGGCGCTCGCGGCGAAGAAGCTCTTCGTGCAGCTCCAGCAGAAGCTGGCGGAGAGCGAAAAGCTGCGCCAGGCCGAGCGCGACGTCCGCCACTCGCTCGAGATCATCATGGCCAGCGCGAAGCGGCTGGAGAAGAAGCTCCAGAAGCTCACCCTGCGCTGAGCGCCCCCGGAATCCGGGGATAACGGGGCCGCCTTCCCGGGCTCAGTTCCGAGAAGGAGGGCGCATCCATGGCGACTCGCACCCGACGCGCGGCGGCCCGCCGGGCCGCCCGGACCCGGATGAGGACCCAATCCCACGCGGCCCGCTCGCGCGCCGCCTACAAAGCCCTTTCGCACAACCCGTGGGGGACCGTAACCACGGAGGCGCTCTCGAGGGGCAGCCGGCAGGTCGCGGCCCGCCGGGGACACGCCGACCTGTCCCGCGCCGCCACGCGGGCGGCCCGCACCAAAGGCCCCCGCGGTCGCAGCCAGGCAGCCCGCAAGGCCGCCCGGTCCCGGCGTTCGACTTAGGCCGCATCGGGCTCCCGTCCGGAGGGTCTCCCTCCGGCGGGGGCTCGTGTGAGCTTCACACCGTCACAACGAATCCCCTTCAGTTCCCCCCCGGCAGGGACGATACAGATTCTGTCCTCACAGGGAGGGGTGACACAGTGAGAATCATTTCGATCTTCAACCAGAAGGGCGGCGTCGGGAAGACGTCCCTGGCCTTCCATCTGGGCTGGTACCTGGCCGAGATCGGCCACCGCACGCTGCTGGTCGACCTGGACCCGCAGGGAAACCTGTCCTCGCTGTTCGGCGGCCAGGGATGCTCGGCCGCGAACCTCTTCACCCGCGTGGGCGCCGACGCCCTCCAGACCGTCGAGATCACCCGCAACACGGCGACCAGCACCGGGACCCGCACGTTCTCGCTGATCAGCGCCGACGAGAGCCTCCAGCCGCTGGAGGCGACCACCAACGGGCTCGCGGGCCTTACGAAGCTCCGCAAGGCCCTGCGCTCGGTCGAAGCCCGCTGGGATTCGGTCGTCATCGACTGCCCCCCGTCGCTCGGCGGCTTCAGCGCGAACGCCATCGTGGCCGCCGACGAGGTCATCGTCCCCTGCACGCTGCGCCAGTTCAGCATCCACGGGCTGGAGCACGTCTGCGAGGTGATCCAGGCGACCCGCGAGGAGGGGCTCAACCCCGACGTCCGGATCCTGGCCATCGTCCTCAACCAGTTCAAGACGGAATCGAAGCGCAAGACGGTCTTCGAGCGCGACATCTGGTCGGACGTCGAGGGCCGCTACGGAAAGCAGATCCTGCCGAGCTCGGTGCCGGCCAGCATCAAGATCGAAGAGGCGCTGTACGCCAAGCTCCCGGTGTGGGAGTACGCGTACGTCGCGAAGGACGACTCGGCGCGCTCCGCCGGGATGGCCTACCGGGAGGTCGTCTCGGACCTGGTCGCGCGGATGACGAGCAAAGTCGAAGGGGAGGCCGCATGAACGCGCCCGCAAAACGCTTTTCGCTCCAGCGCCTGCTGACGACGCCGCCCGCGCCCGTGCCCGTCGTCGCGCCGCCGCCCCCGCCGCCCGTCGTCGTCGCTCCGACGCCCGAGCCCGCCCCGACTCCCGCGCCGGCGATCGTCGCCCCCTCCGAGCCGGTCGAGGCGACGCCCGTGCTCCGCGCGGTCCCGGCCCCGACGCGCGTCTCGAAGCCCGTCGCGGAAGAGAGCCACCCGAAGAAGAAGCGCAGCTACAGCGTGGACATGAAGCTCTGCGAGGACCTCGAGGTCCTCTCGTGGTATCTCAGCCGCAGCTCGTCGTCCGTCGTCGAGGAACTGATCCGCAAGCACCTTCAGCACAACAAGTCGGTGCTGATGAAGGCCCGCGAGATCCGGAACGCTCGATAAGCGGTAACGCGGCAGCCCTGGCTCCGTCCTATGTCAATTCATCATAGGAGGGAGCATGAATTCCACCGGATTGGGCGTGCTGCTGGGCGCTCTCGCCGCCCTGGCGCTTCTCCTCGTCGGGCTGTTCTTCTTCGCGCCGGTCCGGTCCGCGTCCGCACCCGCAACCGCCGCGCCGGCGACCGGGTCGCTGAACGTATCGACCTCCCTGGAGCGAACCCCCTCCGGACTCCGCGCCGTCGTCCACGTCCAGAACGGCCTCCCCCGGAATGTCCGGGATTTCCAGATCACGCGCATCGCCATCCCCGGAATGACCTGCGACTCCAAGATCCCTTCCTTCGTGAGAAGCGTGAACTCCGGGTGCGGCCTCACCGTCTCCATCCCCTTCAGCGGCCCCTCGCCGGCGCCCAACAGCCAGGTCCACCTGGATGTCGACTACGCCTACGAGACCGACCTGTTCGGGAAGGGCGGGGGAAGTTCCGGAGTCACGTCCGTCGTCCCGTAGGGATCACCTCATTGACGGGGCGGACCCGCCGCAGCCCTCTCCGCCCGAGGAGGTTCCCCATGAAAGCCGTCGTGTTTCACGGGATCGGGGACATTCGCCTGGACGACGTCGCGATGCCCCGCATCAAGGACCCCAAGGACGCCATCGTCCGCATCACGGCGAGCGCCATCTGCGGGACCGACCTGCACATGGTGCGGGGCACCATCGGCGAGATGAAGCCCGGGACCATCCTGGGCCACGAGGGCGTGGGCATCGTCGAGGAGGTCGGGCGCGAGGTCCGCAACGTGACCCCCGGCGACCGCGTCGTCATCCCGTCCACGATCGCGTGCGGCTACTGCTCGTATTGCCGCTGCGGGTACTACGCGCAGTGCGACAGCGCCAACCCCAACGGCCCGCACGCGGGGACGGCCTTCTTCGGCGGCCCGTCCTCCTCCGGTCCCTTCGACGGCCTCCAAGCGGAGTGGGCCCGCGTCCCCTTCGCCAACACCGGCCTCGTCCGGATCCCCGACGCGGTCGAGGACGACCAGGCCCTCCTGACGTCGGACATCTTTCCCACCGCGTACTTCGGCGCCACCATCGCGGAGATCCGGGAAGGAAACACCGTGGCGGTCTTCGGCTGCGGCCCCGTCGGGCTGCTGGCCATCGCGTCCGCGCAGCTGCTGGGGGCGGGCCGCGTCATCGCGGTCGACACGATCCCCTCGCGGCTCGAACTCGCCCGGGACCTTCAGGCTGAGGCGATCGACTTCAACGAGGTCGACCCCGTCGAGGCCATCCACGAGCTCACCGGCGGCATCGGCGTGGACCGCGCCATCGATGCCGTCGGCGTCGACGCCGTGCGGCCCGAGCACGGGCCGGGCTCGAGGCACGGGCGGAAGAACCTGCAGAAGTTCCAGCAGGAGCTCAAGGAGATCGCCCCCAAGAAGAACCCCGACGGCGACAACTGGAATCCGGGGGACGCGCCGTCGCAGGTGCTGATCTGGAGCGTGGACGCGCTGGCCAAGGCGGGCACGCTCTCGATCATCGGCGTCTATCCCGAAACAGCCAGCGCGTTTCCAATCGGAAAGGCGATGGAGAAGAACCTGGCAATTAACATGGGCAACTGCCACCACCGCCGCTACATCCCCAAGCTCCTCCGGCTGATCCGGAACGGCAGCGTCAACCCCGCGTCCATCTTGACCCAGCACCAGCCGCTGGGCAGCGCCATCGAGGCCTACAAGGCCTTCGACCGGCGCGAGCCCGGCTGGGTGAAGGTCGAGCTGGAGCCCGCGCTGCAGGCCTGACCATGCCGGCTCCACGGATTCTGCTGCCGCTCGCGCTGGCGATCGCGGGGGGCTGTCGCTCCTCCGACGAAGAGAACGGGACGCTGGCGCGCAGCATCGCCCGGCCGCCGGGCATGGTCTCCCGGGTCGCCGCGGACGTGCTCCTCGAACAGCAGTTCCGCATCGAGCGCGACGTACACCGCGAGAAGGGCGGGGAGATCGTGGCCCGGGAGCCGGCCCCGGGGAAGCGCGAGGTCGTCCTCCACTTCGAGGAGAACGAGGCTCGCCACACCCTTCTCCGCGTCGACCCCGGCGGCTTGGGGCGCCGCTTCGGGGAGCAGTTGCTGGACCAGATCGCGGTCCGCGTCGGCGCCGAGAGCGAGCGCATCCCCCCCTATGTGCGCGGCTCCGCCGAAGGCAGCTACGAAGGCACGCTCGACGAGGCCCTCTCGGCGCTCCACGTCGCGCTGGAGCAGGTCGACGCGTCCGTCTTCGACCGCGTGGTGCAGACCTGGGGAGCCCGCGTCGAGGCCTACGCGACGGACGACACCCTCTACGAGATCGCCATCGTCGTTCCCGAGGAGGGGCCGCTGGGGGTCCTCTTCGCGGCCAGCAGCGACGACAAGGAAAAGGCCGACCGGCGGGCGGAGCAGGTGAAGCAGGAGTTCGCCCGGGCCCTGGCGGCCCTCCGCTAGCTCAGACTGCCGATGCCGCCGCTGCCGAGCAGCGGGTTGGCCGAAACGCGGCGCGTCCACATCGCCACGCCGACCGGGTGTTCCGCGTGGAGCTGGAGCGGGACGCGGAACGCGCCCGTCGATTCCGGGGCCGCGACGATGGCCCGGCGGATCACCAGCAGGGGCACGGGCAGGCGGTGAAGCAGGCGGTCGATGACGCCCCCGGCCGTGCCGTCGGAACGCATGGCGAACTGTCCGACCTGAAAGTCCACACAGGCCCGCACGATTTCGGTCGCGGGGTCGCCCGACCGGAGAATCAGCTCCGCCGGGATGTTCTGGCGCCGCAGCGCGTCGCAGGCCTCCAGCAGCACCGGCTCCGGTTCCGGACCCCAGCTCTGCATCAGAACGACGCCGGAGCCGCACGCCTGCGCCAGACCCGCCGCGACGGGCAGGACGTCGAGGGAGCCTTCCGTGCGATCGACCGGGATCAGCGTCCGGCCCCGGAACGCGACCGCGTTGGGGGGGATCACGTAGACCGGGATCGACGTCGCGCGGAGCAGCGTCCCGACCCGGCTCCAGGCCCTCGTGGACGCGATGATGATGAGGGATGCCTCCACCCGCTCCGCCGCGGCAGCGATGCTCAGCCCGCTGCGGCCGATGTTGGCGAATCCCTCCACGTCGAATCCTTCGCCCTTCAGCTTTTCCACGAGGCCGGAGACGTAGATTTCGGCGGCCTCGTCGTCCCCCTCGGCCCACTCGTGGGGCATTTCCATGAGCGTCTCCAGGAAGGGGACCGTCTTCATCAGGATGACGTGGGAATCGGCCGCCTGGGCGATGATCCGCAGGTGGGGCAGCACGATCTTCGGGTCGCCAAGGTCGTCCAGAACCAGGAGAATGCGGTCGAACATGGAGGCTCCGTTCCCCTGTTTCTCCCCTCTTTCCGGAGGATCCTTCCGGAAACAGGCCGTTACGATCGCCGGGTAACATTCGTGACGTCCGGCGCTCCCTAGGATATGAGCATTACTCCCGGACCGACGCCGCCCATCCCCCCGCTCCCGATTCCGCCGCCGGACCCGCACCCTCACCCCGGCGGCCCGCACCATCCTCTCCCCCGGGGCGGCGGCCCAACCCCTTGGGGCTCATAACACCGGTCCCGTTCGCCGACTCGATCTAGAGGACCGATGATTGGGTCGAGAGGACAACTGTGCGCATCTTCCTGACGGGCGGAACGGGATACATCGGTAGCGCCATCGCCGGCGCGCTCACTCGGGCGGGGCATTCGGTCACGGCGCTGACCCGCAGCCCCGAGAAGGAGCGGGGCCTGCTGCAGCTCGGCGTCTCGCCCGTTCGGGGCGACCTGGCCGACCCCGCCACCTACGAGCGGATCGCCGCGCTCCACGACACGATCGTCCACGCGGCCTTCGAGGACGCCGAGACCGATCTCATCGCGCTCGAGACGCTCATCGGCGCGGCCCGGACCGACGACGGCCGTCACCTGGTCTATACGTCGGGAAGCTGGGTTCTCGGCGACACCCACGACAGCATCGCCTTCGAAAGCACGCCGATCCGCGCCCCGGCGCGCGTGGTGGCCTGGCGCGGCGAGCACGAGCAGCTGGTGCTCCTCGCCGCCGACGAGGGCGTGACGCCCAGCGTCGTGCGGCCCGGCCTCGTCTACGGCGGGAAGGGCGGATTCGTCTCCCGCTACTTCAGCTCCGCGGTCGAGGAGGGCGCGGCGAGCTACATCGGCAGCGGCCGGAATCACTTCTCGCTGATCTACCGCGAGGACCTCGCGCAGCTCTACCGCCTCGTCGTCGAGAGGCGGGGCTGGGGCGTCTTCCACGGCGTGGACGGCGTGCCGCTGGTGGTCGAGGAAGTGGCCCGCGCGGCGAGCGAGCTGGCGGGAGCGGCCGGCGCGACACGATCGGTCCCGCTGGCGCAGGCGCGCGCCCGCATGGGCGACCTGGCCGACGCGCTCTGCCTCGACCAGCGGGTCGGAACGCGGCGCGCGGGGGAGCTCGGCTGGAAGCCACGCTTCCCGTCCTTCCTGGAAGGGGTGCACGCGGCGATGGCGGAGTGGGCAACCTGAGAACCTGCCGCGAAGATTATCTCCGCTATTCTGATTCTCGATTCTCTATTCTTTATTCTCTTTAATCTCTTTGTTCTCTTTATTCTGGTTCTTCTCCTCGGACTTCGGCGCTTCGTCATTCTTCTTCGGGACCCCGGTCGCAATGTCTTTGGGCTTCTGCAGCGGCGGCGTCGCGCGCTTCAGGAACAGGATGGCGAAGCAGGTGTCGGTCACCTGGTCGGTGAGCTGCTGCTGGAGCGGCGAGAGGCTCTTCCAGGAGCCGTCCGCCGCCTGCATCTTGATCAGGAACTCGGCGCCTTCCTTGTACCAGCGGTGGCCGCCGAACTCGGAGAGGCCGGACACCGTCCCCACGCGCTCCAGGCCATAGAGGTAGTAGTAGTGCCAGAGGGGAGGGCCGCCGGGGTTTGTGTTCACCGCGAAGTTCGATCCCAGCCAGTCCAGCCCTTTCTTGACCGACGCCTCGTTCTTCCAGTCCTTGCCCAGGTAGAACTTCGCGACGATCAGGGCCGTGAGGCCCGCCGTCGTCATCGACCCGGAGCTCATGTCGGTGGTCACGATCCCCACGCCCGGGACCTCGGCGCTGTCGTAGCCCCAGCCGCCGTCGGGGTTCTGCTTCGATTCGAACCACCGCTCGACCTCCTGCCACGGCCCCTTCGGCACCGCGACGGCGGCCCGCGAGGCGGCGAAGAGCGCGAGCACGGCGTACTGGCTGTTCGAGTTGTCGCCCGTCTTCTTTCCCGAGCGAACCGGCTGCGGGAGCTTGATCTCCTTGCCGGGCGGCGGGCCCTCGTCCATCGTCTGCGTCGCGCCCGGTACGACCTTCTTTTTCGCCGACGTCGCGACGGGGTTGTAGATGCTCGGGGTCAGCTTTCGGTTGCGGCCGCTGTAGGCCCACTGGCCGTTGTCGCACTGGTTCTCCGCGAAGAACTGGGCGATCTCGGCCAGCTGCAGCTGGTAGAACTTGCGGTTCACCTTCTCGAGCAGCAGCGCGCGCAGCCCGGCGTTGTAGGTGTCCGACAGGTTGCGGTCGAGCAGCTTCTGGAAGTTGTCGCGGATGATGGGGTGCTCCGGCGGGAGGCCGGCGTGGACGAGCGTGAGCAGCACCAGCTCGGCGTACTTCTGCTCCGAGAACTTGTTCTGGGGGAACTTGTTCAGGAGCCACTGCATGCCCTTGTCGATCGCGGCGTTCACCGCCTTCGGATCGACCTCGGGGGGATCGGGCGGCTTGTCTTGCGCGAAACACAGCGCGGGGCTGAGGAAGAGGAGCCAGCCGAGCCGTTTCATGTCGTTACCCCCGATGGAACGGCTCGCCCGCACATGAGACACCCGCGACGGGCGGACTCGTACACAATCCGAGTACGGAATTCGAATTGTGGAATCGGAGGGAATCGTGATGCGCGACTAGCGATTCGGGAGGGAGGGTAACGCGTCCGTCATCGGATTCTTGCGGACGTCGCGATCCCGGTCGTAGCGGAGCGTGGTTTTCACGTCCTTGTGGCGGAGGTGGCGCTGCACCTGGTGGAGCGGGACGCCTCGCTGCAGGCCGTGCGTCGTGCAGCTGTGGCGCCAGCTGTGGGCGGTGATGCGCCGCGTGATCCCCGCGCGGCGCGCCCGCTCCTTGACGATCTCGTTGATCGACGAGGGCGCCAGGCGGCGGCCGAAGGAGCGCAGGCGCGACAGCGAGCAGAAGACGGGGTCGTCGGGCCGCGTCTCGCGCTTCCGCAGGTCCCGATTCAGCACCTCGAGGTAGTCCTCGATGGCGCGGCCGACCTCGGGACGCAGCCGGATGGTCTCGTAAGGGTTGTTCTTGGCGTCGCGGACTTCCATGAGGCCCCGGCGCGTCGTCACGTCCCGATAGCGGAGGGTCGAGGCCTCGCTGCGGCGCAGGCCCTGGTAGTACAGCGTCATGAGGAGCGCGCGGTCCCGGAGGCCCTGCAGGGTGCCGTCGCAGGTCGCCAGGATCGACGCCACCTCCTCGAGGGTCAGCCCCTCCGTCCGCGAGGCGCTGCTGACGCGGAAGCCTTCGACGAGCTGGGAGTCCGCGGGGTTGTGGGCGATGCGGCCGAGCCGGAGCAGGCGGCCGTAGAGCCCCCGTACGGCCGCGAGGCGCTGGTTCACCGTCGACGGCGAGCGCCCGAGCCGCTGCAGGCCGTTGCGGTAGCGGACCACGTCGGCGGCCTGGACGCCCAGGAGCGCATCGGCGCTCGAGATCCCCAGGGCGCCGAGGAAGTCGGCGAGCGCCTTCCGGTAGGCGACGCGGGTGTTCTCGCGGGTGCGGCTCTCGACGAACTCCTCGATGAGGAGCGCGAGGGGCCGCTCGGGCGCCGGGGTCGACGGGGCTGCGTTCACGAAGAATGTATCGGCATTTTTTCCTACACGGATCGAGGCCCTGCGCGAACAGGAGGCCGTGAAGGCGAGCGCGCTGCCCCTGCTGGCCCTGCTCCTCGCGGGAGCTCCCGGCGCCGCGCAGGACCCGCGCCCCGCCGCCGGCCTTGACCTTGCCCCCCTGCGGCCGTTCCTCCGGAAGCACTGCTTCGAATGCCACGCCGAAGGCGCCCACAAGGGCGGTCTGGACTTCGACGCGCTCTCCGCCGACGTCGCCGACCCGGACACGCAGCGGCGCTGGGTGGCCGTCCACGACCGCGTCCGCTCCGGGGAGATGCCGCCCGGGAAGGCCCCCCGGCCCTCCGCCTCGGAGACGGACGCCTTCCTGCGCCCGCTCGCGAAGACGCTCTCCGACGCCGACCGCGCGCGGCACCGCGTCGTCCTCCGGCGCCTCAATCGCGTCGAGTATGAGAACAGCGTGCGCCACCTGCTCGCCATCGAGGCCGAGCTCCAGGACATCCTGCCCCAGGACTCGTCCGCCCACGGATTCGACAACATCGGCGAGGCGCTGGCCGCGTCGAGCGAGCTCCTCGAGTCCTACCTGAGCGCCGCCGACGTCGCCATCGACGCCGCCTTCGGCCCGGAGCGGGAGCCGGAACGCCTCAAGGTACGGGCTCCGTACAGCCAGGGCATGGAGCGGGACTTCGGGAAGTACATCGTCAAGGTCGACGACGGCGTCGCGCTGACGCAACGGGAACACGGCCCCTGGGTCAAGTGCTTCCGCCCCAAGCACGCGGGCACCTACCGGGTGAAGATCCACGCCCGCTCGCTCTATGCGGAGCCGCTCGCCTCCCTGAGCGTGCATGCCGGCGACGTCATCACTCACCGGGGGAAGTGGCACCGCGTCGGCACCTACGACCTCCTCCCGGACCGGATGACGGTCATCGAGTTCGAGGACCGCTTCCTGCCGGGCGAAGCCATCCAGCCGGCGCCCAGCGTGATGGCCTTCCAGATCCGCGAAACCCCCCTGCCGCCCCGGCCCGGCATCGTCGTCGGGGACATCGAGGTCGACGGTCCCCTCGACGCCTGGCCGCCGCCCAGCCGCACGCGGCTCCTCGGAACAGTCGATCCGGCCAAGGGGACGATCGACGACGCGCGAGAGATCTTCGTCCGGCTCCTCCCCGACGCGTTCCGTCGGAAGACGGCGCCCGCGGAAGCGGAGCCCTTCGTGCGCCTGACCCGGGACGCCCTGGAGCGGGGTCGGCCCTTCAAGGAGGCGCTGCGCGTGGGCCTGAAGGCCATGCTCTGCGCGCCGGAGTTCCTCTTCCTGGAGGCGCCGTCGGCCGCGAACGCCGACCTCGCGCTCGCCGCGCGGCTCTCGTCGTTCCTCTGGCGCTCGATGCCCGACGAGACGCTCCGGCAGAAGGCGATGCGCGGCGAGCTCCGCGACCCCGCCCAGATCCGCGCCGAGACCGAGCGCCTCCTGCGGGACCCGAAGGCCGCCGAGTTCGCGAAGAACTTCGTGGGCCAGTGGCTCCACCTCCGCGAGATCGAGGCCACGGAGCCGGACCACACCCTGTACCCGGAGTTCGACGAGCTCCTCAAGGTCTCGATGCTCGAGGAAACCGAGCGCTTCTTCCGGGAAGTCCTCGAGAAGAACCTGAGCCTCGCGTCCTTCCTCGATTCGGACTGGACCTTCCTGAACGAGCGGCTGGCCCGCCACTACGGCATCGACGGCGTCCGCGGGGAAGCGTTCCGCAAGGTGACCCTGCCTGCGGGAAGCGTCCGCGGCGGCGTGCTCACCCAGGCGAGCGTCCTGAAAGTCACGGCCAACGGCACCAACACCTCGCCGGTGCTGCGCGGCGTCTGGGTCCTGAACAACATCCTCGGGAAGCCGTCGCCCCCGCCGCCTCCGGGGGTCCCCGCCATCGAGCCCGACATCCGCGGCGCCACGACGCTGCGCGAGCAGCTGGCGAAACATCGGAACGTCGAGGCCTGCGCGGTCTGCCACCGCCGCATCGACCCGCCCGGCTTCGTGCTGGAGAACTTCGACGTGATCGGCGGCTGGCGCGACTGGTACCGCACCTCCGGACAGGGGGAGCCCGTCGAGCGCTACGCCGACGCGCACGCCAGCGTCCGCGTGCACTACCGGAAGGGGAAACCGGTGGACGCGACCGGCCAGACCTCCGACGGCCGCGCCTTCTCCGACATCCGCACCTACAAGAAGCTCCTGCTCGAGGACAAGGACGGCTTCACCCGCTGCCTCGCCGAGAAGCTCCTGACGGTCGCGCTGGGCCGCGGCGTCGGCTTCTCCGACCGCGCGGCGCTGGAGTCGATCGTCGCCCGCGTCCGGACGCAGGGCTACGGGTTCCGGACGCTGATCCACGAGATCGTGCAGAACGAGATTTTCAGGGGGCCCTAGAGATGCTGCTGTCGCGCCGGACGATGTTGAGAGCCTCGGGCGTCGCGCTCGGCCTGCCGTTCCTCGACGCCATGCTGCCGCGCGCCCACGCCTCGGGGCGGACCCCGAAGCGCCGCTTCGTTGCGGTCAACCTGGGCCTCGGCCTGCACGCGCCGAACTTCGTCCCGGCCGCGGCCGGGCGGGACTATCCGCTGAGCCCGTACCTGGAGATCCTGAAGGAGTTCCGGAACGAGTTCACGGTGATCTCGGGCAGCTCGCACCCGAACGTCGACGGCGGCCACTTCTCCGACAAGTCGTTCCTCACGACGGCCCCGCACCCGGCCGGCGCCGGCTTCAAGAACACGATCTCGCTCGACCAGGTCCTCGCCCAGAAGATCGGCCTCGAGACGCGCTTCGGGTTCCTCGCGCTCAGCACGGGCGGCTTCGGCCTCTCTTGGACGCGCAGCGGGGTGCAGATCCCGACCGAGACGCGGCCCTCGCAGGCGTTCGCGCGGCTCTTCCTGGAGGGCAAGCCCGAGCAGAAGAAGGCGCAGGTCCAGCGCCTGAACGAGGGCCGCAGCGTGCTGGACGTGACGATGGAGCAGCTCCGGCAGCTGCGGGGCCGGGTGGGAACGGGCGACGGCGCCCGCCTGGACGACTTCGCCGAGGCCGTGCGGGAAGCCGAGCAGCGGCTGCAGAAGGCGAAGGAGTGGGAGGACCGGCCCAAGCCGAAGGTGGACGCGAAGCCGCCGGGGGACGTCAAGGACCGGGGCGACGTGACGGGCCGCGCGCGGCTGATGTACGACGTCATGCACCTGGCGCTACGGACCGACAGCACGCGCCTGATCACCTTCTTCGAGAGCGGCGCCAACGCGGTGCCGCCGATCCCGGGGGTCAGCCAGGACTACCACAACCTGTCGCACCACGGGCAGGACCCCGCCAAAATCAAGGAGCTCGGGGTGGTCGAGTCCGATCAGATGAAGGCGTTCGGCGAGTTCCTGGCGAAGCTGAAAGGGTCGGCGGAAGGCGAGGGCTCGCTCCTGGACCAGACGGCCGTGCTCTTCGGGTCCAACCTCGGGAACGCGAGCAGCCACGACTCGCGCAACATGCCAATTCTTCTCGCGGGCGGCGGCTTCCGCCACGGCCGGCATCTCGCCTTCGACCAGGAGAAGAACTACCCGCTCGGCAATCTGTTCGTGTCGCTGCTGCAGCGCTTCGGGATCGAGGCGGACAGCTTCGGCAACGCTACGGGCACAATGCGAGGTCTCGAGCCGCTCTAGCCCTCAATGCTGGAAGCGGGTCGCCGGCCTTCCGCCGCGCGGCGGCTCGATGGCGGGCGCTTCGGGCCGGGGCTCCAGGAGCCGGCGGACCGCCACGCCGGTGAAGAACGCCGTCGTGCCGGAGACGACCAGCTGGATGCCCAGGAGCGTGCCCAGCACCACGAGGCTGGCGCCCGGCATCCAGGCCATGATCAGGATGCCCAGCAGGATCTCCGCGAGCGCCGCCACCACGGTCCAGCCCCAGCCGGGGAAGCGATCGGTCACCGTGATGGGCAGCCGGATGATGCCGCTGCCGATGAAGTAGATCGCCAGGATGAAGGTGATCGCCTCGAGGCTGCGGGCCGGGTTGATGAGGCAGAGGACGCCGGCGATGACGCAGAGGCAGCCGAGCAGGAGCCCCACCAGATAGCCGCCCCGGCGGGGCTGCCAGTACCGGATGGTCCCGGCAAACTGGGCCGCTCCTGCGAAGATCAGCAGCCACCCGATCATGAGCACGGACACCAGCGAGGCGACGACCGAGAAGGCGAGGGCGAGGCAGCCGAACAGAATGAGAACCGCCCCGAGGATTTCCATCCAGCGGGAGCGCTTGTGGACCACTTCGGACAAGGACTGATAGGTCCATCGGGATTCAGCGGGGGGAGTCATAAGGACCTCCGGGGATAGGGGCTCAACGGGCTTCATTTTGCTGAGCCTCGGGGGTCCGGACTGTGATCCGGCCTGCCCGGACGAAATTCCGTGCAATCCGGGCCTTCGCCGCGGAATCTATCTTTGATGAAGAGCCTGCTCCTCTGGAGTCTGCTTTGCGGCGCCGCGTTCTGCCCGCAAGAGGCCACGACCGAGGACCTGATCGAGCGGCTGGGGAGCGAACAGGTCGAGGCGCGGGACGCCGCCTTGAGGCAGTTGCGCCGCCAGGGCGAAGCGGTCCGGCCCGCCCTGGACCGGGCAGTCAATCACGCCGACCCCCAGGTCCGCGCCGCCGTGCGCTCGCTGCTCTCTCAGCTCAACGAGCGGGTCGCGACCGAGAAGCGGCGGGACTCCGTCCGCAAGGCTGCGCTGCTGCTGAAGCCCGGCTTCGATGCCGTCGAAGCCGGCGGCAAGGAGGTCCCCAATCAGGACGGCCGTAGGTACGAGCTGAAGCCGCTGCAGGGCCTAGAGTTCCAGAGCGACTTCTCCGCCGTCTGGACCTTCAACGTCCCGAGCGCCGACCTCGACCTCGCGATCCGCAATACGATGCGACAGGGGGCGGCCGTCATCGGGAAGGCGCCCGCCGACGCATTCTCGTTCGACGATCTGAACATGGCCTGCTGGTCCCTCCCGGAAGGGGGAGGCGGCATCGTCAAGATGGGCCCCGGATGGCTCTTCTTCAGGAGGCTCGGGTGCTCCCGGTGGAGGATACACACCGATCAGCAGAACGGGACGAACGGCTACACCGACTATCGGGTTCAGGCGCTCCTGGTGCACGTGCGCAAGATCGGCGATCTGGACTTCGCCGCCCCTCCGATCGGAACGCCGGAGCCGCCGTCGTGGTCCGCCGAGGCGGAGAAGCTGGTCCTCGCGATGGATCAGAAGATCTTGGCCGCGAAGCGCTGCCGGGTGCAGGTGGAAGGCCGGGGCCCCGAAGGCGCGTACCAGGCCGGCGTCCTCCTGAGTCCCGCGAAGGATCCGCACCCACTCTACGCGCGCAGCTTCTTGAACTACGAGGAGTCCAAAGCCCGCGTGCAGTCGATCTGGGGAGGCGGCATCCCCGTCTTCAAGGCCGAGGGGATCCCGTTCGATCGCCGACCCCGCTGCATCGACCTGAATTCCAATGCACGGACGCTCCTGACCCATCTCGGGTTCTACGCCGGGATCCGCGGAGGTCATCTCTCCTACCGGGAGCGGGACGGAATGATGAATACCCTCGAAGGCCAGCTTCTGCCGGACCACTTCGAGCTGAAGGGGGACGAGAAGATCGGCGCGCGCTCCGCGACCGTCATCCACTATCGGCTCGCGGTCAAAGGGTCGACCAACGCCTGCCAGGTGCAGCTCTGGTTGGATCAGGACCGGATGCTTCCGATCCGGCGGATCTATACCCTGGAGTCGGGAAAGACCATCACCGAGGAGTATTCGCGCTTCGACCTGGACCAGGACATGGACGAGTCGCCGCTCGCGGCAAGCCCGGCCCAGACCGATTCCGAGCGGACGGCCTCGCTGATCGACTTCACGTCGGCGCTGCTCGAGGTCTACCGCACCTACAACAACGGCCGGTATCCGGAGCGGCTCGATGCGATCGCCCCCGAGAAGAAAGAGAACTGGGTCCAGGAGTACCTGAAGACCCACGCGCCGCTCCAGGACGCCTGGGGTCGTCCGTTCCTGTACCGGATGCCCGGCACGCAGGGGCGCCGCTACGATCTCGGGAGCCTCGGCGCGGACGGCCGCGAAGGAGGCACGGGGGCGAACAGAGACCTCTGGCAGGAGTAGGAGACGCTCCTCAACGGGGGATCTGGATCCAGCGCACGCGGACCTGGGGGCGCCCGGAACCGGAGCCGGGGAAGGTCACCGTCACCAGTTGAAAGCCGTGCGTGTTGTTCCGGTCGTAGGCGTCGCCCACGTCGTCCATCCGCACCACGGTCGCGCGGCGGCCGTCGTGATACGCCATGTCGGCTCCCCAGGACGGGGTCCCCTCATGCCGGGGGCGGCTGTAAATACCCCGAAGGCTCTCTCCCAATCCGGAGCTGTCCGTCGAGGCGGGCTCGGGGAAGACGCTGTCGTCCGGGTAATGGAGCCAGTCCGAGATGATCGGCACGTCGTCGTGGGCGAAGAAGACGTGCGAGATGCCGGCCGCCGGGTAGGGGGCGCCGCCACCGCCGGGCACCACGTCCGGGGCGCCGGCGAGGTTCCGGTTGATCACCTGCAGGAGCCCGCGGGCGTTGCCGCACGTGTCGTCCCAGACGCTGCCGCGCATCCAGCGTTCGTGGAAGTTCTCGCCGGCGCTGGTGACCGCGATCACCTGTCCCGAGAGGGGCGTGAGGAGCGGGATGAAGGCGCCGGAGTAGCGGTTCGAGTGCGTGGCGAGGTACCCCAGCGTGAGCTCGTTGAGCGGCGCCACGATGGTGTGGTAGGAGCCGAAGTAGCGCTCGACGAAGCCGGTCTTGGACGCGATGGCGCCGCGCGGGTCGTGGTGCATGAAGAGGAACGACTGGCGCGCGTCGGTCGAGGGCGGCAGCCGCCGCGCCCCGCGGTCGAGGCCGCTGAAGTGGCGCAGCGCGAGGTCGGTCCACGCGAGGGAGACGTCCTGCAGCGTGCCGCCGAAGTTGTTCGCGATCGCGCCGACCTGGTCGCGGTCGACCTGGTAGAGGTCGAACGAGTTGGGGGCGACGAACGCGCAGCCGCGGTAGTTGAACGCCACGTTGCGCGGCCCCAGCTCGTAGGACCAGTCCACCAGGCCGTCGTAGAACGGCGGCGTGATGCGGGCGAGGCGGACCAGGATCGGCAGGCGGTGGGAGAGCGAGTCCGTCATCCAGGTGCCGACCACGGACGTCAGCGGCAGCAGCTGGAGCAGGTAGCCCAGGCCCGCCGCGGTCTGGTTCAGGATGCCGCCGTAGGACGCGAAGCCGTCGTGGTTCCCGGGCACCGCGAAGATCGCCTTCGAGGAGCGGCGGATCTGCTCGCGCAGCTCGGGGAACTCCCCCACGGAAGGGTCGCGCAGGTCGCGATACGGCGACTTGGGCGTGAGCAGGCCGAGAGCGTCCATCGCGGGCGCGATGCCGGAGCTCGAGAAGCCCTCGCCGTCTCCGAAATCCCCGGCGATCAGGATGAACTTCGCGGCGCGCAGCTCGTCGGCCACCTCGCGCGGGATCGCCGCGGAGGGGAGCGGCGTGGGCGCGTCGCGCGGCGCGCGCTCCGGGTCGACCATCGCGAGCAGCGCGAAGAGCTTCGACCCGTTGGCGTGGTACTGCAGGTCGCCGCAGGCGATGAAGGAGAAGGAGCGGTCGGCCACGCCCGGCCGGTCGAGGAGCACCGGGGCGGGGGAGTCGTCCTGCTCGATCCGCTGATCCAGCGCCTGGAGCAGGGACTCGAGGGCGACCCGGGAGGACGCGTGCTCCGCGAGGCGGCGCGCGGCCTCGACCAGCTCGTCCAGCGCCGGGCCGAAGTGCCGGAAGACGCGGCCGAACGCCTCGGCCGCGTCGGCGAGCGCCGTCGCGTCCTCGGACGAGGGGCCCGGAGCGCCGGAGCGGACAAGCTCGCGGAAGCGGTCGCGGGCCAGGAGCCAATGGCCCTCCGCCAGGGCCTCGGCGACGCCCCGCCAGGGCGCGGACGCGTGGGGCGCGTCGAGGGCCAGGCGGGGGAACATCCGGAGATCGAAGAGTTCGTCCCGCGCGTTCGGCCGCCGCTTCCAGCGCGCCTCCAGGTCCGAAGTCGGCAGGCGGAAGAGGATCTCGATGGAATCCTCCCGGAGGTGGAGCAGGTCGGGGGCGCGCGCGGCCTCGGCGGCCGTCCGGGTGGGCAGGTAGCGGTCGGGCGACGCGTCCAGGACGATCTCCTCCCGGTCGCCGGGGTCGCGGGGGACGAGCGCGAAGCGGAAGTAGTGCCGGAGCGTGTCGTAAAGGAGCGGGCCCCACTGCTGGAGCTCGTGCTCCTTGGCGGAGTAGAGGAGCGACGCCAGCGGGGTGCCGAGCCACGCGTCCACGGTCCGGGGGCGCTCGAAGGCGCGGCGGTTCAGGATCACGGGCAGGATCCAGGCGCGGAGCTCGTCCGACGGCTCCGCCAGCAGGGGCGACGTGGAGCGGGGATAGAGGTAAAGGGGAGGGCGGCGCGTGATGGAGCCCTGCGGGTCGAGACCCGTGGAGGCGCCGACCTCGTCGTTGCTGAGCGCGACGTAGGCGTCCATGAGGCGGAGCCAGGCCGCGCGTTTGAACTGGACCTCCGGCTCGTCGCCGGCCGTGTGCGCGAGGAGGAATTTCTCCGTCGTGCGGACGACCTCGTGGGCCCGGTCGGCCTTCCCGGAGGGCGTGTTGGCCTGGAGCTCGGGGAATCCGAGGAGTTCGTCGCGTCCGCCGATCACGCAGCCCAGCCCCTGGAGGAGGAGCAGCGGGAGCGCGTGGCGTCCGAGGGTGTTCATGGCCCAGGGACAATATCGGGGACCCGGAGCCCCCTCGCAAGGCGGCGTTAACGTTGCATGAACGGCGACGCTCTTTCGTTGCGGGGCGGCCGTCCGGATGCGACCATGGAGAAAGCCTTGATAAAGGAGATCCCGCCATGGTCCAGCCCATCCCGAACGGCTATCACTCGGTGACGCCGAGCCTTACGCTGAAGGACTCCCAGAAGGCCATCGACTTCTACAAGAAGGCGTTCAACGCGAAGGTGCTCGACCTGTTCCCGAACCCGGTCGGGAAGGGCATCATGCACGCCGTCATCCAGATCGGAAATTCGCTGATCATGATGGGCGACGAGGCGCCGGGGATGTCCGCCAAGAGCGCCGAGACGCTGAACGGGTCGCCGATCTCGCTCTACGTCTACGTGCCGAACGTCGACGAGGCGTACAAGCAGGCCGTGGACGCGGGCGCCGTCGCGACGATGCCGGTCATGGACATGTTCTGGGGCGACCGCGCGGGCAACCTCAAGGATCCGTTCGGCTACACCTGGATGATCGCGACCCACCAGAAGGATCTCACGAAGGACGAGATCAAGAAGGGCGCCGAAGCCTTCTTCGCCCAGTTCGCGAAGAAGTAGGGTCGCTTAGCGGCGGAATTCTTCGGCCTTCTTCTTCGCCTCCGCGAAATCGACGGCCCAGCCCGCCTCGCCCCCGGGATAGAGCTCCACGGCCTTCGTGAAGTCGCCCGCGGCCTTCGCGTAGTCCGCGGCCGCGCCCGGGCGGTCGCCGTTGGCCTCGTGCAGGCGTCCGAGCCGAAGCCGGACCTGCGCGCGGTCCGCCCGGTACCACGCCACGGTCGGGGCGAGCCGGATGGCCTCCGAGTAAGCGTCGTCGGCCTTCGTAAGATCGTCGATCGGCGCTTCGCCGCGCTGGATCCGGAGGAGCGACCGCTCCCGAAGCACGTCCGCCAGTTTGCTCCAACGCACAGGGGTCGAACGGGCGATGCGCGCGGCCTCGGTGAAGTAGCGCGCGGCCGTCGTGTAGTCCGGAATCGCGTCTTCCCCGCGGTTCGCGCGGCGGCTCGCCCGCGTCGCAACGAGCTGGCCGACGCCATCCCAGGTGCCGTCTTTGGTGGGATCCCGCTTCAGGGACTCGAGATAGGCTTCTTCGGCGGCCGCGAAGGCGGGGAAGGGGTCCTTGCCCTGCCGTTCCAGGAGGCGGGCCCGCTGGCCGTTGAGAAGACCCAAGTGGGACCAGAAGGTGTACGCGTCCTTCCAGCGGCCCAGCGCGTCGCGGCAGGTTTTTTCCGCCTCGTCCAGCGCCCGCTCCGGATCCCGCTTGAGGTCCAGAAGATAGATCATTTTCAGGATCCGGATGTTCGCGAGGAGATCCCAGGTGCGCAGGAAGTCCCGGTTGTACTGGAGGGCCCGCGTGAGATCCTCTTCCGCCGCGCCGATGGCGGAGAGAGGGTCCTGTCCGCGGTTTCGGAGAGTCACCGCCCACTGGCGCTGGGCTTCCGCCCGGCCAATCCGGTAGGGGATGTATCCCTGGTCCTTCGCAATCGCTTCCGCATACAGGTCGAGGGTTTCGCGGTAGAGCCGCGCGGTCTCGTCGGCGCCCGCGTCCCGCATGGCCCGGCCGTTGGTCAGGCGGACGATCTCGCACAAGGCGGCCCAGGCTTCCTCCAGGGTCGGCTCTTTCCGGATCGCCTCCTCCAGGAGGCTCCGCGCGTCCTTGAAGTCCTTGCGGCAATACGCCAGGAGCCCTTTGACGGTCAGGACGTGGGCGTCGCTGATGTGCGCATCCCGCCGCTCGCGGAGCTGGCGCTCCAGGGCGCTGCAGTCCCGGAGGATGCCGTCCCGGATGCGGAGCAGCTGGCTCCTCTCGCCTTCGACCTGGCCGGGTTCCGGAAGCGGCGTCTCGCGGGACGCCTGGCCGCTGACGCGTCCCTCGGGCAGGCGGCTCGCCTCGGCCAGTGCCCGGTCCATGCCGGAGCCGTAATTGTTGGCGAGCAGCACGGCCCGCTCGTAGAGGGACGGAGCGTACTCGGGGTCCTTCCGCAGCGCCCGCTCCTGGCAGTCGAGCGCCTTGGCGTCCTCCATCAGCGCCCGCTGCATCCGCCCCATGAGGTACTCCACTTCGGCGGACTCCGGCACGCTCTCGAGCGCCTGACGGTAGCTCGTCTCCAGGCTCGCGGCGAAGTCCTTCATGGCGTCGTTGGCGCCGGCGCGCCGGAGCTTCAGCGCCGCCTCGAGGGTCGTGCGGGAGTGCTCGCGCAGGAGCGCCAGGCGTTTCTCGCGCTCTTCGAGCCGTCGCGATTTCTCCCGGGCGGCGCTGCCGACGCCCAGCGCGGCCAGGAGGACCGCGACGCCGACGACCGCGAGCACGCGGGCGAGGGGGCTTTTCTTCAGCTTCCGGTAGACCCGGACTGTGCCCTGGATCGGCCGCGCTTCGATCGGCGCCCCGCCGAGATGCCGCTTCAGATCGTCCGCGAAGGCCCGGGCCGTCGGGTAGCGTCGCTGCGGATCCTTCTCCAGGGCCTTCAGGGCCACGGTCTGGAGATCCTCCGGCACGTCCGGGTTCAGCGAGCGCGGCGGGACGGGATCGTCGCGCACGATCCGGGTATAGACCTCCATGAGCGTCTCGCCGCCGTGGGGGAGACGGCCCGTCAGGATCTCGTAGAGGATCACGCCCAGCGAGTAGACGTCGGTCTGCGGCGAGATGTCCTTGACGCGTCCCTCGGCCTGCTCGGGAGCCATGTACAGCGGCGTGCCCAGCGCGGCGCCGGTGCGGGTCAGCTGCGAGGTGGAATCCACCAGGTGGGCCAGGCCGAAGTCCACCACCTTCGGCTCGCCTGCGGTCGTGACCAGGATGTTGGAGGGCTTCAGGTCCCGGTGGACGATGCCTTTCTCATGGGCCGCAGCCACGCCGCGCGCGGCCTTCTCGAGGAGCGCGATGAGCGCCGTCCGTCCCAGGCGCTTTTCCCTCAGGATCTCGAAGAGCGGGCGGCCGTCGACGGCCTCCATGACCAGGTACAGGCGCCCCTCGGACTCGCCGACATCGTAGACCTGGACGACGTTGGGGTGGGAGAGGCTGGCGGTCGTGTGGGCTTCGCGCCGGAAGCGCTGGCGGGCGACCTCGCTCATGGTCACCGCGGGTCGCGGGACCTTCAGCGCCACCGTGCGGTGGAGCTCCTTGTCCTGGGCGCGGAACACGATGGCGGCGGCGCCTTCGCCCAGGCGCTCGAGGATCTCGTAGCGGGGGATTTTCGGGAGCTCCGACGGCGCGGCCGCCGAGAAGTATCCCGCGGTGGTCCGGAGGCGTTCGTGCTCCAGGAGGTCCCGGCGCAGCTGCTGCTTCCAGTCCTCAGGAGGCGAAGAAGGCATTCCACTCTTCCTCGAGTTCCTCGGAGCGGGACACGGTCTGCGAGAGCTGCGCGCGGATCTCCCTTCGGAACAGCTCCCGGACGTCGGCAAGGTAATGCTGCACGTCGATCGGGGTCAGGTCCAGCTTTTCGGCGATGGAGGCGTAGGTCTGCCGGCCTCCGGGAGGGACGTTCAGGTAGTACTCCTCGAAGGCGCGGAACTTCTTCTCGTGGCCGCTTTCCTGCAGGACGCTCCGGACCCGCTCGAAGGCCTGATCGATGACCGCCTCCCGCCACTCCTTCTCGAACGCCTCCTCGGGCGTGGCGGAATGCGGGTCGGCGACGAAGAAGCCGGGGCCGTCGAGGGTCAGGATCGTGTGCCCGCCTCCTCGCTTCAGACGGGCGAGCGCCTCGTCGTGGTGCTGGACGAAATGGCGGAGGAGCGACTTCAGGAAGGAGCGGAAGCTTCCGCGTTCCGCTTCGTAGCGCTGCAGCGCCTGCGGGTCGGCGAGCCAGAGGAAGAAGGCCTGGGTGAGGTCCTTGGCGTCTTCATTGGATTTGGCCCAGGCGACCCGAAGGTAGTGATAGACGGGCTTCCAGTAACTGCGACAGAGGTCCTCGAGGCCGCCGCGACGGACCTCCGGGGAAGGGTCGCAGGCCCGCTGGATGACGCCCCAGGCGGTCTGGATGAAGTGCGCGTCCTGTCCGCCCAGACTCGTATCCTGGTGTTTGGCTCCCATGTGATTCGTCTGATCATACCACGACGGGGGAGCCCGGCCGGCCGTGCGGAGATTCGCCGAGGGGGACGCTTGCCATTGCGGAGAAAGAGCGTATAATATCCGCATATTATGCGGAGAATAACCTACATCTACAATCGGCCGGCCTGGCCGACGTTCCACTGGGATTCGCCGTCGCTCCTCGAGCTCCTGTCCCGCGTGCGGCTGCGGCAGGGGCGGCTCCTCGGGCGGATGCAGACCCTGGGGTTTCCCCAACGGGAGGCGGCGGAACTGGAGACGCTGACCCAGGACGTGGTGAAGTCGAGCGAGATCGAAGGCGAGATCCTGAAGCCCGAGCAGGTGCGCTCGTCGATCGCGCGGCGGCTCGGGATCGACATCGGCGCGCTCCAGCCGTCCGACCGCCGGGTCGACGGCGTCGTGGAGATGAGCCTGGATGCCACCGGGAAGTTCACGGACCCCCTGGACAAGGCGCGTCTCTTCCGCTGGCACCACGCGCTCTTTCCGGATCCCGGTCCGCGCATGATCGTGGGCGCCTGGCGCGACGACGCCAAGGGGCCCATGCAGGTGGTCTCCGGGGCCATCGGTCGCGAGCGGGTGCATTACCAGGCGCCGGCGGCGGAGCAGGTGGACCGCGAGATGGCGACCTTCTTCGCCGGGGTGAACCGGAGCGGCGACGCCGACCCGCTCCTGAAAGCGGCGCTGGCGCACCTGTGGTTCGTCACCATCCATCCGTTCGAGGACGGCAACGGCCGGATCGCGCGCGCGATCGCGGACTGGGCGCTGGCCCGCTCGGAGGAGAGTCCGCGGCGCTACTACAGCATGTCCGCGCAGATCCGCCGGGAGCGGAACGACTATTACGACATTCTCGAGCGGACCCAGAAGGGGACGCTCGACGTGACCGAGTGGCTGCGCTGGTTCCTGGCGTGCATGGATCGGGCGATCGCGGGCGCGGAGGCGTCGATCGGCGGAGCGCTCCGCAAGGACCGCTTCTGGAGCCGCTACGCGGCCGAGGTCGGCAACGAGCGGCAGCGGCAGATCCTCAACCGGCTGATCGACGGCGTCTTCGAGGGCAAGCTGACGTCGTCAAAGTGGGCGAAGATGACGAAGTGCTCCCAGGACACGGCGGGGCGGGACATTCAGGCGCTGATCGACGCGGGCATCCTGGTCAAGGACGGCGCCGGCGGCCGAAGCACGAGCTACTCGCTGAAGCCGGGGATCCTCGACGAGGCCTGACGCTACTTGTCGACGTGCCGGCAGCCTTTGGACGGCTGCTCTTTCCGCTCGACGGCAATCGACCCGTTCCGGCCGAGGGTCACGCTCATCGCCGTGACCTGCTTGCGGGAGCACGCGATGACGCGGATCAACTCCCCGTCGCCGTCCTTCTCGTTGCATCCCGAGGGGACGACCTGGGTGATGCTGCCCGTGGCCTTGAAGCCCTCGCCCTCGGGCGTGACCGTGATCTCTCCGATCTCGGGGCGATACGGTCGTTCCGTGATCTCGATGTAGACACGGATCACCTCCCGGGCGCGTTCGGGACTGTCGATCGGCTGCTTGGAGGCCGCGACCCATTCGGGGAGCAGCCCGGCGATCGTCTTCGTGACGCCGTCGGCGCCCGTGAAGGCCCACCACCCGTCGCGCAGGTCGACGACGACGGAGCGGGGGTAGCGGGACTTGAGGGAGTCGTAGACGCGGACCCAGGGGAAAAGGGGAAACGTTTTCGCCTTCGCGTCCGCGGGCGACGTCCAGTCCACGCCGTCGCGGTCGGCCTTGGTCATCTTCGAAAGGATCGCCCGAGCCTTCGCGTCCTCGTCGTCCTGCGCGGCCGGACACAGCGCCGTGAGAGCGATCGCCATCCAGGTCGACGAGAAGAGATTCATCAGTGCCTCCGTTGGATCATGTTGATTAGACGCTGCCGGAGAGCCCGAACGTGCGGACCGAAATGGCCGCTCCGGCGATGATATGATCCAAGGGTGAAGAGCAGGACGTGGCCTCTTTGGGTCGGTGTTGCGGTCTTCGCCGTCGTCATCGGCTGGATGAGCGGCGTCTTCGTCCAGCACCTGCGAGTCCGCCGCCTCCTTCGCGACCTGCGATCCAATGTGGAGTACTATCGGCCTCCGTCCTTCCGAAAGACATCGCGGACGCTCGATACCCTCGCGGACATCCAACGTCATGGCTGCCGCGCGCTTCCCGTCATCATGGACGAACTCAATCCGGAGGCGCCGGCGGCCTACCTGGAGGGGCTCAGCACGGTCTTCAACGAGATCATCTACAGCGATCAATGGCCGAGACCGGAAACGAACCTCTACAACCTGCAGGTCTCCGAAGATGATGAGCCCGCGGAAGTGCGTCGGAAGTGCGAGCGCCTGCGCCGCTGGTGGGCGCAGGAAGGGAGCACCTACCACCAAAGCTGGCGCTTCTGGAGCAGCGCCTGCGGGACCCATCGATAGGGAGCCGCCATCAGCGATAACGGACATTATCGACGATAGAGCACGGAACGCACGCAACGGATGTTACGGAGCTCCGGGGCTGGGCGACGGCGGCGGAGGATTCGACGGCGGGCCGGCGACCCAGGCCAGGAAGAGCTGGTAGCCCAACGTCAGCACTGTCGCGCCGACGAACATCCCCAGGATCCCGCCGGACGCCATCCCGCCCAGGGCGCCCAGCAGCACCACGGGCATCGGCGCGTCCACGCCCCGCCCCAGCAGCAGCGGCTTCAGCACGTTGTCGATCAGGCCCGCCAGCAGCAGCAGCACCGTGTAGACGATCGTGAGCGCCGTTCCCTGCTGGCCGCTCGACCAAAGGTAGATGACCGCCGGAATCGTGACCAGCACGGTCGGTACCTGGGCGATCGCCAGGACGAGCGCGATGAGCGACAGGATCCCGGCCGCCGGCACGCGGGCGGCCAGGAGCAAGAGCCCGATGATCATCGACTGGATGAACGCGACGCCCAGCACGCCCTGCGCGACCGTGCGGACGGTGGCGATCGACAGGCTCGCGAAGCGCTCCCCCCGCTCGGGGCCGAGGATGCGGCTGAAGATCGTGACGGCGCTGCGCGCCCCGGACGGGGCGTAGGCCATGAGGATGCCGGCGACGATCAGCGCCGCCACGAGGAGCAGCAGGTCCACGCCGATGGCGGCCACCAGCGAGAGCGCGCGCCGGGCGAGTTCGCCGATCTTCGGCTGCAGGCTCTGCACGAGACCCGGCAGGTCCGAGTGGGCCTGCGACCACACGTCGTAGGCGCGCGGTCCGACGAGCGGCCAGCTCCGGACCTGCTCCTTCGGCGCCGGGATCTCCAGGGTGTTCTCCTGCACGCCCCGGATGACATAGCGCACGGAGTCCCCGAACGAGCTCATCAGCAGCGCGGTGGGCACGATGATCAGCGCGACCGCGAGGACGACCAGCAGGGTCGACGCCAGCCCCTGCTTCCCGCCCAGGCGGCGGCCGAGCCATTGCTGCAGCGGATACAGCGAGACCGCCAGGATCAGCGCCCAGGCCATCAGGCTGAGGAACGGCGAGAACACGCGGTAACAGAGCAGCACCAGGCCGGCGAGCAGGCCGGCCTTGATCAGGACGTCGAGGAGGCTCGCCTGCAGGCGCCGCTCCAGGTCCTCCGGAATCGGGACCGGCCCGGGCGGCGGCGAAGACCCTTCCATCTCCATCTCGCCCTCTTACGCGACAAGCGATCGCGCCGCCGGACACCCGCTCCCGCGATATAATCAGGCAACGACCGGGACGAGCCATGGGACGGGAAATCGTCTATTGCGAAGGCTGCGGCAAGAGGCTCACCGAGGACGACTTCAGCCGCGGCAAGGCCCAGGACCACGAGAACCGGCCGTTCTGCTCCACCTGCCGTCCCATCACGGCCCCTCCCCCTCCTCCGCCGCCGCGCCCCGAGGGACGCGGCACCGAGCGCCGCAGCGGGACTGGCACCGTGCGGAGGCGAGGCGCCACCGAGCGGGTCCCGTTCGCCCAGCCCCCTGCGGCGCCGCCGCCGTCGCAGGCCGGCGGGTCGAAGATCGCCCTCTACGTCGGCGGCGTCCTGGCCGCCGTCATCCTGATCGTCGTCGCCCTCTCGAGCGGCGGCCGCGAACAGGCCCCGTCGCCGCCGCCCGACCCCGTCGTTCCGGTGCATCGCCCCTCCCCGCTCGAGGTCGCCGAGGAGCGCCTCCGCGAGCTCGAGGCCTTCGCGATGCCCGGCGCCGACCCTCAGGCCATCCTGACCCGCTGCGAGCCGCTGCGCGCCGTGCTCCGGGGCACGCCGCTCGAGGCGCGTTTCAAGCGCGTCGAAGCCGCCGCGCAGGAGCGGCTGAAGGAGCAGGAGCGAGCGCTGGAACTGGACCGCGCGCTCGCGGCGATCCGCAAGATCATCGCCGAGGACGCGAGCTACGCGCGGCGCGCGGAGGTCGAAGCCCTCCTCGACTCGGCCCTGAAGCAGGCCGGACCGCGCCTCGCCGAAGTGCAGCGCCTCCAGTCGGAATACCGCCGCCTCTGGGAGGAGGAATCGAAACGCCGGGAGGCGGCCAAGAAGCCGCCCCCCAAGAAATGGTCGGACCTTTTCCTCCTGGCCAACAACCGCATCCAGGCGAACGACTACCCGGGCGCGAAGGTTCTCTACCTCGAGGGGATGGCCACGCTCCCGGAAAAGCGGCCCGAGGACATCGCGCAGCGCGCGGTGTACTGCATCGGGCTCTACAACCTGGCGTGCATCTACTCCGTCGAAGCCGCCGCGCTCACGGGTCAGGCCCGTCGCCAGGCCGTCGACGATGCCGTCAAGCACCTGGACTGGGCGCTGCGCAGCGACTACGGCCGATTCCGCTGCCCCTGCCACCCGCAGACCTTCGGCTTCGGCCACATGGCCGAGGACAAGGACCTCGAGGCCGTGCGGGCGGACCCCCGCTACGCCGAGCTCGCGAAGAAGTACAAGTAGACGCGGGCCCGTCTCAAGGGCGAGCTTCGGTGCTCACGGCGTGCCGCGCCAGCGGCGCCTGCCCCGCGCCCGGGTCGGCCCAGTACCCTACGATCGACTGGACCACTTCCTGGAGCGCGGCGGACTCCACGGGCTTGACCACGTAGCAGACCGCCCCGAGCGCGTAGGCCCGGCGGATGTCGCTCTCCTCCGGCGACGACGTCAGCACGATCGTCCGCACGGTTCGCAGCGTGGGCTGGCCGGACAGCCATTCCAGGACCTCCAGACCCGACATGCGTGGGAGCTTGAGGTCCAGGACCAGAATCGACGGCAGCGGGTGGCGCTGCCGATCCCCGTAGGCCCCACCGCCCGAGAGCAACTGGACCGCATCGACGCCGTTCATGACGACTTCGAGCGCCACGTCCGACTTCGTCCTCGCGACGGCGCGCTTGAAGAAGATGACGTCGGCCTCGTTGTCCTCGACGAGGAGCAACCCGCCTTTCGTCTCTTTTCCGTTCCCTGCCTCGTTCACATCTGTCCTTCCTGCCCTCTACAATGCCGACTTCAGGCCAGCCGGTTGCTTTCCGACGCGTCGCTGCCCTCCGGCGAGAGAGGCTGCACGGGCCCCGCCGCCTTGGGGAGATCCACCCAGAAGCGGCTCCCCTTCCCCTCCGCCGACTCGACGCCGACCTTTCCGCCCATGCGGCCCACGGCGCGGCGCACGATCGCCAGCCCGATGCCCGTGCCCGGGTAGGCCGACGCGTCGTTGAGCCGTTCGAAGACCTGGAAAATCTTTTCGTGGTACTCGGATGCGATCCCGATGCCGTTGTCCTCGACCCAGGTCCGCACCCAGCCGTCCGCGCCCCCCTCCGCCCGGACCCGGACCTCCGGCGTCACTCCGGGCGCGATGAACTTCAGCGCATTCGAGATCAGGTTCGAGAACACCTGCGAGAGCAGCACCTTGTTGCCCAGCACCACCGCGCCGCCGCCGACCACCCGGGCGGGGGAGCCTTCCATCCGCATCTCGGCGATCACGTCCTTCAGCAGCGGTTCCAGCTCGATCGGCATCAGGTCGACCTTGTCGCGGGCGAGGCGGCTGAACGCCAGCAGGTCCCGGATGAGCGAGTCCATCTGCTTCGCCGCCAGCGAAATCCTCTCGACGTACTCCCGCCAGCTCCGGTCCGGCGACTTCGTCCCGAAGTCCTCGATCAGGATCTGGCAGAAGCCCGACATCGAGCGCAGCGGCGCCCGCAGGTCGTGCGACACCGTATAGCTGAAGGCCTCGAGCTCCGCGTTGGCCGAGCGCGTCTCCTCCTCGCTCTTCTTGCGGGGGGTGATGTCATAGCAGGCCCCGATGAAGCCGGCGAAGCTCCCGTCCAGGTTCCGGTAGGGCCGCCCGTGGTTCAGCATCCAGCGGTACTCGCCGTCCTTCCGCCGCATGCGGTACTCCGTCTCGAACGGCTCGCGCGCCTGGAAGGCGGCGCGGTACTTCGACGAACAGGACTCGCGCTCGTCCGGGTGGATCCCCGATTCCCATCCGGCCTGCTTCTCCTGCTCCAGCGTCCGTCCCACGAAGGTCAGCCAGCTCCGGTTGAAGTAGGTCACCCGGCCGTCCTCGTCGGACCTCCAGATCAGCGTCGGGAACTCGTCGAAAAGCGCCAGGTAGAAGTCCCGCGACTTGGCCAGGATGCGCTCGACGCGCTCCCGCTTGCGGATCTCCTTCTCGAGGGCGAGGTTCTTCTCGGTGAGCTCGGCCGTCTTGTTCGCCAGCTCCCGGCCCTTCTGGAAGAGCTCCACGAACACCTTCACCTTGGAGCGCAGGATGTCGCCGTTGAGCGGCTTCATGATGTAGTCGACCGCACCGACGGAGTAGCCCCTCGTCATGTGCTCCACGTCGTCGTCCACCGCGGTGACGAAGATGATCGGAATGTGGCGCGAGCGGCGCCGCTTGCGGATCATTTCGGCGGTCTCGAAGCCGTCCATGATCGGCATGCGGACGTCCAGCAGGATGACCGCGAACTCGCGCTCCAGCAGGCACGCGAGCGCCTGCTCGCCCGAACGGGCCGTGACGACGTCCACCTCGAGGTCTTCGAGAAGGCCTTCGAGAACCCGGAGGTTGCCCTCCTGGTCGTCGACGATGAGGATGCCCGTCTTCCCGGACGCCGGCGGCTCCTGCTCGATGTTGCTCATGTTCTTTGTGCCGGCGGACTCCTCCATCGGAGGCCCTTTCCCGGTCGCTTGCGGCTCGATCATACCACTTCCCACAACTCCTGGGGGACTACAGCTATCCGCTCTTCGCCAATTTCTGATAGAGCCCGGCCCCGCGATCGATTTCCTTGTAGCGGCCCGCCATGCCCTCCGGCGTCTCGCCGGGGCCGAGGAGGAGGAACCCGAAGCGGACCAGGCTCTCGTCGATCAAGTGCTGGACCCGCTCCCGGAGCGCGTTGTTGAACTCCGTCATCGCGTGCCGGGCCAGGATCACGTGGAACTCATTGAAGGACGCATCCGTCGCGGGGTTGTGCGACGCGATGACCAGGCGGTTCTGGATCGACGGCGCCAATGTCAGCGATCCGTTCGCCGTCTCCAGGAACTCCGAGAGGTCCCGGCGTCCTCCGCCGGCCGCGTAGGCCTTCGCCAGGCCCCGCAGGCGCGCGCGCGGGAACGTCGGCCCGCGGCCGCGACCGTCCCGACGGGGCCGCAGCTCGGTCGCGTAGAGCGTGTAGGGCCTCGAGAGTTCCTCCTGCAGGAGCAGCAGGAGCGATGCCAGCTCCCCCTCGGAGGTCCCGCCGACCGCCCAGGCCCGCACCGACGGATAGGTCCGCAGCGCCGGGACCGTCTTCCGCCGAAGCGCCTTCCAGACCTTCGCGGGACGGAAGAACGTCTCGACCGACTCGTCGCGGCCGTCCAGCAGGCCGTCCAGCGCGGCGCCGTTCCGGAGCACCCGCTCCAGCAGCTGGATCGTGCTGTCCAGGCCTTCCTCGCGGAGGCGCGCATGGACCCGCCGGCGGATGCCGCCGCGGTCGTAGTCCCGCAGGTCGTATCCGTAGCGGCGACGGATCCCCTCGAGGAGCAGCTCGATCTCGATGTCCTCGAGCTCCCGAGGCGGCGCCGGGTCGGCCATGGGCGTCGTCATCTCCATCGCACAGGGGCTGCGGTCGTCCTTCGACATCCTGACATCGTCCCCTGAAATCTCAAGCCATTACCTTTCGGCGTACAACCAGACGCGGAGCAGCGACAGCAGCCGTTCCGTGTCGACGGGCTTCGGGATGTAGTCCGAAGCCCCGGCCTCGATGCAACGCTCCCGGTCGCCCTTCATGGCCTTGGCCGTGAGGGCGATGATCGGAAGCTCGTGGAACTTCTCCATCTTCCGGATCTCGCGGGAAGCCTGGTAGCCGTCCATTTCCGGCATCATGATGTCCATCAGCACGATGTCGATGCCCGGCGTGTCGCGGAGCACCTCGATGGCCCGCTTCCCGTTCTGGGCATGGAGGACCTTCATGTCGATGTCCTCCAGGACGGTCGTCAGCGCGTAGATGTTGCGCATGTCGTCGTCGACGATCAGCACCGTCCGGCCCTGCAACAGCGGATCCTTCAGGCTGCTGCTCTCGAGCATCCGCTGCTTCGTGGCATCGATGCCGGACGAAGCGCGGTGGAGGAACAAGCTGGCCTCCTGGAGCAGGCGGTCGGGCGAGTGGGCGTCCTTGATGACCACGGCGCTCGTGACCCGGCCCAGCGCCTCTTCCTCCTCTTCCGTCAGGTCCTTGCCGGTGTGGACGATGATGGGGAGCTGGAGCAGGCCGATCTCGTTCTGGATCTTCCGGATGAGATCCATGCCGCTCATGTCCGGCAGCCGCAGGTCGAGCAGCATGCAGTCGATGGGCTGCGACTTCAGGATCTCGATCGCCTCCGACGCCGTGGCGGCCTCCCGGACGAGGACGTCCTGGCCGGAGAGGAGTTCCTTCAGGCCGGTCCGCTCGGCCGCCGCGTCCTCCACGATGAGCAGGCTCTTCTTCTCACGCTCCACGAAGGTCTTGATGCGGAGCACGGAGGAGACCAGGTCCTCGCGCTCGACGGGCTTGCGGAGGTAGGCGAAGGCACCCATCCGGATCGCGCGCTGCGGGTGGCTGCCGCCCGACAGGATCTGCACCGGGATGTGGCGCAGCTCCGGATCGTGCTTGAGGAAGTCCAGCAGCGCCCAGCCTTCCATGTCCGGCAGGCGCAGGTCCAGCGAGATCGCCTGCGGCTTGAACTTGCGGGCCATCGCGAGGCCCGACTCGCCCGTGAAGGCGATCAGGCCCTTGAAGTTGTGCTCGCGGACCATGTCCAGCAGCAGGCTGGCGAACGTGATGTCGTCCTCGACGATGAGGAACACCTGGTCGCCCGTCTTGATGTTGCCGCGGTCGTCCTGAATGTCGTTGGGCAGCGGCGCCAGCAGGGACTCCTCGCGGTCCGCGGACGGCGCGACCTCGATGGTGCTCTCGTCCGGCGCGGCCGAGACCGTCCGGCGCTGGGGCTCCCTCGGGCCCTTCGTCTTGACCGGCACGTGCTTGCGCGGCAGGAAGAGCGTGAAGGTCGAGCCCTGCCCGGCCGTGCTCTCCAGCTTGATCTCGCCGCCCAGCAGCTTGGCTACCTCGCGGGAGATCGACAGGCCCAGGCCCGTGCCGCCGTACTTGCGGCTGGTGGACGTGTCGGCCTGCTGGAACGGCTCGAAGATGATCTGGTGCTTGTCCGGCGGGATGCCGATGCCGGTGTCCTTCACGGAAAAGAAGAGCACCATGTCGGACTGGTTGAGGATCTCGTGGTCGCGGCCCCAGCCCCTCGGGGCGACGCCGACGTGGAGCTGCACCTTCCCTTCCGACGTGAACTTGAAGGCGTTCGAGAGCAGATTGCGGAGAATCTGCTGGATGCGCTTCGAGTCGGTCTCGAAGACCGGCGGCAGGTCCGGATCCAGCTCGACCTCGAAGTCCAGCTTCTTGGACAGCGCGATCGGCCGGAACGAGGCCTGCACGTCGTCCTGGATGTCCTTGAACCGCACCTGGCTGACGTCGACCGACATCGTGCCCGACTCGATCTTCGACAGGTCGAGGATGTCGTTGATGAGGCCCAGCAGGTCGGTGCCGGCGTTGTTGATCGTCTTGGCGTGCTCGACCTGCTTCTCGCTGAGGTTGCCCTCGGCGTTCTGGTAGAGCATCTTCGACAGGATCAGCAGCGAGTTCAGCGGCGTCCGCAGCTCGTGGGACATGTTCGCCAGGAAGTCCGACTTGTACTTCGAGGTCATCTGGAGCTGCTCGGCCTTCTCGTTCAGCTCGGCGTTCTTCTGCTGGAGCTCCTGCGTGAGCGCCTGGGAGCGCTTCAGCAGGTCTTCCGTCCTCATGGTCGCGGCGATCGTGTTGAGCACGATGCCGAACAGCTCGGTGAGCTGATCGAAGAAGGTCTGGTGCACGTCGCTGAAGCGCTTGAAGGACGCCAGCTCGATGACCGCCTTCACCTGCTTCTCAAAGAGGACCGGCAGGTACACCACGCTGGCCGGCTTGGCCTCCGCCAGAGCGCCGCCCATCCGGAGGGCCTCGGGCGGGAAGTCGTTCACGACGAGCTTCTTGCGGTCCTGGGCGCACTGGCCCAGCAGGGTCTCGCCCAGGCGGTAGCGCGACGGCAGGTCGCGCATTCCCGCGTACGAGGTCACCAGCTTCAGGGGCTCGTCCGCGCTCTCGGTATCGTCATAGGTGTAGAAGACGCCGTGCTGCGCGTCCACCAGCGAGGCCATCTCCGACAGGATCTGCTGGGCCACGGTCTGCAGGTCGCGCTGACCCTGGAGCATGCGGCTGAACTTCGCCAGGTTGGTCTTCAGCCAGTCCTGCTCGGCGTTCTTCTGGGTCGTCGAGCGCAGGTTCCGGATCATCTCGTTGATGTTGTCCTTGAGGACTTCCACCTCGCCGCGGGCCGCGACCGTGATGGACGCCGTCAGGTCGCCCTTCGTCACGGCCGTCGCGACGTCCTTGATGGCGCGCACCTGGGTGGTCAGGTTGTCGGCCAGCTGGTTGACGTTGTCGGTGAGGTCCTTCCACACGCCGGCGACGTCCTTCACCTCGGCCTGGCCGCCCAGCTTTCCTTCGGTGCCGACCTCGCGGGCCACGCGGGTCACCTCGTCGGCGAAGGCGTTCAGCTGGTCCACCATCGTGTTGATGGTCTGCTTGAGCTGGAGCAGTTCGCCCTTCACCTCGACCGTGATCTTGCGGGACAGGTCGCCCTGGGCCACGGCGGTCGTCACCTCGGCGATGTTGCGCACCTGGTTCGTCAGGTTCGACGCCATGTAGTTCACGTTGTCGGTCAGGTCCTTCCAGGCGCCGCCGACGCCCTTCACCTCGGCCTGGCCGCCCAGCTTGCCGTCGGTGCCGACCTCGCGGGCCACGCGGGCGACCTCCGACGCGAAGGCGTTCAGCTGGTCCACCATCGTGTTGATGGTTTCCTTGAGCTGCAGGATTTCGCCTTCAGCCTGCACGGTGATCTTTCGGGAAAGGTCGCCGCGGGCGACGGCCGTCGTCACCTCGGCGATGTTGCGCACCTGGTTGGTCAGATTGAGCGCCATGTTGTTGACGTTGTCGGTCAGGTCCTTCCACGAACCGCCGACGCCGCGAACCTGCGCCTGGCCGCCCAGCTTGCCTTCGGTGCCGACTTCGCGGGCCACGCGCGTCACTTCCGACGCGAACGCGTTCAGCTGGTCGACCATCGTGTTGATGGTCTGCTTGAGCTGCAGGATTTCGCCGCGGGCTTCGACGGTGATCTTCTTCGAAAGGTCGCCCTTCATGAGGGCGGTGGTCACGTCGGCGATGTTGCGCACCTGGTTCGTCAGGTTCGACGCCATGAAGTTCACGTTGTCGGTCAGGTCCTTCCAGGCGCCGCCGACGCCCTGCACCAGCGCCTGGCCGCCCAGCTTCCCTTCGGTGCCGACTTCGCGGGCCACGCGCGTCACTTCCGAGCCGAAGGCGTTGAGCTGGTCCACCATCGTGTTGATGGTGACTTTGAGCTGGAGCAGCTCGCCCTTCACCTCGACCGTGATCTTGCGGGAGAGGTCGCCGCGGGCGACGGCCGTCGTCACTTCAGCGATGTTGCGCACCTGGCTGGTGAGGTTGCCGGCCATCGAGTTCACGTTGTCGGTCAGGTCCTTCCAGACGCCGCCGACGCCCCGCACCTCGGCCTGGCCGCCCAGCTTGCCTTCGGTGCCGACCTCGCGGGCCACGCGCGTCACTTCCGACGCGAAGGCGTTCAGCTGGTCCACCATGATGTTGATGGTGTTCTTCAGCTGCAGGATTTCGCCCTTCGCCTCGACGGTGATCTTCTTGGACAGGTCGCCCTTCGCCACGGCCGTGGTCACGTCCGCGATGTTGCGGACCTGGCCCGTCAGGTTCGACGCCATGAAGTTCACGTTGTCGGTCAGGTCCTTCCAGGCGCCACCGACGCCTCGCACCTCGGCCTGGCCGCCGAGTTTACCGTCGGTCCCGACCTCGCGGGCCACGCGGGCGACCTCCGACGCGAACGAGTTGAGCTGGTCCACCATCGTGTTGATGGTGACCTTGAGCTGAAGCAGCTCGCCCTTCACCTCGACGGTAATCTTCTGCGAGAGGTCGCCTTTGGCGACGGCCGTCGTCACGGCCGCGATGTTGCGCACCTGGTTGGTGAGGTTGGACGCCATCGAGTTCACGTTGTCGGTCAGGTCCTTCCACGAACCGCCGACGCCCTTCACCTCGGCCTGGCCTCCCAGCTTGCCTTCGGTGCCGACCTCGCGGGCCACGCGCGTCACTTCGGACGCGAACGCGTTCAGCTGGTCGACCATCGTGTTGATGGTCTGCTTGAGCTGCAGGATTTCGCCCTTCGCCTCGACGGTGATCTTCTTGGACATGTCGCCCTGGGCGACGGCGGTCGTCACGTCGGCGATGTTTCGCACCTGGTTGGTCAGGTTCGACGCCATCGAGTTGACGTTGTCGGTCAGGTCCTTCCACACGCCGGCGACGCCCTTCACCTGCGCCTGGCCGCCCAGCTTGCCGTCGGTGCCGACCTCGCGGGCCACGCGGGTCACTTCCGAGGAGAACGCGTTCAGCTGGTCGACCATCAGGTTGATGGTGTTCTTGAGGCGGAGGATTTCTCCCTTCACCTTCACGGTGATCTTCTTCGACATGACGCCCTGGGCGACGGCCGTCGTCACGTCGGCGATGTTGCGGACCTGGTTCGTCAGGTTCGACGCCATCGAGTTCACGTTGTCGGTCAGGTCCTTCCACACGCCGGCCACGCCCTTCACCTCGGCCTGGCCGCCCAGCTTGCCCGCGGTGCCGACTTCGCGCGCCACGCGGGTCACTTCCGACGAGAAGGCCTTCAGCTGGTCCACCATCGTGTTGATGGTGTCCTTCAGCTTCAGGATTTCGCCCTTCGCCTGCACCGTGATCTTGCGGGAGAGGTCGCCCTGGGCGACGGCCGTCGTCACGTCGGCGATGTTGCGCACCTGGTTGGTCAGGTTCGACGCCATCGAGTTGACGTTGTCGGTCAGGTCCTTCCACACGCCAGCGACGCCCTTCACTTCGGCCTGGCCGCCCAGCTTTCCGGCGGTGCCGACTTCGCGGGCCACGCGGGTCACTTCGGACGCGAAGGCCTTGAGCTGGTCGACCATCGTGTTGATGGTGTCCTTCAGCTTCAGGATTTCGCCCTTCGCCTGCACGGTGATCTTGCGGGAGAGGTCGCCCTGGGCGACGGCGGTCGTCACGTCGGCGATGTTGCGCACCTGGTTGGTCAGGTTCGACGCCATCGAGTTGACGTTGTCGGTCAGGTCCTTCCAGGCACCGGCGACGCCCTTCACCTGCGCCTGGCCGCCCAGCTTGCCGTCCGTTCCTACCTCGCGGGCGACGCGCGTCACTTCCGACGCGAACGCGTTCAGCTGGTCCACCATCGTGTTGATGGTCTGCTTGAGCTGGAGGATTTCGCCCTTCACCTCGACCGTGATCTTGCGCGAGAGGTCGCCCTTGGCGACGGCGGTCGTCACGTCGGCGATATTGCGGACCTGGTTCGTAAGGTTGCGGGCCATCGAGTTGACGTTGTCGGTGAGGTCCTTCCACACGCCGGCGACGCCCTTCACTTCGGCCTGGCCGCCCAGCTTGCCGTCCGTTCCGACTTCGCGGGCCACGCGCGTGACTTCCGACGCGAAGGCCTTGAGCTGGTCGACCATCGTGTTGATCGTCTTGGCCATCTGGAGGAAGGCGCCCTTCACGGGACGTCCTTCGATCTCGGTGGGCATCGTCTGGGTCAGGTTGCCCTTGGCGACGGCGCCGATGACGCGCGCGACTTCGATGGTGGGCTGAACGAGGTCTCCGATGAGGGTGTTGAACGCGATGACCGAACGGCTCCAGGATCCCTTCAGGCCTTCGATGGACGCGCGGTTGAACAGCTTTCCTTCCTTGCCGACCAGGCGGCTGACGCGCTCGAACTCTTCAGCGCGGCGGGCGTTGAGGCGCACGACCCGGTTGAAGGTCCCGGCAATTTCGGGGTCGACGTGGCGCGACTCGATCCGCGCCGAGAAGTCGCCATCCTCGACGGCGCCCAGGGCGCGCAGGATCTCGCGCTTCTCGCGCGACGGCGAGCGGTGCCTCGGGGCGGATTCCTTCACCTCGTCGAGCTCCCGCGTGAGCTCCCGCTCGTGCGCCGCGGTCTCGCGCTGTCGCCGTTGGATCTCCTCGAAGATGTGGTTCAATCGATCCACGATCTCCGGCGCAATGGCCGAATGGCCCTTGGGGAGCCGCGCGGAGTAGTCGCCGCTTTCCAACGCGCGGAGCGCTTGGGACAGGGCTTCCGCGTCCGCGACGGCGGTCGATCCGTTAGTCGGCATAGGTGTCCTCGCTCGAAATCAGCACCGAACCGGGGGTCCGAAGGAAGGAAGAGACGGGAAAATGGCGAAGGGAGAACGGAAGGGACCGGAGAGGGCGGCGTTCAACTTGCATGCGGTCGATCCAAGAGTCCGTCGTCGACGTCGAGTCCTTCCCCCTCTCTCGTGGGGTCCCTGAAAACGGGTGTAACCTAATCTAGGTATTTCTCCGGAAGCCCTTCAATTCGTTTCCGCCAACATCTGAAAAATGGGCGTTCCGTGAAATAAAGACGGTTTACAAGAACCGGTAGAGCCCTGGCGAAACCCTTTGTTACGCGAAAAATAAAACGAAAAGCGGGGGTCTCTCCGAGGCTCCGGGAAGGCGGCCGCGTCCCGTGGAAAGGCCGTCAGGGGTCAGCCCCCTTCGAGCGGCCCGGGCGTGCCACCCACCAGCGATTGGTCTAAGAGAATTGTACCCCGGACCCCGGAGTGTCAACCGGGTATCCACAGAATTTGCAGGGGTCTCAGCGGCGGGGAACGCCGCCTCCTCCCCGGGGCATGCTCGGGGCCTGGGGACGCGGCGCCACAGGCTGCGGCGCCACGGTCCGGGGTGCGACTGTCCGGGGCGCCACCGTCTGGGGCGCCACGGTGCGAGGCTGCGGCGACTGCCGGTAGACGTTCACTCCCGACTGGACCGGGTAGCGCGGGGTGCTCACAGTCGTCGGGTGCTGATGAGTTCCGTAGTATCCGGAATAGCCCCCCCGGTAGGGGTACGTATGGCCGTGGTAGTAGTTCTGGTTGTAATAGTTCGGATAGTACCGGTAGGGGTAGTACGAGTAGCGGTATGGGTAGTAGCTCGGATAGTAAGAAGAGTAGTAATAGTAAGGCGCGGGATACGAGTAGGAGTATGCAGGGTACGCGGTACTGGGATAGGAATAGTAATACTGCGGGGAGTCGTAGATGACCGTCGACGACGGCTCCGTGGTATAGGGCGTCGAATCCGTCGACGGGGGCCGATAGGAGGACGACGTCTGGGCCTGGATCAGCGCCTGCAGCAGGCTGTCCGAAGCGCCGGCGCCCTTCAGGTCTCCCAGATCCTCCACCGACAGCACTTCCATCGGGCCGTTCCGCTGCACGTAGGAAATGATGGTCTGTTCCGAGACGTGCGCGTCGAGCAGCCTCCGGACTTCCTCCTTGGAAACTTGCGCGAGCAGCGTCAGCGGCGTGGCGAGCAGCACGAGAGCCGTCCACAAGGCTTTCATACATCCTCCTGAAGACGGCGCGTCCCGTCTTGACGACTGTTTCCCCCGAACGACCCCTCTATTCGTAAAACGCGGGGTGAAAAATCGCCATTCCGGAGGGTGTGGGCGTGAAGGCGGGCCTTACTTCGCGTCGTTGCGGGCCTTCCCCGCCTCGATGGCGTGGGAGAGGCGTCGCTCGACCTGGGCGCGGAGGGGCCAGTCGGCCGACGCGACCTCGAGGGCGGTCTGGTAGTCTGCGACTGCCTGGGGCCAGTTGCCCTGCCGTTCGTACGCGGCGCCCCGGTTGGTGTAGGCGGCCTCGTCGCGGTCGTCGAGCGCGAGGGCAGCGGTGAAGTCGGAGACCGCCCCGTCGAGATCGTTCGTCTGGAAGCGGAGGACGCCGCGGTTGTTCCAGGCCGCCGAGAGGGTCGCGTCGAGGCGGATCGCCTCCGAGTAGTCCAGGAGCGCACCGGCGTTGTCGCCCTTCCGGGAGCGCGCCAGACCTCGACCGTGGGAGGCCATCGCATCCTGCGGATCGAGTTCGAGAGTCTTGGTGAAATCGCCGATCGCGCGGTCCAGCTCGCCCCGGGTCAGCCTCACGTAGGCGCGGGCCCCGTAGGCCGAGGCCAGGGTCGGGTCGATCTCCAGCGCTCTCGTGAAGTCGGCGATGGACTCGTCCAGGTTGCCCTGCTGGTAGCGGACGAACGCACGGCCGGCGTAGGCGGGGGCGTGCTTCGGACGGAGCGAGATGGCCCGGTTGTAGTCGTCGAGGGCGCCGGGCAGGTCCCCGGCCCTCAGCTTGGATTCACCGGACACCAGGGCCTGGGCCGCCTCGGCGCCGGGATTCGCGGGGTGGCGTTCCGCCGTCCCCGCGGGCGGATGGTCCGTCGCACATCCGAGACCCCCTGCCAGCAGGCCCAAGAAGAGGGCCCACGCCGGACTCAACGGGCTCCGGCTAGCAGGAGCTCCTGACGTGCGACGGACATTTTTCATCCGCCACGGTAGATCCGCCCGGAACGATTACGTCATTCGCTCCGACGAATCTTCACGAAGAACCTGCGGGCGGCTCCGAGCAGCCCCAGGGCCGCGACCTCGATGCCGAGGAGGCCGCACGAACCGTGACCGCCGCCGCCGGACGACGTGGGAGCCGGCGCGGGATCCGGAGTGGGATCCGGGGTCGGCGTCGGATCGGGGGTCGGGGTCGGGGTAGGAGTCGGCGTCGGAGTGGGGGTCGGAGTCGGCGTGGCCGCGGGCGTCGTCGCGATCGCCTCGCTGGAGTACGCCGAATCGTTCGTCCCGTCCGTCGCACGAATCCGGTACACGTACGTCGTGTTGGCCGACACGGCCTTGTCGGAGTAGGACCGCAGGGACGGACCGACCAGCGAGATCTGGTTCCAGGTGCCGTTCGTGCCGGTCTTCCGCTCCAGCTTGAAGCCGGTCAGGCTGCCGCCCGTGCTGTTCCAGGAGACGTCCACCTGGGAGCTCGACTTCGGCATCGCCAGGAGCGCGGTGGGGGCCGGGACGGCCGTCGGGACCGTCGTGGTCGAGATCGCCTGTCTCACGGCATCCACCCACGCGGCGCTCGCGCCGCCCGCCGAGGCGGGACGGAGGAACGTGGCGCCTTCCGTGTAAAACCACACGTAGTGGTCGGCCTGGGCGAGCGCGTTGATCAGGGTGGTCTTCAGGATCGACGCATCCATCGACGCACCGCCGAAGGGGCGGTCATACACGCCGTACGAGATGCTGATCCGCTGGGACCACACCGGGCGAAGCGACGCCGGGATGAACGGCGAGTTCACCGCGTCCGACGCCTCGTCGAACTTCCGCCAGTTGTAGCTGTTGAGGAAGTGGGACGGCGTCCGCAGCGTGTAGAGCTCGCCGCCGTCGACGTTGAGCGCCGGGCTGTTGCCCACGCCGTCCATGAAGCCGGCGCAGTAGGGTCCGAGGAGCTCGTTCCCCGACTGCCACTGGGGGAAGAGCAGGGACGACGGAGCGCTCGGCTCCGAGATGTACGGCCCGTGCAGCGTGATGACCGCGATGTCCGGGAACACGGCCACCATCGCCTGCATGACCTGCTTGCCCCGGAGGTACATCTGCGCCCGGTAGTCATTCAGGGAGTGCTGCGCGTAGTACTTCGCCCCGGAGGGGTAGTCGCCCCAGGGGGCCGAGTACTGCTCGTTGTCGAAGCAGATGCCCGCCAGGCCGGCGTCCCGCATGGCTGCGGCGCAGTTGGCGAAGTTCTGGATGGTCACCGACCAGTCGTCGTACGGGTCCGGCGGGGTCGACCCCTGGACCAGGCCGAAGTTCTTGGTCAGGTTCGTCCAGCTCTGGCCCTTCATGGGCGCCAGCACCGAGGCGATCTGCGCCTGGGAAACGGCGCTGGCCGTCATGACGCGGGTCGTCGCATTGAACCCGGTGGAATCGTCGCGGAGGTAGGCCACGAGCCCGTGGAAGGGCTGCGTCTCCAGGAACGCCTTGTTGTTCGCGATGAAGGCCGGCGTGGGAATCGTGTTCCCGAACCAGCCGGCATAGATCAGCTTCGCCTTGGCGGCCGCGGGAGCCGCCGGCGAGCCCTGCGCCGTCCCGGCGAAGAGCGCCGCGGCCGCGATCGCCACCATCCCCAACTTCAGTTTGAACGATGAACCCATGTTAGCCCTCTTGATGAGGTCTCTGTTTCGTGCGTAACACGACGCAGCAGCCTGGCTCCGTATCACGGAGAGGTCTGCACAATCCTCCATGGTTCCTCGATATACCCCAGACAGCAAAAACGACTACGCACTTCCTATATAGGCTTTATTTGTGCGTCGGCCCGTAACGTCAGGGCCCCGTGTGGCTCTCCCGAGGGAAAGATCTACCCGAGTATACCCCGCCCGTCAAGACTTATTCTTCTTTCAGGGAAAGATAATTCTTGGTGGGAGGGAAAGACCGCGCGGGCGCCGGCGGCTACTTGGCCGCGAGACGGAGGGCGTCGGCGCGGCCCTGGCGGATCGCGTCGACCCATTCGGCGGGAGCGCCGCCCAGGGCGGGGGGCGCCAGGAGCGTCGGACCTTCGACATACAGCCACGCGTAGCGGTCCGCGTGCAGCAGCGCCTGCGTCAGCGTCGGCTTGAGGGCGGCCGGATCCATCCCGAGGCCCCCGAAGGGCCGGTCGTAGACGCCGAAGGCGACCTCCACCCGGCCGGACCACTGGGCCCGCAGCGCGGCAGGCAGAAAGGCGCAGTCCACGCGGTCCGAGGCGATCCCCTTTTTCCGCCATTCGTAGCTCTGCCGGAAGTCCTCGGGCTTCCGGAGGTGGTAGAGCTCTCCCCCGTCGACGACGCGGGCCTTCGGGCCGGCCCCCTCCACGCAGCCCGCGAAGAAGGGCCCCAGGAGGCGATTGGACAGCTGCCAGGAGGGAAAGAGGGGCGACGGGGCCTTCAGCTCCGACACGTACGGCCCGTGGAGCGTCAGGACCGTGATATCGGGAAAGACGGCCGTCATCGCCTGGAGGACCTGCTTCCCGCGCAGCCGGGCCTGGGCCTGGTAGTCGGCCAGGCTCTTTCGGGGGTACGCCACCCCCGACGGGTAATCCCCCCACTTCACGCCGTAGTTCTCGTTGTCGAAGTAGACCCCCTTCAGGCCCGCTTCCCGGGCCGCCCGGGCGAGGAAGCCGAAGTTCTGGACCACCACCGTCCAGTCGTCGAAGAGGTCCGGCGGGTTGTTGCTGAGCACCGCCGCGAAGTTGTGCTTCAAGGTCTTGAAGGGGAGCCGGGCCACCGGCTTGAGGACCGCCGCGATCTTCTCGAAGGTCAGCGGCGTGTCGCTCAGGACGCTGCGAGTCACGTTGAGGGACAGATCGGGGGTCCGGAGGTAGAGCGCCAGGCCGTCGAAGGGCTGGGACTCCAGGAACTCCAGGTGGTCGCGCACGTAGGACGGCGTCGCCGCCGGGCTGCTGCCGAACCAGTCGTGGAGGATCAGGCAGGGAGCCGGCCGGGTCTCGGCCGAGCGCCCTTCCCCCGCGGTCGAGCCCGCCAGCAGCGCCGCCGCGACGATCAGGAGCCGCCTCCTCATCCGGCCAGCCTCCGCGTGGTCCGCCCGCGGCGGAAGCGTGCCTCACGCGCACGCACGATCCCGTCCACCACCCGCTGCAGGTCCATCCGGGTCATCTGGGACCCGCTGGGCAGGCAGAGGCCGGCGCCGAAGAGGCGCTCCGCGACCTTCCCGCCGACGGACCGGCAGCCCCGGTAGAGCGGCTGCAGGTGCAGGGGCTTCCACACGGGCCGCGACTCGACATCCCTCGCCTCCAGCTCGAGGCGGACATCCTCGGGACTCGCCCCGAAGGCCTCGGGGTCGAGCAGCATCACCGACAGCCAGCGCGTGGACTCCCCCGTCGGGGATTCCGGCATCCACGTGATCCCCGGCACGTCCTTCAGGGCTTCGCGGTAGGCCTCGAAGACGGCACGGCGCGCGCGGACGCGGTCGCGGAGCACGCGCAGCTGGCTCCGCCCGATCGCCGCCAGCACGTTGCTCATCCGGTAGTTGTAGCCGAGCCGCGAATGCTCATAGTGCGGCGCCGGATCGCGGGCCTGCGTCGACATGAAGCGGACCTCCTGGACCAGGCTCGGGTCGTCCGAGACGAACATGCCCCCGCCGGAGGTCGTGATGATCTTGTTTCCGTTGAACGAGAAGATGCCCATGCGCCCGCGGGAGCCGGGCGCCACTCCCTTGTAGCGCGCGCCCAGCGCCTCCGCCGCGTCCTCGATCAGCGTCACGCCGTGCCGCCGGCAGGCCTCGAGGATGGGATCCACGTCCGCGCTCTGGCCGTAGAGATGGGCCAGGATGACCGCCCGCGGCAGCCGGCCGCGCCGCGCCGCGTCGTCCAGCTCCTGCGCCAGGAGCCCCGGGTCCATGTTCCAGCTGGCTTCGTCCGAATCCACGAAGACCGGGCTGGCGCCCTCGTAGACGATGGGGTTCGCGCTCGCCACGAAGGTCAGCGTCGAGCAGAGAACCTCGTCGCCGGGACGGACGCCGGCCAGCCGGACGGCCAGGTGCAGCGCCGCCGTCCCGCTCGACAGCGCCGCCGCGTGGCGGACGCCGACCGCGTCGGCGAACTCCTTCTCCAGCGCGTCCACGTGCGGGCCCAGGGGGGCGATCCAGTTCGTGCGGAACGCTTCCTCGATCAGGGACAGCTCCTCGCCGCACATGTGCGGCGGAGACAGATAGAGTCGGCTCATGGTGATCCTTTCGTCTACGATCGATACGGCGGGAAGAACTCGGGCGCGGGACTCCAGTCCCGGCCCTGCTGGCGCTCCCAGCTCTGGCGGCACTCGACCAGGCGTCGCGCCTCGTCGGCGTCGTACGTCTTGCGGCCGAGCAGGAACGGGACCTCCGAGGCGCGGCCGAAGCGCTGCTTGAACTTGAGGATCCCGTCGTTGGGCTGGTAGCCTCCGCCGAGGACCACCGCCTTCTTCCCCTGGTCCCGGCACCAGCGGAAGCTTTCGTGCTTGATGAGGTAGTTCGGGCCGACCGAGAACGCCTCCGCCCGCGTCCCTCCCAGGTAGGAGTACGCGTGCTCGGCCGCGAGCAGCAGGATCTCCGAAGACACCACGCGGTCCTTGAGGACGGCGTGCACGAACGTGAAGTGCCCCGAAAGCTTCTCGATGAAGGCTTCGAAGAAGGATCGCGGGAAGTAGTAGCCCCTCGTGGCGCCGCGCCGGTCCATCGTCGACGTGTAGATGTCGAGGAACTCGTCGAGGCGCCGGCCCGCGGCGTCGAACTCGATCGTGACGCCGCGCTCGCGGGCGATGTCGACATTCCGCCGCGCGTCGCAGCGGTAGTCGTTCCAGAGCGCGTCGTCCGTCGTTTCGACCCGGCGGACGACGTTGGGACCGCCCGACGCCGTCTCCCCGTTGAAGGGCAGCAGCTGGCCGGAGAAGAGCGAGAGCCGCGCGAACGACGTCGCGACGCCCTGCGTGGCCGCCCACGCGTCGAAGCGCTGCCAGAAGCCGCGCGCGTCGTCCGGCGTCACCGACCAGGCGAAGGGGCCGCCGTACCCGTAGGCCGTCGTCAGGTCGCAGCCGCGCGCGCCGGACGGCGCCCAGGGCTCCGACGCGATCGGCCGCACGATGACCGGATAGAGGATGCCGCCGCTCGCGGTCCGCAGGGCGGCGCCGATCACCCGGTCCCCGGGCCGGGCGAAGAGCCGCACGTACTCCGGGTGGGCCATGACCTCCCGCTGCGGCCAGGAGCTCCAGAGGTCGAGCCACTTCTTCCGGTCCTCCGCCTGCGCCGCGTCCAGGAACTCGACGGGCGACAGCGCCGCCGCCTCAGCGGACGGACGACACTCCAACGACGCACTCGCACTGACCATGATCTTCCCCCTCGCCAATCACGCCACCCACGAACAGGTCCACGACTCACCCCGATACGGATCTTTCGAGGGAAACATCCGCCCCCGCCAGGGACGGCGCACTTCCCGTGAAGAGCGGCACCGACGCGTTGCCCGGGCCGTTGATCCCGGAGCGCTCGAACACGCGGCGGACCGTTTTCAGCAGTATCTTTAGATCCACGGCCAGGGATCCGTTATCCACATACCAGACGTCCAGTTCGAATTTCTGGTCCCAGTCGATGCCGTTGCGCCCGTTGACCTGGACCCAGCCCGTCATGCCCGGACGCACGTCGTGCCGCCTCGCCTGGCGCGGCGAATAGTGCTGCAGGTACTGCACCAGCAGCGGCCGGGGCCCGACGAGGCTCATGTCGCCGATGAGCACGTTCCAGAGCTGCGGGATCTCGTCGAGGCTCGTGGAGCGCAGCAGCCGGCCGATCCACGTCGTCCGCTCCTCGTCCGGGAGGCTGCCCGCGCGCATGGTCCGGAACTTCACAATCGAAAAGATCCGCCCCTTCAGCCCGGGGCGGCGCTGGCGGAAGAAGATCGGCCGGCCCTGCACGGCCACGAGCAGGCAGGAGATCGCCAGCATCAGCGGGGAGAGGACGACCAGGCCCAGCAGCGAGCCGGACACGTCGATGATGCGCTTGACGAGCCGGTCGACCGGGCGCCACGGCGCCGGCCGGGCCGCCCGCGGCTTCGACGGCCGCCCCAGGGCCTCCTCGTAGGCCCAGCGGGTGAGCACCCAGAGGTTCTCCGGACGGAAGTCGCGGAGCACCCGCGCGCGCGCCGCCCGGCCGTGCCGCTGGCGGAGTACGGGATCCCGCAGGTACGCGCCCAGCGCCATCGCCAGCTCGTGCGGTTCGCGCGGCGGCACCAGCGTCCCCGTCTCGCCGTCGACGACCGCGTCGACGCAGCCCGTGACGCGCGTTGCCACCACCGGCCGCTCCATCGCGGCGGCCTCGAGGGGCACCTGTGGGAAGCCCTCGCGGTACGTCGGCAGCGCGACGACGTCCATCAGCGAATACATCGCCCTCATGGAGCCGATCTCGCCCGCCAGGCGGACTCGGGGGTCCTCGCGGAGGATGCGATCCGCCTCGGGGTCGATCGGGTCCTGCGGCTCCCGTGGCCCGACGACGAGCAGGTACAGATCCGGGAACTCCTCGCGGAGCTCCTTCCAGGCCTCGACCAGGTCCCCGACGCCCTTGTCGCGCACCACGCGTCCCACGAAGCCCAGCACGCGTACCTCGGAGGGGATCCCCAGGGCGCGCCGCGCCCGCGCGGCCTCGTAGGAGCAGACCGGCGCGGGAAGGAAGCGCTGCTCCGCGTCGACGCCGTTGACGGTGCCGGCGCCCAGGACGCCGATGCGCTCCGCCCGGCAGATCCCGAAGGACACGGCCCGGCGCCGCAGTGATTCGCTCACCGCGTAGACCCGCCGCGCCAGAGCGCAGCTCACCTGTTCGCAGGAGCGCAGGATCGTCCGCTTCAGGCCCCTCGCGGTCTCGAGCGGCAGGCCGTGGAGCGTGTAGACGCGGACCGGGACGCCCGCCAGCCACGACGCGATCATGGCGAGCAGGCCGCCCTTCGGCGTGTGGCCGTGGACGATGTCCGGCCGCAGACGGCGGAAGAGGAGCATGAGCCGGAGCACGGCCAGCAGGTCGCCGAACGGCGTGATGCGGCGGGGCATCTCCACCCCATGGACCGTGACGCCCTCCTGGCGCCCGAAGGCTTCCAGCGCGGGCCCCGGCGAGGACACCGCGGAGACCTCGTAGCCCTTCGACTTCATGTTGGCGACCTGGCCCCGCAGGAACGCGAGCGTCTGGGGCACGGTCGTGACGTGGACAAGCCTGGGACGGCGCTGCCGCTCGGTCATGATCCCCCCTCTGGTCTCGGACGCGGCCGGGGACCTTCCTGGCGCGCGATCGCCGTCGCCATCCCCAGGAACAGCAGGAAGGTGCGATCGCGGTAGAGCGTGTTGTGGAACATGAACACGAAACAGATCAGCAGGAAACTGCAGATGAGGATCCGGCGCACCGCGCTCTCCTCGTTCTGCCGCCCCGCCGGCCGGCGCAGGAGCGGCACCATCACCATCGCGACGAAGCCGACGAACCCGAGCACGCCCTGCTCCACCAGCACCGCCAGCAGGCCGTTGTGGATCTCGTGGTGCTCGGGATCGCTCTCGTCGATCAGCCGGCCGCGTCCCGGGCCGAACCCCAACGGAAACCACTCGCCCGAGGTCCGGATGATGTTGCGGTGCTGCGTCTGGATGAACCCGTCGGCCTGGTTGAGCTTCGTGAGCCCCTCCGTGAGGCGCTTCCCCGCGAACGAGCTCGCGAGCGCGGTCCAGCCGACGGCCAGCGAGAGGATCAGCAGCGCCAGGATCGAGACGAAGACCCGGTAGAAGCGCCGCTGCGAGAAGCGCACGCCCAGGACCGCGAATGCCAGGGCCCAGATGAAGACGCAGATCATCCCCGTCCGACGCGAGGCCGTGAAGACGAACGTCGCGGCGAGCAGGCCGGAAACGAAGCAGAGCGTCCGCAGCCGCGGCGAGCGCGGCACGCCCCCCAGCGCGATCAGCATGCCCGCGGCGCAGTAGCCGTAGGCGCCCAGCTGGCCGTTGGCCTTGAAGGTCCCGCGGGCGCGCCCTTCCATCGGGTCCGGGAACCACTGCGAGGAGAAGAAGTAGTCGTGGAAGACGATCACCGACTCGGCCAGCGTGACCGCGCAGGCGCCCGCCAGCAGCGCGGTCATCACGCTCCTCGACTCCCCGATGCTGAGGCCCAGCACATAGAAGAGGAACGCCATCGCGATGGCCGCGGCGGAGGTCCACGCGTACGCCTCGGCCCCCTTGGAAATGACCAGCGCCGGGAAGAGCGAGAGGACGAGGCCGAAGAAATACACGCCCGCCGGCCAAGGGATCCCCGGGGGCGAGCCCCGCAGGACCAGGAGCGCGAGCGTCACGATGCACACCAGGTCGACGACCGCGACGCGCGACGAAAGGTCCGTGGGAGTTCCGTAGTAGCTCGTCTTGAGCGTGAGCAGCGGCAGCGTGATCCCGATCAGGCACGCGAGCGTGCGGAAGAGCGCGTGGTCGCGGAGCGGGAACGGGCCGTCCCGCCACGGGCGCGACGGCGCGCGGCCCAGAGGAATCGCGTTCCCGGCGATCATCGGGCCCCCGCTTCCGCCGCGACGGGCGGCCCGGGAAAGCGCCAGAGCGTCCGGGCCACGACCGCCAGGGTCACCAGGCCCTGCGCCAGCGAGACGATGCCGAGCGCGAGCACGGCGCCGCCCAGGCCCCTCGACGGGATCAGGCGCCAGCAGAGCGCGGCGTAGAGCAGCACGGCGCCGCCGTAGATCAGCGGCTGGATCTTGAGGCGGCGCATCGCGGTCATCGTGTAGTCGAGCACGATGCCCAGGTCGCTCACGAGCGACACCAGCATGAAGCCGACGAGGAGCTCCGCGCGAGCGCCGTATTCCGGCCCGTAGAGCAGCGTCAGGAGCGGGCGTCCCGCCGCGACCGCGACGCCGACGCCGGCCGCCGCGCCTGCGAAGGCCAGCGCGAGCAGCCCGGCCAGCACGCGGCCGAACTCGCGCTTGCGTCCCGCGGCGTAGTGCCGCGCCAGGCGCGCGCTCGCCGCCTCGCCCATCGCGCTCGCGATGCGGTGGCTCGCCGCGTACGAGTACGCCATCGCGCTGTAGAGGCCCAGTTCGGCCGCGCCGCGCAGCTTCTCGATGAAGACCGACGGGATCGTCGACATCAGCGACAGGAGCGTCGTGACGATCCCGAGCGGCAGCGCCAGCCAGGCCAGGCGGCCCAGCGCGCCGGGCGACCAGCGGGGGAGCATCCCGCCCGGCGGCCGCAGCCGGGCCGCGCGGGGAAGATCATAGAAGAAGAACACGGCCGTCCACCCGGCGGCCAGCGCCAGCACCCCGGTGGCGACGTCGCCCGTCGCCGCCATCCCGGCCGCGAGGCCCGCCAGGCCGGCGATCCCGCGAAGGAACAGCGACAGCGCGATGAGGTCCATCCGCTCGCCCTTCTGGAGCACGCCGTAGACGACGTCGCTCGCCGCCTCGACGGCCTTCGCGAAGCCCGTCGCCAGGATCACGCGGGCGGCGCCGGAACCGTAGCCGCCCCCGAACGCCAGCGCGGCCACGAAGACCAGCGCGACCGCGTTCATGAGCAGGCGGAGCCCGAAGTAGTGGCCGAAGAGGAAGCCTTCGGACGCGTCGGTGACCTGGATGCGGCGCAGGCCCAGGTTCGTGAAGAGGACGACCGGAGCCGAGAGGGCCAGCCCCAGCGCGAATTCGCCGACCCGCTCAGGCGTCCCCAGGCGGGCGACGACGACCAGCATGGCCCACTGGCAGGCCATGTAGACCGCGTAGCCCGAGAGCGTCCAGAAGACGCTCACGCCGAGGTGAGGGACGACGCGGCCCTTCGCCGTTCCCTCCAGAACCGCGCAGCCCCCGGTCACGCAAGCGACCCCTCGCGCGTCGCCGGTCCGAGCACCCGAACGAGGTCGTCCCGCAGACCGGCCAGGACGGGATCGGTCGCCCGCGGGAACTTCGCGAGATGGTTGAGGCACAGATGGAGCGCCCCGTCCTTCTCGGGCATCTTCTCGGCCCGGAGGCAGAAGATGCGCGGGTGGGCCGTGGGGTGAACCTTCTCCGCGCTGAAATAGAGCTCCTCGAAGAGCTTCTCGCCGGGCCGCATGCCCGTGAACTCGATCTTCACGTCCCGGCCCGGGACGAGGCCGGAGAGCCGGATCAGGTCCTCCGCCAGGTCCACGATCCGCACGGGCTCGCCCATGTCGAGCTCGTAGAGGTCCCCGCCGCGGCCCAGGTAGGCGGCGTGGAGGACGAGCCCGACGGCCTCCGGGATCGCCATGAAGTAGCGGCGCATGTCCGGGTGGGTCACGGTGAGCGGCCCGCCCTCGGCCAGCTGTCGGCGGAAGAGCGGGATCACGCTGCCGTTCGAACCCAGGACGTTGCCGAAGCGGACCGCGATGAAGCGGGTCGGCCCGCCTTCCGCCTCCAGCTTCTGCAGCAGGATCTCCGCGACCCGCTTCGTCGCGCCCATCACGCTGGAGGGATTCACGGCCTTGTCGGTGGAGATCAGCACGAAGCGCTGCGCGCCCGCCTCCATGGCGGCGCGCGCGACGATCCGGGTGCCGCCCACATTCACGCGGATCGCCTCCCGGATGTGCGACTCGCACATGGGGACGTGCTTGAGCGCCGCCGCGTGGAACACCAGGTCCGGCGCGTGCTTCGCGAAGATCTCGCGAATCCGGACCTCGTCGGTGACGTCGCCCATCTCGGAGACGACGATCGCCTCGTTCGACCCGCTCCGGATCTCGAGCAGCAGCTCGTGCAGGGGCGTCTCGGCCCAGTCGACGACGACCAGGCGCGCGGGCTCGTGGCCCAGGATCTGCCGGCAGAGCTGCGAGCCGATGCTCCCCGCGGCGCCCGTCACCACGATCGTCTTGCCGCGGATGAACTCCGACACCTTGTTCACTTCGTGTTCCACGGACTCGCGCCGCAGGAGGTCCTCGATGGAGACGCTGCGGAGCTGCGGCATCAGCGCCGAGCGGCCCAGCAGCTGCCCCACCCCGGGGAGCACCTGGACGCGGAGCTTCGCCGCCGTGGCAGACTTGGTGATGCGACGGATCAGGCTGCCCCCCGCGGTCGGCACCGCGATCAGGACCTGGGAGACGTCGCGCTTCGTCGCCAGCTCCGCGATCTCGTCGATGCCGCCGAGCACCGGGACGCCGCGGAGCCGGGCGTCCCGCTTCTCGGGCGCGTCGTCGACGAAGCCGACGACCTCGTGGGTCGCGGCGAACTTCCACTGCAGCTCGCGCAGGAGGATCTCGCCCGCATCCCCGGCGCCCGCGATGAGGAGCCGCTCGCGCGGCGGGCCGCCGTGCCGCCTCGAGCGCCGCGCCTCGCGGATCGCGCGCAGCGACACGAAGAGCCCCGAAACCCCGATGAAGGTGAGGCCCGCGTCGAGCACGCAGACGGTCTTCGGCACCGCGTGCTCCGGGGCGAACGCGGTGTTCACGCCGTAGCCCGCGGCCAGGACCAGCAGCACCGCCCGAAGGATGACGAAGAGGTCGGCGATGCCGACGTACGCCCAGACGATGCGGAAGACGCCGCCCATCCAGAGGACGACGCCCTTCAGGAGCACCACGAGCGGAAGCGCCCGGATCATGAAGGAGGATGTCGCCGGCGGGACGGCGCCCTCGAACTGCAGCTGGAAGGCCGCCATCCACGAAAGCGCGCAGATCCACAGCGTCGCGATCGCCAGAGAGACGGAGGGGCGACGCGCCAGCACCCGGCCCACGCGGTTGACGAATGAGTCGATCGTCGCCCGCGCCTCCGCGGCCTCGATCGGCGGCGCCGGGATCGGCCTCGGGATCGCCTCCAGCGGGCTCGCGGACCCCGCCGGCTTGAAGATGATGGTGGTCGCGCTCATTCCCCCTCTGCTACTTTCTGCCGCCCGCGGCGCCGTCGCGCGGCGACCCGAGCAGCTCCTGCTCCACGATTGCGACGAGCTCGTCCCCCGACTCCAGCTCCTTGAGGAAGTCGGGCGGCAGCTCCGGCTCCAGGCGGCGCAGGTCCGTGGGCCGCGAGGGCACGCCGTTGAGCACCGCGCCCAGCAGGCGCGAGCCCAGGCCGAAGAGACGGCGCTTGGCCAGGCGGACCTGGCGGCGACGCGTCTCGCCCTTCTGGAGCACCAGCAGGGTGCCGTCCGCCTGCCGCGCCATCGTCGCGACCTCGGAGATCACGTTGACGGCGCCGGCGTCGATGATGACGTAGTCGTAGAGCTCCCGCGCCTCGCGGAGCAGCGAGCGGAAGCGCTCCGAGCCCGCTTCCTCGGCCGGGCGGTAGAGCTCCTGCTGCGCGCCGATGACGTCCACCTGCGGGAGGCGGCTGGCCTGCACGGCCCCGCGGAGGTCGCGCTCGCCGCGGAGGTACTCCTCGAGCCCCATGCCGTTGCGCCGCGCCAGCAGCGCCTTCAGGTGCGGCCGGCGCAGGTCGCCGTCGATCAGCAGGACGCGGCGGTCCTCCATCGCGAGCACGCGGGCCAGGTTGACCGCCACGGTCGACTTCCCTTCCCCGTAGCCGGGGCCCGCCACCGCGATGACGCGCCCGCCGGGGACCCGCTCGAGGCGGCTGCTCACCTCGGCGCGCAGCATGCGGAAGACCTCGAGGTTGAGCGAGCCGGGGTCGTCCGTCAGGATCAGCGGCGCGCGGGCCGCGTCGGGCCGGCCGGACTTCTTCGCGTTCCGGTTGAGCCGCGGGATCAGGCCCAGGACGTCGACGCCGAGGAAGACCTCGATCTGGCGCGGCGCCGTGATCCGGTCGTCGAGCTCCTCCGCCAGCACGGCCGACGTGAGCCCGAAGAGGAGGCCGATCACGGCCGCCACGGTCAGGAGCACGCGGCCCTTCCCGCTCGAATTCGCGGGGCTCTTGGCCATGTCGACCACGCGCACGCTGGCGAGGCCGCCCTTGGACGTCGCCTTGGTGTCGTCCGCCTTCTTGAGGTAGGCGTTGTAGACCTCGCGGGCGGACTTGAGCTCCTCCTCGAGCTTCTTGTACTCCGTGAGGCGGACGCGCGAGTCGGCCATCTCCTTCTCGATCTTCGTCTGGTCCTGCTGGAGCGCCTTCTCCTCGAGGACCGCCGCGAGCAGCTCGCGGTCCAGCGACTTCACCGCCGCCTGGACGACGCCCTGGAGCTGGCCCCGGACCTCCTGAAGCTGCCGGCGCAGCGCCATCAGGCGTGGGTGCTTGTCCTTGTAGACGAGGCTCTCGGCGGCGATCTGCGCTTCAAGGGTCGCGCGCTGCGTCAGCAGCGGCTCGAGGACCCGAGTGCCCTGCAGCGCCGGGTCGAAGAGACCGACGAGGTTCTCGGCGGAGACTTCCGACAGCGCGTCGCGCTCCGACTGGAGGCGGACCTTCTTCAGACGGATGTCCACCAGCTGTCCGGTCACCTTCTTCCGCGCGTCCAGGAGCGAGGCGACCTGCTCGTCGAAGTCCGCGAAGCCGGTCTCCTTGTGGAACCGCTGCAGGTCCTTGTCCGACTCGTCCATCTTGCGCTGGAGGGCAGGCAGCGTTTCGCGGTCGAGGAGATCCGCGGCGCCCGACTTGAGCTCGCGCCAGCGGCCGGTCGCGTCCTCCTGGTAGGCCGTGACGAGCGCGTTCACGATTTCGGGCCCGCGCTCGGCGGAGTGATGGGTGAGCCCGACGCGGACGATGAAGGTCGACGGGACCGTCTCGACCTCGAGCTGATTCGCGAGCGCCTGGACGGGGTCCTCGTGGACCTTGTAGTCCTGGGCGATCGGCGGCGGCACCGCGCCGAGGACGCGCTCCAGGAGCTTCCGGCTCTGCAGCAGCGACGCCTGCGTGCGGAAGTAGCTGTCCCAGAGCTGCAGGCTCCCCGCGACCGAGGGATCGGAGGGATCCGAGAGGATCGGCTGCTCGGGTCGGATCTCGAGCGTGGCCTCCGCCCGGTACTGCGGCGGCTGCAGGGAGATCGCCAGTGCGGCGCCCGCGACCGTGACGGCCCACACGAGCGCGATCAGGACGGCGCGGCGGCGCAGGCTGAAAAGGAGCCGCGGAAGGAATGGAGTGTCGTCGGCTTGTTGGGGAACGTTGGCAGAATCGCCCCAGGACTCCGAGACATCACGGACGTTCATGCAAGCAACCCCTATCCGTTGCCCGAGAACCACCACCGCTTCAGTAAGATTCTTGTTTGCAGGGAAAGTTATGCGGGGCGCCGCAGATCTCGGAACACTGAATGCAGAACTCCGAACACGGAACCAGGCACACCGACTCGGAGTCGTCCCCACCTCGGCCCTCCCCGGGGGAGGGTATGGGAGGGGACCCCCTCTTCCCGGTGTTCTTGGTTCCGTGTTCGGTGTGCGGGTCAGCGATTCTTGTCGCCAAGACCGTGGGGCGTGCCGCACTTGCGGCAGGGCGTGGGTGCGATGCCGTTGTCGACGAAGTGGCGAACCGGCCGGAGCGCCCGCAGATAGCTGAAGATCGCCGCAAGGTCCTCGTCGCTCAAGCCCCGGTAGCTGCCCCAGGGCATGACGGCGTTGAGCGTGTGGCCCGGCATCTCGCCCGTTTTCATGGCGCGGACGAAGTCCTTCTCGCCCAGGCACTCGATGCCCGACGCGTCGGGCGTGAGGTTGGGGGAATGGAGATCGCCCCAGGGCCCTTTCAGGCGCACGCCTCCTGCGAAGGCCATCCCGGCGAGCGCCGCGCCGTGCTCGTCGGACGGCGTGTGACATCGTCCGCAGCCCGCGATTGTCACGAGATACTCGCCCCGGTTCTCGGGAGCGCCGCGGGTCGACGTCGGCGGAAGCGGACGGAGCCGCGAGCGGATCTCTTCCGGCAGCCGCGTGGACGGCAGCGGATTCCTCACGGGCCGGAGCGTGCGCAGGTAGGCAACGACCGCGGCGACATCGTCGTCGCTCATCGCGTGATAGGCGGCCGACGGCATCGCCGGATGGAGAAGGCGCTCGTCGGCCCCGATGCCCCGCCGAATCGCGCGCTCGATCTGCTCGTCGCTCCAGCGGCCGGCGCCCGTCTCGCGATCGGACGTCAGGTTGGGGGCCGTGAGCCAGGGCGTCGCTTCGGAAAAGGGCGCGCGACCCGCGCCGGCGGCGCCCTCGCGAGGCGGGAAACCCTCCGCCTTCCAGTCGATCGTCGAATGGCAGGAGAAGCAGGTCGCGACATGGAGAACGAGGTAGCGGCCGCGGTCGGAGGGGGCCGGCTCGGCCGCCCCGAGCAGCCCTGCGGCCAGAACGAGCGCCAGGCGAGCCCGCATCATGCTCCCCACCGATCCCGGAGGGAGCCGGACGTTATGACGTCGGGACGCTGGGACTCTCGTCGACGAGGCCGGAGAGCCGGCGGGCGCGGATCGGGTGGCGCAGCAGCTCGAGAGCGTTGTTCTCGATCTGCCGGATCCGCTCGCGCGAGACCTGGAAGACCTTGGCCACCTCCTCGAGGGTACGGGGCCGGTCGGAGCCCAGGCCGAAGCGGAGCTGCAGGACTTCCTGCTCCCGGGAGGGCAGGCCCTTCACTTCCTCGCGGACTTTCTCCCGCAGGAGGTTGAGATGCGCCGCCTTCTCGGGCCGCGGGTGCTTGTCGTCCGCCATGAGGTCGCCGAGCGACTCGTCGCCCTTCTCGCCGACGCGGACGTCGAGCGAGCGGGCGCTGCCGCCGACGTTGAGCAGGTGCATCGCGCGGGGCACCGGGAGATCGCCGAGCTCGGCGAGCTCCGCCGTCGTGGGCTGCCGGCCGAGGTCCTGCGTCAGCTGCCGGGCGCGGAGCTGGAGGTGTCCGAACTCCTCGACCAGGTTGACCGGCAGGCGCACGAGCCGCGCGGAGTCCGCGAGGCCCCGGTGCAGCGCCTGTCGGATCCACCAGGTGGCGTAGGTCGAGAACTTGAAGCCGAGGCTGGGCTCGTACTTCTCCACGGCCCGGATCAGGCCCAGGCTGCCTTCCTGGATCAGGTCGAGCAGCGGCAGTCCGCGGTGCTGGAACTTCTTCGCGATCGAGACGACGAGGCGGAGGTTGGTCGCCGCGAGGATGCCGACCATGCGGTCGTACTCCTGCGCCGCCCCGCGGATCTCCTTCAGCAGGTCGGGCCGGACCTCTCCGGAGCGGCGCCGTGCCGGGAGAGAGCGACGGGCCCCGTGGCGCGACGAGTGGTGCGCGCCCTTCGCGGACGCGCCATGCTTCTCGAGGCGGTGCAGGATCCGGCGCAGCGTCTTCGGGTCCAGCCGCACGACCTTGAGGAGCGGGACCGCGGCGTTCACGAGCTTCGCGACCGTGTCCCCGGAGGACGAGCGGCGGCGGCTGCGCGGCTTCGGGGCCGCGCCCGTCTCGACCAGCTTCAGCCGCCGCGCCAGGCGCAGCAGCCGGGCCATCGCCCGGTGATGCTTGGCCTCGCGGCCCGAGCCGAACGGGATGCGCGACTCCGACGAGGCCTCGCGGTCGTCCCGCTCGGCCAGCCAGCGCAGCGATTCGAGGATCGCGGGCCGCGAGCGGAACAGCAGGGCCTGGAAGCGGGTGCGGAGCGACACGATGCGGTACGCGAGGTCGAGCTCCTCCGCCCGCGAGACGAGGCGCGTCTTGGCCATGTCGCGCAGGTAGACCCGGACCCCGTCCTCCGTCGCGTGCGCGTCGCGCGGGTCGGCGGAGCGGAACTCCTGGTCCAGGCCGGGGCGGACGCGCGCTTCCCCGACGTTCCGGAGCGGCAGGCGGTCTTCGTCCGCGGCCGGAAGCATGCGCTCCAGCTCTTCGGACGCGTCGATTCTGTTCAGATCATCCGTCACGGGAGTTGTTCCTTGTGTGAGGGTTGGGCCCGACGCGCTCTCCCGAAGGACTCCGTCCAGCGTCCTTCGAATCGGTCGAGGCCCCTGTGCTAGATAAACGCTTCCCGCGGGGCGGGCCATCCTGGGAACACGAAGAAGCAAAGAAGCTCTTCTGAGGTGCGGAAGACCCGGGCGGAATGCCGCGCGGGAGGCGCCCGTTTTTATAGATAGGGGAGAGACCCCCGGTCTTCGGGGACCCCTTCGAAGGTCCGCTCCGGCCGTTCTACCCGTCGAGCCCGGTAAATGCGGGGCGAACGGAGGAGTACCAGGAAACGGCCGGATCGGACCGGACATCCGCGAGCATCCATGACGTTTACCGACAAAACCTTCACCTGCACCGATTGCGGGACCGCCTTCGTCGTCCGGGCCCTCGAGCAGCACCGCCAGGCCATGGCGGGCTACCGCCGGGACCCGGAGTTCTGCCCGTCCTGCCGCCCGGCGGGGCGCGCGACGGAGTCGAGGCGGGCGCCGATCCCCCGCAGCCGCCGCGGCACCGGCTCGATCGGCACCCGGACCCTCTTCCCGGCCGTCTGCGCCGCCTGCGGCCGACAGACCCGGCTCCCGTTCAAGCCGCGTGGCGACCGGCCGCCGTACTGCAGCGACTGTTTCGGCCAGCGGCGGGGCTGAGCGACCCCGGAGGCGCCGCTGTCGTAAGTATTAGTGTAGGAACCGCTCCCGGACGGTCGGAGGGAGAGCGATGAGTCCCCGCATCCTGGTTCCGCTGGACGGGTCCGAAACGGCCGAGACTATTCTCCCGTACGTCTGGGCCCTGCTCCCCCGGGTCGATGCCGAGCTCGTGCTGCTGCGTGCCGTCCATCCCCCCACGGCCACCATGAACGGCTTCTTCCCCATCCTGTCGGCCTCGGAAGAGTCGGCCCGCGCCTACCTGCTGGGCATCCGGGAGCCCTTCGTGCGCGCCGGAGTGTCCGTCCGCGTGGTCACCCGCCTGGAAGGCGCGCTCCCGAGCATCCTCGAGGAGGCCCACCACGCCGAGGCGTCGCTGATCGCGATGGCGACGCACGGGCGGACCGGACTCTCGCACCTCCTGCTCGGCGGCGTCTGCGAAGGCGTCCTGCGCGAGAGCCGGACCCCGGTGCTCGCGGTGCGGCCCTTCCGGCCCCCGTCCCTGCGCCGCGCCGACCCGCGCCGCGGCCCGCTCTTCCGCAACGTGCTCGTGCCCCTCGACACGTCCGGCTCCTCGCTCTCGATCCTCCCGATCGCCTGCGCCTTCGCCAAGCAGTTCGACGCGCGGCTGGTCTTCCTCCACGTGCTCGACCCCCGTAAGGCGGCCCTGGCGGCGATCGGCGCGCCCGACCGGGACCGCGCCCGGGAGGAGGCCCCGCCCCTCGAGACCGCCGCGCAGCACTGCGCCCTCGAAGGCGTCCGCAGCCGCATCGTCGTCGACTCGGGCCGGGTGGCCGACCGGATCCTCTCGCTCTGCCGCTCCGAGGACATCGACCTCGTCGCCATGACGACGCACGGCCGCTCCAGCCTCTCGCGCTTCCTCTTCGGCAGCGTCAGCGGGAGCGTGCTCGGCCGGGCCGAGGTCCCGCTGCTGCTCTGCCGCGAACCCTGAAGCAAGAAGCACGACGTACGAAGCACGACGAATCAGGAAGCGCACGCCCCCGTGGAAGAGGGTGATTCTCGCTTCTTGCTTCTTCTTACTTCTTACTTCGTACTTCCTGCTTCTTTCCCCCCGAAAGATCTTTTTCTTTCAGGGGGTCCCTTAGGTCTTGAGCGCGGCGCGGGCGGATTCTATAGTGGACGATTATGTTGCTGCTCGCGCTCCAGGCCTTCCTGCTCTCGCAGGTCGTCGTCGCCCCGCCGAGCGGGGGGCCGTCGACCCTGATGATCGAGGACTTCGATCACCCGCGGCTGCACCGCTCGCGCCTCGAAGCCGAATGGGGATCGGTGAACGAGGAGCGCATGCGGCTGGACTTCAGCTCCGAGGTCCGCTACGGCGCGTCGGGCTACGCCCTCAAGGTGCACTACCTGGCCCGGCCCGGCAGCCCGGCCGGCTTCTGGTTCTCGGCCGCGGGGCGTGCCGACGACGCGAGGCTGTCCCTGGACCTGGGCCCCTTCGATGAGCTGCGCTTCCGCACGCGCGGCAGCGCGGCCGGCTCCCCCGGGTACCGACTGCGGATCGACCTCGTGGGGACGCCGGAGAGCCCGGAGGCCGCGGCCCCGGTGGGCTCCTGGATCGAGGAGATCGGCGGAGGCACCGAATGGGACCTCCACCGGATCCCGCTCGACCCGCGCCGCTGGAGCGGCAAGCCGACCTTCGCGCGCGCCAAGACCCTGCGCTTCCTCCTGGCGACGCCCGAGAACCCCGCCGAGGGGACCTTCTTCATCGACCGCATCGAGCTCGCCCGGAAGGACTCGGCCCCCTTCGACTGGAAGTCGGCGTCCGACGACGACCTCATGAACTACATCCAGCGGAACACGTACCGCTTCTTCGAGCGCTACGCGGACCCGGACACCGGCCACGCCTTCGACCGCTCCTGCTACGCGGACGTGTCCAGCATCGCGGCGAGCGGCTTCGGGCTGGCGGGCCATGCGATCGCGGCGTCGCGCGGCTGGATCAGCCGCGCCGAGGGGGCGGAGCGGGTCCGGAAGCTGCTCCGGACGCTGGTGAGCGCGGGGGACAAGGTCTCCCGCCACGGGGTGTTCTTCCACTTCGTCGACTCGGCCACGTCCCGGCCCAAGGAGCACTCGGAGATCTCGATCATCGACACCGCGCTGCTCATCTCCGGGGTCTACGTGGCGCGGAGCTACTTCGTCGGCGACCGCGAGATCGCCGAGCTGGCCGAGCGGCTGATCCGCAACGTGAACTGGAGCTGGTTCTACGACGCCAAGCGCGGACTCTTCTACATGGCCTGGAGCCCGGAGCGGCGCAGCGGCTACGAGTACCCCGACCCCGTCGGGGGCGGCTACTTCTGCGGGAGCGAGCGGAACCCCGTCCACTGGGGCGTCTACAGCGACGAGGTGGGCCTGATCTCGATCCTGGCGGCGGCGTCGCCGACCCACCCGGTCCCGATCACGGCGTTCCACTCCGTGGACATGACCCGCCGGGACTACCAGGGCATCCAGATGGCGAACTCGTACAACGGGTCGCTCTTCACGTACCTGTTCGGGTCCTGCTACCTGAACACCCGCTCGTTCGGCGCCAGCAGCAGCGACTTCAACTGGTACCTGAACACGAGCCAGGCCATCACGGCCAACCACCGCTTCGCGCTGGCGCAGCGGCTGCCGCCCTGGGCCTTCGGAATCTCCGCCTGCGAGGGCCCCGACGGGAAGTACCACAACTACGGCGCGCCCCCCTCGACGGTCGCGCCGGACTTCGACGGCACCCTGGCGGTCTACGGGATCGTGGGGTCGATCCTGCACCGGCGCGAGGAGACCCTGAAGGCGATCCGGGAGCTCTTCGCGCTGAACCTGTTCCAGGAGAGCGGCGGCTTCGCCGACGCCTTCAATCCGCTCCAGGTCGACCCGAAGAGCGAGCTGCCCTGGGTCAACTGGACGGGCTTCGGCATCGACCAGGGGTCGATCCTGCTGATCCTGGAGAACGCCCGGACGGGCTTCGCCTGGAAGCAGTTCGAGTCCGACGCGGTGATCGATCGGACGCTGACGGCGCTCTTCCCGAAGCGGGAGAAGCGCTAATCCGCCCTAAAAAGACGCAGAGCTCACGAGGACCACACGGGAAGGCGTGGTCTTCGTGAGCTCTGCGTCGCTTAGGTCGTCGGGATTAAGTCGCGGCCACCTGCCGGGGCGCGGGGATCGGGTAGACCCGGCGGCGGAGCTCGCCGCGGATCTTGACCGGCGCCTTCTCGACGTAGCCGAGGAGGATGAGCTGCTCCTCGTCCAGCCCGTAGAGTCGGGCGATCCTCTGGGTCATGCGCGGCGAGGGCGGGTTGAGCGTCCCGCGCTCGATGCCGCAGATGTACCCTTTGAAGGTCAGCAGCCGCTCGGCCGCCTGCTTCAACGACCAGCCCCGTTCCATCCGCTTCTGGCGGATCAGCGTCCCGAATCGGTTCATGTGTCCTCCTTGATCCCTCGTCCTCAAGGGCCGAGTCCCGGTCCAACGCGAGCCGCAGGCGGAGCAGAAAACCCCAACCCAGCCGTCCCTTGCGGACCTACCCTACCCGGTCGACCTCGGCGTGCTAGTAGGGAGCCACAGAGCCCGACGGCGTTATGCAAAAAATGGAAATTAAAGTTCCCTGGGTATTGAAGAAGAGCGTGTACCAGACGCTGAAGATCCCCGCTTCTCCCTCGCTTATCCGTGGTTTATCCAGCGTCGAAAAGCGGCCCCGGCCTGCCCTCCCGAGCCCCTAATGCGGAGATCGGGCGACTACGCCTAACGTTCCTCGGGGACCAGAGCTAACCCCGCAGCGCGACCAGCACTAACAAGCCCGGGGGACCAGAGGTAACAGGGGCGGCGATCAGACCTAACATCAAGGGCGCGACTAGACGTAACCCCGAGGCGGCGACCAGACCTAACAGCGGCCGCGTCCTTCAGCGGGAGCTCTCGTCGCCGTAGGGGACGGGGATCCCGACGCCCTTGAGGATCTTCCGCAGCGTGGCCGAGAAGTAGCGCCGGGGATCGGCCACCCGGCGGTTCGAGCGCACTTCCGTGCGGGCCGCCTGGATGTACTGCCAGTCGATCCGCCCCACCACGAGCTGGTAAAACGCCAGGCTGTCCATGTCGTCGAACTCCTTCGCGAGTTCCAGCGCGCGGGGGTCGAACTCCGGCATCTTCCGGCGCCGCAGCCGCGCCAGGTACTCGCGGTGCGGGTAGTAGCGGAGCGCCGCCTCGGGGCCGTCCCAGTGCCACTCGACGCGGTCCAGCAGGCGCAGGCGCTCGACGCCGTCGCGCCGCGTCACCGCGACTTCCCGGAGCTCCTCGTGGGCGCGGTCGAGCACCCGCATGGCGTCCGAACGCTTCGCCTGCGGCCGCGAGGGCAGCAGCTGGCAGAGCTCGGCGTAGCCGAAGTGCTTGTAGGGGGAGTCCTTGAGGCCGAAGAAGCCCATCTCGAGGATCTCGTAGAGGCGCTGGGCAAGCGGCCGCGGATTGAGGGCCAGCCAGAGGTCCCAGTCGATGGGCCGCACGTTGAACGAGTTGACGCTCTCGAGGTAGAACGGGGCGAAGTAGATCTGGGTCCGGTCGATCCGCAGCCCGGTCTCGGGGTCGGCCTCGCCGGCCCAGCGGATCTCGCTCAAGGGCGAGAAGACGACGCCTCGCGCCGGGGCGGCGGCGGCCGACTTCACGAGGCCCGAGCAGGAGATCTGCGTGCCCTGCAGGCGGCTCAATGCGCGCGTGACGCTGCGGTAGTTGTGCGTCTGGACCGTGAGCCGGAGCGTCTCCAGCACTTCCTTGATCTCGACGGGCTGCGGGTTGGCCAGGGGCTCGCCCTTCATGAGCGAGCGGCCCATGACGATCTTCTCGAGCGCGCGGAAGACGCGGCGGTCGAAGGGGCCGGGCAGCCCTCCGCGCCGCTCGCCCCGGCCGGCCGCGACGGCCTCGGCGGGGCTCACGACCCACTCGAAGACGCTGCCCGTGCGGCCGGCCTGGATCTTCTGGCGCACGACGATCGAGCCGGGCTTCCCGGTGTCCTTGTCGAAGAGGCTCGCGAAGGGAAAGCGGTTGAGGTTGAGCTCGCTGTAGAACTCGGAGTCGGCGCGGCGGGCGGGCGTCTCGCGGGCCTCGGCGGGCTCGGGGGCGCGGGCGGGAGCGGCGGCCTCCCGGCGGAGCGCCGGGTCGATGGCGTCGCCCAAACGGATGAACGGGTTCTGTTTCCCCTCGGAACTCATCGACGGTTTCCCCTCTCCTGCGCCGCGGGCGTCTCTCCCCTTCCCGCGGTCGCGCGTCTCCTCAGGCGGACGATGTCCCGCGCGTCATGATCGCGATCGATCCTCGGCGGCGGGTCCGGGAGAGGGGGCGGATGCGGACTGAATATGGGTACGGCGCTCGCGGTCCCCTCTCATCCCTCCTAGGATACCCCGTCCCGGGAGGATGTCAACAAAGACCTACAAGTAATGGTGGTTCGATCCCGTGTGGACCCCAGCACCACTTATAGTGCTTTGCGGTCGCTTTCGAAAAGTTATGCATGCCCTCCTGCATATTTATGCGGCTCGGGATCGAAGAGGGTTCGCTGCGCCGATTCTTCCGCGGGCAGAACTGCGGGAAGCGGCTCGGGCCGGGGCGTCACGCGGGGGCAGTGACGGCGCGCCGGGCAGCGGCGGCAGAACTCCGGGTCGGAGGGCTCGGGCTCCCGCTCGTCGCGCGCCACGGCGCCGGCCAGGCGGGCGACGGCGCGCTCGAGTTCGGCGGGATCCCGCTCCGCCGGGATCCGCAGGACGCGGCGCTCCCGGAGGAGCTCGACCTCCCACTCCGCGGGCGCCCGTCCCAGGGCGCGGGCGATCGCGTACGAGAGGACCGTCATCTGGGCGCGGAGCGGGCCGGGCTCCTCGGCGGCGCCGGTCTTGTACTCGCTGAGGACGAAGTCCCCTTCCCTCCGGTCCAGGCGGTCCATGCGGACGTCGAGGCGGTGCCCGTCGATCGGGGCGTGGAGGGCGCCCTCGATGAGGAAGGGTCGGCGGGAGCGCTCGCGCGGCCGCTCGTGGCGCCAGGCGAGGATGCGGCGCGCCTCGTCGAGCTCGGCGTCCGGGAGGACGAAGGTGGAGAGCGCCGCGAGGGCGGCCTCGAGGCGGCGGCCGGACTTCTCGTAGACCGCGATGGCGACGTGGAGGACGGAGCCGAAGCGGCGGCGGGCGGCCGCGAACGGCAGGGGCGCGCGGGCGCGGTACTGCGCATGGCGCAGGAAGCCGCAGCGGGACTGGGCGACGAGGATCGAGGCGGTGAGCTTCATCGGGGGCACCCTCCTATCGGGCCCCAGCATAGCCGGCCAGACTTAAAGTGTCAATTAGTTAAAGTGTTAATTTGTTAAAGTAGGAAAGGAGTTGACGCCCCCGGCGCCGTCCGCCATCATGGCCGCCATGGCCCGGCGCGGACGGAAGA
>Ga0310812_10000042_pt1 | contig 61556 bp, 50 predicted proteins | sample NN3metagenome_FD_205747 | JGI IMG/M metagenome (GOLD analysis project Ga0310812, IMG submission 205747) | Soil microbial communities from experimental microcosm in Duke University, North Carolina, United States - NN3 | ecosystem: Engineered > Artificial ecosystem > Soil microcosm > Unclassified...
CCCATTGCCTCTCCCCATACAATGCGGTGCCCGACGATATGCTGGTACAGCTACGCCGGAAGGAAAACTTCTAGGCGAGAACTGCAACCAGAACTGCGGGGCCCCCTCTTCCAAGAATCCGATACCCAGCTGAACCTCACGGCTGCCGTAGACATCCACGACGGGTACAAATGGATTCTATGAAAATTTCCAGGATCCCCCAAAAGGGATTCGGGCGTGGATTTAGCTTATAACGCATCTAAATGGCACTTTCCGATAACTTTGTTATCTACGAGAACAAAGTTAATACACGGCAAAGCGGCGTTCGTTTTAGTATTCCGAGGTATTTTGCGAATTATATTCCAAGGGGTTGCCGGCCTAATGTGCCGATCTCCCGAATGGACTACCGGGACCACCTGAACGACGGGAAGACCACCAAGGACGCTCGGCGGCGGGCGGTCGAGGAGACGGTCGAGCACCTGGGGCATTCGAGGAACCGGAGGGATCAGGCGGCGGCCTACCTGCGGCGCGGGCTCACGGCGTCAGCCGCGAGTTGAGCCCTTGTTCACTTCTTTTTCCGGAGTTCGCTCAACGATTGCCGGACGGAATCCGCGGAGCTCCACTTTATAGGGGCGACTTTCAACGCCTGCTCATAGTCCCTAATGGCCTGAGCAGACTCCCCTTTCTTCTCGTAGGCCAACGCACGATTGACGTAGGGCATAGGGATTCTCGGGTTTAGCTCGATAGCTTTGGTCGCATCCCTGATTGCCCCGTCCCAGTCGGAAAGCTGAAGGCACGCGTTCGATCGGTTAAGATGGCCCACCTCGTAAGTGGGATCCAGTTCGATGGCTTTGGTGCAGTCCGCGAAAGACCCCTTCTGGTCGCCCTTCTGACTCAGAATCCCTCCTCGCGTGGCATACGCACCCGCCTCGTCCGGGGAGTTCGGGGGAAGCAAGGTCAGCGCCCGCGTTACGTCCCGGAACGCTTCGTCAGGGCGATTCATCATGCTGAGGTACGTCGCCCGGTTCAGAAGGTATTTAGGGTCACGGGGGTCGAGCTCGATCGCCTTGTTAAAGTCATCCAAGGCGAGATCGAGCTGATCCCCGGTAAGCATCCGAATCGCCCCTCTCCCATTGTGAGCGTTGGCGTCCGTGGGATCGAGTTCCAGGGCTTTCGAGAAGTCGGCAAGGGCATCCTTGTATTGACCGCTGATACCTTTGGCCCTGCCACGGCTCCGGTAAAACTCGGCGATCGCCGGGTCGAGGTCGATCGCCTTGGAATAGTCCTGGATCGCATGAGGAAGGTCATTCCCCGCCAAGTAGGTATCGCCGCGGGACCCGTAAACCACCGCCTCGTTCGGGCCCAGGTCCGCGGCCTGCTGGTGGTCCTTCATCGCCTCGGAGAATTGCCCCATCTCCCCGCGGGCGATGCCCCTGCAGCTGAGCGCATGAAAGGACTTCGGGTCGATGCGGAGCGCCTCGGAACAATCCCCGACGGCTTCTTTCAGGTTGCCGAGCCGCCGATGCGCGTTTGCGCGCCACACCAGACTGTCGACATTCCCCGGCCGGATCTCGAGGGAACGCGAAAAATCAGCGACGGCGTTTTCGAATTCCTTGAGCCGAAGCTTGGCCAGCCCACGACCCGAGTACGCTCGTGCTGAATTGGGATTTCGAGCGATCGCCTCCGAGAATGAAGCGACAGCCCCCTTGGGGTTCTTATCTCGCAGGTTGCGCTCTCCCAAGGCTTCTAATTCCTCTTGGGACGGCGCGGATTGAAGACTAAGGAGGCAGAAGAGAATTGAGGCAATCACGACCTTGGCTCTCTCATTTCGCCATTCTCAGGCAATACTGCAAGCGGCGGTTCTCATCTCTTGATAGTTACACTCACCACATCGAAGGGACAAGTGGCGATTACGGCAGTCGGGCAGATTGCAGCGGTAGTTCGAAATCATCCGAAACGCCGTCGAGCGACACTTCGGGCAGAATTGGATTCCAACCACTCTGGGGCCTGGCGGCGGATCAAGACTTAGCGCCCGCTTCAGGGAGGCCAGCCGCCTTCCCAGCAGGTTGGAGATCATTCCTAGAGTTTAAGTACCCCTCTCCCACGGATCAAGCCGACACGCTGGACCATTTTCCGATTCCGATCCGATTTCTTGCTGACTCGTCGCTACTTGGCTCGCGATGGAAGGTGGAGGAAGTGCAGATGTTCGGTCCGGCGAACTATCTGCGCAAAATTCGAAAGCTAACTCTTTTTTGTGCTAGGTATTGGCCCTCTCACCCGCGATGGGGATAGAGGGGTGAGGAATCTCGACTTTCCGTACTCCGATTTCATTTTACGTGCCCTGACCAGGGGGCATCGCCCGCGATGGGGGTGGGAGGGCGAGTGAACGGTGCATTTTCACCGGGAGATGCGCTTTGGGTGCTAGGTCGCGACCGGCTCGCTCGCAATCCAGATGGAGGGAGCGCAAGAAATCGAAGCATCCGCTGATTCAGAACCGCAATTCTGCCCGGTCTTTCCAAGTTGTCCCTTTATCCCTTTAGGGGGGGGCGATAGTCCGGCGTGAGGCCCGGACGATTGAGTTGACGCCCTGAATTGCAGCGGGTTCAAAGCAGTAGGGAGTTCTCGTTCTTTGACGTGCGGGATGGAGTACCTGGAACCCTTCCGGCGCATCCCGGGAGGTAATGCCGGCCCGGCCACTGATGCCAGCCCTGTATGGGGTCGGGTCATTGAAAGATTTCGAGGTCCAGGGACCTCGGACCGAAGCACCGTCGTCCGCTCACCCTGCGTGAGCCCGGACGTACACACCCGCCTGCCTGGCGCAGGCGGCGTAGGCCGCGCCCGTGGCGGCTGCCGTAAACCCCCGAAGTGGGCCAAATGATAAGCCCCGCCGTACCACGCCCCGGCCCGGCGTGGATGGGGCCGAAGCCTGTTGTATCGCCGCCGAGCACCGTCTCGGCCCGTACCTTGAGTTCCTTTTCGTCCCAAGGTGACCGTTCCAGGCCGCTTCCATCCCGTTTTGACCGAGCGTTCCGGGTGTTCCGGCGCTTGGAGTCCACCTTGGGTTTTATGTTTCGAAAAGGAGCGATCAATGGCAAGCAGCACTCTAGACGGACTCTTGGAGCACATCCGCCCCGCGGAGCGTTACCTCCAGGCGAATTTCGGCATGGACGGGAGCACCGCCGCCGACATTGTCCAAGATGTCCTCCTGCGGCTCTTCCGGACCGGCCCGGAGCATCTCGACCGTCCAAGACGGTACTTCTTCAACGCCCTCCGCTGGAGGGCCCTCCAGATCCTGCGCAGCAGGAAGCGGCGCGACAACGCCTACGCCGTCGTCGAGAAGCGTCGGAAGGAGGCGAAGAACAAGGATCGTGAGGTTCTCATCGCGCTCGAGGACGAGGACAAGCCCAAGTTCTTCGGCCAGGCCACACCCAAGCAGCAGGAGGTGCTCAACCTCGTGCTCGAGGGGCACACTCTATCCGAAGTCTCGGCCATCCTGGAGGTCCCTGATTCGACGGTCCGCATGCGTCTGCATCTGATGCGGAAACGTCTCTCCAATGATGTGGCGTAGAAGGAGGACGCATGAAGACGCCTGCCAAGGTCCTTGTATTCCCCTCGCCGGATGAACGGGAACTGAGTGCCCTGCCCCAAGATGCCATTAAGGTCGCTGTGGTTCAGACGCTCACGGAGGAGGCGACCGAGGCTTTCCTCGCAGACATGGCGCTGTCGCTTTGGCTCCTCCGTCAGGAGCCGAAGGACCTCGCAAAGTGTGCCTGACGGGGCTGGCATGTTCTCCGAACCTCGGTAGGATGAAAGAGTTCTGAGGAGAGGGCCGCTCGAATGAAACTGCTGCGAAATCTGCTCGAAGGCGGGTCTCGGACCGCCGTCATGCTTCTCCGGCGCTCAAGCAGCATGCAGGACAAGAGCATTCCCGAACAGCGGGAGTTCATCCTGGGCTGGGCCCGGAGCAACGGCTATGCCGTCGTCGGCGAATACGTGGATGACGCCGTTTCCGGCGACGATCATGGCCGACGCGGTGCTTTCGAGCGGCTCCTCCTCGACCTCGAGAAACCGGATCGCGCCTGGAGCCTGATCCTGGCGTTCGACCGCGCCCGCTACACGAGGGCCGACATCTACGAGGCGGCGACCTACGCCGACCGGATCCTCAAGGCCCGGGCCGATGTGGTTTACTGTGCCGAAGGCAAGTCTCTGAGCACCGACCACGAAATGGTCTGGGCCGTCGAAACCTATCAGAAGCACGAAGTCCTGAAGCAGACGTCCCGCGACACGCTCCGGGGCATGCTGGCCCTCGCCAAGAAGGGGTTCTGGTGCGGCGGGCCGGTCCCTTACGGCTACGACGCGGAGATCGTCGACAAGCTCACAGGGAAGCCCGTCCGGCGAGTTCGAATGATCCGTCGAATGAAGACCCGCCACGATGGCTCCCGCGAGCCGGCGCTCCATCAGATTCTTGATACCGAAGGCAAGCTTGTCCGGGAGGTCGAGGCCAGTACCGAACACACCCTGCCCCTGAAATCCGAAGCGGAACTGACCCGGTTGGTCCCCAGCAGCCCGGAGAGAATCGAGACCGTCCGCGAGATCTTCCTATCGATGGCCGATCGGGAGATGGGATTCAAGGCCATCGCCCGGGCCTTGAACGGCCGGGGAGTCCCTCCCCCGGGAGGCCACGGCCTCTGGAGGACGAGTGCAGTCAAGGCCATCGCCCATAACCCCGTGTACCGCGGAGTTCTCGAATGGAACAGCCGAACGGAGGCGAAATACAACTTCATCCAGAACGGGACCATGGTGCCGAAGCCCCGCAGCGCCAAATCCCAGGTTTTCCTTCATGAGGAGCGGGATAGGATCCAAGTCGAGCTTCCGGAGCTTGCCTTGGTCAGCCAGGAGCTCTGGCACCGCGCCCACGCGGGCCGGTCCAAGCGGGCGGACCGGCATTACCGGGAGCGTCACCAGCTCCATGCTCACTCCCCGCTCGGGGGAAAGATCGTCTGCGGCCAGTGCGGCGCCAAGATGTACGGCAGCAGTCCCGTGAGGACAAAGCTGGTCGCTGGAAAGCCGCACACCTACTCGAGAAAGCTCTACGTCTGCTCGACTTACATGACTTCGGGAGCAAGCCATTGCAGCCACAACGCCGTCTCGCGGCCCGGGCTCGAAGGATTCATCCTCTCGAAGATCCGGGAAATGATGCCGCAAGCCGCTGGCGCTTCGAGCCTGAAGCAACGAGTGAGGACTCGCTTGGAGGGCATGTTTGCTGCGCCGAAGATAACCTCCGTCAAGGGCCTGAGAAAGCGGCTTGGCGAGCTCGAGGAACGGATCCTCATTCTGGAGCGACTGGAGAGCAGCGAGCGCGCCAAGATCGGACAGGAAGCGACCTACCACGAAGCAAAAAGCGAAATCGCACGAATTTCTCAGCAGCTCCGCTCCGAGAGAACCCCTTCCGGCCCCCGAATCGATCTGGAGGCGGCGGCAGACGAAGTCGTCGGCTGCCTGTCGAGTCTGGAGAATTTCGACCGCCTCCCCATTGAGACGAAGAAATCCTTCTTCGGAAAATTCGTCCACCGGGTGGTGCTCGACTTCAGGAAGGAGTCGAGAGGAAAGCGCCAAGTCTCGGTTCTACAGGGGGGATTGCTGGAATTGGGGACGCTACCAGCCACCCTGGACTGTTCCAGGGTGGATGGTAGCGGGGGTGGGATTTGAACCCACGACCTCCGGGTTATGAGCCCGACGAGCTACCAGGCTGCTCCACCCCGCGCCGTAACGCCCCCCCTGGGGACGCTGCCGCTCGAGGTGTCGGCGAGGGAGGCATTATAGCCATCGGCCCCATCTCGTCAAGCACACAGCGCCCTTCCCCCTAAAACAAAAGCGGGCGACCCTTTCGGGCCGCCCGCTCTGAATCCGTGGTAGGACTTAGTGGTTGAAGAGGAACTCGCTCGTATTCACGAGCGTCCACATCAGGTCCTCGTAGCCCGACGTCCCCTGCGACTTCGTCACGTGAGACATCCAGCGCGACGTTTCCGATGCCGTGGGGGTCCGGCTCAGGCACGACAGGAAGATCGCCCGCACCTTCGCCTCGGGCGCCGGGTGCTTCGCCAGCATCTCGCCGAAGCCGTTCATCCGGCCCGCCGTCATGCCCGCGTTCAGCATCTGGTGGTTCATCATCATCAGCGCCGACGGGATCGTGCCGGCGAAGTCCACCGCCTCGCTTCCCTCGTCATCCTCGAAGGTCTGACGGAACTGCGAGGTCAGCGCCATGATCAGGCGCTGGATGCCCTCGCCCTTGACAGCCTTGCCCGCGCCCTTCCCGGCCTTGCCCATCTCGCGGCGGTTCATGCCCATCAGCGGGCCTTCATCCAGGTTCGTCGCCTCGATGACCGAGCGCAGGATCTGCTCGGGGGCCAGCGCCCGCACCCGGCCCAGCGCCAGCAGCTTCTCGGCCTGCGCGTCCCGCTCCTTGGCGGCCGACCGCGAAGTCAGGCTGTAGGCCTCGGAGCCGGCGATCGCTTTGATCAGCCAGTGCAGGTCGAACTTGTGGTCGATGAAGTCCTTCGCCAGTTCGTTCAGGAGCTCGGGGTGGCTCGGCTTGTTCTTGCCGTTGAAGTCGTCCACCGGGTTCACGATGCCCTGGCCGAAGAAGTGCGCCCAGTAGCGGTTCACGCACATCTTCGCGAACTGCAGGTTTTCGGGCGACGTCACGTACTTCGCGAAGGACGCGCGGCGCGAGGTGCCCGCCTCGGCGCCCTTGCCCGTCTCGATGAACGAGGGCTTGATCGGCCCCGACTTCGAGTTCGGGATCTCCAGGTTCGGGCCGCCCTGACCCATCAGCTTCTTGCCGAGCGGGCCGCGGCCGGCGTCCTCGACGTGGTAGCCGCGCATGTCGGAGTCCTTGGGGTCGCGCTTCACCCGGACCTCGGTGAAGAAGGAGGCCATGCCGTAGAACTCCTCCTGGGTCCACTTGTCGAACGGATGGTCGTGGCACTGCGCGCACTGGATCTGCACGCCCATGAACGCGCGCGTCAGCTTGCCGGCCAGCGCCTTCGGGAAGTCCTTGCCCGCCTCGCGGAACTGCCGGACCAGGTAGCTGCCCAGGCCGACCGGAGTCTTGTCCGGGTCGGGCTTCTCGCCGGGCTTCATCATCATGGCGCCGTAGCCTTCGGGGACCCAGCCCTCGACCGTCATGATCTTCCGCGCGAACTCGTCGTACGGCATGTTCTTCTCGAGCATCTCGCGCAGGTCGTGCGTGCCCTCGTTGCGCAGGCCCTCGGCGCGGCGATCCTTGTCGAAGCCGACGATGATGCCGCTCCAGACCTCGGCCCAGTGCTCGGCGTAGCGCTCGTCCTTCACGAGCGCGTCCACCAGGGCCTCGCGCTTCTTCGAGTTCTTGTCGGCAAGGAACTTCTCCGCCTCGTCGAGCGAGGGGATCTGGCCCGCGATGTCGAGGTAGACGCGGCGCATGAACTCGGCGTCGCTCGCGCGGGGCGCCGGCTTCAGCTTGGCGTCCTCCCACTTGGCCTTGATCCATTTGTCGATCAGGGCCGAGCCGGAGAGCTTGGCGTCGGTGGCCGTGTCCTGGGCGAAGCCCGTGGAGACCATGAGGGCCGCCAGGGCGCCGAGGGCGAGCGTGCGCATGGATGCCTCCGTCTTAGTCCACAGGGTTCAACAGGGGGCTCCGGGAAAAGTTGCGCGTATTTTATGTTTTCGCTGCTAAGGCCGACCCGGACCGACCCCTTCCGGCCTCCCCCCGGGGGAGGCGAAGAGGGGGATCCCTCCGCCCCGGTGTTCGGTGTTCCGTGTCCCGCGTTTGGATTATGTCACACAACATTCCACATGGGATATGGTTCTTAGGACAGCGAAAGGGGGGACCCATGAGTCTGGCAACCCTCGCATTCCTGCTTCTGACCCAGGAGTCACAGCCCGCCGGCAGTGCTCTCATCGACCAGCAGATCTCGAAGACCTGGGCCGACGCCGTCGTTCCTCACGCCGGCCCGTCCGACGACGCCGAGTTTCTGCGCCGCGTGTCGCTCGACATCGTCGGCGTGCTCCCCTCCCCTGACGAGATCCTCGAGTTCCTCAAGGACCCGCGCCCGGACAAGCGCGCCGCGAAGATCGATCAACTCCTGACGCGGCCCGAGTACGCCCACGCGTGGGCCGAGCTCTGGGAGGACGTCCTCGTCGGCTACGACCAGCAGTCCCGCAACGACTCCAACAAGGCGCTCTACACCTGGCTGCGCGACGAGGTGTTCGGCAAGAACCTTCCTTATGACAAGATGGTGAGCGCCCTCCTCTGCTCCAACGGCATCAATACCGAGGTCGGCCCCGTCAACTTCCTGCTGCGCCTGACCCGCAAGGACGGCGGCGGCGGAGTCGCGATGGCCAGCAAGGCCTCGAAGACGTTCATGTCCACCCAGATCCAGTGCGCCCAGTGCCACGATCATCCGTTCGACCGCTTCACGCAGGACGACTTCTACGGCATGGTCGCGTTCTTCGCGCGCACCAAGGCGAAGAAGGCCGACACTATGGACCCCAAGGACAAGCGCATGGAGCTCTACGACGACACCAAGGGCGAGGCGTCCATGGGCGAGGGCAAGGCCAAGAAGACAGTGGCACCGCGCTTCCTCGACGAGATCGCGCCGCCGCAGGACCTCTCCCGCCGCCAGGCCTTCGTCAAGCTGATGACCCGCCCGGAGAACGCCAACTTCGCGCGCTCCGTCGTCAACCGCTACTGGGCCCGCTTCTTCGGCCGCGGGATCATCGAGCCCGTCGACGACTTCTCCAACCGCTTCAAGCCGTCTCACCCCGAGTTGCTCGACCGGCTTTCGAAGGAGTTCGTCCAGCAGGGCTACGACATGGCCTGGCTGGTCCGCACGATCGCCAACTCGCGCAGCTACCAGCTCTCGTCGCGGCGGCCCGAGAGCGCGTCGTCGGAGCGCTTCTTCAGCTACTCGGCGACCCGTCCGCTCACGCCGGAACAACTCTATATGAGCCTGATGGGCGCCCTGGGCATCGTCGACGGCGAAGGCGTGGCGAAGAACAAGGGCGGCCTGCTCACGCAGTTCCGCCAGCGCTTCGGCGAGGAGGAGACGGCCGACCGCGGCGTCTTCCAGGGCACGATCACGCAGGCGCTCTACATCATGAACGGACCGCTGCCCAACGGCGAGATCCCGCGGGCCAACAACAAGCTCGACAAGATCCTCAAGCAGTTCCCAGCCGCCGAGGACCGGGTCGACCGGATCTTCCTCTCGGTGCTCTGCCGTCTGCCCTCGGCGCGCGAGCGCGCGACCTACGTCCCCTTCGTGAAGACGGGGGCGCCCAAGAAGGAGAAGGAGCCCTACGAGGACCTCTACTGGGTGCTGCTGAATTCGAGCGAGTTCCTCTTCAACCACTAAGAGGTTCGGGACCTTAGCAGAAAAAAGCGAGGATGCACCGAAACTTTTCCGAAGGCCCCGAGTTCATAGCTTAGACATTGAGGGCTGACGATATGGCGCACGACTGCAAGGACTGCGAAGGAACCCGGCGCTTCGGCCTCAGCCGCCGCGACGTGCTGCGCGGCTCTCTGGGCGGCTTCCTCGGATTCGCCTTTGCGCGCCAGACGGAGACGTTCGGCGCCGCGCTGCCCGAGCTCCTGCTCCCGCAGGACACGACCGCCAAGGCGGCCAAGTCGGTCATCGTCGTGTGGCTCGGCGGCGGCCCCTCCACGCTGGATCTCTGGGACCCCAAGGAGGGTCGCGAGACCGGCGGCCCCACGAAGGCCATCGATACCTCCGTAAAGGGCATCCAGTACGCCGACAACCTGCCCACGATCGCCAAGGTCGCCGAGCACGTCTCGGTGATCCGCTCGATGGTCTCCCGCGAAGGCAGCCACGAACGCGGCCGCTACCTTCTCCACACGGGCTACGTGCCCACCGGCACGGTGGTCCACCCCTCGATGGGCTCGATCTCGGCCATGGAGCTCGGCAACAAGAAGCTCGACCTGCCCAACTTCATCTCGCTGGGCGGCTCGACCGACGGGGCCGGCTTCCTGCCCCCCGAGTTCAACCCGTTCGCGGTCGACGCGGGCGGCGGCCGCGGCGGTGGCGGCGGCGGCAAGGGCCCCATGGCGAGCAGCGACGTGATCAAGATCAGCAACGTGTCGTACCCCAACGGCGTCGACAAGAACCGCTTCCGCGAGCGGATGAAGTTCCTGCAGGAGCAGGAGGCCGACTTCGAGAAGGAGCACGCCTCGGAGGAGGTCACGCGGCATAAGACGGCCTACGAGAAGGCCGACCGGCTCATGCACACCCCGCTGCTCGAGGCGTTCGACCTGGGCAAGGAGAAGCCCGAGCTCGTGAAGGCCTACGGCGAGGGCAAGTTCGGCCGCAGCTGCATGCTGGCGCGCCGGCTCGTCGAGCGCGGCGTGGCGTTCATCGAGATCAGCCTCGGCGGCTGGGACACGCACCAGGACAACTTCAACAAGGTCTCGTCGAACTGCAAGCAGCTCGACCCGGGCCTGGGCACGCTGATCCGCGACCTGCAGGAGAAGCGGATGCTCGACAAGACCCTGATCGTCTGCATGGGCGAGTTCGGCCGCACCCCGAAGATCAACGCGAACAACGGCCGCGACCACTACCCGCGCGCCTGGAGCATGATGCTGGCGGGCGGCGGCATCCAGGGCGGCCGCGTGATCGGCGCCACCGACAAGGACGGCGTCGAGGTCAAGGAGCGCCCGGTGACGGTGCCCGACCTCTTCGCCACGGTGTACTCGGCCCTGGGCGTGGACCCCAAGAAGAAGAACGTCTCGCCGCTGGGCCGCCCGATCGCCCTGTCGGACAACGGCGTGGCGGTCAAAGAACTTCTGACCTAATCGACAATCCTTCCACAGACGGGGTGACGGCCCGCTCCCGCGGACCGTCACCCCGTTCTATTTTGTAGACAATTTTCGTCACCCGACCGCATTTCCGTCCCGTTTTCGCGGGCATGCCGCTTGCTACCTGTGTTACTCAGCTACAACAGTGACAACCAGGAACTCCGTGGTAGGCTGGCCGGGTCGCAGCGGCGATCTGTTTAATTCCTGATCCCAACCCTCAATCGCGGCAGCTGCGACCCGGCCGGCACTTAAAATATAAATCGTACCTTCCCCCCCACATGGTCGGCGCCTGGGGCGCGGCGGCCCGGCTCCCCACCGCCGCCCGCCCCAGACGCTGCGGCCAACCCTCTGCGATGAATCGAAACGCCCTCCCCCGAAAGCCGGCCCAAGCTCCCACGATTCTTCTGTGGATCGTGAGCGGGCTCGCGGTCCTGCTGACGGCGGGCTTCGTCCCGGCCTTTCCCTGCCCGGGCAACTGCCGGGACTGGGTCGAGCTCCGCGTCCGATACCTTCAAGAGCCGGGGCTCCGTCCGGAGCAGCGAAAGACGCTCCAGGAGTTCATCGCAGCGGACGCCTGTCCGCACTGCAACAATCGGGGAAGGATCTCGACGTTCTATGCCCTCTGGGTTGATGATTGGGGGCTGTTCCGCGCAAAGCGCAGCGCCTGTGCAAGCTTGCGGTAAACCGGCAGGCCGCCCAGGGTATTAATAGTCCATGAAAGCGTTCTCCCTCCTCGTCGCCTGCGCTCTGCTGGGCCAGTCCGCGGCGGATCCCAATCCCGGCCACCTGAAGATGGCGCTGGTCAACCTCAAGTGCGTCCCCTCCGCGGGCGCCGACCCGGAGGCCAACAAGGCGTCCATCCAGGCCAACATGAAGCGGCACCTCTACTTCATCGACCGGCTCGCGAGCGACGGCGCCGAGTTCATCGGCTTTCCGGAGCTCTCGATCAACGGGTATGACTTCAGCCAGAACTCGACCTGGCTCAGCCTCGCGGGGCCCGAAGTCCAGGTCCTCCAGAAGGCCGCCGCCGAGAAGCGCGTCTACGTCGCGGCCGGCCTAGCCGAGCAGGACGCGCAGGGCAAACGCTGGAACACGCACGTCCTCATCGACCCGAAGGGCAAGGTCCTCGGCTCGTACCACAAGATCTGGCTGACCAAGGAAGCGGGCTTCGTCGAGAAGGGATCGGAGCACCCGGTCTTCGAGGTCAAGGGCGTGAAGATGGGCATCACGATCTGCGCCGACGGCACCGATCGCAAGAACCTCGAGGCCCTGGTTCAGAACGGCGCCAGGATCCTCTACGGGCCGCACGCCAACACCACCGGGGGCACGACGGCGGGATGGTACAAGTTCCGCTCGGCCTGGGGCGGCCCGGACGGCTGGATCGCGCAGATGAAGGTCACCGCCGCGCTGCACAACCACGCGGGGCTCTACAACCCGGAGTTCCAGCCGCCGCCCGGCAACGACGCCAACAGCGGCTGGGCCAGCGGCGCGTGGTTCATCGGCCCCGACGGCCGGACGCTCGCCCAGATGCCGCCCTCCTCCCAGAGGGCCGACAGCAAGGAACACGTCCTCGTCTGCAACGTGCCGTTAACAAAATAGACCGCCTATTTTGTTACGGGGAGGACCTTGCGCCAGTACTCGCGGCCGATCCGCGCCACCAGCGCGAGCTTGTCCCCCGCCTCGTTGAAGGCGAAGTCGCTCAGCGGGACCATCGGGCCGTGGCGCTTCCCGCCCACCACGACGAAGGTCTGCTCGCCGTCCTGGCCGACGTAGACCGGCGTGCGGCCGTCCGGCGCGAAGCCCAGGCGGTCGATCGACGTGAACCAGTCGCCGCCCGCCCCCTCGCAGAGGATGCGGACCTTCCCGTCCCGGCTCTCGGAGTAGGCGATGGCGGCGCCGTCGGGGCTGATCGCCAGATGGTTCGGACGCGGCCCGCCTCGGTAGACCGCTTGCCCGTTGTGCATCAGGACGCAGGTCTTCCCCTGCAGGAGCGCGTAGGCGACTCCGGCCTTCTCGCCGACCGCCACCCGGTAGACGTGGTCGCAGGGCTCCGACTCGACGCCGTTCACGACGACCCAGGAGGTCTCGCCGCGCCGCGCCCCGTAGGCAACCGTCGCGCCGTCGCGGCTGGCGACCGGCGGGCCCACCTCGTCGTAGACGGCGCCGGCCCGGTTGTTCAGCGCGACCGCCCAGCCGCGATCCACGCCGACGCGGCCGATCACCGCCCGGCTGTCGCCGCTGAACTCCACCGGCAGACAGCGGGAGAAGAGCGGCCCGGGCGTCCCGTCGACGACGACGCGCTCCCCGTCCTTCTCGGCGGCCACGTAGGCCAGCCGCGCGCTGTCGGGGCTGAAGCGCAGTCCCCGGACGTCGAGGTACGAGGGGCCGCGTTTCGCGTCGACGACCACCGAGCGCTCGAACTTCGCCGGCTCGCCGCAGATGAAGGCGAGGCGGCCGCCGTCCGGGCTCCAGCGGAGCTCCGCGACGTCGCCGTACGGCCCCATGGGCTCGCCCCCGACGATCACGCCGAACTGCCCCTCGTCGTAGGCCACGTAGGCGAACGCGCCGCGCGCGCCGAACCCCGCCGCCTCGACGGTCTGGAACGCGGGGCCGGCCTGCTCGCCGATCAACACGCGCGTCTTCGGGTACGCGTCCGGACCCTCCTTCACGGTCTGGGTGCAGGCATAGCCGCTCCCATCGGGGCTCACGTACGGGCGCCCCCCGCCGAGCTGTCCCTTCTTCTCGTGGTTGACGACCAGCCAGTGGACGTCCTCGGAGGCGATGCCGACCCAGAGCTTTCCGTCGTCGCTGCACGCGAAGGCGCCGACCTTGTCGTAGAGCGAGCCGCGCTTGTCGTTGGCCATGATGAGCTGCCGGAACTCGGGCTCGGCGTCGGGGTCGTCCTCAGCCGGATCCAGCGGGACCGCGACCGCGTAGAGGACAAGATCGAGGGAACGGCTCACGACGGCCGGCGTATCCACCAGGGGAAGGAGCCCGTCCAGGACGCTGCTGAGCTTCGCTTCGCTGAAGTTGACCGCAACAGTCATGAGTGGCCCGGATTATAACTTGGAGAACCCTGGCGGCTAAGTATACTCGTATACCTTACAGAACATCTTTGGAGACTTGATCGTGACTCACGCCCCGATTCGCATTCTGGCCGTCCTTCTGCTGTCCGCCCTCCCCGCTGCCGCCGACAACGCGGACTGGTCCCAGTGGCGTGGCCCGAAGCATGACGGCCTCTCGCCCGACACGGGCCTCCTGAAGGAGTGGACCCCCGCGGGCCCGCCCCTGGCGTGGAAGGCGACCGGACTCGGCGACGGCTATTCCACCCCTACGGTTCTCGGCGACCGGATCTACACGCTGGGAGACACCGGCGACAAGTGCAACCTGATCGCGCTGAACGTCGCGGACGGCAAGGCCGTCTGGACGACGCCGATCGGCAAGAACTACATCTTCGAAGGCAAACCCGATTGGGGCAGCCCGCGCTGCAGTCCGTCGACCGACGGGAAGCTCGTCATCGCCCTTGCCCCGCACGGCGAACTGGTCTGCGTCGACGCCGCCAGCGGCAAGGAGAAATGGCAGAAGAACCTGGTGAGTGACTTTGGCGGAAAAGTCGGCAACTGGAAGTATTCGGAATCGCCTCTCCTGGACGGCGACAACGTCATCTGCATGCCCGGCGGCTCGAAAGGAACCGTCCTTGCGCTCAAGAAGGAATCGGGCGAGCTCGTCTGGCAGAGCAAGGATCTGACGGATCCCGCGGAGTATCAGTCGCTGGTGCCGGTCGAGATCGGCGGCGTTCGGCAGTATCTGGCCTTTACCGGGAAGAGCTTGGCCGGGATTGCGGCCGCCGACGGAAAGGTCCTCTGGCGCGCCGATCGACCCGGGAAGGTGGCCGTCATCCCGACGCCCGTCTACAAGGATGGGATCGTCTTCGTGACCTCGGGGTACGGCGTCGGGTGCAATGCCTTCAAGATCAGCGAGGCGGGCGGCAAGTTCACGGCCGAGCAGATCTATGCCAACACCAAGATGAAGAACCACCACGGCGGCGTCATCCTGCTCGGCGACCACGTCTACGGCTTCGATGAAGGCATGCTCAAGTGCATCGAGCTGAAGACGGGCAACGTCGTCTGGGAGAACAAGAGCGTCGGCAAGGGATCGATCGCGTATGCCGACGGTCACTTCGTGGTCCGCGGTGAGAAGACGAAAGCGGGCGAGATCGCCCTCATCGAGGCCTCCCCCGCCGGCTACAAGGAGAAGGGTCGCTTCAGCCAGCCCGAGTACAGCCCGAAACCCACGTGGTGCCACCCGGTCATCATCGGCGGCAAGATGTATCTCCGCGACTGGGACGCGATGTACTGCTACGACGTGAAGGCGAAGTAGGAAGGCCTTGCTGAAGATCGGGCCCCGGACGTACGCGCTCCCCGCGGTGCAGGCCGCGCTGTCGGGATACTCCGACCGCGCCATGCGGATGGTCGCGCGGCGCTGGGGCGCGGAGCTCACGATGGCCGAGGTCATCCTCGACCAACTGGTGCTCCTCCGCGGCAAGCTGCGCGAGCGCATGCTCCACATCGGCGAGGACGACCACCCCATCGGCGGGCAGCTCATGGGGGCCGAGCCCGAGCAGTTCGGGCGCGCCGCCGCCGAGCTGGTGGCCCACGACTACGACCTCGTCGACATCAACTTCGGCTGCCCCGTCAAGAAGGTGCTCGGCCGCTGCCGCGGCGGCTACCTCCTCACGACGCCCGGCGCCGCGCTGGACATCGTCAAATCCGTCCTCGACCACGTCGGTGGCCGCCGCCCCGTCACCGTCAAGATGCGGCGCGGCTTCGACGACTCGGCCGACAGCGAACGCAACTTCTTCGAAATCCTGGACGGCGCCTTCGACCTCGGGGTCGCCTCCGTCACGGTCCACGGCCGCACCGTCAAGCAGCGCTACGAGGGGCCCTCGAACCGCGACTTCGTCACGCGCGTCAAGCGCCACGCCGGCGACCGCACGATCCTGGGAAGCGGCGACGTCTTCGCCCCCGAGGACGTGCCCGCGTTCCTCTCCGAGACCGGCGTGGACGGCGTCTGGATCGCCCGCGGCGCCATCGGCAACCCCTTCATTTTCCGCGAGGCGCGCGCCCTCCTGGAAGGACGCCCCCTGCCCCCGCCGCCGAGCGTGGCCGAGCAGCGCGAGGCGCTCGCGGAACATCTGCGCCTCACGGCCGAGGTCTACGGGCCCGAGCGCGCGGGCGTCGTCATGCGCAAGGTCTGCATCCGCTACGCCGACCTTCATCCGCTCGAAGACCAGGTCCGCCGCGCCTTCATCGAGGCGCGAACCTCGAACAACGTCGAACAGGCGCTGCAGCGCTGGTACGACCCGGCCACCGACTGGCCGCCGGTCCGCCGCGCCGTCCGCGGCGCCGCCGAAGCCCTCGCCGAATAGGAGACGACTCATGACCCGGATCCTCGCGATCGCCGTCCTCGCCCTGGGCATCACCGGGGCCGCGCCCGAGACCCGGAAACTCGTGCTCATCGCGGGCAAGCAGAGCCACGGGCCCGGCGACCACGAGTTCCGCGCCGGCTGCCTGCTCCTGCAGAAGTGCCTCGAGAAGGTGCCCGGCCTCCAGGTCGAGGTCGTCAGCAACGGCTGGCCCCAGGACACGGCCGTCTTCGAAGGCGCGGCCGCGGTCGTCTGCTACGCCGACGGCGGCGGCGGCCATCCCTTCATCCAGGGCGAGCGCGCCAAGCTGATCGACGCCCTTGCGAAGAAGGGCGTCGGCATCGGCCTCATGCACTACGGCGTCGAGGTGCCCAAGGACAAGGGCGGCCCCGAGTTCCTCGAGTGGGTCGGCGGCTACTACGAGAACCAGTTCTCCTGCAACCCGATGTGGACGCCGGACTACCAGAAGTTCCCCGAGCACCCGATCGCGCGTGGCGTGAAGCCCTTCAGCACCCTCGACGAGTGGTACATGAACATCCGTTTCCGGCCGGAAATGAAGGGCGTCACCTCCATCCTCGTGGCGAAGCCGTCCGACCAGGTCCGCAACGGCCCCTACGTCTACCCGAAGGGACCCTACGAGCACATCGTCGCGGCGAGCGGACGGGACGAGACCATGATGTGGTGCGTCGAGCGCGAGGACGGCGGTCGCGGCTTCGGGTTCACCGGCGGCCACAAGCACAAGAACTGGGGCAACGAGAGCCAGCGCCGCGTCGTGCTCAACGCCCTGCTCTGGCTCTGCAAGCTCGAGGTCCCCGCGGGCGGGGTCGAGTCGACCGTCAGCGAGGACGACCTGCAGCAGAACCTGGACCCGAAGAAGAAATAACGGGCAGCTCCAGGTTCTCCCGGGACGGAAGGAGCACGCGCCCATACGCGTCGGCCATCCGCGCGAGGCTGAAGTGGCGCCGGATGCGCTCCCGTCCGGCCTCGCCCCAGCGCCGCAGCCGCTCCCGGTCCCCCGCCGCGTCCACGAGCGCCGCCGCCAGCGCCGCAGGAACCCCTCGCGGCGTCAGCCGGCCGGTCTGGCCGTCCACGATCTGCTCCGCGACGCCGCCATGATCGGTCGCGAAGACCGGGAGCCCCGCGGCCATCGCTTCGAGCGACGCGTTGGGGCAGCCCGCCGGCTCGGAAATCATCACGAATGCGTCGAGGGACTCCAGGAAGGCAGAGGACCCCTGAACTTCGCCCACCCATTCCACGGGGAGACCCGCCGCCTCCTGCGTCAACCGGAGCGCGTACTCGTCGCTTCCCGCTTCGGGCCCGCCGGCGATCTTCAGGACGTAGTCGGGCAGGCGGGCGTGCGCCTCCCGGAACGCCGCGAACATCTCTTCCAGCTTCTTCTGCGGCGACAGGCGCGCGGCCGTTCCGAAGACCAGCGGCCCGTGACGCGGCCGGATCGGCTGCGACGGGATCGGAACGCCGTTGGGAATGACGTACACCGATGTCCCGAGCGCCGCTTCGGCCTGACGCCGCTCGCTCTCGTACTTCACGATCGCGCCCGCCAGCCGCGCCCCATAGTCGCGCGCGCAGCGGTACGGCAGTCCCGCCCGCGGCTTCTCGAAATACCGATCGAGCGACGCGAAGTACATTTCGCCGGGGCTGACGTCGAAGAGGGGGACGCCGATCAGCAGATCCGCGAGCAGGACCTTGTACTCCTGCAGCAGGTTCCACATCACCACCGTCACCGGCCGATCTTCGGCGTCCATCTGCGCCAGAAGGTCCTGCACCGCACGGAGCGGGCTGTTGTCGCCCCGGGGCGGCGACGGCGGCAATGCCAGCGTCCGCACTCCGGCAGCTTCGAGAGCCTGTCTCCCCGGGGTGGGATGCTCCGGGTCCTCCTGAACCACGGCCGCGCGCACCGCCACGCCGCGGCGCGCCAGCTCGACGAGCAGCCGCCGCGCCGAGGATTGCGCCCCGCCGGTCGACAGATTGTTCATGACCATCCAGAGCGCCGGCTCTCCCTCCCGCTCCTTGCGGCGGTTCAACTGGATCGCTCGGGGAAAGAGGCTCGCGTAGCGTTCGGCCATGCGATAGCGGCAGAAGTCGGCCGACAGGGCCTCGGGTCCCCGAGGCGGCGTCGAGGCCAGCGCCTGCGCGAGCGCGGCCGCGGCGCGCTCCGGGCCGCAATCGAGGGGCAGGAGCGTCAGCGCATGCCTATCGGCCAGTTCGGGAGTCCCCCCGGCCGCGGTCGCGACGACCGGGATGCCGGACGCGAGCGCTTCCAGGTGGGCCAGGCTCAGCCCTTCCCACGCGCTCATCGACAGCAGGACGTCGCTCGCCTGCATCAGCGCGGGCACTTCATCCGTGCCGCTGATGCGCCGGACGCGCTCGCCGACGCCGCTCCGCTCCACGGCCTGACGCAGGTCCTGCTCGGCCGCCTGCGCGTCCGGCAGCCCCGGCGACGCGTCGCCGGCGATCAGCAGCCACGAGTCGCGGCCCGACGAGGCGCGCAAGCAACGGAGGACCTCCGGCAGGAGGTGGAGGCGCTTCTGGCGCCGCGGATTGGCCAGCGCGAGCACGACCACGTCGCCGGCAGGAATGCCCCAGGAGCGCCGCAATTCGGCCGCGCGTTCGCGAAGTTCCGGCGTGGGCGCGTAGGCGGCGCGATCGATGCCGTTCCACGCCGTCCGCGCGGGGACGTCCACGTCGGCCAGCTCGCCTTCCACGAAGCGCGAGCACGCGGCGAGCAGATCCGCGTGCTCCCGCGTGAGCGCTTCGCTGCCGGGCGTCCAGCCGGGACGCGCATTGTGCACCGTCAGGAGCAGCGGCAGTCCCGCCTCGCGGAACGGGACCAGGTCCTCGGGCCCGAAGAGGTGCGCGTGGACCAGGTCGGCGTGCGCGGCGCGAGCCGCCTGCGCGGCCGCCTCCAGGCGCGCCGTGCGACCGCCCTCCACGACGGAAAGGTCGATCAGGCTCGGAGGCGCGCGGAATTCGCCGCGCAGCGGCCGGCTGACCGTCAGCACCGTCACCTGAACGTCGCGCGACGGCAAGGCGGCCGCCAGGTCGATCACGATCCGCTCGGCCCCGCCCCGATGCAGACTGGTGATCGTCTCCGCCACGCGACAGCGCTCGTCCTGAACGACGTCCAGAGGCGCGAAGCGTACCCGGCGAACCGACGCGTCGCGGAGCAGCGCCCGCAACGCCAGGGGCCAGTCGCTTCCGTGCTCGCGCACGCGACCGGCCAGTGGTGGCGACAAATAGACGCTCTCGAGCGGCGGAAGAGGGTCCAGGGGAGAGCTCAGATCGCCGCCGGAGCGTGCCAGGAGCTCGCGCCACGCCTCCGCGCCGGTGGAGCCCGCGCCGGGCGCGTCGACGACGGCTCCCAGAGCGACGAGGGGCCGGCCGGTCTCGCTGGGTTCCGGAACGCGGAGGCGTTCGGGATGCCGGGGCCAGGCGCCCGCACGGACGATCCAGGCGCCCTTCCCGTCCTCGAGTGGCAACGTTCCGCCGGCGCGCGTCGCGTCGACGGCCCGGAGCCCCGCGCCGTCCAACGCCCGCAGCGTCCGCCCCGCGCGATAGACGTCGCCGGAAGCGGCGGCGACCACGACGACGCAGACATCCTCAGTACGCAGGCGGGTATCTCCGGGGACGATCGTCATCGTCCGAGCGTCGAATCGGCGAAGGCCGCGACGGCGGAATGGGCGGAGCTTGCTGCTCCATCTGACGGGCGATCAATGCTCCGAGCACGACGTCGCTTGGCCGGATCCCCGTGTAAATGAACTGCTGGCCCGCACCGGGATCGACCAGGAACTGCTCCGTGACCATGCCGTTTCGACCCGTGTACGTGTAGGTGACCACGTCGCCTGCCGAGTAGCCGCTGGTATCGAACCAGAACCCGTCGTCCGCGAGGCGCGGCGCGACGACGCGCAGAGGCGCTTGCGGCCGCTGCAGAACCGGACGCTGCATCAGCGGCGGCCGCGAGGCGGCGCTTTTCCGTATCGCCAGGAACACGAAGACGATAAAGACGGCCGCCACCGCGAACGCGATGATGAAGACCGGCAGGAAGCAACCGGGGCCGCTATCCCGGACAATGGTGACGTCCGGCTCGCGAACGGGAGTCGGTTCTTCGATGGGAGCCGGCCGCGGCGTGACGGGCGCCGATGGCGGCGCTTCGGTGGGAATCGTCGCGGGCGTCGCGACCGGAGCCGGCGCCTTCGCTCCGACGACGATTCGAAAGCCGTTGTCCGCGTTGCGGCTCCCCGGCGTGTTGCGGGCCCGGGCGGCCGACCGCGCGTGGTTCGCGTCCTTGAACCAAGAGCCACCTCGCAGCACGTTGCGGGGTTTGTCCATCGGGCCTTGCACGCCGCCGCCGGGGACGTACGCCGCATACGGCTCGAGGCACCACTGGTACACGTTGCCGCTCATGTCGTGCAGGCCGAACGCATTGGGCGCCTTCTCCCCGACAGGGTGCGTGGCGTTGCCGGCGATCTTCTTGGTCCAGGCGATCCGATCGGCGTCGGCCTCGCCGTCGCCGGAGTAGAAGCGCGACGTGGTTCCCGCGCGGCACGCGTACTCCCACTGCGCTTCGCTCGGGAGCATCACGCGGCGGCCGGTTTTGCGCGACAGCCAGCTCGAGAAGGCGATCGCGTCCGCGAAGGTGACGATCACAACCGGATGCTCGTCGGTCTGGGCGAAGCCCGGGTTGCGCCAGGTGAAGTCCTTCCGTTGAACGAGCCCCGTGCCGTCGAAGCCGAAGCCGCCCGAGCTGCCCTTCTCCGCCTCGGTCCGGTAGCCGGTCTCCTGCACGAAGCGAGCGAACTGACCGCGCGTGACCGGCGTGCGGCCGAGCCAGAAGTCTTCGGAGATGGTCACGGGATGCGGCTCTTCATCCGGTCCGCGTCCGACTTCGGCGGGTGGCGATCCCATCTCGAAGGAACCGGCCGGGATCTTGAGGAGGTCCAGCGTGACGCCGCCGCCCAGATCGAGGCGCTCGCTCTGCGCCGATTGGGCCACGGTCGACAGAACGACCGCCAGCAGAGCACTCAGTCGCAGCATGGGGATCCCTCTCTTCTCATTCTGAACGGCGCCCAGCAGGATGGTGTTACCGCCATTCTAACAATCACTCCACGTTTCAGGAACGAAGCGGCTCTTCCGCCGTCTAACCAGGACCGATGAAGCGTCTCCTGCTGGTCCTATGCCTGATCCTCGTGGCCGCGGCGCCCATCGCCCTCTTTCTCCTGAAGCCGGCGCCGCCGCCCGTCGGCGTTGCCCGCTTCCGCCCCATGGGGTCCAAGGGCAGCGGACTGCAGACGACCCCGTATACCGGCAACTTCGGGTTGCCGCTGAGGGTCGAGTACGCCGGCCCTCACAAGGGATTCGAGTGGACGACGCAGACGTGGGTGCACGGCAAGGCGGCCCCGATCTCCGTCCGCTCCAAGGAGATGCTCGAGGATGCCGTTCAGGAGGCCAGGTTCTGGGTCCAGGATCGCCGCTTGAAGGGAGAACTCTATTACGGCGTCGGCTACGGCTTCCGGCGAAGCGGTTTGCTGGGGGGAAGCGCCTCGGGGAGCGGTTCGGGCACCGAAAACATCCCCGACAAATCCTCGCCCTGGATTGTCGTCGTGTCCCCACGGGGGCCGGTCGACGTCCCCGACGGACCCCGCGTTCCCGTCTGGGGCATCGTCGGCCACCACGAACGTCTCGATCTTCCCCCCGATACGCCCCTCGAGGCCTGGGCCTCGAAGGCCGATTGGGCCATCCTCATCGGCGTCCAGCTGGAGCGCTAAGACATGGTCCGTTCAGACTATTTCCGAATCTCGGGCCGACTCCACCTTCCCGGGGTAGAATGACCCGGGCTTTCGCCCCCCTTTCTTGATCGGAGGAACTCCATGAGGTCTCTCGCCGCGGCGTCTCTCTGCGCCCTCTCCCTGTTCCTGGCCGGCTGCTTCTCGGACAAGACGGCGATCAAGCTCAACGCCGACGGCAGCGGAACCATCACGGTCACGACCCAGATGAAGTCCTCCGCCATCGAGCAGATGAAGCAGATGGCCAAGGCGTTCGGCGGCGAGAATGCCAAGGAGCCGGAGCTCTTCACCGAGAAGGAGGCCAAGGAGAAGGCCGCCAAGATGGGCGAAGGCATCGAGTTCGTCTCCTACGAACCGATCAAGACCAAGGACGCCGAGGGCATGAAGGCCTCCTACTCCTTCAAGGACGTCCGCAAGCTCAAGATCAACGAGATGAGCGAGCCGCCCGGCGGCGGCGGCCCCGGAATGAAGGCCCAGGCCAAAAAGAGCACCCCGATGACGTTCAAGCTCGACAAGCTGCCCAACGGCAACAGCCTGCTGACGATCAACAATCCCGGCTGCGAACAGAAGCCGGACGCCAATCCTCCCGCCGGCCTTCCCAACGAACTCCCCGACGAGCAGCTCGCCATGATGAAGGAAATGATGGGTGGGCTCCTGGTCAGCATCCAGCTCGAGGTCCCCGGCCTGGTTAAAACCAACAGCAAGTGGGTCGAGGGGTCAAAGGTCACGATGATGGAAATGGACTTCGACAAGTTCCTCGGCGACTCCGCGAAGCTCAAGAAGCTGGTCGCGGCGCAGCCCAAGTCGCCCGAGGAGGCCAAGGCTCTCCTGAAGGACTTCCCCGGCGTCAAGATGACCGTCGAGCCGGAGACGACGATCGAGTTCACGGGCAAGTAGGCCCGGTGCCCGCGTCCGGTTCAGGAAGAGTGGCGCCCATCCCGCCCTTGCGGTAGATTCCCTTTCCGGAGATCGACGTCCGACGAGGGAGAACACCGCCATGGCGAACCCGCAGGCCGGCCCGGAAGCCCTTCCGCCCCATGCGCAGCTCGTGCAGATGGGTACGGCGCATTGGGTGTCGCATTTGATCTACGCCGCGGCCGACCTGGGCCTCGCGGACCTCCTGGCGTCGGGTCCCAGGACCGCCGACGAACTGGCCGTGCCCACGAAGACCCACGGCCCCACCCTCTACCGCTTCCTTCGGACGCTCTCGAGCCTCGGACTCTTCTCCGAGGACTCGGGCCGCCGCTTTTCCCTGACCCCGCTCGGCGAGGCCCTCAAGAGCGGCGCCCCCGGAAACGCGCGGCCCTCGATCCTCACTCTCGGAAGCGAATGGGTCCACCGCAGTTTCCAGGAGCTGGCCTACTGCCTGCAGACCGGGAAGCCCGGTTTCGACAAAGCGATGGGCGTCCCGATCTTCGACTGGCTGGGGAAGCATCCCCGCGAGGCGTCCATGTTCAGCGAGACGATGATCGGCTTCCACGGCGCCGAACCTGCGGCCGTGGCCGCCGCCTACAACTTCTCCGGCATGAAGACGATCATCGACGTGGGCGGAGCGACGGGACATCTGCTGACCACCGTACTTTCCAGCAACCCCGGCGCCACGGGGATCCTGTATGACCTGCCACACGTCGTGAAGGACGCGCCGGCGCTCATCCAGTCCCAGGGCCTGACGAACCGGGTCGCGATCCAGGCCGGCAGCTTCTTCGACCAGGTTCCCGCCGGCGGCGATGCCTACCTCCTCTCGCACGTCATCCACGACTGGAGCGAGGCCCAGTGCCTCACGATCCTCGGGAACTGCCGGAAGGCCATGAAGCCCGACGGCCGGGTGCTGCTCATCGAGATGGTCCTCCCGGCCGGCAACGTGCCCCACCCCGGCAAGATGCTCGACATGATGATGCTGGTCGGGCCCGGCGGTCAGGAGCGGACCGAGAAGGAGTACGCGGACCTCCTCGGGAAGGCGCGCTTCCGCCTCGCGCGGGTCGTGCCCACCGCGTCCGCCGTGAGCGTCGTCGAGGCGCTGCCCGCCTGATGCGGCTCCTCGCCGTCGTCGCGGTCACGCTCGTCCTCTCTCGCGCCGACGGGGCGCTCTTCAGCGAGTCCTTCGACGACGAGAAGCTGGGCGAGCGCGGCTGGTACGACGGCGGGAAGCTCACGATCTCGGCCGACGGCCCCTTCGCGGGCAAGGGCTGCATCGAGTACCACTGGCCCGCGGGCGCCACGGTTCCCGATTCGTCGCAGGGCATGCGCCACCTTTTCGAGCCGTCGGAAACCGTCTTCCTGCGGACCCACCTCAAGCTGTCGAAGGGCTGGGGCTGGACCGGGCGCAGCTATCATCCCCACCTGATGCACGTCATGACCACCGAGAACGACAAGTGGCACGGGCCTGCCGCCAGCCACCTGACCGTGTACATCGAGCCCCAGGAAGGCAAGCTGCGCCTCGCCGCGCAGGACATCCAGAACAGGGAGGCCCCCCACGGGCTCACCCAGGGCCCCCTCAAGGGCGGCTACAACGCGCAGATCTTCGACAGCGAGAAGGTCCTCTTCAAGGACGACGCCTGGCACGGCGTCGAGGCCCAGTTCACCCTCAACAGCCTCGACCTCAAGGCCGACAAGCCCAACGCCGACGGCGTTGTCCGCGCCTGGTTCGACGGCGAGCTGGTGATCGACCGCACCGACGTCATCCTGCGCTCCACCGACTTCCCCAAAATGAAGTTCAACCAGTTCCTCCTGACCCCCTATTTCGGCCCGGGCCTGCTCCCCCACGAGCAGACCCTCTGGGTCGACGAGCTGTCCGTGGGCACCCGCCGACCGGAAAAGAAGTAGTCGATTTTTTCAGCGACCCGGGGACCCCGCGCGGAACGTGATACCATGACTATCATCAGAACGATCGCGCTCCTGCTCCTCGCCGCCGCCGCGGCCCTCCCGGCCGCCGCCGCCCCCAGCGCCCCCAAGAAGATCGTCTACGCCTGGTTCCCCCACGACATGGACCCCAAGCGGAACAACGACTGGTCGACCGCCGCCCTCGACTGGGGCGCGATCACCCACCTCTGCTTCCGCGCCGTGCTCCTGAAGCCCGACGGCGGGGTCGAGCCCGGCTTCGGCACCACGCCGGAGCGGGTGCGAAAGCTCGTCCAGGAAACGCGGAGCCACGGGGTCAAAATCACCGTGCTGACCTGGGGCAGCTCCCCCCAGGGGAGCTCGAGCTACCTCGCCAACCACGCCGAGAAGATCGTCGACAACCTCCTCGCGTACGTCAAAGCCTACGACCTCGATGGGGTGAACATCGACGACGAGACCTGGAGGAAAGACAACAGCGTCACCAACGGCCCCAACCGCGACCTGGTCACGGCCTTCTTCAAGCTCCTGCACGACAAGTTCAAGGCCGCCCGCGCGGACTACCACCTGTCCTGGGCCTCGCCCGGCGTGATCGCGCCCAACGACCGCTTTGCCGATTCCTGGCCCGACTACAAGGCCGTCGCGGAGTACATCGACGCCTATACCGTGATGTCGTACGTCATGAGCCCCGCGTCGATCGGTTGGACCGGCGCCGCGCAGCCGCTCGGCGGCGGCGGCAAGGTCGGCGCCCACGCGCGGGATTACCGCACCCTCGTGCAGGATTACCTGGCCGCGACCGGCGGCCGCAAGGACAAGCTGGTGATGGGCCTGGGCCTCGAGCGAGGCGGCTTCGAATGGGACTGCCGGACCGACCAGCCCCTCTCCCCCATCCTCGGCCACGCCCGGCCGCTCTCCGAGGTCGCAGCTCGCGCGAACGCCGAGAAACACGGGCGCAAGTTCGACCCGAACCAGAGAGCGCCGTGGTACTGCTATGCGAAGGGCGACGGCTTCGTCCAGGGCTGGTACGAGGACGACGAGTCCTTCGGCGCCAAGCTGGCGTTCTTCCGGGAGCAGGACCTGGCGGGCGTCTGCCTCTGGGTCGTCGACGGCGTCCGCGAGCCCGCCGAAACGTTCAAGCTCCTGCGCCGCCATATCCTAGAATAGGGAGATGACGGCCGACCCCCGACGCTGTGCGGTTTGCGGAGTGCCCCTCCGCCCTTCCCAGTCGACGTCGGAGACCTGCGCGTCCGCCTCCTGCCGCCGCGTCCAGCGGCGCCGCCGGCCCCGGCGCTGTTCCTACTGCACCCGCGACGCGCTCCCGTCGGAGGAGACCTGCGCGGACCCCCGCTGCCGCCAATTGAAGGCCGAGAATCTGGAGGCCCGCCGGGCCTCCGCGGAGCGCCGCGTCGAGGTCGAGCGGAACCTGCGCCGCCACGAGCAGGAGCTGCGCGCGCAGCCCGGCAGCAGCCTTCCCGAGCGCGTCCTCCTGGCCCGGCTCCCCGCCAACGAGCGGGACGTGGTCCCTCTGCCCGAGGAGCGCCGCGCCGCCTTCGCGACGAACCTCCGGGCGGCTCTGGACCGCGCGCTCGACGACCCGGACCGGCCGGTCCCCGAGTCGCCCGAGGATTCCGAAGCCCAGGCGCCGCTGATCCGGGGCGCCTGCACGGCCTGCCGGGGCAGCTGCTGCAGCATGGGCGGAGAGCACGCGTTCCTCTACCCCGACCACTTCCGGCGCTTCCTGCGGAAGCATCCGGAGCGTTCTCGCGACGAGCTGCTCGCCGACTACCTGTCCCGCGTGCCGTCGGCCAGCGTCCGGGACTCCTGCGTCTACCACGGCGACGCCGGATGCGTCCTGCCCCGCGAGCTGCGCGCGAACCTCTGCAACTCGTTTCTCTGCGGCGACCTCACGGAGCTGCTGGCGGCCCGTTCGCGGCCGGACGCGCCGCCGGTCCTCGCGTGCTGCATCCGGAGTTTCAAAGCGGACGTGGTACGATCGGCGCTGATCGGCTAGCGCGCGGCGGGACGCAGGATCGGCAGCGGCGGCGCCGCCTTGGGCACGGCGGCCGGGAAGTTCTCCCCCACCATCGCGGCGACCGTGGCGGCCACCTGCGACTGCATGAACGGCTCGTGCTCGCTCCAGACGCCGTCCGGGGCGACGTTCGGGCCGAGGGCGGCGACCCAGATGTAGGACGCGCCGTTGACGGACTTGTTGTGGCTGCGCCATTCCGCGGGGCTGTCGCCCCGGCCGTGGTCGCAGGTCACCAGCAGCGACGTCTTCCCCCGGTACTCCGGCATGGACTGCAGCTGGTTCCAGAGCTCGCGGAGCCAGGCATCGCTGCGGTTCAGCGACTCCAGGTAGTTGTCGTAGGCGCCCGTGTGCGCCCACTCGTCGGTGTCCCCGAACGCGAAGTAGAAGACGCGGGGCTTCTTCTCCCGCAGGTACTCCATGCCGGCGTGGAAGACGAACGCGTCGTAGACCGAGCCGTGCCAGGGCGTATCGACTTCCGAGCTCAGCCGATGCAGCAACGACGGCGTGGGCCCGGGCTCGCCGATGTCGATCGGAAACCCGCAGCGCGGACGGTTGAGGATCGACGGGAAGACGTCCCAGGAGCAGAAGGCCGCCACGGAATCGCGGAAGCCCGGGCGGCGGTAGAGCCATTCCAGGACCGTGAGGTCGGGGTTCGGGATCTTCTTGTTGCTGTCGATCGTCTCCGACGGGAACCCGCTCAGGAGCTCATGGTAGCCCGGATAAGAGATCTTGAAGCGGTTCGTGACCAGCACCTGGCTGCCGACGGCGACGTTGCCGAGCAGCTGGCCCTCGCGGGCGACGGTGCTCCAGAGGAACGGCATCAGCGTCCGGCGCCGCTCCTCGACCGTGGGACGCCAGAACTGCTCGACCGTCTCCTGGGGGATCTTCTTGTCCTTGATCAACTCCTCGTCGGCGCCGCCGAAGATCTCCTGCCAGCGGGTGCCGTCGAGAGTGACCACGATGACGCTGTGACCCCGATCGGCGGCACAGCCCGTGGCGGCCAGGAGCGCGAGGGCGGCGAGGGCCTTCCTCACCGCCCCTCGATGCCCAGGACGTTGCCGTCCGGGTCCTCGAACGACAGGCAGCGGACGCCGGGGCACGGCGAGAACGGCTCGGTCAGCCCCGAGACCTCCCGCAGCTTGAGGGAGCGATAGGCGGCGTCGAAGTCCTCGACTTTAAAGCCGACGGAGGTGGGATCCTTCACCCGGCTCCCTTCCCGCCCGCCGTGCAGGCAGAGGGAGATGCCCTTGGTCTCCAGTTCGACCCAGCCGGGCTCCTTGTGGCGGGCGATCAGGCCCAGCGTGTCGGAATACCAGCGGGCGGAGCGCTCGGTGTCACGGACGTAGAGGATGACGCGTTCGATGGCCGAGAGGCGGACGACGGACGACTTCGGAGCCGAGTTCTTCTTACCCATACCCCCTCCTCTAAAATTATGCCTTGAACAAGATCGTCGTATCCCCCGCAGTAATGGTGTCGCCGTCCGAAAGCGGATGTTCCTTCACCACCTTGACCCCGTTCACGAGCGTCCCGTTGTGGCTCCCCAGATCCTCGAGGACCCACTTGCCGGCCCACTTGCGGATCTGGAAGTGCCGGCGCGAACAGTTGTTGTCGGAGGCGAACGGGATGTCGCACTGGGCGCTGCGGCCCATGACGGTCACGTCCTTGATGAGGGAGATGACCCGCGGCGCCTCCCCCGGAACCGTGCATCGCACGTAGGCCATGCCTTTGGATATCACGCGGACCTGAAACCATCAAGGAAATTGAAACTCATTTTGGACATTTGCGAACGCGGTCGCAGTGAATTGGTTGACTCGTCCGTCTGGTATCTATAGGATCCAAGGTCCTTGGGGAGAACCTCTATGAAGAAGGCGCTTCTGGCGCTGGTGGTGCTGACCGCGTCGACGGCCGTGGCCGAGGCCCAGGTCAAGAACCGCTGGAAACTCCAGTGGTCCAACGACAAGCCTCAGATCTACACGTACCGGACCCCCAACGACACCTACGAGAACTACTGGTTCTTCACCTACACGCTGGAGAACACCACGGATGAGATCGTTCCGCTCATCGTGGACGTGCTTCTCTACACGGAGTCGGGCAAGGAGCTGCAGAACGACTTCCGCAAGATCGACGCCCCGATCATCAAGGAAGAGCTGAACACGCCCAAGAAGGCGGAGTCGCTGAAGTTCGGCCGCTTCTACGCCAACGTCATCGACCCCCAGGCGGAGTACAAGATCATCGAGTACCACGCCAAGATCGGCAACCGCTCCGACGGCATCGTCCGCGAGTCGATCGAGTCCTTCAAGAAGGGCTTCACCGACGACCCGCCCGAGCAGTTCCGCGACCTCAAGGAGCGCGGCAAGTGGAAGAAGGGCGACAAGATGTACCTCAATCCGCGGGAGATCCGCGACCACCGCTTCATCCAGCCCGGCCAGAAGATCCACGGCATCGCGATCTTCAAGAACGTCGACCCCCGCGCCCACACGTACGAAGTCCACGTCTCGGGCCTCGTCGACATCGTGAAGATCACGGCGGTCACCGAGGACGAGTGGAAGATGGAGTACGAGCCCCAGACGCTCAAGATCCGCTACGAGCGCCAGGGCGACCCCTTCGAGATCGAGCGCGACGTCCTCTACCGCCTCGCCAAGAAGGAGTACGTGGTCAAGAAGATCGGCCCCATCGCCTCCAAGGACACGATCAGCAAGCTGGTCAACGGCCTGGCCGACACGCTCAAGAAGGAGCTGGAGTGGAAGGAAAAGGGCGTCAAGCCCGAGGACTTCGCGAAGGAGCGCGCCAAGGACGGCATCGACCCCCTCGACACGCGCATCATGGCGATGGTCTTCAAGCTGGCGGTCGAAAAGGATTTCGGCTACGACCCCACCAAGGACGTCATCGAGAACGAGAAGGCCGTCTGGCGCATCCACGAGTGGTGGATCACCAACCAGTCCAAGCTGGTCTTCAACGAGGTGACCAACCGCTTCGAGACGAAGGACGACCCCCTGCCCGGCACGGTGATCGAGAAGTAAGCCCAGAATAGAGAATCAAGAATCGAGAAGAGAGGGCGGCCTGCGGGCCGCCCTTTTTCTTTTCCCCGCGAAGGTGCTGGAAGGGCCGGCTATGCCTTCGGCGGCCAGTGGTGGGCGCGAAGAACCGTGTCGCGCATGATCTCCCAGACCCAGCGCTTCCACTCGCGACGCAGGGCGCGACTGCGCCCGGCATAGTAAAAGAAGAAGCGCAGGCGGTCGGTGCGGGTGAGCGGCTCGGCGATCGCCGCATTCAACTGGGCGAGATTCCACGCCCGATCCTCCGGCGGGATGTCGCGGACGAAGTCGACGCGGTCGAGGTCAATGACCCAGATCTCATCGCCGCGGATCAGGATGTTGTTCGCCTTCAGGTCGCGGTGGTAGACGCCGCGGGTGTGCATGCGGCGGACGATGAGCGCCAGGCGGCGCAGGAGCTCGCGCGAGACGCCGTGCGCCTTGAAGTGTTCCCAGAGCGGCAACGCGCCCTCGAGCCATTCGCCCACGACGCGGTCGCCCAGGACGGCGTGCAGGCGCGGGGTCGGGATGCCCCGAACCTCGAGCCCGAAGCCGTTGAACCAGACCGACCGGTTCCCTTCCTTGACGAAGGTCTTCTCGTCGACGAGCCAGAGGCGGCGCTTCGGCGTCTCCTTCACGACGCGCAGCGGCGTCGCGCTCAGGGCCTTCCGCGCCGTCTCCGCCGTGTAGGGGCGGCGCACGACGAGGTCGCCCGAGACCTCGAAGTTGGAGCCCGACTTCCAGGCGCGCGACTGCCGGTCGGCGTAGTAGCGGTCGCGCACCGTGCGGAACGCCTGCCAGACGGCCTTCGGGTCCGCCCCGTAGGCGCGCACGAAGCGCAGGACGTCCGTCTCGGGCACGAACGTGTAGAACGACAGGATCAGGAAAGCGAGCGACTCGGCCCGCTCCTCGTCGCTGAGGTGGCCGACGACCTTCGACTGGTGGAGGTCGATCAGGTGGAGCTTGCCGTCGGCCAGCAGGACGTTGCCCACGTGGAGGTCGTCGTCGCGCAGGCCGGCGTCGTGGATCTTTTTGACGAATTCCGCGAGGGTCCGGAGCAGCGGGCGGGTGAGTTTCACGGAGCGCAGCACGGCGGCGTTGGGGATCTCCCGGGTGAAGAGGTAGGTCGAGTCGCCGTTGCGGGCCCAGGCGACCGGCTCGGGGACGTCGATCCCGCGCCGGCGCATCTCCTGGAGGACGCGGTATTCGTGGGCCGCTCGGTCGCGAAGGCGGCCCCGGACCTTCTGGAGGAACCCCGGGTACTTGAAGCGTTTGACGAAGAGGCCTTTCCAGCGGTGAACGGAGCGGACGCGACTGTCCTTGACGGTCTCGCCCTGCCCGGGTTGCCGCAGCCAGGCTTCCACGTCCTCCTTCCGTTCGGCGACGGAAAGTTCCATCCGCATGCGTCTCGGATTGTAGGGGATGGGCGGCGTTGAATTCAAGGCAGGTGCCTGATAAGATGACGCCGCTCTGAAAGACTTGATCGAAATTCCCGGCTTCGACAGCGTCTCGCGCGGGCCCCACACGGTCCTGATCCGGCCGGAGTGGAAGGGCTGCCTCCTCGAGGACCTCCTCAACGACTTCAGCGGCGTCGCCCCTTCGGACCGCCGTCTGTACTCGCACGGCCGCGTCGCGCACTTCTCGTACCGGCCCTCCGGCGCCCCCGGCCGAGTCTTCGTCCGCCGGGCCCGCCGCGGCGGCCTGATCGGCGCCGTGCTCGGCGGCCTCTACACGGCCGTCGGCCGCCCGCTCCGCGAGGTCCGGGCCGCCACCGCCGCCCGCAACGCCGGCGTCGGCGTCCCCGAGCCCCTGGCGGTGCGCGTCACGCGCGTGGGCGGCCTCTTCTACCGCTTCACCCTGGTCGCGCGCGAGATCGAGAACGCCGAGGACCTCCTGACGGTGGCGACCGCGCCCGCCTCCGGCCGCAAGCGCGCCCTCATCGAGCGCGTCGCCGACGAGATGCGCCGGCTCCACGAGTCCGGCGTCTACCACGCCGACCTCACCATGAAGAACATCCTGATGAGCGGGGACGCCTGCTACATCATCGACCTCGACAAGGCCACGATGTCGCCCCGGCGGAACGAGCGCCTCGACATGATGAACCTGGCGCGCCTGAACCGCTCGATCGTGAAGCTGCTGGGTACCCGCGGCTTCGTCTCCCGCACCGACAAGCTGCGCTTCCTCCGCCGTTACCTGGGCGGACCGCAGCGCATCAAGGAGCTCTCGCCGCTCTGCGCGCAAGGGCTCTGGTTCCATCGGCTCTGGTGGTCCCTTTCCGGCCAAGCCTAGAAGCAAGAAGCACGAAGTAAGAAGCAAAACGACCAAAATGCCCGTGGCGTACCTCCACCGGACTCCCCTGGCGCCACGAAGGGGTTTACACAGAGCTTCATAGGTGCTTTGATTCCTACTTCGTGCTTCTTGCATCGATGAATATCCTGGTCAAAGGCAACAACTGGCTTGGCGACGCGGTGATGAGTCTGCCCACGCTGCGCTCGCTCAAGGCGATGTCGCCCCGGAGCCGGGTCGCCGTCCTCACCAAGCCCTCCTTCGCCGACCTCTACCGCGGCGCCCCGTACGTCGATGAAGTGATCGCGCATGAGCGCGGCGGCATGGGCCGCTGGGTGAAGATGGTCCGGGAGCTCAAGCGCCGCAAGTTCGACGCCGTCCTCGTCCTCCCCCGCTCCTTCAGCGCCGCGTTCCTCGCCTGGAGCGCGCGCATTCCGCGGCGGATCGGCTACGGGGGCGGCGGGCGCACGAAGCTGCTCACCGAGACGCCCGCGCCGCTCGACCGGCGCCACCGTGTCTATCACTACCACCACCTGCTCTCGGCCCTGGGCGAGCCTCCCGTGGTGCAGGCGCCGCGCCTCGAGCTCCCTGCCGACGCCACCGCCTGGGCGGAGGAGAAGATGCCCGGCGGGCCCTGGATCGGCTTCAACCCAGGGGCGACCTACGGCGCGGCCAAGCAGTGGTTCCCGGACCGCTTCATCGAGCTCGGGAAGAAGCTCTCGCGCCGCGGCAAACTCCTCGTCGTCGGGGGCCCGGCCGAGCAGGAGCTCGGCGAGAAGGTTGCCAAGGGGATCGGCGGCATCTGCATCGCCGGCCGGACGAGCGTGACGCAGCTCGCCGCCGCCATCGCGCGCTGCACCCTCTTCGTCACGAACGACACCGGACCCATGCACGTCGCCGACGCCGTCGGCACCCCGATGGTCGCCATCTTCGGCCCCACCGACTGGATCGTGACGCCGCCTTTCGGGAAACACCACACGATCGTGCGGCACGAGATCGAGTGCAGCCCCTGCCTCAAGCGGGTCTGCCCGCTGGGGCATCACGACTGCATGAAGAAAGTCGGGGTCGACCAGGTCCTGCGCGCCTGCGAGGACCGGCTCCGGTGAAGATCGCCCTCGTTATCGAGAAATTCTCGCCGGCCGGCGGCGCCGAGCGCCAGTGCGTCAACTTCGCGCGCTTCCTCGTCGCCCGGGGCCACGAGATCCACGTCTTCGCCCGGAACATCCAGCCCGGCACCGGCTACACCGCCCACAAGGTCGCGGCCGACGGCCTCTTCCGGCACCAGACCTTCGACATGCAGTCGCGCAAGCTGCTCGAGAAGGAGAGCTTCGACATCGTCCAGTCCTATACCCGCACGTCGTTCCAGGACGTCCTGCGCCTGGGCGGCGGCACGCACCGCGAGTACCTGATCCAGACCGACTCGGCCTACTCGCCGCTCGGGAGGCTCTGGCGGAAGATCCGACCCAAGGAGCGGCTGGAGCTGGAGCTCGAACGGGGCGGCTTCGCGCCGCACGCGTCCAAGAAGATCGTGGCCGTCTCCCAGCGGGTGAAGGAGGAGGTCCTCCGCCACTACGGCGTGCCCGAGGAGAAGATCGCGGTCATCCACAACGGCGTCGACTCGAACGAGTTCAAGCCGAGCGCGGAGGCGAGGCGCCTGATCCGCAACCAGATCGGGCTCGAGGACTCGGACTACACGCTCCTCTTCGTCGGCAGCGGGTTCAAGCGCAAAGGACTCGAGTTCGCCATCCGTGCCGTCGACCGCATCCCCTCGGCGCGCCTCGTGGTGGCCGGCGAGGGCAAGGCCCCCTCCCACCCGCGCGTCCTGATGCTCGGCCGCCGCACGGACGTCTCCCACCTCTACGCCGCCGCCGACGCGTTCATCTTCCCCACGCTCTACGACCCCTTTCCCAATGCCGTCATCGAGGCGATGGCGAGCGGGCTGCCCGTCATCGTGAGCCGCATCGCGGGCGTCTCCGAAATCATCACGGACGACTCGATCGTCGTCGAGAACCCCCGGAGCGTCGACGAACTCGCGGCGGCGGTCCGCACGCTGGAGGACCCCGCGCTCCGGAAGTCCATGGGCGAGGCCGCCCGCCGCAAGGCCCAGGAGCATCCCCTGGAGAGAGGCTACAACGACTACCTGAAGCTGTACGAGCAGATCCTGGCCCTGAAGCAAGGCCAATCCAAGACCTGACACGAACCTGCTTCGTCTCGTGTTGTTGATGGAGCGCTCTGCATTGACAATCATGAACGTTGAAGTTATCTTGTCGCAAACCGGAAAGGGAAATGCATGGCGCGGGGGGCCGGTCCTGTTGTTGCCGTAATTCCAGCCCGATACGCCAGCACCCGTCTCCCCGGAAAACCCCTCCTCGCCGAAACCGGTAAGACCCTCATCCAGCACGTCTACGAGCAGGTCCGCAAGTGTCCGGGCCTCGACCGCATCGTGGTCGCGACCGACGACGAGCGGATCCTGCAGGCCGTGAAGGCGTTCGGAGGCGAGGCCGTGATGACCTCGCCCCGCAATCCGACCGGCACTGACCGGATCGCCGAGGCGGTGCGCAGCATCGACTGCTTGAAGGTCATCAACGTCCAGGGCGACGAGCCGGAGATCGAGCCCGAGCTCATCTCCGCGGTCGTCGACCTCCTCGATCAGGGCGCCGAGATGGCCACGCTCGCGGTGCCCTTCGAGAATCCGCAGGACGCGCTCCTGCCCCATCGCGTCAAGGTCGTCGTCGACCGGCACCACAACGCGCTCTACTTCTCGCGATCGCGCATCCCCTACTCGAACGGGACGGTCACCCCCGCCCTGCTCCATCTGGGGATCTACGGGTACACCAAGGCGTTCCTCCAGCGCTACGTCACGCTCGACCCCACGCCCCTCGAGCAGGCCGAGAAGCTGGAGCAGCTGCGCGCGCTCGAACACGGATACAAGATCAAAGTCGGCATCGTGAAGGTAAAATCCAGAGGCGGCATCGATACCCCTGAGGATTACGCCGCCTTCGTCAAGCGTTTGAGAGAGAGGGTCCCCTCATGACGAAGCACATCTTCGTGACCGGCGGCGTCGTTTCGTCCCTGGGCAAGGGGCTCACCAGCGCCTCGATCGGGCTGCTGCTCGAGTCCATGGGGCTCAAGGTCGCGATGCAGAAGTTCGACCCCTACATCAACGTCGATCCCGGCACCATGAACCCCCACCAGCACGGCGAGGTCTACGTGACCGAGGACGGGCTGGAGGGCGACCTCGACCTGGGCCACTACGAGCGCTTCACCACCGCGGCGGTGAACATCCACTCGAACTACACCACCGGCAAGATCTACAGCTCGGTCATCGCGCGCGAGCGCCGCGGCGAGTACCTGGGCCAGACCGTCCAGGTCATCCCGCACATCACCAACGAGATCAAGGAGGCCTGCCGGCGCGTGGAGGGCCCCGCGATCGACGTGGCCATCACCGAGATCGGCGGCACGGTCGGCGACATCGAGAGCCTGCCCTTCCTCGAGGCCATCCGGCAGTACCAGCTCGACGCGGGCCGGGACAACGTGATGTACATCCACCTCACGCTGATCCCCTTCCTGCACGCGAGCCAGGAGATCAAGACCAAGCCCACGCAGCAATCCGTCGGAAAGCTGCGCGAGATCGGCATCTTCCCGGACATCCTCATCTGCCGCACGGAGGTCGCGCTCGGCGAGGACGTCCGCGCGAAGATCTCCCTCTTCTGCAACGTGCCCAGGGAGGCCGTCATCGAGGAGAAGGACGTCGACTTCTCGATCTACCAGATCCCCCAGATGCTCGCCGAGCAGAAGGTCGACGAGCTGATCATCCGCCGCCTCGGCCTCGCGGCCAAGAAGCCCGACCTGGCGCGCTGGAACGAGATGGTCGAGACCCTGCGCAAGCCCGACCATGAGGTCACGATCGGCATCGTCGGCAAGTACATGGACATGCACGACGCGTACAAGTCGATCTACGAGTCGCTGACGCACGCGGGCATCGCCAACCGCTGCAAGGTGAAGATCAAGAAGATCCCGGCCGAGGACGTCGAGCGGGTCGGCATCGCGAAGTTCATGGACGGCGTGAGCGGCATCCTGGTGCCGGGTGGCTTCGGCCACCGCGGCATCGAGGGCAAGATCAAGGCCGCGCAGTACGCGCGCGAGTGCAAGGTTCCCTACTACGGCCTCTGCCTCGGCATGCAGATCGCGTCGATCGAGTTCGCCCGCAACGTCGTGGGCCTCGAGGGCGCCAACTCGACCGAGTTCGACCCGAAGACGGCGCACCCGGTGATCCACATGATGGAGAGGCAGCGCACCATCACCGAGAAGGGCGGCACGATGCGCCTGGGCAGCTACCCCTGCCGGATCGAGACCGAGTCCCACGCCTTCACGTGCTACCAGAAGGAAATGGTCTCCGAGCGGCACCGCCACCGCTTCGAGTTCAACAACCTGTACCGCGACGCGTTCCGCTCGCGCGGCATGCGCTTCTCGGGCATCTGGCCCGAGGGCAACCTGGTCGAGATGGTGGAGCTCGAGAACCATCCGTGGTTCGTGGGCGTGCAGTTCCACCCCGAGTTCAAGTCCAAGCCGACGACGCCGCACCCCCTCTTCCGCGGCTTCATCAAGGCGGCGCTCGAATACTCGCGCCCTAAGGCGCCCGCGGAGAAAGTCACCGTATGAGCAGCGAAGGCAAGCGCGTCGACGAGGATTGGAAGCGCCGGGCGCAGGCGGAGAAGGAACTCGACGCCATGAAGGCCGGCGGCGGGCCCGCACCCGCCGCGGGAGCCCCGGCGGCTCCGAGCGCTCCGGGCGCCCCCGCGAAGCCGGAGGCCCGCAGCCATCCGCTCTTCGGCGGCCTCGTCGAATCGCTCGCGTCCCAGGCCCTGATGTTCATGGGCGCCATGCGGGACCCCATGACCGGCCAGGCCCACCAGGACCTCCAGCAGGCCCAGGCGATGATCGAGATGCTGGGCATGATCGACGAGAAGACGAAGGGCAACCTCTCCAAGGACGAGTCCGAGATGCTCAAGCAGGTCCTCGACGAGGTGCGGATGCACTTCGTCCGGATCACGCAACCGCCCCCGCCGCCGAATCCCAAAGGCCCCATGATGGGGAACAAGAAGTAAGAAGCAAGAAGCCGGAATCAACCATGAGGCGGACACTCCTCGTCCTCACCCTGCTCCTCGGGGCCTGCGACGGCGGCTCGAAGGATCCGGATCCGGTCGTGACGCCGACGAAGATCGACCCCGAGACCGCGGGCGTCCTCAAGGGCAAGGTCCGCTTCAACGGCACGCCCCCGGCCAATCTCAAGCTTCCGGTCGCCAGCAACGCCGAGTGCGCCGCCCTTCACGCCGGGCCGGCCTTCGACGAAGCCGTCCTGGTGAAGGACGGCCGGCTCCAGAACGCGCTGGTCTACGTGAAGTCGGGCCTCGAGAACCACGTCTTCGCGTGGCCCAAGGAACCCGTGCGGGTCGCCAACGAGCGCTGCCTGTACACGCCCCGCGTCTCGGGCGCGCAGACCAACCAGCCGATCGAGTTCGTCAACAACGACCCGACCGCCCACAACATCCACGGCTTCAGCAGCCAGGGCGACTTCAACTTCACCCTGCTCGGCAAGGGGCTCAGCAACACCGTCAAGCTCCGCAAGCCGGAGCTGGTCCTCAACGTGAAATGCGACCTGCACCCCTGGATGCGGGGCTCCGTGGGCGTCTTCCCCCACCCGTTCTTCCGGGTCACGGGCCCCGACGGCGCCTTCGAGCTGAGCGGGCTCCCGCCGGGGGACTATGAAGTCGAGGCCTGGCACGAGCGCTTCGGGGTCATCTCCGCGAAAGCCAAGCTCGAGCCGAAAGGCTCCGCCGACCTCGAACTCGTCTTTTCAAAATAGCATCCCGCCCCTCCCCATGGAGGACCCATTATGGGTTTCTTCATGCATTCTTAGCGACAACGTGACATTTTTTGTCTATCTTACTCAGGTTAGGAGTGGAATCAGGGGGAGGTAGACGTGGTTACAACCCTCGCGGACTGTTTCTCCAAGACGTACGCGATCAACTTGCCCGAGCGGGTCGACCGCCGCAAGGCCCTGATGTCGGAGCTCGACCTGCAGAAGTTCCGTCCCCGCACGCGGCGTCTGGAAGTGTTCCCCGGCGTGCGGCCGGAGTCCCCGGAAGGCTTCCCCAACCGGGGCGTCCGTGGCTGCTTCCTGAGCCACCTGGGCGTGCTCCGGCAGGCCCTCGAGCAGCGGCTTGAGACCGTCCTGGTCCTCGAGGACGACGTGACCTTCGAGCCGGTCTTCCGCGAGCGCACCGGGATGATCGAGCGCGAGCTCCGCGAGCAGCCCTGGGGCTTCGTCTACCTGGGACACCAGCTCGACCTCGAGCCCGTCCCCGGCCACTGCCTCGTGCCCGTCACCGGCGATATCGTGACCGCGCACTGCTACGGCGTGCACGGCTCCGTCCTGCCCGAGCTCGTGCGCTTCCTGGAATCGGTACCGCAGCGCCCTGCCGGCCATCCGGACGGAGGCCCCATGTTCCCCGACGGCGCGCTCTCGTTCTTCCGCAGCAAACACCCGGAGATCATCACCCTTGCGGCGGCCCCGTCCATGGCGTTCCAGCGCGCATCGCGGAGCGACCTGACCCCGCGCTGGTTCGACCGGATCCCCGGGCTCCGCGAGACCGCGGGGCTCTGGCGCATCCTGACGAGCACCCGCCCGCGCTGACCCAGCCTCGACCAAAACAAAAAGGCCGCAGGGCCCTTCCCGGGTCCTGCGGCCTTTCGTGTTTTCAGGTTCTTACTTGGCGGCCGGAGGAGGCGGAGGCGCCGCGGGAGGCGGGGCCGCCGGGGCCGCGGGGGGAGCGTCGGGCAGGAACTCCTTGCCGACCTTGCCCGCCGCCGAGTTCACGACGTGGTACGCGACCGCGAAGCCGACCGCGAAGACGCCGACCCACCAGCCGATCTGCTCGCCCCAGTTGGTCGCCACTGGGAAGTGCGAGCGGCCGCCCATGCCGAAGAGCATCGGCACGCTGAGGTACGTGTTGATGCGGGAGGCCTTACCCGCCACCGCCACCAGGGCGTCGAAGTCCGCGGGCTTCTCCCGCTTCCCGCCGACCGACGCGATGATGACCTGCTGGCGCGGCCAGATCACGAACCACACGTTGAACCACATGATCGTGCCCAGCAGGGCTCCGAAGAGGATCCAGGCGTTGCTGGGTCCCGCGCCGCCCGGGCCGAAGCTCAGCCAGCCGCTGAAGTGGTTCGACGTCGCAACGAACTCCTGGTACAGGATGTAGGCCAGGCCCGTCAGGAAGGTGACCATCGCGCCCATCCGGAACCACCAGATGGCGCGGCCGCGGAAGTTGGGCACCACGATCTTCTTCATGGGCCCGTCCAGCGCCTTCTCGGCGGCACCCTGCACGAAGTTGAAATAGTACAGGTGACCGATCCAGGCGATGCCGAAGAAGAAGTGCGCCCAGCGCAGGACCTGAAGGACGACGACGTGCAACGTGCTGCCCGTGCTTCCGGTGGAAACCTGGGCCAGTAAGTCTAGGTTCATGATTCTCTTCTCCCCAAAAGAGGACTGAATTCGTCCTATTACATCGTCAATCGGCCAAAAGTCAAGCACTTGGAACTGGCACCCCCTGCGCACTTTTCCCCGAACCCGCGTATTTTCACAAACGCCGGGATGGGAATTCCTAAAGATCCCTATGGAAAGGAAACGGCTCGATTTGTTGCAGACCTCGGACCCGGGTGGCAGAATGGGACGCTTCGAGGAGGGATTGGGAAAAGTGACCACACCCGTGCTCTCCCCCCGCGCCCGGCTCAGCGGCGACTCCATCGTCGTCGGCATCGACGTCGGGTCCACGACCGTCAAGGCCGTCGTCATCGACCCCGCGACCAAGGAAATCCTCTGGTCCGACTACCAGCGCCACGAGACCCGGCAGGCGGAAAAGGTTCTGGAACTCCTCGTCGCCATCGGCGACGCGTTCCAGGACATCCAGCGCGGGAAAATCCGCACCTTCATCACGGGGTCCGGCGCCGGCCCCCTCAAGGAGCCCATCGGGGCCAAGTTCGTCCAGGAAGTGAACTCCGTCACGATGGCCGTCGACCACCTTCACCCCGACGTCCGCAGCGTCATCGAGCTCGGCGGCCAGGACGCGAAGATCATCATCTACAAGGAGAACGAGCAGACCGGCGACAAGCGGGCCATCGCGTCCATGAACGACAAGTGCGCGTCCGGCACGGGCGCCACCATCGACAAGTGCATGATCAAGGCCGGCATGCCCGCCGCCGAGGCCTGCAAGCTCCCCTGGGACCCGAGCAAGCTCCACCACGTCGCCGCCAAGTGCGGCGTCTTCGCGGAAACCGACATCGTCAACCTGGTGAAGTCCGGTATCCCCGCAAACGAAATTCTCTGCTCGCTCGCCGACGCCATCGTCTCGCAGAACCTGTCCGTCCTCACGCGCGGCAACACGCTGAAGCCCCGCGTCCTGCTCCTGGGCGGGCCGAACACCTACCTGCCCTTCCTGCAGGCCTGCTGGCGCCAGCGCATTCCCGAGACGTGGGAGACGCGCGGCTACGAGTGGCCGAAGGACGTGCCGATCGAGGAGCTCATCTTCGTTCCCAAGGACGCGCAGTATTACGCCGCCTACGGCGCCGCCATCTACGGCCTCCACGAGCCGGCCGACTCGGGCCTCTACCGCGGCCTCGACCCTCTCAAGGAGTTCATCGCCCACGGCCGCAAGGCGAAGCTCGGCGCCAAGGCCGGGCCGCCGCTCGTCAGCGCCGACGCGGAGCTCGAGACGTTCCGCAGCGAATACTCGATCCCCAAGTTCGTCCACGCCTCGTTCACGCCCGGCCAGACGGTCCGCGGCGTCATCGGCCTCGACGGCGGCTCCACCTCCTCGAAGGCGGTGCTGATCGACGAGAGCGGCACCCTGCTCACCAAGCAGTACCAGCTTTCCAAGGGCAACCCGATCGCCGACACCAAGGAGCTCCTCGCCAAGATCAAGGCCTTCGTCCACGATCAAGGCGCGACCCTCGAGGTGATCGGCTTCGGCGGCACCGGCTACGCGGCCGACGTCCTCGAGGAGTCGCTCCGCTCCGACGTCAACATCGTCGAGACCGTCGCCCACATGATGGCCGCCGTGAAGTACTGTGGCGACGTCGACGTCATCTGCGACATCGGCGGGCAGGACATCAAGGTCCTCTTCATGGTCAACGGCGAGATCCGGAACTTCCGGCTCTCCAACCAGTGCTCCGCCGGCAACGGCATGCTCCTGCAGGCGATGGCGAACCAGTTCGGGCTGCCCGTGACCGAGTACGCGGACGCCGCCTTCAAGGCGCCGCTGAGCCCGAAGTTCAGCTACGGCTGCGCGGTCTTCCTCGACGCCGACCGCGTCAACTTCCAGAAGGAAGGCTACTCGCGCGAGGAGCTGCTCGCGGGGCTCGCCATGGTGCTGCCCAAGAACGTCTGGCAGTACGTGGTGCAGATCCCGCGCCTGGCCCAGCTGGGCACCCGCTACGTCCTCCAGGGCGGCACCCAGTACAACCTCGCGGCCGTGAAGGCGCAGGTGGACTACATCAAGGAGCGCGTCCCCGGCGCGAGCGTCCGCGTCCACCCCCACCCGGGCGAGGCGGGGGCGATCGGCGCCGCGCTCGAGACGCTCCGCGTCGTCCAGCGCCGCGGCCACTCCACCTTCATCGGGCTCGACGCCGCCATCGACCTCAAGTACACGAGCGTCAACGACGAGTCGACGGTCTGCCACTTCTGCCCCAACAACTGCTCCCGCACCTTCATCGACACGAAGACGCCGGACGGCCGGACGAGCCGCTACATCTCCGGCTTCAGCTGCGAGAAGGGGACGGTCGAGTCGCTCGACGCGCTGCGCGCGCTCGAGGCAAAGCGCAAGCAGCAGAAGGCGAAGTACCCCAATCTGGTCGACTACGAGGCACGCCTCGCGTTCCGGCACTTCCACACGCCGACGCCGCTCCCCGCCGAGGGGACGCTCATCGACGACGTCCAGGTGAAGAAGACCCTGCTCCGCGGGGTGAAGCGGATCCCGCTCCGCCGTCCGATCGTGCGCTCCGACGCCGCGGCCGCCGAGCGGCGGAAGACGCTCCGGATCGGCATCCCCCGGGTGCTCAACATCTATTCGACCGCGCCGCTGTGGCGCAGCTACTTCGAGGCGCTCGGCGTCGACGAGTCGAACATCGTCTTCAGCGACGCCACCTCGGAGGAGATGTGGGCGGAGGGCTCGCGCTACGGGTCCATCGACCCCTGCTACCCCTCCAAGGTCGCGCAGGCCCACATCCACAACCTGATCTTCAAGAAGCACGAGAAGGCGAAGCTGGACTTCATCTACTTCCCCTGCATCACGCACATGCCGACCTTCGTGGCGGGGGTGCAGGATTCCACCAGCTGCCCCATCGTGTCGGGTGCCCCCAAGGTCATGAAGGCCGCCTTCACCAAGGAGGTCGACTTCTTCGCCCGCGCGGGGATCGAGTACGTCGACGCCGCCGCCACGCTGAACGAGCCCACCTACTTCGCGCGCCAGATGTTCGAGACCTGGGGCCCGCGGCTGGGCGTCAGCGAGGACGAGAGCGACCACGCGGTCCGGGAAGCCTTCAAGGCGCTCAGGCTCTTCGACCAGGAGATGGAGCGTCGCGGCATGGAGCTGCTCGAGAAGCTCGAGGCCGAGAACAAGGTCGGCGTGCTGCTGCTGGGCCGCCCCTACCACCTCGACCCCGGCCTCCACCACGGCGTCCCCGACGAGTACCAGGCGCTGGGCTACCCGATCCTGTCGATCCGCTCGATCCCCAAGGACCCCCAGTGGCTGGCGCGCTTCTTCAAGGACGACCTCGACCGCAAGTTCGTCGACACGCCGCTCTCGGTGCAGGACGTCTGGCCCGAGAACTACTCGACCAACAGCGTCCAGAAGGTCTGGGCCGCGAAGTTCGCGGCGAGGCACCCCAACGTCGTGGTGCTGGACCTCTCGAGCTTCAAGTGCGGCCACGACGCGCCGACCTACGGCATGATCGACAGCATCATCAACTCCAGCGGCACGCCGGCCTCGGCGCTGCACGACATCGACGCCAACAAGCCCGGCGGCTCGATCAAGATCCGGGTCAAGACCTACGCCCACACGCTCAAGCGCTTCGAGGAGGAGCTGGCGGACGCCGCGGCGAAGCGCAACGAGCTGCAGCGGCGCGTCGAAGAGAAGCGCCAGGAGCTGATCGCGGTGCGGCGGCTCCAGCTGCGCGAGGCGGCGCTGCGCGACCCGCAGTCGCGCCGCGAGTTCCAGGAGATGGAGGCCGCCTACCAGGCCTACGCCGACGAGGACGTCGTCCCCGCCGGCTTCACGGAAGAGGATCTGGCGCGTCGAGACATCGCTCCCCTGCCCCCCGAGGAACAAGAGGTGGTCCTTCGCTTTGGAAAGGAACCCCATGAGTGAACACGAGCCCGCCCTGAATTACGCCGAGATCGAGAAGGAACTCGCCGACTTCGAGGCCGAGGAGCGCAAGCGCCTGGGCATCGAGGAGGAGAAGGTCCAGCACTGGCACGACGCCAACCCGCAGACCTTCACGCGGGCGGAGCGCGAGCACACGACCATTCTGCTCGGCGGCCTCACGCTCGCCCACGACACGCTCGTCACGGGCGCGCTCTCGGGGCTCGGCTACACCGTCCAGCCCCTCGAGTGTCCCGACCTCGAAGCGCTCCGCCTCGGCAAGGAGTTCGGCAACCGCGGCCAGTGCAACCCGACCTACTTCACCGTCGGCAACCTGGTCAAGACCCTCTCCCACCTGCGCGACAAGCAGGGGATGTCGGCCGCGGACGTGATCAAGAAGTACGTCTTCCTGACGGCCGGCGCCTGCGGGCCCTGCCGCTTCGGGACCTACGTCACCGAGTACCGCAAGGCGCTGGTCGACTCGGGCTTCGAGGGCTTCCGCGTCCTGCTCTTCCAGCAGCAGGGCGGCGTCAAGCAGGCCACGGGCGAGGCGTCCGGCCTCGAGATCACCCCCGCCTTCTTCAAGAGCGTCCTCCAGGCGATCCTGGCGGGCGACGTCCTCAACCTCATCGGCTACCGCATCCGCCCCTACGAGGTCACGAAGGGCGAGACGGACGCCGCGCTCGCCGAGTGCCGCGCGCGGCTCTGCGAGACCCTGCGCAAGCGCGGGGCCATGATCCCGGCGCTCCTGAAGTGCCGCGCCCGGCTCAATCAGATCGCCGTCGACCGCCTCCGCCCCAAGCCCAAGGTCTCGATCATCGGCGAGTTCTGGGCCATGACCACCGAGGGCGACGGCAACCACCGCCTCCAGCGCTTCCTCGAGCAGGAGGGCGCGGAGGTCGACATCCAGCCCGTCACGGCCTGGATCCTCTACATGATCTGGGAGCACCAGCACGACACCCGCAAGCGCCTCTCCCTGCGCGCGGAGGACGAGGGCATCATGGGCCTCAAGGGCAAGGACGGCCCCGCCAAGCTCGCGATGCTCTGGGGCGCCGAGAGGATCGTGCGGGCCCTCTTCGCGGTCTACGCGAAGGCGATCGGCCTTCACGGCTACCACCTGCCCGACATGGACCAGGTTGCGTCGATCTCGCACCAGTACTACGATAACCACCTCCGCGGAGGCGAAGGCCACATGGAGGTCGGCAAGCTGATCAACACGGTGAAGCACCGCAAGGCGCACATGGTCATCAGCGTGAAGCCGTTCGGCTGCATGCCCTCGTCGGGCGTGTCCGACGGCATCCAGTCGCTCATCACCGCGCGCTACCCCGAGGCGATCTTCACCGCCATCGAGACCACGGGCGACGGCGAAGTAAACGTCCAGAGCCGCATCCAGATGGACCTCTTCAAGGCCCGCAAGAAGGCCGAGGAGGAGTACAGTGCGGCGGTCGGGAGGACGGGGCTCGCGACCGAGGTCCTCCAGAAGAAGGCTCTGCGCAAGGCCAAGGCGATCCACCATCCGCCCCACGTCGTGGCCGGGACGGCGGCCAACCAGGTGCTGGAGCTCGCGGGCATCGGGGAGTGGACCTCTTGACGGGTCTCGCGGCCGGGCTGTTCCAGTTCAACGTCTGGAGCTTTGCGGTCCCTGCCGCGATCGTCAGCGGGTACTGGTTCGCGCTGCGCCGCGCCCGCGAAGCCGGCGTCAACACGCGGGACTTCGAGTCGTCGATGGAGTGGGCCGTCGGCGGCGGCCTCGTCATCTCCCACATGGTCGAGATCCTGCTCTACCAGCCCCAGCGGCTGAAGGCCGAAGGCTGGCTCACGCTGTTCAAGTTCTGGGACGGCCTGAGCTCCTACGGCGGCTTCTTCGGCGCCATCGTGATGTGCACGATCTTCTACCGGGTCGTGCGGCGGCGCCGCTGGTGGCTCGAGGCGGACCTCATCATGCAGGGGCTGATCCTGGGCTGGATCTTCGGCCGCTTCGGCTGCACGGTCTCGGGCGACCACCCCGGCCCCCGCACCACGGTGCCCTGGGCCTACCCCTACCCGGACGGCCCGCGCCACAACATGGGCCTCTACGAGATGGTGTTCACCGCGCTCGTCCTCTTCCCCTCGAACCTGCTCCTGCACCGCTTCAAGCCGCCCGTCGGCAGCTACATCGCGATGAACTGCCTGCTCTACGGGGCCGGCCGCTTCGCCCTCGATTTCCTGCGCTCCACGGACCGCACGGACTCCGACCCCCGCTACCTCGGCCTCACGCTCGCCCACTACTGCTCGCTGGCCATCTTCCTCTTCGGCCTCTTCGCCGCCATCCAGGCGAAGCGCGGCAAGCTGGCCAACCCGCCGACTAGCGCAGCGACGACGTCGTCGACACCGTAGTCCCGTGGCCGCCGGTGGTGGTCTTCAGCACCGTGCTGCCGGTCCCGACCGCCCAGCCGGTCGAGGCGTTGACGAACGAGACGCCCGACAGGTCGTTGATCGTGCCGCTCGTCTGGGGCAGCCAGGTGGCGCCGCCGTCCGACGTCGACCAGATGGTCCCGAAGGCGCCCACCGCCCAGGCGTTCCGCGCGTCGCCGAACGACAGCGCCCGCAGGGACGCCGGCGCGCCGCCGCTCTGGACCGGCCCGTGCGGGACCCAGTTGGCCCCGCCGTCCTGCGTCGTGAGGATCACGCCGCCGTCCCGGGCGATGCCCACCGCGGCGCCCTGCCGCTCGGTGATGAAGCGGACGTCATTCAGCGAGGGGACCAACGGGATCCCTGATGCCGAGAAGAACTGCAGCTGCTGGATCGTCCAGGTGGCACCGCCGTCGGTGGTCGTCAGAATCGTCCCGAAGGTCCCCACCGCCCAGCCTCGAAGCGACGAGATGAAGAAGATCGCCTCCAGATCTTCGGTCGTGCCGCTGACCTGAAGGCTCCAGCTCGCCCCGCCGTCGTTGGTCACCAGGATTGTTCCGCCGTGGCCGCTGACCCAACCCTGGTTCGCGTTGAGGAACCAGACTCCCGTCAGGAACGACGTCGTCCGACTGGCCAGCTGGATCCAGCGGAGTCCGCCGTTGGTCGTCTTGAGAATCGTGCCGTCGCCCCCCACCACCCAGCCGGTTACGGTGTTGACGAAGTGCACGTCCTCCAGGAACGCGAAGGTCCCGCTCGTCTGCGACACCCAGGTCGCGCCGCTGTCGATGCTCGCCAGGATCACCCCCTGCGGGGCGACGATCCAGCCGTGGAGCTGGTCCGCGAAAAAGACCGAGCGGAGGTCCATCGGGGGCGTGAGCGGGCCCTGCGGGAACCACGTGGGCGTCGGCGCCGACGGGACGCCGCCCGACACCGGGGTCGCCACGAAGATCGAGATCGGCAGCGACGTGCCCGAGGCGCCGCCGATGTCGGTCGCCACCGCGACCAGGCTGTGGAAGCCTTCCGAGGCTCCGCTCCAGATGATCTTGAAGGGCAGCTGCGTCGTGGAGCCGACCTGCAGCGAGCCGTCGAAGAAGTCCACCCGCACGACGGGCCCCTCGGGGTCCGTCGCCTGGGCCTCGAGGGTGATCGGCACGCCCGGCGGGAACGTCGTGCCGCCCGTCGGGTCCGTGATGGCGACCGACGGAGGTTGGTTGAGCGGCCCGCCGAGCCCGTTCGGATCGACGACGCTGAACTGCACGGGGACCGAGACCGTGGTCGCGCCGAGGTTGTCGGTCGCCCTCGCGGTGAGGCTGTGGATGCCCCGGACCGCCGCGGGAACGACGATGCGGAACGGGCTGCTGGGGATGGTGGCGAGGCGGCTGGAGCCGTCGAAGAAGTCCACCTTCTGGATGGACCCGTCGGAATCCGTCGCCTGCGCTTCCAGCTCGACCTGGGTGCCGGTCGTGAACGTGGCGCCCGGGGCGGGCTTCGTGACCGTCACCGAAGGGGGTTGGTTCCCGGTAACGAGGACGTTTCCCCCGTTCCCTCCCCCGCCGCCGCCTCCTCCACCCCCGTCGCCGCAGGCGGGGATCACGATCGCGGCCACCATCACGACCACGCAACGTCTCAGAAGTTCCATGGTCCGGCTCCTGGGGGTTTGCCCGTCGTTGAGAAGATGAGCCCGGACCAATGAGATTTGTTACTCCTCCCGTTTGAAGATCACCAGTTCGTCGCCTTCGATGCGGACGTCCCAGCCCCGGGGCAGCGTCACGAATTCCAGCAGGTGGTCCAAGGTCAAATCGTGAATTCTGACGCCGACAACCTCGGACCCGAGCGCCGCCCCCGTGCGAATCTTCACGCCGCTGTGCTCCGTCAGGAAGTCGCAGAACGTGCTCAGCGGAGTCTGCTGCATGTCGATGGTCATCAGGACTGTGGACAGCTTCCGGGCGGTCGCGTCCGTTTCCGACACCTGCGTCCTCCAGAGGTTCGAGGTGCGCAGGGCGACCTTCGGATCGGTCGACCAAAGCCGCAGTGGAGTGCTCACCACCACGACGCCGTTGCGGACGTCGAAGTCGAGTCCCGTCACAAAGCAGAGGATCTCCAGCGTCTCGCGGAGCGTCTGGTTCTCGGCGCTGAAGGTGTCGATCGCGCCGAGCTTCAGCGTCGGATCGAGCAGCACATTCAACGCTGAGAAGTCGTTGATGAAGGCGAGGATGTTCTGCGCTCCGGCCCCCTGAAAGCTGAGATCGAGCTTCCTCGTTTCCAGGGTGCGGCGAACCCGCTCGTCCCTCGCATCCTGACGGAGGGCGCTCTTCAGATCCCAGAGAAGGGCCTGGAGGTCCTTGAAGCGGGGCGAACCTTGGAAGCGGGCCCGCGCCGCGACAAGGCCCGGGATGGCCTGGCGGCCCAGCTTCAGGATCTCCGCCCGGGCGGCGGCCCGCTCCACCGCGGGACCGTCCAGGAAGATCGCCACGGGATCGGGCTTCGGCGTGGGGAGCGGGGACGGCATCGACCGCGTCGCGATCACTCCCAGGACGACCAGGAGCATCGCGGCGGCGGCGCCGAGCGGGATCCAGCGCGCCGCGCGGCCCGCGGATCGCGGTCGGGCCTCGGCCAGCACCTCTGCGGCGGCCGCGACGCCGGCCCAGGAGTCGCGGCACGCCTCGCAGGACTCGAGGTGCGCCCGCTCGCCGGGCTTCGTGGCCTCGAGCCCTCCCTGATCGAGAAGCTCGATGAAGCGATCTTCGGCCAGGCAGCTCATAGGGTCTCCTTCGGGCAGAGGCGGGTGAATTCCGACTCGAACTTCCGCAGAGCGTGGAAGAGCTGCGAGCGGACCGTCCCGGCCGGCCGCTTCAGCTCGCGCGCGATCTCGACCGACGTCCGGGACTGGAAGAAGCGCATCTCGAGGACGCGGCGGGACTCGGCGTCCAGGGCGGCCAGGGCCCGGCGGACGACCTCGTGCCCGGGCGCCTCGGCGTCGGCCGTCGCCCGGGGACGCTCCGCGTCGCGGTACTTCCGCTCGAGACCGCGGCGCCGGAGCACGTCGTACCAGCGCCGCCGGAGGATCTGGTGGAGCCAGGCGCCCAGGACGCCGACGCGGACCCGGGCCGCGCCCCGGACGGCCGAGGCCAGGCAGTCCTGGACCAGATCCTCGGCCTCATGATCCGACGCCGTCAGCCGGCGGGCGGCGGCGTGCAGCCCGTCCAGGTAGGGCGCGAATCCGGCCCCGTCGGCCACCCGGTTCCCTTCCATGGCGCGATCCCTCGCAACGCCCTGTAGTCGCATGAGACGCCGGGAACGTTGAACGAAAAGCGCGGCCAGACAAATCCTCACCCGCGGGGATTCAATCTTGACGTATACTTTCCCTGGACCGGGGACGCATCTTTGGAGTTGGGTAAAGAGGCCGTCAGGTGAATTCATCGATCACGCCGACCACCATCAAGCCGGTCCCCATCCAGATCCTGCTCGTCGATGACGACATCGCCAACGGCGCCCTGGTCACCCGGATCCTTCAGGCTGAGGGCTACGAAGTCGAGCACGTCCTGGACCCCCTCAAGGCCATCCCGCTCGTCCAGAGCGGCGGCTACGCCCTCGTCGTCCTGGACCACGAGATGCCCCGCATGGACGGCCTGACGCTCCTGAACAAGATGCGGAAGGAGTCCAATATCCCCGTCGTGATGCTGACCGGCGCCGATCGCTCGGCCCTCGCGGTGCAAGCGATCCGCCTGGGCGCGTTCGATTACCTGACCAAGCCCGTCGACGAGAAGCGCCTGATCGACACGGTCCGCCAGGCGATCGGCTCGGGCATCGGCGCGGGGGAGAAGATCGCCCACTATGAGATCGAGCGCGAGATCGGCCGCGGCGGCATGGGCGTGGTCTACGCCGCGCGGGATCCCCGCCTCGACCGCAGGGTCGCCCTGAAGGTCCTGCTGCCCGAGTTCGCCGCCGACCCCGGCTACGAGCTCCGCTTCCTGCAGGAGGCGCGCAGCGCGGCGAAGTTCTCGCATCCCAACATCGTGACGGTCTACGAGGCGGGCCGCTTCCACGGCCGCCTTTTCATGGCGATGGAGTACGTCGAGGGCGAGCTGCTGGAGAAGCACATCGTCTCCGGCACCCCCCTTCCCACCACGCGGGTCTTCGACATCGGCGGCCAGGTCGCCTCGGCCCTCGAGTCGATGCACCGCGCCGGCATGGTCCACCGCGACCTGAAGCCCTCGAACCTCATGATGACGTCCTGCGCCACCACCGTGAAGGTCCTGGACTTCGGCCTCGTGCGCCCCGCCGACTCGGACCACAAGGACGAAGCCTCGGGCACGCTGTCCTACTCGCCGCCCGAGATCCTGCTCAGCGGCCAATGCGACATCCGCGGCGACGTCTACGCGCTGGGCGTCGTCCTCTGCGAGCTCCTGACCGGCCGGCGCGCCTTCGAGTCGCGCTCGATGTTCGACCTCATCAACCGCATCACCGAAGGGCGCGCCTCGAAACCCCTGGACGAGCTCACCCACGTGCCGCAGGAGGGCGTCGCCCTGCTGCGCCGCATGACGGCCCTGAAGCCCGAGGACCGCTTCGCGTCGATGACGGATTTCCGCGCGGCGCTCAAGTCCCTCTGGCGCACGATCGGCGACCGCCGCGCCTCCCCCGCCTAAGCGAAACACAGAGGCACCGAGTCACAAAGGAAGATTCCTGTGGTGCGACCCCGAAAGGGTCTTCTTTGTGCCTTTGTGTTTCGGCTCTTCCCGGGAGGAACTTACTCGGTGGTGACTTCGACCCGCTCGAGGTAGTCGGCGAGCTCGACGAGCAGCTTCTGGATTTCGTCGCGGGCACCGTTCTTCGCGGCCTCCTCGAGCTGGCGGCCGATCTCCGTGATCGGCGGGAAGCCGTAGGAGCTGCCGGTGCCCTTCATGTTGTGTCCCATCACCCGGATGGGGTCGAAGTCGTTCTTGCCGAGCGCGTCGCGGATCGCGCCGAGCTCCTTGCGCCGCGCCTCCAGATAGCCCGGGATCATGTCCGCGAGGATCGGGCGCACCTTCACGAGGATCCGCGGCTTCGCGTCCGCCTTCGGAGGCAACGACGGCGGAGGCCCGTCCCGCTTGGGCGCGCGCTGCAACAGAGAGCGCACCACGCCCACGATTTCCGTGCGCAGCTCGTTACCCTTGCGGAGCACCACCGAGACCGATTCCTGCAGGTGGCGCACCTCCTGGACGGTGAGCTCCTTCGCGGTCGCGACCACGACCGGGAGGTGGACGAACTTCGGATCGCGCCGGATCGTGTCGAGGAACGTCATCCCGTCCATCACCGGCATCATCAGGTCCAGGATGACCAGGTCGGGGTTGAACGTGACCAGTTTGCGCAGCGCCTCCTGGCCGTTCTCCGCCGTGTCGATCTGGGCCTCCTCGTCCGCCAGGAAGGCGCTCAGGATGCGACGCGCGTCCTCGCTGTCGTCCACGACGAGCACCTTGCCCTTCCCGTGCTTCACGTTGCGGCGCAGCACGGTGCAGAGCTCCTCGCGCGACACGGGCTTGTTGAGGTGGTCCGCGGCGCCGAAAATCGTCCCGCGGTTCTCGGTCGCCACGATGCTGACGACGACCACCGGGATCTCGAAGAGCTCCGGGTCGGCCTTCAGCTGGCGCAGCGTGTCCCAGCCGTTCATGCCCGGCATCATCAGATCGAGCGTGATGAGGTCCGGCTTCAGCAGGCGCGCCTTCTCGAGCGCATCCGAGCCGCTGTCCGACTCCGCGACGTGGCAGCCGCAGTCGCTCACGTACTGACGCAACAGGAAGCGCGAGTCGTCTTCGTCGTCGATGACCAGGACCAGGCGATCGCGCAGTTCGGGGTCCCCGTGGTCCACCGGAGCCACTTCCGGCATCGGCCGGCGAATCCGAGTGGTCGAGGGGCTTTCCTTGGCGGGGACGATCGGGAACAGGTGGACCGAGAACATCGAGCCCTTCCCGACCTCGCTCTCGACCTCGATGCGGGCGCCCAGCAGGTCGCAGAGCGAGCGCGAGATTGTCAGCCCGAGGCCCGTGCCCTCGTACTTCCGCGACATCCCGCTGTCCACCTGCTGGAAGGCCTCGAAGATCTTCTCCTGCATGTTCTTGGGGATGCCGACGCCGGTGTCGACGACGTCGATCCGGCGCGGCACGTGGCTCATCGGGTCGACGACGACCCGCACCGTCACGGAGCCCTTCTCGGTGAACTTGATCGCGTTCCCGACGAGGTTGATGACCACCTGCTTGAGCTTCTCGGGATCCGTCGGGAACGGCGCGATGCGCGGCGGGAGATCGGCGACCAGCTGGATCTTCTTGTCGACGATGCGGCCCTCGAGCTGGGCGAGCGTCTCGCGCACCAGGGCGTCGAGCTCGACCGGCACGACGTTCACCTCGACCTTGCCGGCCTCGATCTTCGAGAGGTCGAGGATGGTGTTGATGAGGCCGAGCAGGTGCTTGCCGTTGTCGAGGATGCGCTCGAGGTACGTGGTCTCCTGAGGCGGCAGGGTCTTGCCCTTGCCCTTGAGGACGACCGTCGAGAAGCCGATGATCGAGTTGAGCGGCGTGCGGAGCTCGTGGCTCATGTTCGCCAGGAACTCGCTCTTGGTGCGGCTGGCCGCCTCGGCCAGCTCCTTGGCCTTCCGCAGCTCCTCCTCGTTGCGCTTGCGCTCGGTGATGTCCCGCACGAAGGCGCTGAAGGCCGCGCCCTTCCCCTGGGTCAGCGGCGTGATGGAGAGCTCGACCGGGAACTCCGTCTGGTCCTTGCGGATCGCCTGGATCTCGATGCGCTTGTTCAGCACGGGCCCTTCGCCGGTCTGCTTGTAGCGGTGGAGGCCCGCCTCGTGGGAGGCACGGTACTTGGGCGGGATGATGAGCGCGGACAACGGCTTGCCCAGCGTCTCCTGCCGGGTCCAGCCGAACATCGCCGCGGCCTGGGGGTTCCACTCGGAGACGCGGCCCTCGATGTCGATCGTGATGACCGCGTCGAGCGCCGACTGGATGATCTGCCGGGTGCGCTCCTCGGATTCCTGCAGCTGGGCTTCCGCGGCGCGGCGCCGGGCGTTGTCCTCGGTGGCCTGCTCCCACTCGCGGCGCAGGCGCTGGGCGATGGCGTTGAAGGAGCGGGCCACGCGGCCCAGCTCGTCGTGCGTCTCGAGCACCAGCTCCTTGCCGGGATCGGCCCCCAGCATCTGCTGCGACGCGTGCTCGAGGTTGTCGACGGTGCCCATCACGCCGGCGTAGAACGCGAACCAGAGGTAGCCCACCAGGACGAGCGCGATCGCGGTGCTGAGCCACGCGATATACCGGCGGTTGACGTAGGTGGCGACGCGCGCCGCCATCAGCTCGTCCAGCTCCGTGGTGGCGCGGGTCCAGAGGTCGAAGCTCATCGACACGGGCCGAGCGACGGCGACCGCCACCGTCTCCGGCGCCACGTTGAGCGTCTTGGCGTCGATCAGGCTGCTCTTGAGCCCCTCGATGGTCGTCCGGCCGTTCTGGACGAAGTCGGCGTAGCTCTTCTCCAGGCGCGGGCGGACGGTCTTGGAGGGATTGTTGTCCATCGACTTCGTCGCGCCGTCGAGGGTCTCCTTCAGGTTGGATTCGATCGCTCCCAGCAGCACCAGGTACTGAGCCCGGTCGTCCGGCGACATAGACTTGGTGAACGCGAAGCGCTCGCCGTCGATCCCGGCGTCCATGAGGAGCCCTTCGCCCTCGACGAGCTTCAGGAGGATGGAGTCCATCAGATAGTAGGTGTCCAGGTCGGGGTCCAGGATGAGGTTGGACAGGTCGCCGACGTGGCTGTAGAGGAGGCGGATCTCCTTGAGGAAGTCCGCGAACAGCTTGTCGGCGTGCTCCGCCGCGGGGTCGAAGGCCTCCTTCCGGAGGAAGCCCCAGTTGTCCTTGAGGGTGTTGAGCTTGGCCGTCGAATTCATCGAGGCGCCGAGCTCGCGGTCGACCGCCTCCAGGGCCTTGACGTCCTCGTCGATCTGGGCGAGCTTGCGGACGACCTCGGGCCGGCTGGTGCGGTCGCCGCGCGCGTAGACGCGGGCCAGGCGCCGGGCTTCGCCCGCGTCGCGGTAGAGGGCGATGAGCGGCCGGAGGTAGCGGGTGCCCTCGATTTCCTTCGCGGTGAACTCGATGCTCTTCCCGAACTCGACCAGCATGAAGTACATCACGAGGCCCAGGGCCGCGAGGAAAAGCACGCTGATGAGCAGGAACTTGCGCGGGTAGGTCAGCCGGTTCATCAGGCCGACGGCGGGCAGCAGGAGGGCGTTCTTCGAACGCGCCTTGCGCGGCGCGGGCTCAGGCGCGTTCAAGGAGCCTCCGGATGGCGCCGAGCAGCACCTGTTCGTCGACGATGGGCTTGGAGACGTAGTCGTCGAAGCCGGCCTTGAGGAAGCGCTCGCGGTCGCCGTGCATCGCGTGGGCCGTGAGGGCGATGACGGGGAGCTTCTTGAGGCTCTCGTTGGTTCGGATCTTGGCGAGGACGGCCAGGCCGTCCATGCCGGGCAGCGAGACGTCCAGCAGGATCAGGTCGGGTTTGGCGTTCGGAAACGCCTCCAGGGCCGCCATGCCGGTCTCGTACTCGACGATCTCGTAGGTGTCGGCCAGGAAGGCGCGGAGCAGGAGTCGGTTGTCGGCGTTGTCTTCAACGACGGCGATGCTCTTCATGGATTGCCCAAGTGTACACCAGTGCGCGCCGAATGTCAGGACGGTTTCCGGAGTTCGGCGCGCGGGACGGGATCGGCCGTCAGGTCGCGGCCGCAGGCGCGGTTGCGACCGCCCTTCTTGGCCTCGTAGAGGGCCTCGTCGGCGGCCGACAGTAGCGCAGAAGGATTGGTGGCGTCGTCGGGGGTCATGGTGGCGACCCCGAGGCTCAGCGTGACGTGGGGGGCCGTGGTCGACGCGGCGTGCTCCACGTCGATCTTCTCGATCGCAACGCGCATGCGTTCCGCAAGGGCGCGGGCGCCGTTGGCGTCGGTGTCGGCGAGGACGGCGACGAACTCCTCTCCCCCGTAGCGGGCGACGCTGTCGCCGGGACGCGCGGCGGTTTCCCTCAGGGTCTGGGCGACGCGGCGCAGGCATTCGTCTCCGGCCGGATGTCCGTAGCGGTCGTTGTAGGCCTTGAAGTGATCGATGTCGATGAGGATGGCCGAGAGGCTGGAGCCGACGCGGATGGCGCGCTTCCACTCATGGAGGAAGAGCTCGTCGAAGCGGCGCCGGTTGGTCAGCCCGGTGAGACCGTCGAGGGACGAGAGCCGTTCGAGCTCGAGGTTGGCGTCGGCGAGGCGGTGCGCCATGTCGAGGAGCTCGGCCTCGCGCTGCTTGCGCTGGTCCATCTCGCGCTTGAGCCGGAGCGTGGAGCGGATGCGGGCGGCGAGCTCGATGGGGTTGACGGGCTTGAGGAGGTAGTCGACGGCGCCGGCCTGGAAGGCGGCCGGCAGGCTCTTGTTCTCATTGCTGGCGGTAACGACGATGACGGGGATGTCGCGGAGCTTCTGGTCCTCCCCGATGAGGCGGCAGGCCTCGATGCCGTCGATGCCGGGGAGCTGCAGGTCCATGAGGATGAGCTCGACGGGGGCGCGACCGCTCTTGAGCAGATGGAGGGCCTCGTCGGCGCTGTCGGCCTCGAGAAAGTCGCGGTACCCGTCCTCCTCGAGGAAGCGCCGGACCAGGCGCCGGCTGTCCACGGAGTCGTCGACGATCAGAATGGCCATGGGATCCCGGTACGCACTGGCTGAAGTATAGCCCGAGGCCCGTGGCGTTCGTCATCGCCGCACGATTCTCCGCAGGAGGGCCAGCGCCAGGAGCGCTTCAATTCCCGTCAACCCGCAGCCTCCGTGACCGGAGCCGCCGCCCGACGAGCCGCCGCCGGAAGAACCGCCGCTGCCACCACCGCCGCCGCCCCCTCCCCCTGCGGCCGTCACCGTCAGGGTCGCGCTGGTCGAGGTCACGCTTCCGGACGCGTTCGATACGACGACGCGGAACGTCGAGCCGCTGTCGGCCGTCGTCGTGGCCGGCGTGGTGTAGGAGGACGCGACCGCCCCGCCGAGGGGTGACCCGTTCTTCTGCCACTGATAGGACAGAGGCCCCGTCCCGGTTGCGCCGACGCTGAAGGTCGCCGACTGCCCCGCCGTCACCGTCTTGTTCGCGGGCTGGATGCTGATCAGCGGGGCTCCGGATCCCGCCGAAGCGCCGTACTCGTAGGCGCCGACGTCCCACTTCGCCACGCCGTCGCCGTTGCCGTCGACGGGACGGGCCGCCTGCAGCGCGTCCAGGGCGGGCGCATCGGTGGAGGTGCCCGCGTCGATGGCCGCCGAGCCCGCCTTAAGGCGCAGGTCCTGGGCGGCCCAGTTCACGAAGTAGGCGGAGTAGTTCGTCGTCTCGATGTTGTTCGACAGGGTCGCGGCGCCCGAATCGATGGCGAGGTCGCTGACGAGGTTGTTGCGCACGATGTTGCCGCTGCTCGGCGTGCCGTTCTTGTGCGCGGTCACCATGAGCCACGCCGGCCCCGCGCCGGTCGTGTTGATGTCCACGACCGTGTTGTTCACGAACTTGCAGTTCCGCGCGCCGTAGAACGAGATGCCGTGCCAGTGGTCGACGATCACGACGTTGTTCTCCACGACCCAGTCTTCGAAGAACCCGTCGAAGCAGCCGATGCCCTGCAGCTCCCCTTTGAACGGCAGCGTGGGGTCGTCGTAGTTGATGATGACGTTGCCGCGCAGGACGACTCCTTTGACCACGCCCGTGCCCACCCCGCCGGGGCCGTTCGTCCAGGACTGGAACCCGTCGTCGTGATTGGCGTTCGTGGCGACGCAGTTCTTCACGACGTTGTACTCGAAGGTGCAGAAGTCGGCCAGGCCGCGCAGGCCGTCGCCGTTGAAGGTGTCGATGGTGTTCGACTGGATGAGATTCTGGGTGCCGGGGCGGTCCGCGGCGATCCCGAAGTCGATGTTCCGGAAGACGTTCCGGCGGACGATGTTGCGCGAGCCGGACATGTACACCGCGTCGCAGGGCAGCGTGTTCCAGTTGTCGGAGGTCCAGCCCCGCGAGTCCTGGACCGAGTAGCCCTGGCAGTCCTCGACGATGAGGTCAGACGCGCTCGACATGTCGATCAGGACATCGGCGGTGTAGGTCGGCGCCGTGGAGGGCGAGATCTCGAGCCCCTGCACGCGCCAGAAGCGGGCGGCGGAGGAGAACGACAGCTTCTTCAGCGTCGCCCGCGCGCCGGTCTGGGGTCGGACGATGACGAATCCCGGATTCGCGGTGACCAGCCGCGGGCTGCCGTGATGGCCGGCCATCAGGATCAGCACGTCCCCGGTCGCGAAGGTCCGGCCGGAGGCCGCAACCGTCTGCAGGTTCGGCCACGGGGAGGCCTGCGTCCCCGGGTTGCTCATGCTTCCGCCCGTGGCGCTGAGGTAGTAGTCCCCCGCGGCGGCCGGCAGGGCGGCCGCGGCCAGGCTCAGGAACGCGACGGCAACGGCGACGACAGAGCGAGAGCGGGCGCTGGTCATGGTGCCTCCTATACCCGGCTCGCCCGCTGCCTACTTCGAACGAGGGACGGCGATCTCCACGTTGTCGACGAAGAGGATGCCGTTCCCGGTGTTGGTCTGGATGGTCAGGTTCTTGATGAGGTCCCCCTCCTGCATCCGCTTGTCGCCGACGCGGAGCTCCGAGAGGGTCACCGTGGCGCGCGTCCACTGGCGCCGTGCGAGATTCCGGATCTCGAACTGGCCCATGCTCAGCGTCTGGGTCCGGTTCCAGACGTAGATGCTCAGGATCTGCGTTTCGCCGTCGGCGTAGTAGTCGAAGGTCAGCACCGCCCCGTCGCGGTAGCAGAAGATCCCGTTCGCGTCGTCGCAGAGCATGCAGCGGGTCAGCCGGTCGTCCGGGACGTAGCGTCCCTCCAGGCAGCCGGTGTTCCCCGCCCGGGGCGGTCCGGCCGCGACGGTCCCGGTCCACTCCGGAGAGCTCTTCCCGTCGTCGAACGTGAAGCGGGCCATGGGGACGTTCGGCGAGAGCGGCCTGGCTTTCATGTCGCTCCCGACGGCCGCGACCGCGAACTGGCCGCTGCCGACGATGACGGTCTTGCGGTCCGAGAGGCGCCGCAGCTCGACCCGGCCCTTTTCGACTTCCAGCGTGCTGCCCTTCTTCGGGTCGCGCTCCGCGACGACGCGGAGGATCGTCCCGAGGACCTTCGCTTCGGCGTGCGGCGTGGCGACGACGAGCGGCTTGGTTTTCGGCTGGGGGGTCACGTCGGCCCGGAGCGAGCCCGACGTCAGGGACAGGCGCGTGCCGCCGTCGATCTTCACGTCGCTCAGCGCGCTGTCGGGCCCGAGCTCGACCCGGGTCTTGTCCGCGAAGACGAAGACGATGCGGCTCTCAGCGCCGCCCGTCTCGAGGCCTTGGCTCGCGGCGACCTCGGCTCCCGCGACCGCGGGCACCTTGCCCTCCCTGGCGATGACGAAGGCGCTGCCGTCGACCTTCTCGATGCGCGCGACACCGACGACCTGCGACACCACCGGCTTGGGGGCTTCCGGAGCGGGCTTGGGTTCCGGCGGCGGCGCCGGCTTCGGCTCCTCGCGGGGTGCCGGCGCCGGCTCCGGCCGCGGAGGTTCCGGCGCAGGCGTCGTCGGCCGCAGCGGCTCGGGCGGGCTCGGCGGCTTGGGGGTCGGGGCCGGCGGCGGCGTCTCGGGCTCGATCTTCGGGGCCGCGGGCGGCTCCACGACCGGAGCGACCGGCGTCGGGACGCGCGCGGCGCGTTTGGGAGTCTCCTCGCGGGACGAGGAGAGCAGGGTCACGAAGATCGCCACCAGGAGCCCGGCCGCGACCCAGACCCAGGCGCGGGAGGAGCCGGGGCTGAGCGAGCGCCGGGTCCGGACGACGCGGCGCGATCCGAGGCGCGGCGTCGCGGTCTTGCTTTCCGCCGGGGCGCGGAGATGGCTGCGGATCGCGCTGCTCAGAAGGAAGTCGTCGACGAGCACGGCGCGGGCGTCGCGGGTCTCGAGGAGCTCCGACAGCTCGCGGAGCTCCTCGGGACCGGCGCTGCCGTCCTGGAACTTGAAGAGGAGTTCTTCGAGCCGCGTCACGCGTCGCCCTCCATGGGCTTGAGCTGCTTCTCGACGCAGTCGCTGAGGGCGGCACGCAGGCGGCTCAGGCTGACCATGACGCCGTTGAGGGAGCGGCGCAGGAGGCGCCCGATCTCGGCGACGGAGCGGCCCTGGTCGTACTTCATCTTCAGGAGATCGCGGGCGTGGTCCGGGAGCCGGTCGATGCAGCGCCCGAGGGCGGTCCGCTTGGCGCCCCAGCGCTCGACGACGCCCGCCTGCTCGGCGAAGGCGGTTTCGACGAAGTCGAGGATCCGGGTGTCGGGCACTTCCCTCTCGCTGCGGCGGTCTCTCCAGTAGTGGAGGATGAGGTTCTTGGCGGTGCCGCGGCACCAGCGCGGCAGGTCGTCGATGCTGCTGCCCTTCTCGACGGCTTCCGCGAGGCGGATCCAGACTTCCTGGAAGATGTCCTCGGCGGCGGCGGGGTCGCGCACCAGGCCCTCGATGAAGGCGGTGAGGGCATGGCGCTGCCCCATGAACTGCGCCGCGAGCTCCTTGAGTCCGGTCATGGTCACCCTCCTGTTCCAGCGGGCAGGGAAACCTTAACACGGAATTTGAAACGGGGGGTGCCGTCGCGGATTGGCGGCGGTCCGGGGTTCAGCGACCGTTCAGCGCTTCGTTCCGCACCGTCGCGATCCAGTCGCGCGTCCAGGTCACGGCGTCGAGGCCCAGATCGAGAATGGGGGTCCCCAGAAAAATCATTCCCTTGATGCGGCCCTGCTGAAGCCATCGATAGCCCAGGTCCACCTGTTGCTTCATGCGATCGACGGGAATGGGGGTGTTGTGGTTGAAATCGTAGAGATAGCAGCCCAGCAGGATGCCCTTCCCGGGCGCGAGCTCCTCCAGCTTCTTCAGGTTCTGTTCCAGATGATCCAATTCCTTCGGGTCCCAGGTCCAGAGGGCGACGTTATCGACGTGTTCCAGGTGGAATCGGGCGCGAGGGACGATCTGGGTCGAATACACCACGACGGTCAGCGGCAGGCTGCGATCCTCGATGGTCAGCGACGGCCGCAGATCGGCAAGGTTCTTCGGAGTGAGACTGGCGGGCAACGGAGAGTTTGCCTCGGCGTTATCCTTCGGCGCCGGAGGCGTCATGTCCTTGAAGAAGTCGTCCATGATGAATCCGGTGATGTTCTTGTGCTTCGCCGCCAGCGTGAAGACCTCCTTGCGTTCCTCGGCCGACGTGAGCCCCGCGGCGCCGGTCAAGGACCAGACCACTCGGTCGAGCGACTTGAACGGCTCGTAATACGGGTCGAACGGGATGGCGGGGACGTTGTTGTAGCGGATGAAGTAGGCGTTCTTCAGTCCCATGAACTTGACGCCGTCGACCGGCTCGATCGTGGAAGGCTTGATTCCCTTGAGATAAGGTTCGTTGTTGTACGCGCCGGCCGGATGGGCCCAGACATACAGTCGGTCGCCGACGGTGTCCTTGCTCGTTCCCGGATCGGCTTTGGCGGAGACGCTGCAGAGAACGGCAAGCGACGCGACGAGGAACAGCCGGATCATTCGTTTCATGAGCCCCATTATAGGATGGTCAGGTGAGGATCGGCATCTGTAAAGGACTGGCCGCGGAGCGGTGAACCCTTACCAGGAAACGCGAAAAGGTGTCGATTGCGCAGGTTCCGGACGAGAGGTAGACTGCGGGGAACGCCACACGGGTCCGGGTAGCTCAGTTGGATAGAGCGGCGGTTTCCTAATCAAAGGGGACGAGTAGTCAGGATTGGCTCAAAATGGGCTAGGAGTGGGCTAAATGCCCTTCCTAGCCCTTTTCCTTTCCTGCAGGGGATAGCAGGAATTGGCGGGATTAGACACCGCAGATGGCACTAGGATGGCACCAATCGATAAGGGGCTTGGGAGAGTGGGTGCTATTTTTCGATTGGCTAGCCCTCCAGAACTGGCGGCGGTAGCGAAAAATCTCCAAGGCATCTCAGGGGGGTGATTTCGGGACCGAGCATTCCAATTCTGCAGTTCGCCACCTGCCAAGTATGCATTCTGCAAGTGTAAAACATCATTTTCAGGAAACCCAAAGAACATCCAGACACCGATGTTGGGAGCTTTGCCCAGCGTCATTAGGGACGGCGGTCCGAATTCTTTGTCGTAAAGCATGAGTTGGGCATACAAAGCCCCAAAGAGGAAGAATCTAATGTTTCGATCACCAGTAAAATAAAGGTGTTCGTAAAGGGCGACGACAGAAGAGAGACCTTGCGCTGTGAGCGTATCATTAGCTGCGATATAGGGTTTCCAAGTCTGTTTCGAGTAATAGAAATAGCCAGTAGGGGAGTTCCTATCCTTCTTGCGAATGAATTGAACTATGAACTGTCGCCCCCCCTGATCAGCCGCTACATATTCGTAAAGAGAATCACGGAGGATTGAAGCCGCCCTACCTTCTTCAGCCACGTCATAAAGCGAA